>Ga0157370_10008012_pt1 | contig 11447 bp, 8 predicted proteins | sample C35metaG_FD_113463 | JGI IMG/M metagenome (GOLD analysis project Ga0157370, IMG submission 113463) | Corn rhizosphere microbial communities from Kellogg Biological Station, Michigan, USA - C3-5 metaG | ecosystem: Host-associated > Plants > Roots > Rhizosphere > Soil | place: USA: Michigan... | reverse complement strand
GCAGGCGATCATCGACAGCGGCATCAAGATCGTGGAGACCGCGGGCAACAGCCCGAAGGATTTCATCGAGGCCTTGAAGCGCCACGACGTGAAGATCGTCCACAAGTGCACCTCGGTGCGCCACGCGCTCTCGGCGGAGCGCAACGGCGTCGATGCGGTGTCGGTGGACGGCTTCGAGTGCGCGGGCCATCCGGGCGAGGACGACGTGCCCGGCCTCGTGCTGCTGCCGATTGCGGCGCGCAAGCTCCGCATTCCGATCATCGCCTCGGGCGGCATCGCCGACGGACGCGGCATGGCGGCAGCGCTGGCGCTGGGCGCCGAGGGCGTGAACATGGGCACGCGCTTCTGCGTGACGCAGGAGGCGCCGATCCACCCGAACATCAAGCAGGCGCTGGTCGATGCGACCGAGCGCGACACGAAGCTGATGTTCCGCACCATGCGCAACACCGCGCGGGTTTTCCGCAACGCGATCTCCGAAGAGGTGGTGGCGACGGAGAACCGACCCGGCGGCTGCGAGTTCGAGGAAGTGCGCCCGCTGGTGGCCGGCGCGCGCGGCCGTGCGGCGCTGGAGTCGGGCGAGGTGCAGAACGGCGTGGTCTCGGCCGGCCAGTGCATCGGGCTGATTGACGACATTCCGACCTGCGCGGAACTGATCGAGCGCATGGTGCGCGAGTGCCGCGAGCATCTGGACCGGGCGCGGTCCTGGATGGACTGAGTCTTTCTGCTCGCGTCCGGGGCGACGCTCACGCCGACGGGGTACCTTGCTCCGCGAATGTCCCCCGGCCTTCGGCCTCCTCCTTTATTTCGCTGCGCAAGGCACCCCATCGGCGTGAGCGTTTGGAGCCGCTGTGGACTGGCACGACACGGCGCCCCGAGATCTACACGCAGCGCATTGCGGAAGCTGCATTTGTTGGCGGTTGCCGAGACTTCGCGCCGCATCGAACGCTCGCTTTGCTGCGTTCTTCTCTAAAGTGAATGCCCCTGTCACTCGATACCCCAACAAGGGGAGAAGGAAGGCGCAACACACCAAGCCACCACCGGATGTTTGAAGGCTGCTTGCCTCGCGGCAGGTTGTCGGTGCGAAAGCAGCGACGCAGATGCGAGGTATCAAAAGGCGACGGCCGAGGTGTTACGAGCACCCCGACCGTCTAACCAAAGACGTGCAACCACCTCTAAAGGAGCGCACAAAAATGGCTACCAAGACTATAGCCCGGCCTCGCACGCCGGTAGCTTCCGAAGACAACGCCCAAGACCCGGCGGATCTTCTCGAAAACACCCTCTCTCAACTCGAAGCTCTCCTGTGGGTCTGCCACGGGGAAGACATCGACTGGTGCAGCGGGGATGGGCCTCGGCGATTGGACAACCTGCTTTGGCTTGCGGCTGAACTGGCTCGCAAGGCTGGGGAGCTGTTTCAGGTGAGTGAGACGGCTCGGCGTGGGGCGCTTGAGACTGGTGGGTAGTGGCTGGTCTGCGGGCTGCGGGTTTCACGGCCTGCCCTGGGGAGCATGTCCTTAGGAGTGCGATTGCGGAAGTCTTCTTGATGGTGGGAATTCGGTTCGGTTGACATTTCGGCCGGAGACCCAGCACTGAAGCGTGCCCGGGTCAAGCCCTATCGAAATGCTAGTAACTCGATATATCCTCCACCACCAACTACATAGGGAGGGTTCATGGCTAAGGTTCGTCCTGACTTTTTGAATATCGACGATGTCACACTCACACGCCTTCATCTTGACCCAGAGAATCCTCGTCATGACCCGATCCAAGATGAGGATCGAATCATTGCCCAGCTCTTTGGCGCTGAAAAAACGCTCGCGGTTGCAAAAGATATCGCTCAGAAAGGGGCCATCAGTCCTTTGGATCGAATAGGCGTCATCGAGATGGAGGACAACCCAGGCCACTACATCGTCGTCGAGGGGAATCGCCGGACTTGTGCATTGAAGGTGCTGCACGATCCAAAAAAAGCTCCAAATACAACCATTCGAGACGCTATTGAAGCCCTGCGCGCTTCGGCAAAGGTTCCCAGCAAGGTGCCGGTGGTCGTATTCAAGGACCGCGTGACCGCTGAACCGTGGCTCAAGCTTCGCCACTTAGGCGCACAGGGAGGCGCAGGCACAAGGGAGTGGGATTCGGCGGCCAAGAACAGGTTCGCTCGAGGTGCCACTCCCGACCGGCTTGCGGTCGCTTTGCTGGATCGTGCAGAAGAAGCCGGCTGGATCGACCCAGTGTCGCGAAAAACGATCAGCGTGACGACGATGACGCGATATGTCAGCAATCCGGTTGTTCGAGCAGCACTCGGCCTGGGCTCGTCCAGTGAACTGAAATTCACTCACGAGCCCGCAGAGGTCGATGCCGCATTGCAGAGTTTTGTGAATGACGCACTGTCACAGAATGGTGCAGAGCCTGTCTTGAGTTCGCGATCCCGGAAAGCAGACAGAGTGGCTTATGCCAATGCATTGCACCAGCGTGGCGTTGCTCCCCGCACCTCGCTCCCTGCTCCTATCGATGCTCCAGCGCCTCAAGAGCCGACAGCAGCTAAGAAGGGACGTAATCCTAGAAGTCCGGACAAGAGGCCGCATATCGTCCAGTCTTCGTTTGTAGCCAAGCACGGCGATAAAAACCTCCAGCGCATCCTCCAAGAACTGCGAACGATCAAGCCGGACGACGGCTATGTCTTTTCTACAAACTACCTTGTGCGTGCCACCGTGGAGCGCATCATGGTGCTCTACGCGATAAAGCACGGCTTCCATCAATCAGGCACGCCCGATCACTTGTTGGTGAAGCAGTGCCATGAACACTTGGGGAACAACGGCGCAACAGCCAACCAACTAAAGGTCATGCGTGTTGCGGCATCGAACAAGGATGTCCTCTATAGCCTCGACACGCTAGGCTCGGCTGTGCATGGTGCTCACCTACCCACCCGTGCGGGCCTGATAGCGGTGTGGGACAACTGGGAGCCTAGCTTGCGTCTCATGCTGGATCGCATGTGATATCGCTGGCCAGCCACTCCTAAACTGGATACTCTCCCGCGCATGCCGTCTACCGACACCCCTCTCCGATATCCCGGAGGGAAGACCCAACTCACGCCCTTCGTTGCCGACCTGCTTCGTGCCAACGATCTTGACCGTGGCGTCTATGCAGAGCCCTTCGCCGGAGGCGCGGGCGTTGCTTGGCGCCTGCTTTTCGCCGGCCAAGTGAGCGAGGTGTGGCTGAACGATATCGATCCGGGTATCTACAGCTTCTGGAAATCAGTTCTGGACGACACCGACCGGCTTTGCCAATTGATCGAAGATACCCCCGTGACGATGGAGGAATGGCATCGTCAGCGCGCGGTCGTTGGTGGCCGGAATTCGAACACTCTCTCCTTCGGGTTCGCAACACTCTTTATGAACCGGACAAACCGCTCAGGAATCATTGGAGCGGGGGTCATTGGAGGAAAGGCTCAAGACGGCAATTACAAGTTGGATTGCCGTTTCAACAAGCAGGAACTTGTCGACAAGGTTCGACGGATCTCGATTTACCGCGATGTCGTGCAGCTGAGTCGCTTAGATGCAAAGCTTTGCCTGGAGCAATGGGCCAAGAAGTTACCGCAACGGGCCCTTCTGAACATTGACCCTCCGTACTACGCGAAAGGTCACGATCTCTACACCAACTTCTATGAGCCAAAGGATCATGCCGCGTTGGCCGGTGTGATTAAGAAGTTGAAGTGTCCTTGGATGTTGACCTACGACGACGAACCGGCGATTGAAGCTCTGTACTCGGGGTTTCCCACCTATCGAAAGGCTCTTGTCTACTACGCGCAAGTCAAGCGCCACGCAAACGAGCTGCTTGTCCTAGCCCCTCACCTTGTGCCACCAAAAGAGTTCAGAACAAGCCACGTGGCCTGAGAAAATGACTGATACCTTGATGCGTGCAATGCGCGCACCAAGGTTGGAAAAGATACGCGAAGCGTTGGTCAGAGATTTGTGATGAGCAACTCTCGCGGAGGTGCGCGGTTGCTTCAAGGTCCGCGAGGGCATAGCCTCTCCGAGCAAACAGTCGTCCAGCGGGCAGGTGCTAAAAGCCCGCTTCGGGCTGGAGCCGGCATTGCGCACCTGTCAGCTGTGCAGCGAAAGCGGGTCCTTTGAAATTTGGGAGGCCGGGTGTTTCGGGTAGTTCAGAACACATTGAATCCGGACATTCATCGGCGTTTTTCCTGATGGCGCCGCTCACAACCGGGGCATCTTCTGCCTTTGAACCTAACTAAAAAGAGCTCGCGGGGAGCGTCAGACATCATGCCGAATCAGATCAAGTTTTGGGTACCGCAGCCTGCACTGGCGGGCGCTATCAACCTCTCACTCGGACCCAAAAAGTTCCTTGCTCAGTTCGTAGCCGCGGCGAACCCTGGCGCACCTCTGCCGGACCCCGGAACACTCCCCGGCGCGGCCGAGTTGATTGCAGCAACACTTGACTCGGGCCACGGAGCCAACGTCGCTCCTATGCCGGTAATGAATCTGCTGGATCGGTGGCAACTTCAATGCCACGGACTGGTTCAACGACTCATGGTCCTGTCACTGCTGCGTCGGACGCCCGCAGGCTGGCATCGAGCGCCCTTCGTAGCGCACCTCGAGAAGAGCCTGAAGACATCGAATGCTTTCCTTCTCGGCATGCTCTACGCCCGTGTGTCGACCGATCACTGGGCCAGCACCAATGGCTGGGGTCAGGTCGTTCGCTTCTGGCATTACAGCGTCCTGGAGTCTTCAGCGTTCAACTTCGCAGCAATCACTGCCGCTTCGAAGGCGGGGAATCCAGACTTCTTGGTTCAGTTCTCCAACGGGCATTGGGCCTGCGTCGAGGCAAAAGGAACCCTTGATGGGTTTGATGAGGAGAAGCTTCGAGACGGGATGCGACAGGCCTGCAAGATCATCCAGGTTTCGTGGCTAGTACCTGGAGTGGCGATCCCAGTGGTAGCAGCACCAGTGTCGCAAGCTTGCTCTCTGGCCTACTTCGATGCACCCGCAGGAGACATGCTTGAGGTCTGCCACTTGGACCCACCCGCACGCAAGAGGACTCGCCGCGAAAGGCCACCCACACCTCTCTGGTTTCTTGAAGCCGGCGACTTCATTGCCTGGCAATGCGCCACCGACCAATTCCGTACTCTGGAGCGAGGCCACGAGAGTCGATGGCCTGAGGCGCTACCCAGGGGCGACTTCGAGTGGGCGCCATGGCTTGTTGATGAGCCCATCTGGGTAGGTGTACCTAAGGTCCTCCTTAGTGCCGCAGACGCCATTGACTGGTCGCTCCACTGCTTAGGTTGGTTACTGCCAGAACTGCGCAAATGGCGAAACACTGCGGTGAAGGTCCTTGACCGCCCGAAGGCCGGGCAAAAACGTTTGAGGAAGCTCTCAAAGCAGGCTACAGAACGAGCAGGCTCTGAGGCGCTGACATCGCCACAGAGCAGGTGCTGGCTCCTCCTGGCAACCTTGCTGGAGGGCCACGGGGACGAACGACCTGGTGCGACCTGGGAAGAAGCCTTGTCGGTAGTGTGGAACGCCGACCTTTTGATGCCACTATCCCCTGACGGTGTTGGCAACGCAGTGGCGCCCCCGAGCATGGAGAGCCTTTGGAGAAAGCTCGACGAATCGCAGTTGCCGATTCGGCGCAAGTGGCGCACCGAGGCAAACCTAGCCTTGGCTGAGTTCGATGGAGCGTCGAGCGTGAGCGTCGCAGAAACCGCTCGAGGGCTGCTTGTAGTGGCCTATCAACGTGTGAATGGCTGAAGGCCCACGGCGCGCCACCCCGACTTCACCCCGTCGGGCAATCCCCAAGCTCACAGGCCTGTTTTTCACTCGCTGACCCTGTATGTCGCAAACTTCCGGCCATGTCACCGCCTGGGATGGGCGGCATACCAGGAGTTCAGTCCTGCTGATCCCAGCGCTTTAGGGCAGCTAGCCGAGATCTATGCTGCGATAGTGCACACCGACAATGCATATACATTTCGCTGCAGCGGACAGCTTCGCCGCCCGCTGCGGCTCGAACTTTGGGCGACTGCATTGCGGCATCCGGTTCTTTGAGGCCGAGTGCTGCTCAGGGTCGGAAGCCGTCGGTCTAGCGAACGGCAACGAAAGACTGCTCCCAGTCTGAAGCGAGCATTGAGCGCAACCATATCTATGTCGACCGCGGCCAGCCCCAGCCCTTCGGACCTTTGCTTCGCTGACGCCTATCGCTCACGAAAGCTCAGTAGTACGCCCCCGCACGTCCATCTGCAATCCGCCACAGCGGTCGAGCCGCCGACCTCACAGCCGCACTCATCGTGCACAGGGCGTCGGGTACTCCCCGCAGCGAAATAAAGGAGGAGCCCGAAGGGCGGGGGACATTCGCGGAGGGGAGTACCCGGCGCCCTGTGCACACACACCCGAAGTGCCTTCCACAAGCCCCAAAAGGAAGACCCCAGCTAAGGAAACCCCCGATACATGAATGGTCATCGACCCTCTAGCATCGGCTACTGCTCCTCCCTGTCGAGGTGTACGGATCGCGTCCCGGCGTCCGCCCGGCGACAAGCGCGTCTGCCTCACCTGCCCTTCCTGCGATGACAACTCCTCCCGAGTCCGGCCCCACGCTGGACGCCGCCAGTCCCCTCCCCCCCGACATCGAAGCCGCCGACGAACCCACCAAGGTGCCGCTCGCCATCGAGGACTGGCTCACCGTCATCATCATGGGCGCGCTGGCGCTCATCACCTTTGCCAACGTGCTGGTGCGCTACTTCACCGACTCGTCCTTCGCGTGGACGGAAGAGTTCTCGGTGTTCCTCATGATCATGCTGGCGCTGGTGGCGGGCTCGGCCGCCGTGGCGCGCGACCGGCACATCCGCATCGAGTACTTCTCCGAAAGCGGCTCGATGGCACGGCGCAAGCGCCTGGCGCAGTTCGGCGCACTGATGATCGCGATCCTCTTCGGCCTGATCGGCGCGCTCAGCATCCGCATGGTGTGGGACGACTACCGCTTCGAGGAAACCACGCCGGGCATCGGGCTGCCGGCCTGGTGGTATTCGATCTGGCTGCCGATCGTGTCCTTCGCCATCGCGGGGCGCGCCATCGGCCTCATGGTCCGGCGCGGGCGCAAGACGAACTATCAGTCGGACGACAGCAACACCAACAGCAGCAAGGGCGAAGCCAAGTGATCGCCACCCTGCTCTTCGTTGCCTTCGTGCTGATGATGCTGGTGGGCGTGCCCATCGGCGCCGCGCTCGGCCTGGCGGGCGCCGCCTGCATCGCGCTCGCCAACAGCGACGCCCAGTGGTTCGGCCTGCTGGCCGTGCCGCAGAACTTCTATGCGGGCCTGGGCAAGTACCCGCTGCTTGCCATTCCGATGTTCGTGCTGGTGGGCTCCATCTTCGACCGCTCAGGCGTGGCGCTGCGGCTGGTGAACTTCGCGGTCGCCATCGTGGGGCGCGGCCCCGGCATGCTGCCGTTGGTGGCAATTGCGGTGGCGATGTTCCTCGGCGGCATCTCGGGCTCGGGCCCGGCCAATGCCGCCGCCGTGGGCGCGGTGATGATTGCGGCCATGTCGCGCGCCGGCTACCCGGCCGCGTTCTCGGCCAGCGTGGTGGGGGCCGCCGCGGCCACCGACATCCTGATCCCGCCCTCGGTCGCGTTCATCGTGTACTCGGTGCTGGTGCCCGGCGCCTCGGTGCCGGCGCTGTTCGCGGCCGGCATGATCCCGGGCGTGATGGCCGGCCTCGCGTTGATGATCCCGGCTGTGTGGCTGGCGCGCACGCACAAGATGGGCGCGCTCGAGGCGACGCTGCCGCGCCCGCCGTTCTGGAAGAGCTTTCGCGAAGCCATCTGGGGCCTTGCGGCGCCGGTGCTCATCCTCGGCGGCATGCGCGCGGGCTGGTTCACGCCGACCGAAGCGGCGGTGGTCGCGGTGTTCTACGGCCTCTTCGTGGGCATGTGCATCCACCGGACCATCAAGGTGCGCGACCTGTTCGTCATCTTGCGCGAATCGGGCGAGCTCTCGGCGGTGATCCTGCTGGTGGTGTCGCTCGCGGGCATCTTCGCGTACTCGCTCTCGACGCTGGGCATCATCGATCCGGTGACGCGGGCCATCGTGAATTCGGGGCTGGGCGAATACGGCATCCTCGCGCTGCTGATCCTGCTGCTCATCACCGTGGGCATGTTCCTCGACGGCGTTTCGATCTTCCTCATCTTCGTGCCGCTGTTGCTGCCCATCGTGCAGTACTACAAGTGGGACCCGGTGTGGTTCGGCGTGATCCTCACGCTGAAGGTCGCGCTCGGGCAGTTCACGCCGCCGCTCGCAGTCAACCTCATGGTCTCGTGCCGCATCGCGAAGGTGCGCATGGAAGAGACCGTGCGCTGGGTGGGCTGGATGCTGTTCTCGATGTTCGTGGTGATGGTGCTGGTCATCGCATTCCCCGAGTTGGCGCTCTGGCTGCCGCGCAAGCTCGGCTACTGATTTTTTCGTTCCATCTACAAAGAGGAGACCTTTCAAATGAAATTCCGCCGCACCCTGCTGGGCCTCGCCGCTGTCGCCGCCACGCTCGGCCTCTTCTCGACCGGCGCCATGGCGCAGGCCGCCTACAAGCCCGAGTACAAGATGTCGCTGGTGCTCGGCCCGCCGACGCCCTGGGGCCAGGCCGGAAAGATCTGGGCCGACCTCGTGAAGGAGCGCACCCAGGGCCGCATCAACATCAAGCTGTACCCGGGCGTGTCGCTGATCCAGGGCGACCAGACGCGCGAGTTCAGCGCGCTGCGCCAGGGCGTGATCGACATGGCCGTGGGCTCGACCATCAACTGGTCGCCGCAGGTCAAGCAGCTCAACCTGTTCTCGATGCCATTCCTCATGCCCGACTACGCGGCCATCGACGCGCTCACGCAGGGCGATGTGGGCGCGCAGATCTTCAAGACCCTGGACAAGTCCGGCGTGGTGCCGCTGGCCTGGGGCGAGAACGGCTACCGTGAAATCACCAACTCCAAGAAGCCGATCAAGTCCCCCGAAGACTTGAAGGGCATGAAGATCCGCGTGGTCGGCTCGCCGATCTATTCGGACATGTTCACCGCGCTCGGCGCCAACCCCACGCAGATGAGCTGGGCCGATGCGCAGCCCGCGCTCGCGAGCGGCGCGGTCGACGGGCAGGAGAACCCGCTGTTCCTCTTCACCGTGCTCAAGATGCACACCGTGGGCCAGAAGTTCGTGACCACCTGGGGCTACGTGGCCGACCCGCTGGTCTTCGTGGTGAACAAGGAAATCTGGGCCTCGTGGACACCGGCCGACCAGGCCATCGTGCGCCAGGCCGCCGTCGATGCGGGCAAGCAGGAAATCGCGATCGCCCGCAAGGGCCTCGTGGAAGCCGACAAGCCGGTGCTGAAGGACATCGCCGCCATGGGCGTGACGGTGACCAGCCTCACGCCGGCCGAGCGCGAGGCGTTCGTGAAAGCGACGCGCCCGGTGTACGACAAGTGGAAGTCGACGGTCGGCGCCGATCTCGTGGCGCAGGCCGAGAAGGCGATTGCCGCGCGCAAGAAGTAAGCGGCGTTTTCACAACACTGCGAGGGCTTCGATGGCCTCGCCAAGGCCCCGCTTGCGGGGCCTTTCCTTTGCCGGCTGCGCACTTTCAACTGCAACGAAAATGGCGGGCGAAATCCTTGGTTTGCGGATCGCCGATGGCCCTGCGGCATCGGCCCGAAACACGCCTTCGATTTCATGCCGCCGACGCGAAGGGCTCTGGCAGACTGGTTTTCACCGCGCGTTTTCTCGCGCTTCAAGGAAGCCATTTCATGCCTCTCTCTTCGCGCTGGAAAGCCGACCTCTCTTCGTTCCTTCTCGCGGGATTCGCCCTCTTGATGACCACCAGCATCGCCCCGACCGCAGCCCATGCCGCCGACGCCAACACGACGGTGCACACGCTCATCATCGACACCGACCCCGGCGCCGATGACGTGATCGCGCTGCTGTTCGCCATGGCCTCGCCCGAGCGGCTGAAGATCCAGGCGCTGACCACCGTGGCCGGCAACGTGCCGCTCGCCAAGACCTCGCGCAACGCGCGCCTCGCACGCGAGTGGGCCAAGCGCCCCGACATTCCGGTCTACGCCGGCGCACCGCGCCCCTTGCTGCGCACACCGATCTACGCGGCCGACGTGCACGGCAGCGAAGGCATCACGGGCGTGAAGGTGTTCGAGCCGAAGCAGCCGCTGGCCGATGGCAATGCGGTCGACTACCTGATCCGCACGCTGCGCGCCGCGCCCGAGAAGAGCGTGACGCTTGCGATGCTCGGACCGGAAACGAACCTGGCATTGGCGCTGACGCAAGCCCCCGACATCGTGCGCGGCCTGCGCGAGCTGGTGCTCATGGGCGGCGCGCACTTCAATGGCGGCAACATCACGCCAACCGCGGAGTTCAACGTGTTCGCCGATCCGCATGCGGCCGAGATCGTGCTCAAGAGCGGCGTGCCGATCACGATGCTGCCGCTGGACGTGACGCACAAGATCCTCACGAGCCCCGAGCGCATCGCGAAGCTGCGCGGCCTCGGCAACCAGGCGGGCAAGACGGTGGCCGACATCCTCGATGCCTATGTGCAGCACGACATGCAGTACTACGGCCTGCCCGGCGGCCCGGTGCACGATGCGACCGTGATCGCCTACCTGCTGCAGCCTTCGCTCTTCAAGGGCAGGCAGGTGAACGTGGAAGTCGACAGCCGCGAAGGCATCGGCTTCGGCCAGACGGTGGTCGACTGGTATGGTGGCCTCAAGCGCCCCGCCAACGTCAACTGGATCGCCGAGGGCGATGCGCAGGGGTTCTTCGATCTGCTGACGCAGCGCATCTCGCGCCTGCCCTGACGCCGGGGCGAGCCCCATGAAAAAAGCCACGCTGCAGAACAGCGTGGCTTTTGTCTTTCTTGAACCGCAGCGGATCGATCAGTGCTGCAGGATCTTGTTGAGGAAGTCCTTCGTGCGCGGCTGACGGTTCTCAGGGTGGTTGAAGAACTCGTCCTTCGGGCAGTCCTCAAGAATCTTGCCGCCGACGTCGATGAAGATCACGCGGCTCGCGACCTTGCGGGCGAAGGCCATTTCGTGCGTGACCACCATCATGGTCATGCCTTCCTTGGCCAGGCTCACCATCACGTCGAGCACTTCGCCGACCATCTCGGGGTCGAGCGCCGAGGTGGGTTCGTCGAACAGCATCACGATCGGGTCCATCGACAGCGCACGGGCAATCGCCACGCGCTGCTGCTGGCCGCCCGAGAGCTGGCCCGGGAACTTGTCCTTGTGCGCCATCAGGCCCACGCGGTCGAGCATCTTCAGGCCCCGGGTCTTGGCTTCGTCGGGCGTGCGGCCCAGCACCTTGATCTGCGCGATCGTGAGGTTCTCGGTCACCGACAGGTGCGGGAACAGCTCGAAGTGCTGGAACACCATGCCGACCTTGGAGCGCAGCTTGGGCAGGTTGGTCTTGGG
>Ga0157370_10008011_pt1 | contig 11447 bp, 10 predicted proteins | sample C35metaG_FD_113463 | JGI IMG/M metagenome (GOLD analysis project Ga0157370, IMG submission 113463) | Corn rhizosphere microbial communities from Kellogg Biological Station, Michigan, USA - C3-5 metaG | ecosystem: Host-associated > Plants > Roots > Rhizosphere > Soil | place: USA: Michigan... | reverse complement strand
GCTGGCGCACGGCATCAGGCTGGTGCGACCGGTGAAGAAGGGCCAGAGCCTGAGCTGGGCCGACGTGGCCATCGACACCACCACCGCCGCCTACAGGCTGCGCAACGAGATGGAAGCCCTGTTCGCGCCCGCGGCACGGGCAGAGGCCGCCTGACGGCTGGCCGAGAACTTTCCGCTTCGGTGCAGCCACCGTTGCACCGGGCGGCTTTCACGTAAAAAATGTTCTGCTCGGCACGAAGCCCGTGTCGAAATGCTCGCCGGCTGGCCGTCATTGTGGTGAGCGATCCTGCTCAGCAAGCTTTTCCTTGACGGAGAGACACCATGCAGTACATGTTGATGTTCTATCAGCCCGCGACCGAATTCGAGCAGCGCGAAGACGCATCCGCGCAGGCCTACCGGGCCAGCTGGGTCGCATATGCCGACGCGGTGCGCCAGTCGGGCATCTCGCTCGGCGGCCACGGCCTCTTCCCGCCCATGACCGGCACCACGCTGCGCGTGCGCGGCGACAGGCGCCAGGTGCAGGACGGCCCCTTCGCCGACACCAAGGAGCAGCTCGGAGGCTACTTCGTGATCGACGTACCCGACCTCGACGCCGCGCTCGAATGGGCGGCGCGTGCGCCCTGCGCGACCAGCGGCGGGGTGGAGGTGCGGCCCGTCTTCGTGGCCACCGCACTGGCCGCAGCGGCGGCATGAGCGCCGCGCCGGGCCGCCCCAGGCAAGCTCGCACCGCAGTGCGGGGCACGCAGGTGCTCCCATGAGCGACCCGGCGGTTCACGGGGCCGCCGAGCGGGCGGCGCGCGAGTCGTATGGCCGGCTGCTGGCCATCCTGTCGGCGCGCACCCACGACATCGCGGCATCGGAAGACGCGCTCGCCGACGCCTTCGCCCGCGCGCTCGAGCGCTGGCCCGCGGATGGCGTCCCGGCCGAGCCAGATGCCTGGCTGCTGAGCGTGGCGCGCCACCGCAAGCTCGACGCCTGGCGCCACAGCCGCGTGCAGGACCAGGCCACCCAGACCCTGCTGCTGCTGGCCGGCGTAATGGACGAGGCCAGCGCCGAAGGCACCGCCGTGCCCGACGAGCGGCTGCGCCTGCTCTTCGTCTGCGCGCACCCCGCCATCGACGCGGCGGCCCGCGCGCCGCTGATGCTGCAGACCGTGCTCGGCCTGGACGCGGCGCGCATGGCCGGCGCCTTTCTCACCGCGCCCTCCACGCTCGGCCAGCGGCTGGTGCGGGCCAAGGCGCGCATCCGGGCAGCGGGCATTCCCTTCGAATACCCGCAAGCGCGCGACCTGCCGCAGCGGCTGCAGGACGTGCTCGACGGCATCTATGCCGCCTACGGCACCGGCTGGGACGACGTCGACGGCGCCGATGCGCTGCCGCGCGGCCTCACGTCCGAAGCCATCGACCTCGGCCGCATCCTCTGCCGCCTGATGCCCAACGAGGCCGAGCCGCTGGGCCTGCTCGCGCTGATGCTCTTCTGCGAAAGCCGCGCCGCGGCCCGGCGCAGCGAGACCGGCGCCTACGTGCCGCTCGACCAGCAGGACACCCTGCGCTGGGACCCCGACCTGCTCGCGGAGGCCGAGCGGTGCCTGCGGCTGGCGTCGGAGATGAAGTCCCTCGGCGCCTATCAGTTGGAGGCGGCCATCCAGTCGGCCCATTGCGAGCGCCGCGTGGGCGCGCCGGTGGCGCCAGAGGTGCTGGTGTCGTTGTATGAAGGCCTGCTGGCCCTGCGGCCCAGCATCGGTGCGCAAGTGAGCCGCGCCTGCGCGCTTGCGAATGCGCGCGGGCCCGAGATCGGGTTGCGCGCGCTCGAAGCCATTCCTTCGGACGAAGTGGCGAGCTACCAGCCGTACTGGGCAGCCCGCGCGCACCTGCTCGCGGCCGGCGGTGCGCGTGCCGCCGCGCGGCAGGCCTATGACCGCGCGATCGGGTTGAGTGCGAACGCCGCGGTGCGCAGCTATCTGGGTGCGATGGCCGACCGGCTTTGAAGAAGACTCAGCAGAGTCTTATCCGGCGCATCGCACCGCACGCGAGCTCAAGCGGCGGGTGCATCCCAGAATTTGAACCAGCTGAGGATCGTGCCAACAATGTTGGCAGGGTTGAACGCCTCCCCGGGTGCTCCAACCTCCTTGAGCACCGGGAGGCTCGCCAGGCTCTGGGTACTTATAAGGTTGTTCAGGAAGAAACCCACGTCGCCGTAGAACTCGGGAGCGACCCGCCCACCGTCGTCGCGCAGGTTCGCCGGACGCCAGATGTCGGTGCCGGCGAACGTGAGCGCCGTTGTCACATGGCTGCCCACGATCACATAGCGCGACCAGGGCATGTAGTACCCGTAGTTGGGAAGCGGGCCGAGTTCGGCGCGCACGAGGTCCAATTCCTTGGTGAAGAGCTTCATCTTCGCCTCGCGGAAAGCGCTGCCTGTCAGGCCAACGACTTCGGCGTTCTGCCCTCCGGCGAAGGCGAAGCTGGAGATGATCTGGTCCTGCTGGAAGGTACTCAGGCCGAAACGGTCTTCGGCATACCGCTTGGAAAGCAGCCTGTTGAGGTTGCCCGTGTCGCCGCCACGGCTCTTGAGAAGTTCGAGCTTCTCGCCGGTGGCCTTCTCCCAGCGGGCGACCAGCCCCTTGGCCTGCTCCGCGTATTCCGGATGTCCCGGCGTCTGCGCATCGGCAACGGTGGGCTGCTGGAACCATCCCCACGCATGGGTGACCTTCTGCCAGAACTTCACCGCAGGCGTCTTGTCGAGGTCGCTCGCCAGGATTTCTTCACCAGCCTTGTAGACCGGCGCCGGAAGGAGCGTGCCGGAGTCGCTGAACATCGCAACCCGCGTCTTGCCGCCTGCCAGGGCCTCCCGAATCATCGGGTAGTTGGCCAGCGTCGAGTAGCCACCGGCGCTGGCACCGTAGACCAACAACTGCTGGATCGACTTCCTGCTCGACAGACTCTCGGCAAATTTGTTCTTGCGCAGGAACTCCATCGCGGCGCGCACGTTGTTCAGGCCGTTGAAGTTGACCTTCTTGCTGTTCTGCGAATTGCTCGGGTCCTCGAAAACCCTGAAGCTCGCGCCCGAGTTGACGTCACCGGTGCAGTATGGAAACACCAGCTGGGTCCATCGCTGCGTTTCCGGCCGCGAAGTGAGCTTCAGAAAATTCCACCAGCTTCGGTCTTCCAGCGTGCCCGTGCCTCGCTTGAAGAAAAAGGCCGCGGCCGCATTCACCAGCGGGGTGTTGCCATCCAGCACCGGAGACGTGAGGTTGAGCGTGGTCGTGGTCGCGATGCCGTTGCCCTGGAGGTAGCCAGAAGGCAGCCCGTCGGGATTGGATGCCCCGAGCTTGGCGTCCGGCTTGCACGAATCGAAGTCCCAGCATGCACCGCCGCCTTCGAAGTCGATCAGCACCTTGTCGCGCATGCTGGCCTCGGACGCGATCCTGTAGTACATGCGATAGGGCGTTCCGTTCATGCAGGAGGCGCCCGAGCTGGCCGGGAAGGTGTACTCCACCCAGGTGTCCAGATCGGCGGTCCATACCGGGCCGGCCGCGGGCACGATGGTCTGCCCCCTCTTGGAGCTGGACTGGAGCCCTGCGTTGTACTTGGCTGTCGACTCGTCGATGAATGCCTGCGCATCGGCCCTGCTGTTCTGGGCCGGCGGGGTTGCGGCCGGTGCCGCGCCCGCCGCGGCCATCGAGAGCATGAAGGCCAGCGCCGCCGCGAGCCTCCAGAGTGTTTGTGTTCGATGCATGGCTGTGTGTCTCCTGCGTTGTGGATAGGGGTCGAATCGGTCGGATGGATCGAAATCAGTAGTGGCGCTGACGTATCTCGAGATCGCGCTGCGCCATGGCCGCTTGCCGCGCCTCGGGGTCCTGCACGGAGGACTGCACCTCGCTGACCATCCGGTCGCGTTCTTGCGCATAGCTCTGGAAGCGCGATTCGGTGATGGGCTCGGGCCCCACGACCTGCTTGACATAGGCCTGCAGCGAAGCCGTCATCCGCTTCGTGAGTTCGTCGCGGACCACCGGGTCCGCCTCGCCGATCTCAAGCAGTGCACGGGTGGTCGCCAGCGCCTCGCGCGGAAGAATCTCGCCCTTGGCCACATGCTCGGGCAACTGGTGCAGGACCTCGTACGACTCCTGCCGCCGCTCATCGTCGCTCAGGGTCGGGAGCACTTCGGCGAGAACGTTCATCCGGTCGCGAAAGCGCGCCAGCTTGACGAGGCGATCGACCTCGTCTTCAACGCTCTTGCCGCTGGTGGCCAGGTCGCTCCTCAGCTGGTCGATGTCGAGGCCGCGCTCCATGGGGCCAGCTGACATGAGATAGGGCGATGCGCCCGGAGCGAACGGCTTGTACGCGGCCGCCCGCGGTGCCAACACGACGCCGCCCTGCGCTGTTGCTTGCGCACCCGCCGATGCGGCGCCATTGCTCTGCGCTGCCGAGGTTGCCTGCGCATTGCCCTGGTCGGCAAACAGCAGCCAGAGCACTGCAACGACGGTCACGATGCCAACACCCGCGATCAGCTTGCCGCCAGTCGGAAAACGAAATTTCATGCGATGTCTCACTTGTCTCCAGTTGCGCTTGGGTGCCTCTCGGGGCACGCGTGGAGACTAGTCAGCAAGACATGCGCTGACTTGTACGAAGGTGCTGAATTGAGGCCCGGCCGATCCAGCCACCCCCCGGGGCGGCCTCTGTCCGCTAGACCGTGCCGACCAGGGATCGCCAGGCGTCCGGCGTGTGCCCGTCCATGACCAGCTTCACTTGTCGCGCCACGAACGAAGGCTGCAGGCCGAACGAATCGCGGAAGGTGCGGCTCATGTGCGCCGCATCCGAGAAGCCGCTGGCCAGCGCAATGTGCGTCAGCGGCTGGCCGTCGGCCAGTTGCACGCTGGAGCGCCGCACCTTGCTCCACAGCAGGTAGCGCTTGACCGACAACCCCACCTGCTCGCGGAACAAATGACTCAGGCGGCCGCCCGACAGGCAGGCCATCGCGGACAGGTCTTCGCGCTGCAGCAGGCTCGGGTGCGTGCGGATCAGCAGCAACAGGCGCTCGATGCGCGGATCCATCAACTTCGAGAATGCGGCCGACTCGGTGACCGCGTCCACCATGCGGTGGGTGAGCGACCGGAGCTGTGCATCGCAGAGCACGCCGTGCAGTGCCGGCTCGAAGCCCTCGCGCAAGCCACCGAAGACATGCGCGTCGAGCGGCACGATGCTGCGCCCGCCCATCCACGCCGAGACGATGCGGTAGGTGCTCGACACCGGATCGAGATTGATCGAGATGAGTCCGCAGCCTTCGGCCTCGAGCCGGCGCGGAACATCCGGCGCCACCACCGCGGCTGTGCAGTGCGCGCGCGTGCCGTCGCGCGCCTCCAGGGTGAATGGATGTCCGCTGATCGAGGCCAGCAACGTCAGCGCCGGACGGGCGGTCAACCCCGACTGGATACCCGGCGTGATGTAGATGAAGCCGTCATCCCACAGGTGCAGCAGGCTCTGCTCACTCATTGCACGAACGCCTTGCACGGCTCGCGCGAATCCGAAGACCGGAAGATTCCGTGCAATTGCATTCCATGGGTAGGCCTGTCTCTTGTTGTTTCTGCCTTGGTCTCTGCCATGTGCTGGCCGCACGCCTTCCCGAGACGCCCGCGCAGTGTAGGCAGCGCGAGGCCGGGACCGTCTAGGGTTAGTGCCTAAGCAGAAAGAATCGTCCGATGCTTTGGGGGTGACTTGGGAGCAGCGGTTTCCAGCGGCTTCCGGGTGGGTTCGGTATTGGTTTCAGGCGATCCGAAACCTTCGATCACCGAAATAACTACCGGGCGTTGAAAGTGCGTGGGAACAACGCCGCCTGCGAACGGTCGCGCAGCCGGTAGCTCATGGCCGGACGACCGAGGCTGCCGGTGACCATCCCCGCCTCTTCCATGAATTCACCGTCGAGCATGCGCTTGCGGAAAGCACTCTTGTCCATGGCCCGGCCCAGCACGACCTCGTAGGTGTGCTGCAACGCCGGCAGGGTGAAAGGCTCCTCCAACAGGAAGGCTGGCAGCGAGGTGTATTCGACCTTGCTGCGCAACCGGGCGACGGCCGCGTCGAGCAATTCGCCATGGTCGAAAGCCAGCCGCTTGCGCGACGCGGCATCGACTTCGAACCATGCGACCTCTGCGGCATTGGCACCACTGCGCAGTTGCATCGCCTGCACCGGGATCAGTGAATAGAAGCAGTGCGTGGCCGACCAGCCGCGCGGATCGCGCTTCGCACCTCCCCAGCTTCCCAACTGTTCCAGGTACGGCGTCACCACACCGGTCTTCTCACGCAGCTTGCGCAAAGCGCAATCGAGCAGCGTGGCATCTTCGTCGACGTTCACGAAACCGCCGGGCAGCGCCCACTTTCCCGGAAATGGCTCGGCCGTATCGGAAGGCCGACGCACCAGCAAGACCTGAAGGGCATCGTCGAGCACGGTGAACATCACCACGTCGACCGTGACCAGCGGACGCGGGAAGGTCAGAGATGGGAAGTTCGGCTTGGGTGTGCTCACAACGATGGCTTGACTCCTAGTTTATTAGTTGTACTATACAACTCTTCATTAGTTGTACAGAGCAACCAATGAAGCAAGCAACAAGAAAAACAAAGAGAGGAACTCAAAACAATGAAAGACCTGACTACACCCCTTCCCACCGAACCACACCTCGCCCAGCGCGAACGCTGGCCACAAAGCGGAAGGCACATCCTGGCGCATCACGATGCGCAGTCCGTCGTCGTCTACCAGGCCTACCGTCCCGCCATTGGCGAGTACGCAATCCGGCACGGGCGACTGGACAGCCCCGACTTCAGCCTTTCGCGCATGAGTTGGATCAAGCCCAACTTCCTATGGATGATGTATCGCTCGGGGTGGGGTACCAAGGAAGGCCAGGAGGTCGTTCTCGGCCTGCGGCTGCGCCGCGCTTTCTTCGAGCGGGTGGTCCGCGAGGCCGTGCCCTCGACCTTCGACGACAGGCGCTATCCGAGCCGCGAAGCGTGGCAGGCAGCCGTCGGTCCCTCCGAGGTACGTCTGCAATGGGACCCGGACCACGCGCCGGCAGGCAACAAGCTGGAGCGCCGTGCGATCCAGCTGGGCCTGCGCGGACGCACGTTGGCCGCATTTGCAGGCGAAGAACTGCTCGAAGTGATCGACATGCGCGCCTTCGTGGAAGCACAGCGCCCAATGGCCCAGAACGACAACCCCGAACTGATGCTGCCGGTCGAGCATCCGCTCGATCTTGAAACCTGAGGACAACAAGGAATGACGACGAACACATCCAATGCGCTGCGCAGCAACGAAGACCTGCTGACGTGCATCGCCCAAGGGCACAAGGTCGACTACCTGTTCTTCTGGGGCCATCAGGTCCCGAAGGACGGCAGCGTCGGCAAGAGCTGCTTCAGCCAATGGTACGAAGCGCCCTTCACTGTCGAAGGCGTCACGTACCGCACCGCCGAGCACTTCATGATGGCCGGCAAGGCGCGCCTCTTCGGCGACACGACCACCTGCGAGAAGATTCTGGCCGCACACACGCCCGGTGAGGCCAAGAAGCTGGGCCGGCAGATTCGCGACTTCGACGAAGCAAAGTGGCTCGAAGCCCGCTTCGACCTGGTGACGCGCGGCAACATCGCGAAGTTCTCGCAGAACGCGGCGCTCGGCGCGTTCCTGCTCGGCACCAGGCAGCAGGTGCTGGTCGAAGCGAGCCCCGTCGATGCCATCTGGGGCATCGGGCTGGCTGCGACAGACGCGGCAGCACAAGACCCGCGCAGTTGGAATGGTCTGAACCTGCTGGGCTATGCGCTGATGGCCGCACGCGATGCAATGAGGCTGGCCGCATGAACACAGAACGCTATCAGGGCTGCCTGCTCGGGCTTGCCTGCGGCGATGCCGTCGGCACGACCGTCGAATTCAGCCCGCGTGGCAGCTTCTTACCGGTGACCGGCATGCACGGCGGCGGTCCGTTCGGTCTTGAGCCGGGCGAATGGACCGACGACACCTCGATGGGGCTGTGCCTCGCGGCAAGCCTGATTCATTGCCAGGGGTTCGATGCAGTCGACCAGATGAACCGCTACTGCAACTGGCGCAACGTGGGCTACATGAGCAGCAACGGGCGCTGCTTCGACATCGGCGGCACGGTGTCGGCAGCCCTGACCCGCTACCTAGTTTCGGGCGATCCGTTCGCAGGCAACCCCAGCCCGCGCACTGCTGGCAACGGCGCGCTCATGCGGCTCGCACCTGTGCCGATGTTTTTCGCCGCGAGCGCCCGAGCCACTTGGCAGCAAGCCGGCGAAAGCACCCGCACCACCCATGGCGCACAGGAGGCCATCGAATGCTCGCAACTCTTCGCGTTGCAGCTGCGCGCAGCGCTGCAGGGCGAAGACAAGGCGGCGATCCTGGCCACTGCGCCATTGGCCCCCTTGAGCGAAAAGGTCGCGGCGCTGGCGCGGGGTGACTACGCGTCGAAACCGATCGAGAAGATCAAGGGCTCGGGCTACTGCGTCGAATCGCTCGAGGCAGCACTCTGGTGCTTTGCGCACACCGAGTCCTTCGAGCACGCGGTGCTCGCAGCAGCCAACCTTGGCGACGACGCAGACACCACCGCCGCGATCTGCGGGCAGATCGCAGGTGCCTTCTACGGTGTGGACGGCATTCCGACCGGCTGGCTGCACCAGCTCGTGATGCGCAAAGATATCACGCTGATGGCCGACGATCTGCTTGCGCTGGCGCGACGCTGAAGCGCCCGCGCATCACTCCTGAGGTAGGGCGACCGCCTCCCCCACACGCCGCCCTTCAAGTTGGCTCCCACCCTGCGCCAGCGTCACCCCCACCACCGCATTGCCTGCGCCGCGCTGGAACACGATCTGCGCACCGATGGCGGCCACCGCGAAGCGGTCGGCCCCCGTCGGTGTGAGCGCGTTGTAGCCGCGCCCCGTCTCGCGCACCAGCAGGCGCCCGTTGCGCACCGTGAAGCCCAGGGCCTTGGTCTTGCTGATGCGGTACTCGCCCTTGTAGTCTTCCAGCCGCTTCGGATCGACCGGCACTTCGGTCGTCGACACCGGATAGCGGCTCTTGCCGATCGCCAGCATCACCGGCTGCAGCGGCGCGCGCGCGTTGCTGCTGAGCACGATCAGCGCTTCGCCGGTGTCGGGCGCGAGCAGCCACAGCGTGCGGTAGCCCTCGGTGAGGCCCGCGTGCCAGTAGGTGCGGCGCCCGCCCTCGGGGCCGCGCACCATCACCGCATAGCCGATCTCGGCGCCCTCGTAGTGCGCGAGCGGCGTGAGCATGCGCACGGCGGCAGGGCCCAGCGGGCCGCTCGCGCCTGCGAGGATCGCGCGGCTGAAGGTCATCATGTCCGCAGCCGTCGAACGCAGCGCGCTGGCCGGTGCGTAGGCCACCATGTCCAGCAGCGGCTGGCGGCGGTCGCCGGCGAAGGCCGGGGCCATGCGCGAGGCCTTGTCGCCGAGCGGGATCACGGTGTCGTTCATGCCCAGCGGCTCGGTGATGCGCGCACGCACCAGCTCGCCCCACGAGGTGTTGTAGCGCTCGGCCAGCAACTGACCGAGCAGCGCCATGCCGAAGTTGCTGTACGCGGCTTCGCACGGCGCCGCCGGCGCGGTGAGCTTGATGCGCGAGAGCGCGGCCCAGAACATCGGCTTGTCGAAGCTGCGCAGCTGCTCGGCCAGCGGCGCACCGCCCGTCACGCCGTCGGCCATCACCGGCATGCAGCCCGTGTGCGTGACGAGTTGCTTCAGCGTGACCGCGGCCGCCGCCGGCGGCACGCCCTGGACCTTGCCCGCGAGCACCTTGCCCACGGTGTCGTCCAGCTTCAGGTCGCCACGCTCCACCGCCTGCGCGAGCAGGAGGCCGGTAAAGACCTTGGTGACGGAGCCGATCTCGAACATCGGCTGCTCGGCGCTGTTGGGCTCGATGGGGCGCGGAGGTGAAAGCGGCTCGGGGTTGTAGGCCGCGCCGTACGAGGCCTTGCCGTTGCGCAGGAGACCGATGACCAGCGTTCCGCGCTCGGTCCCGAGCGCCGTCTTGGCCAGCACGGCCGGGTCGCTCGCCAGAGAAAGCTGTTGCTGCTGTTGTTGTTGCTGCGGCGGCTGGAGTTGCGCAGCGGCGCTGCCGGCCAGCAGCGGGGCGAGAAGCCAGGCCGCGAACCAACGACGGCGCATCACCGGGAACATGGCTGTGGACAAGGCTGGGGGCAGGAGCCGCATCGTCGAATTCCTCGGGGCGTCATCGAAAGAGGCGCCATCGTGCCACGCCGATGTAACAAAGGCGCCCCGCGGCCACAATCGCTGAATGCGTGCATTGCTCACCACCTTCTCCTGGCAGGAACTGCGCCACCACCCCTGGCGCAACGCGGCGGCCGTGCTGGCCGTGATGCTGGGCGTGGCGCTCGCGTTCTCGGTGCAGCTCATCAATGCCTCGGCGCTCGACGAATTCTCCAGCGCGGTGCGCTCTGTCAACGGTCAACCGGATCTCGAAGTGCGCGCCGTGCAGGGCGGCTTCGACGAAGCCGTGTTCGCGCAACTGGCCCGGCATCCGCAGGTGACGCTCGCAAGTCCGGTGCTCGAATTCCAGGGCCTGGCCCTGGCCGGCGGCGAACGGCAGGTGCCGATGCGCGTGATCGGCGTCGATGCATTGGTGCTCCCGACCATCGCGCCCGCGCTGATGCCGCAACCCGCAGCGGGCGCCGACCGCTTCGCGCTGTTCGCGCCGGGGCATGTATTCCTCAACGCCGCCGCCCGCAGCGTGCTCGGCCTGCCTGCGCAAGCCAGCGGCGACACCGTCGAGACGGTGCAATTGCGCGGCGGCGCCACGTGGCACCGGCTCGACGTGGCAGGCCACGTCGCCGCCAGCGGCACCGCGCTCGCGGTGATGGACATCGCAGCCGCGCAAGACCTGTTCGACCAGGTCGGCCGCCTCAGCCGCATCGACCTGCGGCTCGCGCCCGGCACCGACCGCGCCGCCTTCATCGATGCGCTTCGGAAGTCGCCCGGCTGGCCCGCGAGCGTGCAGTTCGCGGAACCCGGCGATGCGGCCGAGCGCGTGAGCAATCTTTCGCGCGCCTACCGCGTCAACCTCACGGTGCTGGCGCTGGTGGCGCTGTTCACTGGTGCGTTCCTCGTGTTCTCGGTGCTGGCCTTGAGCGTCGCCAGGCGCGCGCAGCAGTTCGCACTGCTCGGCGTGCTCGGCCTCACACCGCGCGAACGGCTGCGGCTGGTGCTGGCGGAATCCTTGGTGCTGGGCGTGATCGGCAGCGCCGCAGGCCTTGCGCTCGGCACCGCGCTCGCGGCCTTTGCGCTGCGGGTGCTGGGCGGCGACCTGGGCGGCGGGTACTTCGAAGGCGTCGCGCCCAAGCTGCACTGGAGCGGCGGCGCAGCGCTGTTGTACGGCGGGCTCGGCGTGGCGGCCGCGCTGGTGGGCGGCTGGTGGCCCGC
>Ga0157370_10008008_pt1 | contig 11449 bp, 12 predicted proteins | sample C35metaG_FD_113463 | JGI IMG/M metagenome (GOLD analysis project Ga0157370, IMG submission 113463) | Corn rhizosphere microbial communities from Kellogg Biological Station, Michigan, USA - C3-5 metaG | ecosystem: Host-associated > Plants > Roots > Rhizosphere > Soil | place: USA: Michigan... | reverse complement strand
CAGGCGGGCCTTGAATTGGAAGAGATGCGAACCATCGCCGCCGAAAGCGCAAAAGCCGCGGCAGGGAGCAAGGTATCCGACTCGCTGTTGCAGCGGAAATATGTTGTGCCGTTTATCCTGGCCTGCGTCATCCTCTTCTGCAACACGGCTACGGGCATCAACTCCATCATCGGCTACAACACCAGCATCCTGTTGCAAAGCGGGCTCTCCGACGTGGCAGCGCACTGGGGCTACGTGATCTTCACCGTAGTCAACTTCCTGATGGTCATGATCGGCATGATGCTGGTCGATCGCGTTGGGCGCAAGGTGCTGCTGACCATCGGGACATCGGGAATTATCGTCGTTCTCGTCGCGGTAGGCCTGCTGTTCCGCACGACGGAGAAACTCAACATCGACCGTGCCGGCGAGATACAGACGCTGGTTGCGCCGAACCAGACACTCAGCTATCGCTTCACTCCAGCGGAGGCGCAGCGGCTGACCGGGCAACAGAACACGAAACCGGCATCGCTGGTCATCGTCTACTCCTGCGGCGACTTCACCTCCGCCACCAACTTTGTCCGGTCGGACAGCGAGGGCGCGCCGCTCGCCATCTCGCGCGATGACTGCCTGCCGCACAGCCGCTTCGACGCTTTCCTGAAAAACCCTCTTGGCAACTACGACGCAGCACGCTCCGCGCCGCTCAGGATCGACCACGCGCTAGTCAGCTACCTGCCCTCGGTGCGGCACGGCTGGACGATTGCCACTGGACTTTACTTCTTCGTCGCCTTCTTCGCGTTCGGCCCAAGCGTCTGCGTCTGGCTTGCTCTTTCTGAGCTGATGCCGACCCGCATACGCTCCAATGGCATGAGCATCGCGCTCGTCATCAACCAGCTTGTCTCCACAATACTGGCGGCCATCTTCCTTCCGTTTGTCAGTAAGTACGGATACTCCAGCATGTTCTTCGTCTTCGCGGGCTTTACAGTAATCTATTTCTGCACCGCAGTATTCTTCCTGCCGGAGACAAAAGGAAAGACACTTGAAGAGATCGAACAATATTTCGAATCCGGCAGAAAGCAAACGCTTCCATCCCATGGATAAGGTAACCGCATGAAGAAACGCAGACAGACACCCAGCTCGCAGACGGAACCGGCTGCCGAAAACAACAAGATGCTGATCGGCGAGCGCAGGCAGCACATCCTCTCGCTTATCCACCGCGATGGCCGCGTGCTGGTCACCGAACTCTCCGACGCGCTCGGCATTTCGCCCATCACCATCCGCAAGGACCTCGACCATCTTGAGGCCAGGGGCCTTGCCCAGCGCACCCATGGCGGCGCGCTTGTGCCTCAGGGAAGCACACTGCTCGACCCTTCGCTCAAGGAGAAGGAGCACCATCAGATCAAGGAGAAGCAGCGTATCGCCGCCGCTGCGGCTGGCCTAGTCCAGAGCGGACAATGCGTTCTTCTCGATTCCGGCACTACCGTTACGGCAGTTGCGCGCGCGCTCCGCGAGTTTTCCCACCTCACCATCGTCACCAACGCCGTCAACATCGCCGCCGAACTGAGCGATACGGACTTCGAGATTATCCTAACCGGCGGCACGCTACGCAAAAACTCCTTCTCGCTTGTCGGTCCCATGGCCGAAGACATGCTCTCGCAGATCCGCGCCGACATCCTCTTCCTCGCCGTCGACGGCTTCGACCCGAAGATCGGCATCACCACGCCCAATGTGCTGGAATCCCGCGTCAATCGCGCGATGGTCAACTCCTCGCGCAGGGTCGTTGCCGTCTGCGACTCGACCAAATTCAGCCGGTCCAGCATGGCGCTCATCGTGCCACCTACAGCCATCCACACGCTCATCACCGACGATCAGATACCGGCCAGCGTCGCCGACACGCTGAGAAACGCAGGCATCGAGCTCATCATTGTCTAAGTGGTGGGTCTGAGTAGCTGGCCTGAGTGGCGCCTAGTTGTTCCTCACGCAACGGAACCCGGTGTTGGCGGTAGAGCTGTCCGGAGTATTCGACGTGCGCGCCGCCACGCGATACCGGTTGCAATACGACGCATGACAGAGAAACGACCCGCCCTTCATCACCTTGCCCTGACCTGAAGCCGGGCCTTTGGGATTGTGCGATACCTGATTTGCGCGAAAGGTCGTCCCAAACCAATCCGCGCACCATTCCCACACATTTCCGGTCACGCCATACAGACCAAACCCATTCGGCGGAAAGGCATCCACAGGGCAGGTCCCCGCATAACCATCCTCGGCCGTATCCTCAACTGGAAATCTCCCTTGCCAGACGTTCGAAAGATGCCTGCCGCCCGGAGTAAGCTCATCGCCCCATGGAAATAGCTTCTGCTCCAGCCCGCCGCGAGCCGCATACTCCCACTGCGCCTCGGTCGGCAGCGACTTTCGCGCCCATCGCGCGTAGGCCTCGGCATCGTTCCACGAAACATGCACCACGGGATAACGCGCACGCTCTCGCACATCCGACCCCGGACCCTCAGGACAGTTCCAGCACGAGCCACGCACCTTGCACCACCAGGGAGCAGACGCTACCGTATCTTCCACTAACTCGGCACGCCGCTCCTTCGGAATATGCGCCCAGAATATGAACGACCAGCCGAACCGCTCCGCCTCGGTGTGATAGCCCGTCGCGTCAATAAACGCCGCGAACTCTTCATTCGTCACCGGAAACGCGTCAATCTCGAAAGAAGACAGCGCCACCTGCCGCACCGGCCCCTCACCATCCTGCGGAAACCCGTTGGCATAGTCGGTCCCCATCAAGAAGGTGCCGCCGGGCAGCGAAATCATTGCGCCCTTCAAATCCGCAGATGTGGAGCTAGCCTTCATCTCCGGTATGGGTATGCTCGCCGCACTCTGAGCCTTCGTCGCGGCGCTCTCCTCACGGTTCGCCGCAGGCGTGCAGCAGCAACCGTCGCTGCCTCCTGCATGCTGCTTCAAATCGCCACAAGCGCTGGTTGTCAAATCCTCCATCGCATCTTCCTTTCATCAGCCGGCCACACTGCGAGCCTGCAAGAAGAATATTCCAATTCACCGACAGAGATGTATATGCAGCAGCGCTAGAATAGAGACGCCCATGCACGCTACCCTCTACGTCGCGCTCTTCACGGCAGCCGTGCTCGGCTTTCGCCACGGCTTCGACTACGACCACATCGCCGCGATCACAGACATCGTCAGCGTCCAGTCCTCGCGGCGCGCGGCCTTCCGGCTCGGCATGGTCTACGCACTGGGCCACGCCCTCACCGTAGCCGGACTCGGCTCTATCGTCATCATTCTCGGCATCAGCCTGCCCGTGGGGATTGACCGCTGGGCCGAGTGCCTCGTCGGTCTTACGCTGCTCGTCCTCGGCATCTACGTCCTCGGCACGCTGATCCTCAAGCCTGCCGGCACGCTGCCCAAAAATCGCTACCAGCTCCTCCATCGCGTTTACCATTGCGCCCGCCTCGCGCTGAACGGCCCAAGCGAAATCGCGCCCTACACTGCGCCGAACTCCTTCGACACGCGCTCGGTCTTCGTCATCGGCATCATCCACGGCCTCGGCGCAGAAACGCCTAGCCAACTCATGATCTTCCTGCTCGCCGCCAACCTCGGCGGAGCGGCGCTCGGCATGTTGGGCCTGGGCATGTTCCTCGCCGGCCTGCTCACGATGAACGCGCTGATGACGGCCTCTGCCGCCGGGGCCTTCGGCATCTCACGGCACCGCCCGCACCTTCTCCGCGCGGTCTCCGCACTTACCGGATTCTACAGTCTTGCAATGGGTGTCGTGTTCCTCGCTGGACGCAGTTCCCTGCTGCCCATGTTGAACTAATTGAACTAGCCCCGCGGCTTTCGCTTGCCCTTACCCACGCCGTACCGCACTGCGGGCAGAATGCTGTTCCACGGCACCGGCGAAGCAAGAATCATCGAAGTATTCGTCGCCACATACGGCATCATCGAATCGATCAGCTCCTCCATGTGCCGCACGTCGCGCACGGCAATCTGCACCATGAACGACTCCGCGCCTGTCACCCGATGACACTCCAGCACCTCAGGCAGTTCCCGCACCAGCGCCGCAAACTTCTGCAGCTTGTCTCCCGCAACCGTCACCTTCACGAACGCGCGCACCGGCAGCCCCACCTTCGCCGGGTCCACCACCGCGCGATACCCCATAATCACGTGGTGGTCCTCCAGCCGCCGCACACGCTCAATCACCGCCGGCGTTGACAGCCCCACGCGCCGTCCCAACTCGGCAAACGCAATCCGCGCGTTTGTCTGCAACTCCGCAAGAATCTCGCAATCGATATCGTCGATCGACCACCCCGCCGGTCCAATCATGGAAGCTCCAGGCTGCTGTTGAAAAACTGCCATCTCGAAGGCCGAAGATCCACTCCAGCTTCACGAGATCTCGATCACATCTTCGCTCTTCGCCGCCACTTCCTTCGCGCGCTCGGCCACCTTCGCTGCCACTTCATAAAATCCCTTGCACAGCTTCGAGTCAGGCCCTGCCAGAGCGACCGGCAAGCCTTTATCTCCGCCCTCACGAATCGCCGGATCCATCTCCACCGCCCCCAGAAACGCGATCGCAAACTGGGCCGCTGTCCGCTCCGTTCCGCCAGCGCCGAAGACGTCGATGACTTCGCCGGAAGGCAGCGTCATCTGGCTCATGTTCTCGACCATGCCCAGCACATCCACCTTCACCTGATGAAACATCTCCAGCGCCTTCCGCGCATCCTGCAATGCGACGCTCGATCCCGTCGAAATCACTACAGCGCCTGTCAGCGGCACCGTCTGGACGAGAGAGATCACGACATCGCCTGTTCCCGGCGGCAGATCGACGATCAGGAAGTCCAGCTCGCCCCACTCCACCTGCTGCAGGAACTGCCGGATGATCTGGTGCAGCATCGGGCCGCGCATCACCATCGGCTTGTCGCCCGGCGAAATCAACCCGACCGAAATGAACTTCACCCCGTGCGCGAGAATCGGCTCGATCCGGTTCTCGTTGACCACATTCGGCTGCCGCGTCACACCCATCATCGTCGGCACATTCGGCCCATAGATGTCCGCGTCCAGCAGCCCAACCTTGTAGCCCAGCTTCGCCAGCGCAATCGCGATATTCACCGCAACCGTCGTCTTACCTACGCCGCCCTTGCCGCTGCCAATAGCCACAACATGCGCCACTCCCGGCAAAGGCTGCGGTCCCTGCGGCGCTCCATGTCCTATATGTCCCATCACATTCTCCTAACCTGATCGCTGCTTTTGCTTGCTGCTCCCTACTCCCTATTCCCTACACCCTGTCTCACACGTGCCAGCCCTCACCCAGCAGCGCCCGCATCTCTTTCTTCCTCTGCGTCTCTCCGGCACGCATCTCGCGCCGCCGTCCGGCATCTTCAAATCGCCGCGTCTGGTGCTCGGTCTGCGGAACCACCTGCGGCACTACCAGCCGGTTTCCTTCGCGGTCCATCGCCACAAACGTTAGATAAGCCGACGACACATGCCGTAGCCGTTGCGCCCGCACGTCCTCCACTATCGCCCTCACGCCTACTTCCATCGAAGTCCGAAACGCCCGGTTCACGCTCGCCTTCAGAATCAGCAGATCACCGACCTTCACCGGGGCCACAAAGTCCAGATGGTCCATCGAAGCCGTCACCGTATATGCCCGCGCATGGCGCGAAGCCGCCATTGCGCCAACCAGATCGATGTACTGCATCAGCCGGCCACCAAAAAGGTTCCCTAACGCATTCGAGTCGGCCGGCAGCACAATCTCGCTCCGCTCCGACTGCGACTCCGCAACCGTCCGCGTCAACATAATCTCGCTCATTACTACCAGTCTAAATCGTCAAGTGAACAACCATCTGGGTGCCCCATTCATGACGCAGTTTTATCGCGACATGATTGGGCATTCGTGCGAAGCGCGAACCGCTTTCGATCATCGGGCCACAATCGGAATTTGCCAACGCTACCCTTCAAGCCGCACCATGAAGTACATGGACAGAATCGCCCTTCTTACCCAGGTTCTTGAGCAGAACCCCGCTGACGCCTTTGCCCGCTACGGACTCGCCATGGCCCATGTCGCCGAAGGCCGCACCGACCAGGCGCTCGCCGAGTTCTCGACCCTCGTCCAGCACAACCCCGACTACGTTCCCGCCTACCAGATGTCGGCGCAGACGCTGGCAAAACTCAACCGCGGCGAGGAAGCTGTTGCGCGTCTCAAAGAAGGCATCGCCGCCGCCCGGCGCACCGGCAACGGCCATGCCGCCAGCGAAATGCAGGCGCTGCTCGACGATCTCGCCCGCTGACAGCATCTTATGTCAGCAACCATGCCTGTCACCCTCACTGCCGGACAGATTGCCCTCCGCATCGCCCTCGCCTTTATTGCCAGCTTTCTCATCGGCTACGACCGCGACGAACGCGGCAAATCCTCTGGCATCCGCACCACCATGCTCGTCTGCCTGGCCGCCACGCTCGCCATGTTGCAGGCCAACCTGCTGATGGGCACCACCGGCAAAGCCTCCAGTTCCTTTGTCACGTTCGACGTGATGCGGCTTCCCCTTGGCATCCTCTCGGGCATGGGCTTCATCGGCGCCGGGGCAATCCTTCGCAAAGACGGCCTCGTTCGCGGCCTCACCACCGCCGCTACGCTCTGGTATGTCACCGTTCTCGGACTCCTCTTTGGCGGCGGCCAGCTTCGTCTCGCCATCGGCGGCTCCCTTATCGCGCTGCTTATCCTCTGGGCGCTCAAGCAATTTGAAAACCGCATCTCGGCGCGCCGTAGCGGCACGCTCTTTATCGAGATCGACGCGTCAAGCGCTGCATCCGAGTCTGACCTTCGCGCTCTTCTTCACAACGCTGCCTTCACCATCTCTTCATGGACCGCTCAATACAGCGGCCCCACGCTTCGCACCATCACCTGCGAGCTGCAATGGAGATCGCCCGTCGGTGAGGAACCCTCCACACCGGCTTCCCTCCACCGCCTCGCCGCCTCGCCGCTCGTCTCTGCCCTCACCTGGAAGGCCTGAGACCAAGCACTTCCGTCAAACATCTATACTTAGATATGGCGACCCCACTTCCCACCACCCTCGGCGCTCTTCGCAAAAGCGAATATACCCCTGCCCGTCTCGCCCGTAGCGTCAAAGACGAGCTCCGCGAGAACCTGATCGCCAGGTTACGCTCTTCCGTCAAAGCGAAGCAGCCGCTCTTCCCCGGCATCGTCGGCTTCGAAGACACCGTCATTCCTCAACTCGTCAACGCCGTACTCAGCCGACACAACTTCATCCTGCTCGGCCTGCGCGGACAGGCGAAGTCGCGCATCCTCCGCGCCCTCACCACATTGCTCGATCCGCACACGCCTTACGTCGCCGGTTCCGAAGTCCGCGACAGCCCCTACGCCCCCATCAGCAAGTACAGTCGCGATCTCATCGCGCGGCTTGGCGACGAGACCCCCATCGCATGGCTCACGCGCGAAGACCGCTACGTTGAAAAACTCGCCACGCCCGACGTCACCGTAGCCGACCTCGTCGGCGACATCGACCCCATCAAAGCGGCGCGCTCGAACCAGGACCTCGGCAGCGAGCTGACGATGCACTACGGCCTGCTCCCACGCGCCAATCGCGGCATCTTCGCCATCAACGAGCTGCCCGACCTCGCCGGAAAAATCCAGGTCGCGCTCTTCAACATCATGCAGGAAGGCGACGTGCAGATTAAGGGCTACCCCGTCCGCCTGCCGCTCGACGTAGCCATCGTCTTCTCCGCCAACCCCGAGGACTACACCGCTCGCGGCAAGATCGTCACCCCGCTCAAAGACCGCATCGGTAGCGAAATCCGCACCCACTACCCCGAAGACATCGAAGAAGGCATCGCCATCACGGCGCAGGAGGCGTGGTCCGCCCGCGACTCCAGCAAGATCGAGGTCCCGCATTACATCCGCCAGGTCATCGAGCAAATCGCCTTCCACGCCCGCGAAGACAAAAAGGTCGACAAGCGCAGCGGAGTCTCCCAGCGCCTTCCCATCAGCACGCTGGAACTCGTCCTCTCCAACGCCGAACGCCGCGCCCTCCTCCACGATGAAACCCTCGTCGTACCCCGTGTCGGCGACATCTACGCCGCGCTTCCCGGCATCACCGGCAAGATCGAGCTCGAATACGAGGGTGAGATGCGCGGCGCCGACACTGTCATCCGCGAGATTATCCGGCAGAGTGTAGCCACTATCTTCGACCAGTACTTTGCCGACACCAACACCCAGCAGATCGAACAGTGGTTCAACCTCGGCGGCACTGTGCAACTCAACGATGCCCAGCCCGCCGCCGGCTCGCTCGCCGAGCTTCAACAAATTCAAGGCCTCTTTGAGAAACTCGCCCCGCTCAATATCACCAGCAAGTCGGCGCCCGAAACTGCCGTCAGTGCGGCCGAGTTCCTCCTCGAAGGCATGTACGCGCACAAGCGCATCAGCCGTGCGGAAGAGCGCATCTTCACTGCCGCAGAAAAAAAGCAGCGCACCCAGGACGCCGCCAACTATACCGAGCGGGCCCGCGAGCGCGAGATCGAAGACTTTACCGCGCGCAACCGAACGCGGCGCGGCTTCAATTAGCAACGGCGAATGCACCGCGCTAATGAATCGTCTTCATCCGGCGCGACATAAAATCCATCAACAAATAGCTCCCCAGCGTCTGCGGAGTCGTGAAGTAGGCCTTCCCTCGGCACATCGCGCTCACCTGCTGGACGAATTGCACCAGCGAGAACTCCTGCGCCAGCATGAAGGTATTGATCATGATGCCCGACCGCTTGCACCGCGAGACCTCCTCCAGCGTCTCGGAGATCACCAACGGGTCCAACCCGAAGGCGTTCTTATAGATACGTCCGTCCGGCAGCGTCAGGGCTGAAGGCTTGCCGTCCGTAATCATCACGATCTGCTTCATGTCTTTGTTCTGCTTCGCCAGAATGCGCTGCGCCAGCCGCAGCCCTTCGCGCGTATTCGTGTAATGCGGGCCAACGCGCACACGCGAAAGCTGTGAGACCGGCACCTCTTCGGCTGTATCGTGGAAGAGCACAAGGTTCAGCGTGTCGCCGGGAAACTGTGTGCGGATCAGGTGCGCAAGCGCCATCGCCACGCGCTTAGCCGGCGTAAAGCGGTCTTCGCCATACAGAATCATCGAGTGCGAGCAGTCCAGCAGCACCACCGTCGCGCACGATGACTGGTAGTCCGACTGATGCACCTGAAGGTCACTGTACTCAATGTTCATCGGCACGCGCTCCTCGCCCTCGACCGCAGTGCGAATGCCCTCGCGCGCAAACACGCTCGAAAGCGTCGCCGTGATGTCGAGGTTCAGCGTGTCGCCAAACTCATACAGCTTCGTCGAGCCGTTGATCTCGACCCCGGCAGCCTCATGACGCGTGTCATGCCGACCGAAATTCGACTTTCCCAGCGGCCCCAGCAGATCGCGAAGTGCCTTATAGCCCAGGAAGTCCATGGCCTTGTCGGTCACTTCAAACCGTGCGCTCTCCGCATTCCCCGCCGCACCCTGGCCGGTCTGCTGCTCGGGCTGCTCGGCGTTGATGAAGTTCTGCTCCTGCATCTTCTGGATAATCTGGTCGATCAGTTCCTCGACCTGATCCTCCGAGAGCGCCTCAAACTTCTCCTGCGACGCTTCGTCGAAGATGTCGCCGGACTCGAGCGCCTCGCGGATTGCCTCTCGCAGGTCCTCAAGCGTCTGTTCGTTGAACTCGCTGAACCGCGAGTAGGGATCATTGAAGCCGGAGTCGAGCAGAAAGTCGGACAAGGCCTGCATCAGGTCTTCAAGCCCGAAGCTCGATGCAAGGTCGCCGGTGAACTTCGTGTAACGGACGCGCTTCATAGGTGTCACCAGTTTAGACGCGCAGCCGCAGTCGCGGGATTCTGCAACTGCGACTGCAATTATGCTCGCGGCTGGGTCTATGTTCGCGTCCCAGCCATCACGGCAAAGCGGTTGTCCTTGTACCAGCAGTCCGCATCCGCAAAGCCTGCCTCACGCATCCAGCGAAGCTGCTCTCCCACAGGCGCGCAGCGGTCCTCCTGCTGACGGTACAGCGAAGCCTCAATCTGCGGCTCCATCGCTCCAGCATCGCGCACCTGCTGCAGCCACAGTGCCTTGTACCGCTTATCCAGCTCAGGGGTAGGCCCGGCAACCTGCTCGGCGTTGATAAAGACGCCGTTCCGCTTGAGCGCCCCGTGCATCTTATTGAAGACTGCGCGTTTATCATCATCGTCCAGGTGGTGAATGGAAAGCGACGACACCACTGCGCAGAAGTCATCGGCAAACTCCGCAGTCACATAGTTCGCGCGCTGATACGTAATGCGCGGATCGTTGCCCATGCGCTCGCCCGCAAGCGAAAGCATCGGCGCCGAGAAGTCAATGAGGTGAATATGGGCGTCCGGAAAGCGATTGCGGATAAGGACGGTCAGCAAGCCAGAACCCGCACCAAGGTCGAGGATCTTCTTTGCCCGCGCCGGAATCAGGTCGATGGCCCAGCGATAGAAGGTGTCGCAACCGGGAATAAGCAGTGAACGGTCGCGGTCATAGGTGGAGGCGGTTGCGTCGAAGACCTCTTTGGTGCGATTTATCATCTCTCTTCTCCTCAGGTAATGAGCATAAGAGAGAGCAATGATAATGTGTATTTGTATAAATATTACGAATAATGCTATTGGATCGCCACGGTGAATGTGGTTGTGGCCGTGAGGCTCGGCGTAGCCTTGACATCGGTCCCTACCAGCGTCAGGGTGTAGCTGCCTTTGGGCGTAAGCAAGGGAGCAGGTTCGCTGCATCCAACGGTGAAGCCTCCCATGCCAATCAGCATAAGCAGGCAGGCAAGCCTGCGCAGCCTGCGCGAGCACGCGCCTGCCAGACCAAACAGAAAGACCCCTCCCAGCGCGGCCTCCATCGGCATCGAACGTCCGTGCTCCGCAGAATCGCCTCGCCGCACCTCGCCGATCGTGGACCCGCCAATCTGGTTCCCAACCGAATTGGGAGGGCAGTCGAAGTTTTTAGTCGCAATTGTCAGATTACCCACCGTCGTAGGATTGACACCGCTCACGTTGGCGTAGTTGGAGAACAGGACGCACCCATTGGCAAACGCGGGCGACGATCCGGTCACGGCAAACGTGATATTGCCTGTGTAGCCATTCAAGGGAGTGACGGTAATCGCCGAACTCCCCAGCGAGCCCTGTGTGATGGTCTGGTTCGTGGCGGAGATTGTAAAGCCACCCTGCGATGCAAAGGCCGTTCCTGCAAGAAGCACCGCAGTGGGCAGCAGACTGAGGAGCATCAGCCATCGAGCATAGGGAGCGTTGGAAATTAATGTCTTCATGGGTCATACCTAGGGCCCTGAAGGCATAATCTCAGCGCGTTAACCGGATGCCTATGCAGCAGAGACTATCGTTTGGCCCGACCGCGTTCGATAGCACAATCGCGTCAGGATGTGAACTTTTGGTCACACAGTT
>Ga0157370_10008007_pt1 | contig 11449 bp, 7 predicted proteins | sample C35metaG_FD_113463 | JGI IMG/M metagenome (GOLD analysis project Ga0157370, IMG submission 113463) | Corn rhizosphere microbial communities from Kellogg Biological Station, Michigan, USA - C3-5 metaG | ecosystem: Host-associated > Plants > Roots > Rhizosphere > Soil | place: USA: Michigan... | reverse complement strand
TGACGGTGTCGGTAAAGGGCCCGCGAGCGGGCGGAGGTCGAATGGCTGCGGGTTGGAATCGTCCACGTTCATGCGCTCGCCGGCAAGCGAGCCGTCGGCTGCGAAGCGGCCGACCCAGTTGCCCGTAATCGCCGTTCCATCGTTCGACTCTTCGATTTCGAGCAGGTCGCCTTCCCGGTCCCCAGCGACGAGTATGACCTCGCCTGTATCGGCGAACTGGTATTCGCCATGCACGCCGGACGGATCATCGCTTTTTTGGCCGAGGCGCAAGACGATTCGGCGCGCGCCAAGCATGCCGCCGTAGCGGGGGAAATTTGCGAATTCGGGGTTGGGCGAGAGCGGCGCCGGCGTACGCGGCACGGTAGCGGCGGCGGCATCGACCGCCTGCTGGGCGATCGAGCCGGCAGCGTCCGATGCTGCCTGTGCCATAGAAGCGGCGGCATGCGAGGCCTTTTGTCCGACCCAGCCGGCCGCGTCAGAGCGCTGCTGCGCGATCCGATCGGCAGCATCGTCGGCTTGTTGCCCGATGGCGCGGGCCACCTGTGTGGCCTGCTGCGCAATGGCCGTCTGGCACGACAGCGCGGTCAGTGCCGCCGCAAGCGGCAGCGCTGCACATATGCCCCCGCGAACGAGCGCTGCGACCGCACGCTGAATCGGGCTACCCGGCCCTATGCTCATCCGCCCCTGCCCCCTCAAACCTCTCCCCATAGATCGTGCCCGTCGGCACCCGTGATCCTGACGGAGATGAAATCGCCGGCCTTGTAGCGCTTCGATGCCTTCGTTGCCGGCGCAACATAGACGACCCCATCGATTTCTGGCGCGTCTGCCGCCGTTCGGCCGATACCGCCATCCGCATTGACTTCGTCGACGAGCACTTTGAGCGTTTTGCCGACCTTGCGCTTCATGCGCTGCGACGAAACCGCTTCCGCCACTTCCATGAAACGCGCACGCCGCTCTTCGCGCACCTCGTCGGGCAACGCGCCGTCCAGTTCGTTCGCACTCGCGCCTTCCACCGGCGAGTAGGCGAAGCACCCGACGCGATCGAGCTCCGCGGCCCGAATGAATTCGAGCAGCGTTTCGAATTGCGCTTCCGTCTCGCCGGGGAAGCCCGCGATAAACGTGCTGCGAATCGTCAGATCGGGGCATACGCGACGCCACGCGGCGACGCGCTCGAGCGTGCGCTCCGCATTGGCCGGGCGCTTCATGCGCTTGAGCACCTCGGGATCGGCATGCTGGAACGGGACATCGAGATACGGCAGCACGTGCCCCTTGAACGGCCCTTCGGCCATCATCGGAATGATTTCGTCGACGTGCGGATAAGGGTAGACATAATGCAGCCGCACCCACGCACCGTATTGCGCAGCGAGTTCGCCCAGCGCGGCGACGAGTTCGGTCATGCGTGTCTTGAGCGGGCGCCCATTCCAGAAGCCCGTGCGGAATTTGACGTCGACGCCGTAGGCGCTCGTATCTTGCGAGATGACGAGCAATTCCTTGACGCCCGACTTGAACAGATTCTCGGCTTCGAGCATGACCTCGGCCACGGGCCGCGAGATGAGATCGCCGCGCATCGAAGGAATGATGCAGAACGTGCAGCGATGATTGCAACCTTCCGAAATCTTCAAGTACGCGTAATGGCGCGGCGTGAGCTTGATGCCGGCGGGCGGCACGAGATCGACGAACGGATCGTGCGGCTTCGGCAAATGGCTATGCACGGCTTGCATTACTTCGCCGACGGCATGCGGCCCCGTCACGGCGAGCACCTTCGGGTGCACTTGCTCGATGAGGCCCTCGCCGCTCGCGCTCTTCTTCGCGCCGAGACAACCGGTGACGATCACCTTCCCGTTCTCCGTGAGCGCTTCACCGATGGCGTCGAGGCTCTCCTGCACTGCTTCGTCGATGAAGCCGCAGGTATTGACGACCACCAGATCGGCGCCGTCGTACGTGCCCGAGATCTCGTAGCCTTCCGCGCGCAACTGCGTGATGATTTGCTCGGAATCGACCAGAGCCTTCGGGCATCCGAGGGAGACAAAACCCACCTTGGGAGCGAGCGGCGTGGGTACGGCCGGCGTCGAAACGGCGGCGGAAGGGGTGTGCGGCATGAGGTGATCCGGCGAATGGCGGTGACTACGGAAGACGCTTAACGTGCAAGACTCATCGAGCACAGTCCTCCGAGATAACCGCGTATTGTACCGCGGTACTCCGATACCGGGGCGTCCGGCCAAGCTGTGGGAGGCGCCTTGAAATCAGGCAAGCGAATCTGCGGACCACCGCGGCACAGCATCGAGGGGTAAGCGGGCACGGGCTCCGCCCACACCGACCGGCCGCTGCGGCTTACGACTTCTTTTCAGGCTCAGGCTCAGGCCCGGTGCCCGGCTTGTTGAACGTGAAGGAGCTGAACATCGACTTCGCCTGGTTCTGCATTTGCTCTTGCATCTGCACGAACATGTTTTTCGACTGCTCGATGTAGCTCGTCATCATGCCCTGCATCATCGGCGCCTGCATGTTCATGAACTGCGACCACACCTCGGGATTGAGCGCATTGCCTTCATAGAGATTCTTCGACTGCTCGGCGAGCTTGTTTTGAATCTCGATGAACGCCTGGATATTCTTCTCCAAATAAACGCCCATCATCCCTTGCATCGCATGACCGTAGAAACGGATGATCTGCGAGAGCATCGACGAGGAAAACATCGGCACACCGCCGCTTTCCTCCTCGAGGATAATCTGCAGCAAGATGCTGCGCGTGAGATCCTCGTTGGACTTGGCGTCGATGACTTTGAAGTTCTCCTGATCGAGTACGAGTTGCTTCACGTCGCTCAGCGTGATGTAAGTGCTCGTCTCCGTGTCATAGAGCCGACGGTTCGGGTACTTTTTGATAAACCGCTCGGCTGTTTTCTTTGTAGTCGACATGTAATGCCTTTTATAAACGCAACGCAGCGCAATGACGGCGCTCCTTAAGCCCCCCGCGTCTCGCGCAGCGAGCCGGACCCCTGAAACCCACACACTTTAACGCGTTTTGCGCCGGCCGCGATCCGAACCGCGGCCGGCAGGGGCTGCATCAGCCCATGTGCAAACCACCGTTCAGCGAGAAATCCGCCCCCGTCGAGAAGCCCGATTCGTCGGACGCCAGCCAAGCGACGATCGATGCGATTTCGTCCGGCGAGCCGAGACGGCGAACCGGAATGGTGGCAATGATCTTCTCGAGCACATCGGCGCGGATCGATTTAACCATGTCCGTTCCGATATAGCCCGGCGATACCGTGTTGACGGTCACGCCCTTGGTCGCGACTTCCTGCGCGAGCGCCATCGTGAACCCGTGAATCCCGGCCTTGGCGGTCGAATAGTTCGTCTGCCCGAATTGACCCTTCTGGCCGTTCACCGACGAGATGTTGATGACGCGCCCGAAGCCGCGTTCGACCATGCCGTCGATGACTTGCTTCGTCACGTTAAAAAGGCTGGTCAGGTTCGTATCGATGACCGCGGTCCAATCCTCGTGCGTCATCTTGCGGAATACGACGTCGCGCGTGATCCCCGCATTGTTGACGAGCACATCGACCTCGCCCACTTCGGCCTTCACCTTCTCGAACGCGAGCTTGGTCGACTCCCAGTCGCCGACGTTCCCTTCGGACGCGATGAAATCGAAGCCGAGCGCTTTCTGTTGCTCGAGCCAAGTGACGCGCCGCGGCGAGTTCGGTCCGCAGCCGGCGACCACCTTGAAGCCCTGCTTATGTAGGCGCTGGCAGATCGCGGTACCGATGCCGCCCATCCCGCCCGTTACGTACGCAACACGCTGAGTCATGAATCACGCTCCATTCCTGTGTTTTCCGGGGACGCCAGTCGGCGTCCCTCATCTTTGCCGCTTAGGCCTTTGCACGCTGCCACGGCCCTCCTCCCGGCGGCGCTTGCCGATCGTCAGATACGCTCGACCGCCAACGCGACGCCCATCCCTCCTCCGATGCAAAGCGAGGCCAAGCCGCGTTTTGCATCGCGCTTTTGCATCTCGTGCAGCAGCGTGACGAGAATCCGACAGCCCGACGCACCAATCGGATGGCCGATGGCGATCGCTCCCCCGTTCACGTTGATCTTCGACGTATCCCATCCCATTTGCTGGTGGACCGCCAGCGCCTGTGCGGCAAACGCCTCATTGATCTCCATCAGATCGAGATCGCCGACCGACCAGCCCGCACGTTCGAGACAGCGGCGCGACGCCGGCACGGGGCCGATGCCCATCACCTTCGGATCGACGCCGGCGTTGGCGTACGCCTTGATCCGCGCGAGCGGCGTCAGGCCGAGGGCTTCCGCCTTTTTCGCCGACATGACGAGCACAGCCGCCGCACCGTCGTTCAGGCCCGACGCATTGGCCGCCGTGACCGTGCCTTCCTTCGAGAAAGCCGGCTTCAGGCCCGCCAGCGACTCCGCCGTCACGCCGTGACGCACGAACTCGTCGGAGGCAAAGCGCAACGGTTCACCTTTGCGCTGGGGGATCTCGACGGGGACGATTTCGTCGTCGAAGCGGCCCGCCTTCTGCGCTGCCTCGGCCTTGTTCTGCGACAGCGCCGCGAACTTGTCCTGCTCCTCGCGCGTGATGCCGTATTCCTTCGCCACGTTCTCGGCCGTGATGCCCATGTGGTACTGGTTGTAGACGTCCCAAAGACCGTCGACGATCATGGTGTCGACGAGCTTGGCATCGCCCATGCGGAAACCGTCGCGCGAGCCCGGCAGCACGTGCGGCGCCGCGCTCATGTTCTCCTGGCCGCCGGCAACGACGATGTCGGCATCGCCCGAGATCACTGCATTCGCGGCCAGCATGACCGCCTTCAAGCCCGAGCCGCAGACCTTGTTGATCGTCATCCCCGGCACGGCACTGGGCAAGCCTGCCTTGATAAGCGCCTGGCGCGCGGGATTTTGGCCCGAGCCCGCCGCTAGCACTTGTCCCATGATGACTTCGCTAATTTGCTCGGGCTTGACGCCCGCGCGTTCGAGCACCGCGCGAATGACGGTCGCGCCGAGCTCCGGTGCGGGAATCTTCGCGAGCGAGCCGCCGAACTTGCCGACCCCGGTGCGGGCGGCCGATACGATCACTACGTCAGTCATTTGTGACTCCTTGCCGATGAGGCGGCCGCTTCGGCCCCGCATCGTAGTTGAGAACCTTCGAGCGTTTGGGTCATTCCGGCCATTCGGCCGGTCAGTCGCGCTCTAGCACATAGCGCCCGGGCGCGGGCTCGATGACCGGGTACTCCGCCGATCCGAGTTGCGCGCGAGCCTTCACTTTTTTACCGCCGTACTGGTCGAGCCATGCCATCCATTCCGGCCACCAGCTGCCGGGCTTTTCGACTGCGGTCTCCAACCAGTCGTCCGGATTCTCGGGCAGTGCCTTCTCGCCGCCCTCATGAGACCAGAAACTGCGCTTACCCTTGGCGGGCGGGTTGATGACGCCGGCGATATGTCCCGACGCGCCGAGCACGAACCGCTTCGGGCCCGTCAGCAGCGGCGCGCAAGCGTAGGCCGTGCGCCAAGGCACGATATGATCGTCGCGCGAGCCGTAGATGAAGGTCGGCACATCGATGCGCGAAAGATCGAGCGCTTCCGTACATACCGTCAGTGCGCCGGGTTCGCGCAAACGGTTCTCCAAGTACGTATTGCGCAGATACCAGACATACATCGGCCCCGGCAAATTGGTCGAGTCGCTATTCCAGTAGAGCAAGTCGAACGGCGCGGGCGTGCGCCCTTTGAGGTAATTGTCGACGACGTAGTTCCATACTAGGTCGTTGGGCCGCAGAAAGGAAAACGCGTTCGCAAACTCGAGGCCTCGCATGAGCCCCGGCGGGGCACCATTAAGGCCCCCGATCGTTTGCTCGCGCATGCGCACGTGCGCTTCGTCGACAAAGATATCGAGCACGCCGGTATCACAGAAATCCAGCATGGCGGTCAGCAGCGTCATCGAGGCCGCCGGGTGCTCGCCGCGTGCGGCGAGCACGGCCAGCGCCGTCGCGATCATCGTGCCGCCGATGCAAAAGCCGAACGTGTTGATTTGCTCACGCCCACTGACACTCTTGACGACGTCGATCGCGGCGAGAACGCCCTCGTTCATGTAGTCGTCCCATGTCTTGCCGGCCAGCGACGCATCCACGTTGCGCCATGAAATCATGAACACTTGATGGCCGCACTCGAGCGCATGCGCGACAAGCGAACTCTCGGGCTGCAAATCGAGGATGTAGAACTTGTTGATGCAGGGCGGGACCATCAGCAGGGGCCGCTCGAACACGCTTGGCGTGCGTGGCTTGTATTGGATCAGCTGAATGAGGTCGTTTTCGAAGATGACCGCGCCCTCGGTCGCCCCAATGTTTTTGCCGACGACGAAGCGCGATTCGTCGCTCTGCGAGATTTTCCCGCGGCCCATGTCGGCCAGGAGGTTCGTCACGCCCTGCCGCAGGCTCTCGCCATGGCTGTCGAGCAGCGCCTTCTGCGCCTCAGGATTAAGCGCCAAGAAGTTGCTGGGCGAAGCCGCCGCCGTCCACTGCTGCACGGCGAAACGAATCCGCTCGCGCGTTTTCGCATCGGTATTCACCGCATCGGCAAGCGCTTGCAGATAGCGCGCGTTGAGCAAATACCATGCCGCCATATAGGCGAACGCCGGGGTCGCCTTCCAGGCGTCCGTGTTGAAACGTCTGTCAGGCAATTCCGGCAGGGTTTTGTCGGGGGTGCTCGCCTGCTGCAGCAGGGCCATGCAATCGCGCGAATAATCGGCCTGCAGCGCGCTGAGCCGCTCGGGCGGAATCGAAGCGACGGGCAGCTTCATTCCTGCGAGCGCCTGCTGCGCCTCGGCCATCGAAGGCATCGAAGGCATCGCCAGGCCCGGGAAGCCGCCCGCCGGCATGTGCGTGAACGGGAACGGCGAGCCGCCCGCTCGCCCGTCCATCGCCTGGGCAGCCATTGAGCCCAGCGGGCCAGCCTGGGCCATTGACGCCCACTTGCTCGGATCGGCCAGCGAGCCCCAGGCGCCCATCCATGCCTCGAACATTCGCCGCATGTCAGCGTTAGCGGCTTCGGCTTGCTGCTCGTGGCTCGAAGGCGTTTCGGTGTGAGAAGAAGTCGATCGACGTTTTGATGCAGTCATACCCGCTTTAGCCGTGAGTCTAGAAAGACTGGTTGAGAGGCGGGCATCGAGCGCACGGGGCGAAACTTGCGACCCTCGCTGCGCTCACCCTTGCGAGCGGCCATTCTTGCTCCCCGCCCTGAGATGTGTCAATGCTTTGGACCGATTTTGCCGCGGCGCGATAGTTTTTTTATTATCGTTTTCCCGATGCCGATCGAGAACGCTTAAGCCAAGCGCCATCAGCGCATGCGCTGCGCCGTCAGGCCCTGGGCCGGACGCGGGCGCAGCGGCTCGCGCCGTGGCGACCGGGTTTTCTTGTGCGCCGCGGGGCGTACCGCCCGCGTTCAGTCGCTCAACCAGACGAGGGCAGCCATGCGGCCGGTCACGCCATCGCGCCGGTACGAATAGAAACGCTCGCGATCGGTGACCGTGCAGGCATCGCCCCCTGTCACGCGCGTGACGCCGAGCCGCGCTAGGCGCGCGCGCGCAAGCGCATAAAGGTCTGCATAATGTTTTCCCGACGGTTTTTCAGACGAATCGCGCGCGACGAATGCGCGTGCCGTCGCATCGCGTTCTCCTGGCGCAGCCGCCGCAATAAACGCCTCACGCACGTCATCGCCGACTTCGAACGCATTCGGGCCGATCGCCGGTCCTAGGTATGCATGCAGCGTTTGCGCGCCGCACTGCGCGAGATCGGCGACGCGTTGCGCCGTGGTTTCGACAATGCCGCCGGCGAGTCCGCGCCACCCCGCGTGAGCCGCCCCGACCGCGCGGCCGTTAGCGTCGCAAAGCAGCACGGGTAAGCAATCGGCCACCATCACGAGACACGCGATGCCTGGCTCCGATGTCACGCTCGCATCGGCACGCACCGGCGGTCCATCCAGCGGGACTTCGTCGGCCCGGACGACCGTGCCGCCATGCACTTGCTCGAGCCATACCGCACGCGCACCCGCGAGTGCGCGCAAGCGCGCACGGTTCTGCGCGACGTGTGCGGGATCGTCGCCCGTGTGTAGCCCGAGGTTCAGCCCGCCCGCCGCCTCGCGGCCGTCAACCCAGCGGCCGTACGGCGGCAAGCTCACGCCGCCCACACGCGTCGTCACGAGCGCATGCACGCGCGGGGACACGCGCCAGTGGGGAACCAGGCAATCGCTTTGGGTCAAAGTAGGTTCGTTCATCGAGATTGCGTTGTACTTCCTCGTCCGTGCGGGGTTGGAGATCGTCATTGGCGTCGAGCGCTCGCGACGCCTACTCGGCCGCGATCCGTACGCACTACCGGGCTCACTCGATGTCGGCGTCGCCGTCCGACTCATCGTCGTAGCCGACCTCGCTCGCGTCCAATTCGTATACGCCGTCCTCGTACTCGTCCTCACTCCCGTCGCCCGCGTCGAACGCTGCCGCATCCTGACCGAATCCGAGTGCGCGCATGAGGTCCGCGATATCGGCCGGCAGCTCCGCGCGCCAGCGCATCGACCGTCCCGAACGCGGATGCACGAGCCCCAATTGCCAAGCATGCAGCGCCTGTCGCGCAAAACCGCCCGGCAGCGGCGCACTCGAGCGACGACCGCGCGCCTGCCCGTAGACGGGATCCCCAAGCAGAGGATGCCCGACGTGCGCACAGTGAACGCGAATTTGATGCGTGCGCCCAGTCTCGAGATCGCAATGGATCGCACTGACGCTTTGCTGCTGCCATATCGCCCGATCGATCACGCGAAAGCGCGTGCGTGCGTTCTTGCCCGCTGCGCCCGCCACCACAGCCATGCGCGTGCGCTCGCGCGGATCGCGCCCGATCGGCGCATCGATGAGGCCCTCTTCGGGCATTGCGCCCCATGCAAGCGCGATATAACGACGTTTGACCGTGCGCGCCTGCAATTGGCGCACGAGATCGGTCTGCGCTTCTAGGGTGCGCGCGACCACCATGAGTCCCGAGGTTTCCTTGTCGAGCCGATGCACGATGCCGGCGCGCGGAAGCCCTGCCGCATCGGGGTAGCGATGCAGCAGCCCGTTCAAGATCGTGCCGCTCCAGTTGCCCGCGGCGGGATGCACGACGAGACCGGCGCGCTTATGGATGACGACGAGCGTGGCGTCTTCGTAGACGACGTCGAGCGGCACGGGCTCCGGGGTAAACGCAAGCTGCTCGGGCAGCGCATCGGGCGTAAGCTCGATGCGCGCATCGAGCGGCACGCTCTGGCGCACCTTGGCGGGTGCACCGTTGAGCAATACGCGCCCGGCTTCCGTCCAACTCTGCAAACGGCTGCGCGAGTACTCCGGAAACACTTTCGCGAGCACCTTGTCGAGCCGCTCGCCGGCCATCGCCGCGGGGACGAGCGCTACGCGCGGCGCATCCGCGGACTCGAACGCCGCAGCGCCTGCGCGCGCGGCAAGTGCGCTAGCGGCGGCCGCGCCTTCTTGCCCATCGGCGCGGCCGGCGCTTCGGCTATAATCGTCGCTTCTATCGATAGGGCCGAGCATGTTGCGGGAAGAACGTGTGCGGGTCATTGAAACAGGGTCACTGAGTGAGACTGATTGCTAGGAAGCATGGAGAAATGCGGCGAGCCCTCAACATTATGATGCGCACGGTTTCGTGCGCGGCGAGCCGCGCGGCTAAGCGTGCGACTCAATGGGCTTCGGCCGGCTTGGCCCTCGTCGCGGCCGCGGTGCTCGTGGCGGGCTGCCACGGCCTGCCGCAAAAGACCGACGAGACGGCCGGCTGGGCGAACAACAAATTATACTCGGAGGCCCAGGATGCCCTGAGCGGCGGCGATTGGGGCAAGTGTGCAAAGTACTTCGAAGCGCTCGAAGGCCGCGACCCGTTCGGCCACTTTGCGCAGCAAGCCCAGATCAACGTCGCCTATTGCAATTGGAAAGACAGCGAAACCGCTGCGGCCGATCAAGCGATCGACCGGTTCATTCGATTGCACCCGGACCATCCCGACATCGCCTACGCGTACTACTTGAAGGGCATGATTCACTTCAACGACGATCTCGGTTTGTTCGGCCGCTTCTCGGGTCAGGACATGAGCGAGCGCGATCCGAAGTCGCTGCGCGAGTCGTACGATGCGTTCAAAATCGTGGTCGACAAGTATCCGAACAGCAAGTACGCACCCGATGCCGCCGCGCGCATGCGCTATATCGTCAACGCGCTGGCGTCATACGAAGTGCATGCCGCCGATTACTACTATCGTCGCGGCGCCTACGTGGCGGCCATCAACCGCGCGCAGCTCGCGATCAAGGAATACAAAAACGCACCCGCGATCGAAGATGCGCTGCACATCATGATGCTGTCGTACACGAAGCTGAACGAGACGAAATTGGCCGACGATACGCGCCGCGTGCTCGCCGGCACCTTCCCGGATAGCCCGTACGTCACGGGCCACGCACGCCCCGGCACGAAAAAGTCGTGGTGGCAGTTCTAACCGTGGGATAAGCGGCCGGCCTGTGCCGCTGTTAAAGACAAACCCGGCTATCGCGCCGGGTTTGTCGTTTTGGAAGTCGATTCGTTTGGATTCGACCCTGCACACTGACGGGCTGGCCACGATCGCCAGCCCGTCGCACTCGGCGCGCGGTCTGCGCTAACGGTCCGTCGTCTTGTCCTCAGCGCTGTCGGCGAAGAATTCGCGCACGACGTCGATCTCCCGCGTGCGCTTGAACGGGGGGAGGCTCTGCCAGATACGTCGACCGTAGGGCTTATCCACGAGCCGGGTATCGCAAATCATCAGTACGCCACGGTCGGTTTCCGCGCGAATCAAACGGCCGGCGCCCTGCTTCAACGTGATGACGGCCTGCGGCAGTTGATGCACCGCGAAGGGACTGAGCCCCTTCTTCGTCAATGCATCGAGGCGTGCCGAAAGCACCGGATCGTCGGGCGGCGCAAACGGCAGCTTGTCGATCACGACGAGCGATAGTGCATCGCCTCGTACATCCACGCCTTCCCAAAAACTTTGGCTGCCCACGAGGATCGCATTGCCATAGGCGCGAAAGCGATCGAGCAATTCCGTGCGGCTCGCATCGCCTTGTACGAGCAGCGGCGTGGACCATCCGCGCGCCTCGATGACCTCGCGCAGCTTGCCGGCAATTCGATCGACGGCACGCAGGGTCGTGCATAGAAAGAATACGCCGCCGCCCGCGGCCTCGATCGCCGGCAATGCGGCATCGAAGACAGCATCGGTGAACGCAGGCGAAGACGGCTGCGGCACCTGGCGCGGCACGTACAGCAAGCTTTGCGTGCCGTAGTCGAACGGGCTCGGGAGCGTCATCGAGCGACGCGCGTCGAGGCCCATTTGCGCGGCGTAGTGCGTGAAATCCCCTCGCATCGATAACGTCGCCGAGGTAAAAATCCAGGCCCGCGGCACCCCG
>Ga0157370_10008004_pt1 | contig 11452 bp, 9 predicted proteins | sample C35metaG_FD_113463 | JGI IMG/M metagenome (GOLD analysis project Ga0157370, IMG submission 113463) | Corn rhizosphere microbial communities from Kellogg Biological Station, Michigan, USA - C3-5 metaG | ecosystem: Host-associated > Plants > Roots > Rhizosphere > Soil | place: USA: Michigan... | reverse complement strand
TTGCGCTGCACGGGGGCGGCATGGTGCATCTGGCCTACAGGCCGGAAAAGGATGTTCGCGTGAAGGATATGGAGTATAGGATCGGCGGCCGGGGATTGCCAGGGGGCGCCAATCCGGACAGCCTTGTTACTGTGAATGCCAAGAGAATCGGCATTGAGAAGCGTGGAGACGAGTTTGCCTTGTTCGTTAGCGTCGACGGCGAGCCTATGCATCAGTTCGGACCTCCGATACGGCTGCATCTGAACGCGCCATTTTACGTCGGCATCGGCTTTTGCTCCCACGTGCCGGATAAGGTGGATTCGGCGGTGTTATCCAACGTAATCCTGGAGAATGCAGCGGGTAAAATCCGCTAAGGAGATTTGCAATGCGGTATGCGCTTGCGATGGTCGGCATGTGTGTCTTGTCGGTGTGCGCTTTGGCACAAGAAAGGCCGAAGATCACTGGGGTCTCTCACCTGGCCGTCTACACCACAGAGCCTGCGAAAGCGGAGTCCTTCTATGTGCACGACCTGGGGGCGACGAAGGGCTCCGATCCGCAAAGCCCGCAAGGAGTCCGCTATTACTTCAATCCGACGCAGTTTGTGGAAGTGCTACCGCTGCCTGCCGGATGGACCTCCGTGAGCCGATTCGACCACGCGGGCTACAACACAACCGACGCCGAGCAGATGCGTCGCTATCTGAACGCCCACGGCATTGCGGTACCGGATTCTGTTACGCGGGCGAGCGATGGCAGCAGCTACTTTGAGGTGAAGGATCCCGAAGGCAATCGGGTCCAATTTGTACAGCCTCCGGCACATCCACCTGCGGTGCCGTTGAACCCCCTGAGCCATCACATGATTCACGTGGGCTACATTGTCCATGATATTGCGGCGGAAGATGCCTTCTATCACGACCTCCTAGGATTCCGCGCGTACTGGCACGGCGGTCCAACTGAGGATTCTCACAACTGGACCTCCTCTCAGGTTCCCGACGGAACGGACTGGCTCGAGTACATGAAGCTGAGCAGTCCGGCTGCGATGACGAAGGACAGCGCCGGGGTAAATGACCACTTTGCGCTGGGTGTGCCCAACATGGAGAAAGCCGTGGAACTGCTCTATGAGGGTGACCGGTTGACCGCAAAGCACTCCGACCCGAAGATCGGCCGCGACGGGAAGTGGCAGGTCAACATGTATGACCCGGACGGCACACGCGCTGAACTGATGGAGTTTCAGCCCAAGGTGAAGCCGTGCTGCTCGCCCTTCCTGCTGCCCAGCCCGAAGGAGTAAGGAACCTAAGCGTGCTGCGGCAGCACCGGCGAAGCGGAAGGCTCGCCCAGTTCCTGGTCCCTGTACTGGAGCTGGTAGAGCTTCCAGTACAGGCCGCGCTGAGCAAGGAGTTCCTGATGCGTGCCCTGCTCCCGAAGCTGGCCCTTGTGCATCACCAGGATGGTATCGGCGGATTGCACGGTCGAGAGCCGATGCGCGATCAGAACGCTGGTCCTACCGGTGATCATGCGTGAAAGAGCGAGACGGACCCGATGCTCGGTCTCGGTATCGACAGAGCTGGTGGCTTCATCGAGAATTAAAATTTCCGGGGCATGGGCGAGTGCCCGTGCGAAGCTGATGAGCTGTTTCTGACCTGTCGAGAGAGTGGCTCCGCGCTCGCGCACGGGCTCGTTGAAAGCCGCGGGCAGATTGCGGATGAAGTCCGCTATATTGACCTCTTCGGCGGCGCGCTCCAGGGCATCGTCGGTGACCCATGCCGACCCGAGCCGAATGTTGTCCGCGATGCTCCCGGTAAAGAGGAATGGATCCTGCAGCACCACCCCGAAGCGCCGTCGCAGCTGATTCAGGTCGTGGTTTCGGACGTCCACCCCGTCAATGAGGACTTGACCATGCTGAATGTCATAGAAGCGCATCATCAGGGAGATGATGGTGGTTTTGCCCGCCCCGGTGTGGCCTACGATTGCGGCGGTTTCGTTGGAACGAATTCTGAAGGAAACGCCGCGCAGAATCCACTCCACGTCGGCCAGCGCTCCGCTGGTGAGAGCGTGCACCGAGTCGATTGCTGAGCTTTCGGTCGCGCTGCGCAAATGTGCATTCTGCGAATCCGTCAGCCGTTGGTAAGTGAACCAGACGTTCCGGAACTCAATTGTTCCGGAGTGGACCGCTTCGATCGGGTCGGGGGGAGAGAAAATCTCGGCTTGCTCGTCGAGCAACTTGAATACGCGCTCGCTGGCTGCCATTGCCGCCTGCAGGATGTTGTACTTTTCGCTGAGATCCTGGATGGGGCGGAAGAAACGTTGAGCGTACTGGATGAACCCGATCAGTACGCCGATGGTTACAGTGCCAAACAATCCCGGGACGTGGGATGTGTTTACGGCGTGTTGAAGGAAGCTGACGTTCCTCAGGACCGCGTTTCCGCCGAGCCACAGAACCAGTGCAATGGCGGTCGAGCTGAGAAACTCAACGACCGGGTAATACCATGCATAGGCGAAGATGGCGTCGTCCCAGGCCTTTTTGTTTTCTGCGTTGACCGAAGCGAAGTCACGGAAGGCCCGGCGCTCGCGATTAAACAGCTGCACGATCGCCATGCCAGAGACATATTCTTGCGTGAAGGAGTTGATTTTTGCAGTTGCGGCGCGCTGGCGGCGGTAGCTGTCGCGGACATGGGCGCGGAAGATGCGTGTGACAAACAGGATTGCCGGGATGACCGCGAGAGTGAGGATCGCAAGCGGCCAGCTCTTCCAAAGCATGATGCAGACGATGAAGCTGAGGGTGAAGACATCCTCGAAGATCGCCAGCACACCAGAGGTAAACATTTCGTTCAGGGCGTCTACGTCGGAGGTCAGGCGGGTAACCAGGCGGCCGACGGGATGGTGATCGTAGAAGGCCGGAGACATGCGCTGAAGATGCCGGAAGATCTGGCTCCGCAAATCAAACATGACCTTCTGGCCGGTCCATTGCATGAGGTATGTCTGGAGCAGTTCTAGGAAAAAGGTAAAGAGCAGGGCACCAAGGTAGAGCAAGGCGATCAGCGTGACTCCGCGCATTGGCGGCACACCGGCAAGGTGAAGATGTCGCACCACCCACGGAGCATGGACAGGCGGCGCGTCGCCGGACATAAAGGTATCAACCGCGACCATCACCAGAAGGGGGCCGGCGGAGTCCGCTGCCGACTTGGCAATAGTCGCCACAGCCGACACCACCACCTGGAGTTTATAGGGTTGAAGATAGGTGAGCAGACGGCGCATCAGCCGGCTGTCATATGCCTTCCCGGCGTCGTCGTCCACCATTTTCTGGGTCGCCTTCGCCTGCTGGGCTTTCCCGTCGGATTTATTCTCGTCGGCCATCCGGATCCATATTGATTTTAGACGGTTGCGGTAGGCTCCGGATTCGCACGCTATCGGACATCTGGGGCGGTCCCGGATGCGGGTTGTGCCGGTACGAGAGAAGACACCGCGGCGAGAATGGGTCCCTGGCCCCTGCTCTGCAGGAACACGACAACGCGAGCGTCGCCCGATACTAGGTCCTTCGGGATCGTGAGGGAAAAGCCGCTTTGAGGGTTGCGCTGATGCAGGGAAACCCGGTCCATGGTGCGAACCACCGAGACATGGCGCAGGGTCTGCCCCCCATTCTCACCACGTAGCACCTGGGTGGTGGCCATCGGCTGCACCAAGGCAGCAAACAGCTCGGCGCCTGCCGGTATCCCCTGCGGCAATCGAATCTGGCCGGTGATCCGCGCGTCCTGGACCAGCAGCGCCTGTATCGAAACCGACACCTTGGGTACGAGTGCCGCATGGGCAATTGCCTGCAGGGCGTGTGCTTTGTCTACGCCAACAAACTGGGACACGCCATCCACCACCATTTGCGGGGTAAAGTTGCTGTCGAGATGGAATCCTCGCGTATAGGCGCTTTGCCGTTCGGAGATTTCATGCGATGAGAAGCGGTCATGCCAGCCAAGACCGTCCCAGTAATCAACATGCTCCTCCAGTGCGATTATTTCGGCGCTGGCAACCGGCTGTTCTTGCTGCAAGCGGGCCAGCAGCGCATCGGCGGGTGGGCAACTGGAACAGCCCTCCGAGGTGAACAACTCAACTAAGACTGGGGAACGGGTAGCCCGGGGACTCTGAATGCGCTCTGCGGCACGAGCACGGACGATCCGATGCAGGGCAAGGCCGCCCGCGAGCAGGAGAGCCAGCAGCAGCACGGACGGAAGCAGTATCCGAGTCCGGTGAGTGCGCAGGAAGAGCATTTGCTTTGGATGTTGGCGGCGCACAATAAGAATCAGAGAATTGCATGAAAGAATCGGAAAGATGAACGACTGCCTCGGCGTATATGTCTCGGTTCCGTTTTGCCGGGCGAAGTGCACGTACTGCAACTTCGCCTCCGGTGTATTCGCCGCGGAGCGCATGGACGGGTATGTAGCTCGTCTGGGTGGCGAGATTGCCTCAGTGCAGGCGCGGGCTCAGGCGCTCCGGGCCGAGTTGCCCCGCACGGTGGATACGATCTATCTGGGCGGAGGAACGCCGAGCTTGCTGACCGCGACTCAGGTGCAAAGTCTGTTTGGTGCACTTCGGAGCGAATTTGAGATTGCGGCCGATGCCGAAATTACACTGGAGTGCGCGCCTGGGCAACTGGAGGATGAGACACTGCATGCGCTGCTGAGATCTGGCATGAACCGCGTGAGCTTCGGTGTGCAGTCTTTTGTGGATTCGGAGTCGCAGGCAGTTGGACGGCTTCACACCCGGGAGGCGTGTCTACGGGAGATCGCTCGATTGCGCAGCTATGGCACGGAGGAAATCAACGTTGACTTGATCGTCGGTCTTCCGGGACAGACTGCGGCCAGCTGGCGCGAGTCCGTGGAGGTGGCAATAGCAACTGGAGTGCCGCACATCAGTCTCTACATGCTTGAGGTGGATGAGGACTCGCGCCTTGGGAGGGAGGTGCTCGCCGCTGGCATTCGATACAGCGCTGGTAGGGTGCCGGATGAGGATTGCATTGCCGAGTGGTACGGCGCTGCGTGCGAGTGGCTGGAGGGAGCGGGCATTCGGCAGTATGAGATTTCGAATTTTGCTCGCGAGCGGCACAGATCGCGCCATAACGTGAAGTACTGGGACCGGGCTCCGTACGCTGGATTCGGACTGGATGCGGCCTCGATGCTGCGAAGCGGAGATGATGTCCTCCGATTCGCGAATCCCAGCGAGTTGGATTTCTACCTTGAGGGTGATTCGGGCAGCGCGCTACCAATGCTGGCCGAGAGGCCGCCCGTGGAACGAATTGGTCGGGAAGGGCAGTTCGAGGAGGCAATATTTCTCGGGCTACGTATGAACGACGGTGTCAGTTTCTCTGCGCTGAGACAAGAGTTCGGAGAAGCGCTGGTCCGCGCGCTGAACGATCCCCTGGATGAGCTCTGCGGAGCTGGGCTGGTGGAGCGCGACGCGGAGAAGCTGCGGCTCACGGCTCGGGGCCGCATGGCATCAAACGAGGTGTTCAGCCGGCTGTTGGTGGTGTCAGCATAAGCGGGAGGAGCGACCTGATGCAGTGGATTGATCTGCGAAGCGATACGGTCACTCGGCCAACGGCAAAGATGCGAAAGGCCATGGCGGAAGCCGATGTCGGTGACGACGTTTACGGCGAAGACCCCACCATCAATCGGCTGGAGGCACGCGCAGCTGAGATATTCAGGCGCGAAGCCGGACTGTTCTTCCCGACAGGTTCGATGGCCAATCAGGTTGCGATTCGTCTGCACACCCGTCTGGGCGAAGAAATTCTCTGTGAATCGCGTGCACATGTCCTCGATTGGGAGATGGGTACCGCGGCAGTGTTCTCAGGCTGCACTCTTCGTACAGTGGAAGCGCCGCGCGGGATTCTCACCTGGGATCTGATTCGAGCCTCCGTCTTCCGCGACGTTCCCTTCCATGCATCCACCGGGCTTATCTGCGTGGAGAACACGCACAACATGGCTGGTGGGACCGTGATGCCTGCGGCAACAGCTCATGCAATCTGTCAGGGCGCTCATGCCGCCGGCCTGCCGATGCACCTGGACGGCGCGCGTATATTCAACGCGGCAGTTGCGCTGAATGTAACCGTCCATGAGCTTACGGCTAGCTTTGACACCGTGATGTTCTGTCTTTCCAAAGGGTTGGGAGCGCCTGTCGGATCTATGCTGGTGGGCTCCGCCGACCACATGCGACTCGCGCGAAATCTTCGGAAAGCAATGGGTGGCGGTATGCGCCAGGCGGGAATTCTGGCTGCGGCCGGATTGATTGCGCTGGAGGAGATGCCGGCCCGGCTGCCGGAAGATCATGCAAATGCCCAATTGCTTGCGGAGGCGATCGCCCCGTTTGCTGCCGCCGAGATCGATCTTGGTGGTGTGCAATCCAACATCGTGATCTTCACGCTTCCGCACGGTGGCGATGCGTCTGAGTTCGTGTCGGCGATCAGGCAGTACGGTGTGCTGGCAAATGCAGTGGGCCCACGCGCCGTGCGCCTGGTGACGCATCTGGACGTAAGCAGGGAAGAGTGTCAGCGTGCAGCAGTTGCTGTAGCAGAGGTGCTCGCCGGCTGGGGCAACAAGTAGGCTCTAAATGGGTGGTTGCATCAGCGGTTTGCGGGCGAGAAAAACACGCGCGGTGGTGCCGCGGCCCTCTTTGTTGTTAAGCAACTCGAGCTTGCCGCCATGTTTCCGCATTATCCCTTGAGAAACCCAGAGGCCGAGGCCTGTACCGCGTTCGCCTTTCGTCGTGAAGAAAGGCTGAAAAAGCTGGGGTAAGACCTCAGGCGGGATGCCGGGTCCATTGTCAACGACTTCCACAACTGCGCCTTCTTCGGGAGAAGCACCCGGCCCGTCGAGCCCAGGGTCCTGATCTCTGGCGCAAATGTGAATAGCCCCGCCCTCGCCAGCCGCCTCGGCCGCATTGCCGATGATGTTGGTGAAGACCTGCCGCAGTTCGGCAGGATAGCCCTCAACAGTAATTCCTTCAGGAAGCTCGGAGGTAACGGAAACCCCCAGTGCATGGAAACGGCCCTCCATCAGGAGCAGCAGGTCTTCCAGCATCTCCTTCAGATTGATCGCGACCGGAGCACGCGATTCCCGGTAGAGGCTGAGCATCGCCCGGCTGATCTGCGTGACGCGCGCCAGCTCTGTCTGAGCAATGTCCAGAAAGTGCTTCGCCTCTGCGTCGTGGGGGTCGTGCTGCAGCAGATAGAGAAGGTTGGCTACCGAGTCCAGCGGATTGTGAATTTCATGCGCTATGGTGGCGGCCAATCGCCCGGCGACTGCAAGCTTCTCGTTTGCGACCAGGGCCGCGCGGGTGCGCCGCTGCATGGTGATGTCACGAAAAACGAGCACCACGCCCAGCAATTCTCCATCGGCATCGCGGATAGGAGCGCCACTGTCGTCGACGGCAATCTCAGTACCATCTCGGCGAAGCAGCAACGTGTGGCCGGACAGGCTTGCCACTTTGTCCAGGCGCTTCACCCTGCTGACTGGATCCTCCAGGGGCTCCCGCGTGTCTTCGCTCACGATGCGGAAGACTTCGGCTAATGGACAGCCCCGAGCCTCCGATTCCGGCCAGCCGGTAAGCTCCTGGGCCACGGGGTTGATTGTTTGTACCCGTCCCTCTTTGTCGCAAGTAATGACGCCATCACCGATTGAGGCGAGGGTGATTCTCAGATTCTGTTCGGATCGGAAGAGCTCCTCGGCACGGCGTTCCTGCTTTTCGAGCGAACGCAGGAAGGCTATCGAGACCGCCTCCATCCTGTCGTGCGTAAACAAGCCGATGATGATCCCCATAGCCAAAGCAGCAATATAAAGGATCAAAAAGACATGATAGCTCTGCGACTTCCATGCTTCTGCGCGAGCGGAGCGTTGCCCCTCCGCATCGGACTGGATCTTCGCCAGAAGCTTGCGCATCGCATCGATGCGGCTGCGCCCAGTAAGATTCAGGTCCACATCGTCTACGGGACGATGCTCGGCCACCGCGCTAATGACGGGCCCGGCGAAATCGTCCAGCCACTCACGGTGCTGCGTTCTGAAGTCGTCGAGGAGGGGCCGATGGGTGGCATCGAGCACGTTATGAAGTTCTTCCACAGTCCTAGAGAGCGGCCCCGCAGCCTGCTTGAAAGGCGCCAGGAAACGCCGATCCCCCGTGATTTGGTACCCGCGGACGCCGGTCTCTTCATCGATGATTAATGTCTCGACACGAATCGCCAGCGAAATCGCCTGATCGGCTTCATTGATCCGCCGCACCGTCCGGTTCGAGCCGGTTATCTGCCACACGAGTACTGCGGCGAGCAGAAGGCAAGCCACAATCGGCAGAACGAGTACCTGCCGAAGAGTTCGTTTAAAACGCCTTAGCTCCAAGCCAATCCGCTTTCTACCCGATTATTGCGAATCCTCCGTCCGGGGTAATTGTTCAGATGCTGAGGGATTCGTGAGCAGGTTGCTAAGCCGCTCCAGCAGTGCTGGGGCACCTTCACCTTTGGTCATGTAGATGTCTACGATCGATCGAACCTCATCGTGCAATCCGACATAAGCGGACAGAAGAAGAATGGGGACATCAGGTTTGAGCCGACGCATGGCGCGAGCTACGTCGCCACCGGACATTCCGGGCATGGAGTAGTCCAGGACCACAGCATCAACATCGTTTGCGCGAAAGACGTCCAGACCGCTCGGTCCATCTGAGGCCGTGAGTACCTCGTATCCGGCGCGCTCGAGCAATATCCGCCGGACTTTCAGACCTACCGCCTCGTCATCCACACATAGAACTACATGGCCCTTGCGCGCCGCCATCCCACCCATCTCCGCAAAACTACAAGAACCTCAACAGTATAGACGGCAACAACCCCGTCACACGAGAAACTTCAATTCATCGAGTATTCGCAAATCACACTCCCCCATTCGGCTATGCTGTAGTGCGGCGCGGTCGCGGAGCTGGATCCCAAAGGCTACGGTGCGGTAGTGAGAGGCAAATTGAGCCAATCGATTATTTTACTCGAAGATGACGCAGACATCTCCCGGCTGGTGCAGTATCACCTCCAAGGTGCGGGATTCCAGGTAAAGCCCTATATGACGGTGGGTAGCATCGTCGCGGACGCCGAAAGAGCGCCGCCGGCCATTTTTCTCCTCGACATCATGGTTCCAGGTGGAGACGGGCTGGACCTTTGCCGGCGGCTGAGAAAAAATGCGGCGCTGAGCACGATTCCGATCATCTTCCTGACGGCAAGGGCAGCCGAAAACGACCGGGTATTGGGCTTGGAGGTCGGGGCCGACGATTACATAACTAAGCCGTTTGGAACTAGGGAATTAGTAGCTAGAGTTAAAGCTGTACTTCGGCGGTTTGAGCGTCCTTCGGCCCCAAGTCTCGTCAAATTCGACGATGTCGAAATCGACGCGAGCGCTATGCAACTGCGAGTCCATGGCGAGTTGGTGACGACTACAGCAACCGAGTTTCGGCTTCTCGACTACCTGGCACGCCATCCTGGCCGGGTATTTAGCCGCGATCATTTGCTGGACGCTGTCTGGGGCGACGCCCGGTTCGTAACTCCGCGCTCCGTAGACGTCTATGTCCGGCGAATTCGCGAGAAGATTGAGGCCGATGCTGAGTCTCCGCGCTATCTTAAAACCATGCGGGGTGCAGGCTATCGTTTCGAGATTCCGAAGCTTGTTCCTGCCGGGGAGTGATGGTGTCGCGGCGCGTATCGTACGAGATATCGCGGCAGGCCCAGAGGTTGGAAGGGGATCCATTGCCCGGAGCCCGATCTGGTACGTCACTCTTTGTCTGGACGCTTGTACTGCTGGCCGCTCTTGGCATTGGAGGCGAACTGGCGGCTTACCTGCTCCCTCGAGACCAAGTCCTGATCGCCGTCGGGGTCGGCGTTGCGGCTGTGATTGGAAGTCTGTTTCTGCAGGCCCGATTCCGGGCCGAGGTAGGACGACTTGCGCTCGCTGCCCGGGCACTGCCGGACTGGGACTCTGACGCAAACCAGCCTGTCTGGTCCCGTGAACTTGCCGACGCTGCGGAGGAACTCAGGGCGTCCTCTGTGCGGATCAGCCAGCAGTTGGGCCGGCTCAAAGAGGAGCGCGTGCAGTTGGAAGCCCTGCTCGATTCCATGCAGGATGCGGTCGTTGCGGTGGACTCGGCCGGACGAATCCAATGGACCAACCGGGCCATGCAGGCGCTAGTGCCAAATGTCTATAGCCGTAGCGCCGTGCGAATCGGTGAGGCGCTGGTCCACACGGTCCGTGATCCCGAGGTGCTGGCGTGCATGAAGAAAGCGCTGGAGTCGCGCGCGGTCTGTGACACGAAGGTCACCTCGATGGCTCCCGGCCGGATCTTTGAGATCAGCGCCTCTCCAATGCCGGGCGGCGGAGCAGTCGCAGTACTGCACGACATCACCCAGATGGAACAGCTGGAGCGCACCCAGCGGGATTTCGTCGCCAATGTGTCGCATGAACTGCGAACACCCCTGACTTCGATCAGTGGCTATGTCGAGACGTTGCTCGACAATGAGCAGTTGAGTCCCATATCCCGCGAGTTCATGGAAACCATCCTCAAGAACGCTTCCCGGATGAGCCGACTTACTGAAGATCTGCTGTCGCTGGCCCGGGTTGAATCAAGAGAGTCCCAGATGCACCCAGCCCCGGTTCGTGCCGACCTGCTCGTACGAGATGCGGTCGCCGCAATGCGTGGTCTGGTGCAGGACGAGGACGCCAGCCTGGAGATCGGCGAGATGACCGCTGCCGAGGTGATGGCAGATCAGGACGCCATGCTCCAGGTGCTCGGCAACCTGATCGAAAACGGGATCAAGTATGGGAGGCGCCGTGGAGCAACATCAAGCCGGGTCGTCGTGACCGCAAGAAAAGTGGAGGGCCCCAGCAACGCAGTGGAGTTCAGCGTCGAGGATTTTGGCCAGGGGATTGCTTCCGAGCACCTGGAGCGCATCTTTGAACGTTTCTACCGCGTCGACAAAGCCCGCTCCCGCGAGTCAGGAGGAACCGGGCTTGGGCTGGCGATTGCGCGCCGTATGGTGGAGGCGCAAGGCGGCACAATCCAGGCTGAAAGCGAGCTGAATTCTGGAAGTACCTTCACCGTCAGGTTGCCCGCGGCTTAAGCCGCATCCTAAATAGGAGCCTGATTGCAATGGGTTATCGGGACATTCATCAGGATGTAACGTTCTCGTAACACAGTAGCCGGAAACTATAGATGGCTTGCGAACCGCATATTGCAGAGGCGCAGGCTGCGACTGCCGGACTAAGGCAGCGCATGAGCAGGACGCATGAGGGAGGGACGAGTGAAGCTGAGTTTGTTGGCAGCGCTGACAATCGCAATCGCGGGTGGAACCGCCATCGCGCAGAATATCAACGCAGCGGGCGCAACGTTTCCGTATCCAATTTACAATCGCTGGTTTACCGAGTATGCCCAGGCTCATCCGAGCGTGCACATTAATTACCAGTCGATCGGTTCCGGC
>Ga0157370_10008001_pt1 | contig 11459 bp, 8 predicted proteins | sample C35metaG_FD_113463 | JGI IMG/M metagenome (GOLD analysis project Ga0157370, IMG submission 113463) | Corn rhizosphere microbial communities from Kellogg Biological Station, Michigan, USA - C3-5 metaG | ecosystem: Host-associated > Plants > Roots > Rhizosphere > Soil | place: USA: Michigan... | reverse complement strand
GCTGGTGATCGACAACAGCAAGCACTTTCGCCGCGTGCTCGAGGTGAACGCGGAGGAGGGCACGGCCACCGTCGAGCCCGGCCTCGTGCTCGATCACCTGAACGCAAAGCTCAAGCCGCTCGGGCTCTGGTATCCGGTCGATGTATCGACCAGCGCGCAGGCCACGCTGGGCGGCATGGCAGGCAACAACTCCTGCGGCTCGCGCTCCATTGCCTACGGGAACATGGTGCACAACGTGCTGGGCGCGAGCGCGTGGCTCTCGAACGGTGAGCTGGTCGAGTTCGGCCCGGTGGGCACGCTGGGCGTGCGCGCGGCCGGCATTGCGCAGTTCGTGCGCGGCCTCGCGCGGCAGCACCGCGACGAGATGGCCGAGCACTGGCCCAAGGTGATGCGCCGTGTGGCGGGCTACAACCTCGACATCTTCGACAACCAGAGCGAGAAGCCATACACCGCCGATGGCAGCGTGAACCTTGCGCACTTGCTCATCGGCTCGGAAGGCACGCTCGCCTACACGAAGAGCCTGAAGCTCAAGCTCGCGCCGCTGCCGCGCGCGAAGGTGCTGGGCATCGTGAACTTCCCGACCTTCCATGCGGCCATGGACGCGGCGCAGCACATCGTGAAGCTCGGGCCGACGGCGGTGGAGCTGGTCGACCGCACGATGATCGAGTTGAGCCTGGCGAACCCCGCCTTCAAGCCGACGGTGGAAACCGCGCTGATCGGCAAGCCCGCGGCGATCCTGCTGGTCGAGTTTTCCGGCGCCGACAAGGCCGCATTGCTGCCGCAGCTCAAGCAACTCGTCGAACTGATGGGCGACCTGGGCCTGCCGGGCAGCGTGGTCGAGATGCCCGACGACGCGCGGCAGAAGAACCTGTGGGAAGTGCGCAAGGCCGGCCTCAACATCATGATGAGCCTCAAGGGCGACGGCAAACCGGTGAGCTTCATCGAGGACTGCGCGGTGCCGCTCGAACACCTGGCCGAATACACCGACGCGCTGACCGAGGTGTTCGCGAAATACGGCAGCCGCGGCACCTGGTACGCGCATGCGTCGGTCGGCACGCTGCATGTGCGGCCGATCCTCGACATGCGGGCAGACGGCGCCGCGAAGATGCGCGCCATCGCCGAAGAAGCCAGCGCATTGGTGCGCAAGTACAAGGGCGCGTTCAGCGGCGAGCACGGCGACGGCCTGTGCCGCGGCGAGTGGATCGAATGGCAGTTCGGCCCGGCCATCAACGAGGCCTTTCGCGCGATCAAGAAGAAGCTCGACCCTCTCGACCTGTTCAATCCCGGCAAGATCATCGACCCGCCCCGCATGGACGACGGTTCGCTGTTCCGCTTCGCGCCGCCCACGGCGCCGAAGCCTTACCGCCGCATCGAACTCAAGCCGGTGCTCGACTGGTCGGCCTGGAACGTCAATGCCGACCCCGTGACCGAGGTGACCACCGCGCCCGGCACCGGCGGCGACAGCACCGGCGGCCTCGCCAAGGCCGTGGAGATGTGCAACAACAACGGCCACTGCCGCAAGTTCGACGCCGGCACCATGTGCCCGAGCTACCGCGTGACGCGCGACGAACAGCACCTCACGCGCGGCCGTGCCAACACGCTGCGCCTGGCGCTCTCGGGCCAGCTCGGCGCCGATGCCTTCACCAGCGAGGCCATGCACGAGACCATGGACCTGTGCGTCGGCTGCAAGGGCTGCAAGCGCGACTGCCCGACGGGCGTCGACATGGCGAAGATGAAGATCGAGTTTCTCGATCACTACAAGAAGCGCCACGGCCATACGCTCAAAGACAAGCTCGTGGCCTACATGCCCGACTACGCGCACAAGGCGAGCCGCATGCCGTGGCTGCTGAACCTGCGCAACAACGTGCCGGGTGCGGCGTGGCTCGGCGAGAAGCTGCTGGGCTTCTCGGCGAAGCGCTCGCTGCCGGAATGGCGCTCTGACACGTTCTGGCGCGCGAAGGGCAACGAGCCCGGCCTGTTCGCCGACCAGGCCTCGGTGCTGGCGGTGGCGGCACGCGGCGGCAAGGCGGCCGTGCTTTTTGTCGACACGTTCAACGGCACCTTCGAGAGCGAAAACGCCTTTGCAGCCGCGCGCGTGCTCGAGGCCGCCGGCTATGTGCTGCACACGGTCGAGAAGAGCGGCGGGCACCACTGCTGTGGCCGGACCTTCCTCGCCAGCGGCATGGTGGACGAGGCGAAGCTTCGCGCCGAAGCATTGATCGATGCGCTGCTGCCGCTCGCGCAGGCCGGCATTCCCATCGTCGGCCTGGAGCCTTCGTGCCTGTTCACGCTGCGCGACGAGACGCTGGTGATGGGCTTCGGCGACAAGGCGCAGACCGTGGCGAAGCAGGCGCTGTTGTTCGAGGAGTTCATCGCGCGCGAAATCAAGACCGGCCGATTCGAGCTGGCACTCAAGCCGTCCGCGACGCCGATCCTCCTGCACGGCCATTGCCACCAGAAGGCCTTCGGCGCGGTAAGCCCGATCATGGAGGTGCTCAAGCTCATTCCCGGCGCCGAGCCCGAGCTGATCGAAAGCTCCTGCTGCGGCATGGCCGGCAGCTTCGGCTACGAGGCGAGCCATTTCGATGTCTCGATGCAGATGGCCGAAGCGAGCCTGCTGCCAGCCATCCGGGCGAAGCCCGATGCGGTGGTGGTGGCCGACGGCACCAGCTGCCGCCACCAGATCGGCGACGGGGCGCAGCGCGAGGCTGTGCATGTGGCGGTGCTGCTGGCGCGGCACCTGCTGAAGCCGGATTCGGCGACGCGGTAAACCGGCAGCCACGCAGGCAGGATCGCGCGGGCTGCCGCAAAATGGCTGCGCCGCCCGATCCGATGTCGACCACCCTCACTTCTCCATCCCTTCGCGCGCAGCCCACGCTGCGCCTTGCGTTCGCGCTGTCGATGGGCGCGGCCGTGTCGCTCGGCATCACCCGCTTCGCCTACGCACTGCTGTTGCCGCCCATGCGCGCCGACCTCGGCTGGAGCTACGCGCTGGCCGGGGGCATGAACACCGCCAACGCGGTCGGCTACCTGGCCGGTGCGCTGGTCACGCCGGCGCTGATGCGGCGCTTCGGCGTGACGCGGCTCCTTCTCGTGGGCGCGGTGCTGGCCAGCGTGTTCATGGCCGGCAGCGGCTTCGTGACCGACGCATCCGCCTTGCTGCTGCAGCGTTTGCTGGCCGGCGTGGCCAGCGCCTGGGTGTTCGTGGCGGGCGGCTTGCTGGCCGCGCGGCTCGGTGAAGCAGATGCACGGACCGGCGCCTCGCGCGGCGGGTTGCTGCTGGGGATCTACTACGGCGGCACCGGCTTCGGCATTCTCCTGTCGGCCCTGCTCGTGCCGCAGGTGCTGCGCGCAGCGTCGGATGTGCCGCACGGCTGGACCTGGGCGTGGTGGGCGCTGGCGATCGCAAGCGCGGCCGCCACCGGCTTGCTGGCCTGGGCGGGGCGCGCGATGCCTGACCCTCCGGGTTCCTCGGCAACACCGTCGGCCGCAATCGCGACCGAGGCCACGCCCGTCGCGCTGCGCCACTTCGGCTGGGCACTCGCGGGCTACGCGCTCTTCGGCATGGGCTATATCGGCTACATGACCTTCGTGATCGCGCTGCTGCGGGAGCAGGGCGCCAGCGCCGGTTTCGTCACCTTGTTCTATGCCTTGCTGGGCATCGCCTGCGTGGCCTCGTCGCGCCTCTGGGCCGGGTTGCTCGATCGTTATCGCGGCGGCCAGCCGCAGGCGCTGTTGAACGGGCTGCTGGGCGTGGCCACGCTGTTGCCGGTGCTGAGCGCTTCGGCGCCCGTGGCGCTGGCATCGGGCGTGCTGTTCGGCGGGGTGTTCCTGTCGGTGGTGGCCTCGACCACCGCGCTGGTGCGCCACAACCTGCCGCCGGCACGCTGGGCGCAGGGCATCAGCCTGTTCACCATCGTCTTCGCGCTCGGGCAGATCGTCGGGCCGACGGTGACGGGCTGGATATCGGACGGCCCCGGCGGCCTCGCGCGCGGGCTGGTGGCCTCGGCGATCGCGCTGTGGCTCGCTGCGGTGCTGGCCTCGCGCCAGCATGCGCTGAAGGAGATCGGATGACGGAACAGGACGACACCGGCTTCGCATTGTTCGAAACCACCATCGGCATCTGCGCGCTGGCCTGGGGGCCGCACGGATTGGTCGGCGTGCAACTGCCTGCCGACGAGGGCGAGCCGGCCACGCGGGCGCGCATGCGCCGTCGCTTTCCGGACCTGCACGAAGGGCCGCCGAACGACATGGCGCAACACGCCATCGCCGCCATCCAGGGCCTGCTGCAGGGCGTGCACGACGACTTGACGCACATCGTGCTCGACATGTGCGGCGTGTCGGAGTTTCACCAGCGCATCTACGCCATCGCGCGCAGCATTCCGCCGGGGCAGACGCGCACCTACGGCGAGATTGCCGAGGCGCTTGGCGACAAGGGCCTGTCGCGGGCGGTGGGGCAGGCGATGGGGCACAACCCTTTCGCACCCGTGGTGCCTTGCCATCGCGTGCTCGCGGCGGGCAACAAGCCCGGTGGTTTCTCGGCCGGCGGCGGCGCGCTGACCAAGCTGCGGATGCTCGGCATCGAGGACGCGCGGCCGAACGGGATGGCGTCGCTCTTCTGAACGGAAGCCGGTCAGGCCACGGCCGCCGGCAGCCGATGCAGCGTCGCGATGCGCGACGCAAAGATGATCAGGGCCTGCAGCGCAAAACCCGCGAACGCGAGCAGCAGGCAGGCCGGCTCGCCCCATGCGGCACCTACGGCACCACCCAGCGCGGCGCCGATGGGCCGTGCCCCCGCGTTGATCGTCAGGAACACGGCCGACACCCGCCCCAGCATCGTCGACGGCACGATGCTCTGCCGCAGCGTTGTCGAGGTGATGACCCAGACCATTGGACCCGCGCCGAAGAGAAAGAACGACAGCGCAGCCAGCGATGCCCGGGGAAAGACCAGCGTGGCAGCCATCACGCCCGCGGCGACCACCGCCACGGCGGGTCCGACCTGTATGGCGCGGCCGAAGGGCAGCCGTGCCACGACGCGCGAGGTCAGCAGCGCGCCCGCCACCATGCCCGCGCCATACATCGCCAGCGTGAAGCCCACCGCCTCTGCGCCGAGCCCGAGCACCCGCACCGCATAAGGCACATAGCCGGCCTGCAGCACGAACCACGAGATGTTGAATACCGCGCCGGTGATCGCCATCGGTCGCAGCAGTTCGTGCTGCCAGACGAAGCGGGCGCCGTCCCTCACTTCGTGCAATGGATGGCGCGGCGAGGCAGGTGAACGCGGCGCTTCGGTCAGTCGCAGCAGCAGCGCCACGGCCGCGACGGACAGCACGGCCGCCAGCACAAACACGGCCGGAGCGCCCGCCCATGCGACCAGCGCGCCCGCGAGCGCAGGGCCGGCGGTGAACGCCGCGCTGCGTGCAAGCTCGAGCCTTCCGTTGGCCACTGCCAGCGCTTCGCGCGGCACGAGCGCGTGCACCAGAGCCGGCGCCGCAACGCTGAAACCCACGGTGCCCACCGCCCCGAGAAACCCGAGCACCGCCAGCCACGCGATGCTGAGCTTCGACGCGAACACCATCACGAGAAGCACCAGCAGCGACGCTGCTCGCAATGCTTCCGCCCACACCATCAGCCGCCTGCGCGACATGCGATCGGCCAGCAGCCCGAGCGGCATCGAGACCAGCAGGAAAGGCAGCGCCTGGACCGCTGCGAGAAAACCGATCTCTCCTGGCCCCGCGCCGAGCATCAGCACCGCGACCAATGGCACGGCCGCAAGGCTCAGTTGCTCGGCCGATTGGGCCGCGAGGTTGGACCAGGCGAGATTCCGGAAGGAGCGGGGAAGGGTGGAAGGCATGCGACAGGGCTCGAATGGAAAGCCCGATCCTGCTCGCGTATGCCATCCGGCGCTGGCCGTTTGCGGACCTGCGAGCAGCGTGTCAGCGCGAGGTCTTCGGCTTCGCTTCGGGGGCAATCGCCGCCATCACGAAGTCGATGAAGGCCCGCACTTTCGCCGCCGGCAGATGACGCGACGGGTACAGCGCATAGAGCGGAAAGCGCTCGTCGGGCCAGTCGGGAAACAGGTCGACGAATTCGCCGCTGTCCAGATGCTGCTGGATGCCCACCGCCTTGATCTGCGCAACCCCGATGCCCGCGAGCGCGGTGGCCAGGATGGTGCCCGCATCGGTCAGCAGCAGCCGGCCGGTGGTCGGCACCTTGACGAGCTTGCGGCCGCGCTGGAACTCCCACGCGAACGGCTGTCCCGTGACCGGGTTGCGCACCTGCAGGCACGCGTGGTCGACGAGGTCTGCGGGCTTGGCGGGGCGTCCGTGGCGCTTCAGGTAGGCGGGCGTCGCGACGGTCACGATGCGCGTGTCCATGAGCTTGCGCGCGACCAGCGAGGAGGAGGGCGGTTCGCCGAAGCGCACCGCGATGTCGAAGCCCTCGGCCACCAGGTCGCCGAGCTGGTCGCGCGCGACGAGGTCGAGCGACAGCTCGGGGTACTGATCCAGAAAACGCGGGAGGTGCGGCGCGAGCAGGAGGCGCGATGTGAAGGCGTCGGTGTTGACGCGAAGCCGCCCGCGCACCGCGCCGGACGAGCCCGCGGCGATGGTCACCGCATCCTCGATGCCCAACACCAGCGGATTGACGTTGGCATAGAGCAGCCGGCCCTCGTCCGTGAGGTTGAGCGAGCGCGTCGTGCGGTCGAACAGCCGCACGCCGATGCGTGCCTCCAGCCGTGCGATGGCGCGGCTGACGCCCGAGGGTGTGAGGCCGAGGGCATGGGCCGCGCTCGCGAAGCTGCCGCCTTCGACGACAGCGGCGAGCACGCCCACGTTGGAGAGGAGTCGTCCGTCGAGTGCCATTTTTAATTCGTGATCAAGTGTCATGAATGATATGCCTTGAGGTCGCTTTACTCAAAGGCGCCGGATTCCTACATTCCTTCCATCGCAACCGATTCACTGGAAAGAAAAAGGAAAGTCACATGTACGCAATCACCGGTATCACAGGCAATGTCGGCGGCGCCGTCGCGCGCACCTTGCTGGCCCAGAGGCATTCCGTTCGCGCGGTGGTGCGCGATGCAGCCAAGGGCCGGGCGTGGGCGAGCCTCGGCTGCGAAGTCGCCATCGCCGACATGGAAGATGCGGCGGCGTTGACGCGTGCATTCACGGGCGTTCGAGGTGTCTTCGTCCTGCCTCCGCCGAACTTCGATCCCATGCCCGGCTTCCCCGAGGCGAAGGCCGTCATCGACGCGGTGAGCCGCGCGCTCGTCGCGGCGCGGCCGGCCCGCGTGATCTGCCTTTCAACCGTCGGCGCGCAGGCCACGCAATCGAACCTGCTGAGCCAGCGCACCCTGATGGAACAGGCGCTGTCGGCGCTGCCTGTGCACGTCGCGTTCCTGCGGCCCGCATGGTTCCTCGACAACCTCGCCTGGGACATTGCAGGGGCGCGCGAGCAGGGCGTTTTCGCGAGCTTCCTGCAGCCGCTCGACAGGCAGGTGCCGATGGTCGCCGCGGCCGACGTCGGGCGGGTCGCGGCCGAGTTGCTGGTGCAGGAAGGCGCGGTCGAAGGCATCGTGGAACTCGAAGGTCCGGAGCGTGTGAGCCCGAACGCGATCGCCGCGGCGCTCTCGACGGTGCTGGGCCGCCCGGTTCAGGCCGACGTGGTGCCGCGCGAGACCTGGGGTTCGCTTTTCCGCGCGCAGGGCATGAAGGACCCGATGCCGCGCATCCAGATGCTCGACGGCTTCAACGAGGGATGGATCACCTTCGAAGGCGGCGATGCCACCGTGCGCAAGGGCAAGGTCGGCCTCGCCGAGGTCATTCGCTCGTTGGCGGGCTGAGCGGCGGCAGCATCTGCTCGAACCAAGCAGCCACGTGCCGGGCTTCCGGCGCGGCATCGGATGCAAGGCCGTAGTAGTAGCGATCGAGCGCCATGCGCAGCGCGGGCAGCGGCGACTGCAGCCGGCCCGAGGCCAGGTCGTGCGACACGAGCGAGGTCGGTGCGAGCGCGATGCCCAGCCCGTCGACCGCGGCCTGCAGCACGAAGTGCAGGTGGTCGAACTGCAGGCGGCCCGCCGGCCTCGTGCGCGGCGCACCGACCTGCTTCTTCCAGGCATCCCAGTCGTCCTTGCGCGTCTTGGCCGAGAGCTGCACGTGCGATGCCAGCGCGCGAAGGTCGGCCAGCGGATGCGTCCTGAACAAGGCGGGCGCACCGACCACCAGCACCTCGTCTTCGAGAAAGGGATGCAGGTCGACGGAGGAGGGCCAGCCTTCGAGCCCGCGCCGCACCGCGATGTCGAAGCTGCCGATGGCCTGCTCGGGCATCACTGTGCTGGTGACGACCTGCGGTTCGATGTCGGGATGGCGCTCGACGAACGACGGCAGCCGCGGAATCAGCCAGCGCACCGCGAACGACGGCCGCACGTTGATCCGCACCGCGCGCGCCGGGCCTTGCGCCTGCAGCACATGGGCCGCCGCATTGATCTGCGCCAGTGCCGGCCCGGCTTCCGCGAAGAACTGCTGGCCTTCGGCCGTCAACGCCACCTGCCGGATACGGCGCTCGAACAGCGCGACGCCCAGGCATTCCTCAAGGCTCTTGATCTGCCGGCTCACTGCGCTGTGCGTGACATGAAGCTCCTGTGCTGCGCGCGTGAAACTCAGGTGGCGGGCTGCGGCGACAAAGGCGCGCACGGCGTTGAGAGGCGGTTCCCGAAGCGGCATGTGTGCGATTTTCTCACGCATGAGGGGCATTAATCTCGTTTGTCAGCCCGCGGCGTCGCGGCGCACCATGCGGCCTCGATGTCTTCAACGCCCCTCGCTCCTGCTCCCACCCCCGCGCCCGGCGCCACCGATCTGAATTCCCGCCACGCAGCCATCGCGCTCGGGCTTTCGCTGCCGGCCGACGTCGTTCTCTACCTTTTGCTGCCGATGTACGCCGACCAGTTCGGCGTGACGCTGGCCGAAGCCGGCATGCTGCTCGCGGCCAATCGGCTGGTGCGCATTGCCGGGTACCGCTGGGTGGCCCGCTTCTACGCGCGCAACGGCGACCGGCCGACCTGCACCATCGCCGTCGTGGCGGCCGCCGTTTGCGGCGTGGGCTACGCCACGCTCTCGGGCTTCTGGGCGCTGCTGCCGCTGCGGCTGATGTGGGGGCTGTGCTTCGCGGCGCTCAACCTGTCGACCCAGGCGCTGGCCACGGCCGACCCGGTGGGCGCCGCGCGCCGCAATGGCCGCTCGCGCGCGTTCATCGCGATGGGGCCGGTGCTGGCGCTGCCGCTGGGCGCGTTGATGGCGCTCTGGGTCGGGCCGCGCGCGATCTTCGGCATCCTGGCGGTGTTCTCGCTGCTGGCGGTGTTCGCGACACGGCGGCTGCCGTCCGCGCCGCATCGCACGGAAAAGCCCACGCGGCGCTTCCAGTGGCCGAACAGCCTTGACGGCTGGTCGTTCATGGAGGGACTGGCACTCGACGGGCTCTTCATCGTGGGCCTGTCCTACCTCGGCAAGGATCTGCTGCCGGGCGGCGCGGTGATCGTGGCCGGCCTGCTGATGGCGCTGCGCTACCTCGCGGAGATTTTCCTGAGCCCGGTCGGCGGGCACCTGGCGGACCGTTTCGGGGCCGAGCGCCTGCTGGTGAGCCTTTCGCTCGTGACGGCCGTTGCGCTCGTGGGTTTCGGCCTCGGCTGGCTCTGGAGCTGCGCGGCGCTGATCGTGGTGCTGCGCGCCTTGCAACTGCCCTTGCTGTCGCCCATCGTGGCGCGTCGCACGCCGGGGCCCGAGCGCGTGCAGGCGCTGGCCGCTCGCTCGGTGTGGCGCGACATCGGCGCCGGGGCAGGGCCGCTCATCGCGGGGCTGCTGCTGCCGGTCGCATCGCCGCCGTGGCTCTATGGCATTGCCGCAGCGCTGCTGGCCGTCATGGCGCTGGCTTGCGGGAGAAATCCATCGCCACAATCGACACCACCCCACACGCAGGAGCGCACGTCATGACAAGGTCCCACGCCATCGAAACCGTCGAGCAGCTCGAAGCCCTGTTCGGCCAGCCGGGCGAGGCCTCGCTGAAGAAGGAGGTGCCCCACCTGCACCCGAGCTATCAGGCGCTGATTGCCGCGTCGCCCTTCGCGGTGCTCGCCACCCTCGGCCCCGGTGGCCTGGACGCATCGCCGCGCGGCGACCCGCCGGGTTTCGTGGCGATCCAGGACGAGAAGACGCTGCTGATGCCCGAGCGCCGCGGCAACAACCGCATCGACAGCCTGCGCAACATCGTGACCGACCCGCGCGTGGCCTTGCTCTTCTTGATTCCCGGTGTCGGCGAAACGCTGCGCGTGAACGGACGCGCGCGCATCACCGTCGCACCCGACGTCATGGCGCGCTTCGCGATGGAGGGCAAGCTGCCGCAGTGCGTGATCGAGGTGCAGGTGGAGACGGTGTACTTCCAGTGCGCCCGCGCGATCCAGCGCGCGAAGCTCTGGGCGCCGGTGGCGGCGGATGCGAAGCGCGAAGTGCCGACGGCCGGGGCGATTCTTTCCGCGCTGACCGATGCGGCGTTCGACGGGGCGACTTACGACCGCGAGCTGCCGGCGCGGCAGCGGTCGACCTTGTACTGAACGAGAAACCATGGCGCACCGCATCGGTTTTAGCAACGCGGCGCTGGCCGCTCTTCCAGGCTGAACAGGCCAGTGTGTTTCGAATGGTCGGCAAGATGTCACTCAAAGCAACCGCCAGCGGTTGCAGGGCCATCCAGGGGGAATCGACCGTGTAGACTGCCAGGTTTTTCCATCTGGCGGTAATGGTGCAAGTGTCAAGGCGCACAGGCTTCACCGGCTCGGCGCTGATTCGCTTGCTCGCTCGACTGACCGACATCGAAGTCCCCGAGCCCAAACAGGCTTTTGCGGATCGATTGAGTCAATGGCTCGGCTGGACCGATGCCATTTCCCTTTCTGCAGCGTTGAACGGCGGCCTGGCTGCTTCGTCTTCTGGCGCGCGCGCGGCCGGCAATCCCGAGGAACGCGAGTGCGAGCGCGTGCGGACCGCAATGGCCAACGCCATCGCGGAAGACATGCACAGCGCTGCCCGGGACAACACGACCGACTTCGCGGCCTACCGCCGGCGTTACCACGCCAGGCAGCAGGCCATGGAGACGAGCATCGGTCCCTTGCGCGGCCGGCTGCGTTCGACGCTGGCGACGCGCTCGCCCGACATGGCGCGGCTGGCTGCGGTGGACGTGGTCATGGAGCAGGTGTTGAGCGCGCAGGAGCATCGGCTGCTGGCGAGCGTCCCGGCGACGCTCGAGAAGCATTTCAAGCGCCTGGGCCGGGCCGATGCCAACGCCAACGCCAGTGCCGACGTCGATGGCGATGGCGATGGCGAGGCCGAGCCCGGCGTGTGGCTGGCCGTGTTCCGCAAGGACATGCACGACGTGCTGCTCGCCGAGATGGAAGTGCGATTTCAACCGGTCGAAGGGCT
>Ga0157370_10007997_pt1 | contig 11461 bp, 9 predicted proteins | sample C35metaG_FD_113463 | JGI IMG/M metagenome (GOLD analysis project Ga0157370, IMG submission 113463) | Corn rhizosphere microbial communities from Kellogg Biological Station, Michigan, USA - C3-5 metaG | ecosystem: Host-associated > Plants > Roots > Rhizosphere > Soil | place: USA: Michigan... | reverse complement strand
TCGAGCCGATCGGCAAGGTCGCGCGCAAGCGGCCGCTCGACGCCGGAATGCCGCTGCAGCCACAGATCGAAGCGGAAGCGGCGCGAGAACTTCGTCGCCTCGGCCGCGGCAGCCCTGTATTCCGCCGCTCCGCCGGTCTTTACCGCATCACGCAGTTGAGCGTCCTGCGAGAGCAGCAATGCGACGGCGCGCCGCGACATCGTTCGCGCTTCGAAATGTTCGAGATAGAACTCGCGCTCGCGCTCGGCGAGGATGACGAGGCTGGTGTGCAGCCGCGATTCGAGCGGCAGTTGCGCGTTCTCCTCGGCGATGGTCGACGCCGCCTCGGTGTGGCGGGCGTACCAGCGCGCGGCATCCTCGACGGCTTGGCCGGTAATGTGGTGGTCATGCGCCACCTTGCCGATATCGTCGCCGATGCTTGCCAGATAGAGGCCCATCACCCGGTCGCGCAGAGCAATGTCGGCGGGCGAAAGCTGATCGAGACGCAGATAGCGCATGAGGGGCCGCAGCGTCGGCGCGCAGAGGAACAGCGTGAAGAGAACGAAGCCGGTCGCCAGCACGCCGATGAAATTGCGAATATCGGGCGCAATCGCCGCGTTTTCGGTCGCGGCAAGGGTGAGGGCTAGTGACACCGCGCCGCGCATCCCGCCCCACAGGATGACAAGCTTGTGGTCGTTGCGGACGTGCTCAGCCAGCTTGGTAGCGCTGAGGAGCGGCAAGAGGACGTACAGCGTGATTGCCCGTGCCGCGAAGGCGGCGAGCACGAGCACCGCCAACTGCCACAGCTGCGTCAGCTCCGCCTGGGCGAGAAGCCTGGGAACCATCATCGCCGCGAGCAGGAAGATAAGCGAGCTTGCCCAGAAGCCGATCTGTTCCCACGTCCGGATGAGGGACTTCCAGCTCGACGGCGACAGGCGCCGCTGTCCCCCATGGTTGATGGTGAGTCCGGCAGTGACCACAGCGACGACGCCCGAGACGCCGAGATAATGCTCGCCGACGACGAACACCATATAGGCGAGGGCTATCGTCAACGTCGTCTCGGCCAGACGGTGATCGCGCAGGATCGGCAAAATCCAAATGACGAGGCGCCCGGCGATGACACCGGCGACGAGACCGCCGGCGAAGACGCGCACGAAGTCGATCAATCCCGCGAGGGGACTCGCCGGATGCTCGCCGAGCAGCACGGCGAGAAGCAGGGTGTAGAGGGCGATCGCCGCCGCATCGTTGAACAGGCTTTCGCCCTCGACGAGCATGGTGAGCCGATGCGGCGCGCCGATGTCGCGAAAGATCGCGACGACGGCGACCGGATCGGTGGTGGCAACGACGGCGCCCAGCATCAGGCAGGCGACCAGGGCGACTCCCGAGAATTCCCAGAGCGCCACGCCGACGACGAACGTCGAGACGAGCACGCCGACCACCGCCAGCAGGAGGACCGGCGCGATTTCATCGGTGAGACGCCGGACGTCGACGTTGAGCGCCGTCTCGAAGAGCAGCGTCGGCAGAAAAATATAGAGAAAGGCGGCAGAGCTCAGGTTGAACCCGTCGAGCGTGCCGATCATGTCGGCGACCATGCCGCCGCCGTTGGCATTGTCGCCGACGATCGCGGCCAGACCGCCGATGGCGCAACCGACGGCGGCCAGCAGCACGGCATACGGCACGGCCAGCCTGTCCGCCAACGGCAGCAACATGCTGATAAGGGCAAACAGACCGGTGAGCGCAAAAATAGTGAGGACGATGTCGTGCATTATCCGCTGCGACACTGGAAGAAGCGGCACAGCATGTGGGCAAGTCGATGCCAAGTCCAGTCCGGTTTCGCCGTGCTCTTCAGCCGCGCTCCAACAGCCAGCCGGGGCTGGTTCGCGGTGGCGAGATAGCGAAAACTGGCGTTAACCTCAGGCTCGTTCAAAATACTCTGGTGCCGGCGGCTTAATGCGGCATTATCGCCGAGGCGGACGAAGTTTTCATGAATACGACGCCGCGCGCGGGAGGCGTGGTCTTGCCCCGATCGGGATCCCCGGCACTTCTCGAAATCAGCGGCTTGCGCCGCAGCTTTTACGGCGTCGCCGCGTTGAACGGCGTCGATCTCAAGGTTGCGCCGCAGAGCATCACCGGCCTCATCGGACCGAATGGCGCCGGCAAGACGACGCTGTTCAACTGCGTCTCCGGGCTCATCCCGCCGCATGGCGGAACGATCGTCTTCGACGGTGTCGAGATCACCGGTTGGCGGCCCGACCGCATCACCCGACGCGGTCTCGTCCGCACCTTCCAGATCGCGCGCGGCTTCCCGCGGCTCTCGGTGATGGAGAATCTGCTGCTCTACGGCGCCGATCAACCGGGCGAGCGGATCGTGCCAGCCGTGCTGCGGTCATCGGCGGCCAAGCGGCGCGAAGAGGCGCTGCGCGGACGCGCCCGCGCGATCGCCGCGCGACTCAATCTCGGCCGCGTGCTGGACAACCCGGCCGCCGCCTTGTCGGGCGGCCAGAAAAAGCTGCTGGAGATCGGCCGCGCGCTGATGACCGACCCGAAGCTCATACTGCTCGACGAGCCGATCGCCGGCATCAACCCGACCCTCGCCGAAGAGATCGCCGATCATCTGAAGGCGCTGTGTCGCGAGGGGCTCGGGTTTCTCATCATCGAGCACCACATGGATATGATCGCTCGGCTGTGCGATCCCGTCATCGTCATGGCCGAAGGGCGCACTCTTGCGGAAGGCAGCTTTGCCGCCATTCGAGCCAATGAAGAGGTCCAGGAGGCCTATATGGGCCGACGCCGATGGGCCTCCTGAGCGTTGCCGGCCTCGTCGCCGGCTATAGCGCCGCCGACGAGATACTCAAGGGCGTTAACCTTGTCGTCGACGAGGGTGAGATCATCACCATCATCGGTCCGAACGGCGCCGGCAAGTCGACCCTGCTCAAGGCGATCGCCGGCATCCTCAAGCTCAAATCGGGCACGATCTCGCTCGCCGGCCGCCGCATCGACGGCCGTCCGGCGCGCGAGATCAGCACGCTCGGCATCGCTTTCGTGCCGCAGGAGCACAACATCTTCCCGACCATGAGCGTGGTCGAAAATCTCGAGATCGGCGGTTACGTCGACCGGCATCGGACGCGAGACCGCATTGCCGGCATCCTCGAGCGTTTTCCGATACTTGCGCAAAAGCGCCGCCATGCCGCGCGCACGTTGAGCGGCGGCCAGCGCCAGACCCTCGCCATGGCGATGGCGCTGATGGTCGAGCCGGCGCTATTGCTGCTCGACGAGCCGTCGGCCGGACTTTCGCCAATCGCCGCCGAGGCGCTGTTCGAGACGATCGGCGCCATCAACCGCGCGGGCGTCGCCATCGCCATGGTCGAGCAGAACGCGCGCGAGGCGCTCGCCATCGCACATCGCGGCTACATATTGGTGGATGGAAGTAACAGCCGCAGCGGCCGGGCGGCGGAACTCGCCGCCGATCCCGAGGTAAGACGGCTCTTCCTCGGCGCCTAGATGATTGCGCTATTGATCATGAACTTATAACTTTAGGAACACCCAATCACAGAAATGCCATGGGTGACCCATGGCAGACAGACAAATACGCGCTCCACCGCAGCGGGCCCGATCTGGGAGATCGGTGCGACTCACACCGACACGCGAGGTGCCGCTGCATGGTGTGTGCATCGATAGCCGAGCGGCGACCAACCGTGCTCCAGGCGACATGCGGCGCGCATGCGTGCCGCGGCGGCGCCAACCGCCCGAGATTTGCACCCCTGCATGAAAGGGTGACACACATCGATGCCACAAAACCTTCTCCTCGTCGCCATTATCACGCTTCCTTTCGCCGGTAGCTGCGTCGCCGTGCTGCTTCCGGCCAACGAACGCAACTCGGAAGCGTGGTTCGCGGGCGGGGTGACCCTCGCCGGCCTCATCCTGGCCTCGGCAGCCTATCCGGCCGTCGTGAGCGGCGGGATGATCCGCAACCAGATCGAATGGCTGCCGGAATTTGGTCTCCAGTTCACGTTGAGAATGGACGGGTTCGCCTGGACCTTCGTCATGCTGATCACCGCGATCGGCTTGTTGGTGATGCTGTACGCTCGCTACTACCTGTCGGCCGCCGATTCGGGATCCCGGTTCTACTCGTTCATCCTCGCCTTCATGGGCGCCATGCTTGGCATCGTCTTGTCGGGGAATCTGATCCAACTGGTATTTTTCTGGGAGCTGACCAGCCTCTTCTCGTTCCTTCTGATCGCTTATTGGCACCAGCATGCACAAGCTCGCAACGCAGCGCGCATGGCCTTGATCGTTACGTCCGCCGGCGGCCTTTGCCTGCTCGCGGGCGTGCTGCTGCTGGGTCACGTGGTCGGCAGCTACGACCTGGACAGGGTGCTGGCTTCAGGCGATTTGATTCGCTCGCACGGGCTTTACCTGCCGGCGCTGATCCTCATTTTGCTCGGGGCATTCACCAAGAGCGCGCAGTTCCCGTTTCAATTCTGGCTGCCGAATGCCATGGCGGCGCCAACGCCCGTCTCCGCCTACCTGCATTCCGCCACAATGGTCAAGGCCGGCGTGTTTCTGCTGGCCCGCCTGTGGCCGGCATTGGCAGGAACGGACCACTGGCTCTGGCTCGTGGGATCGGCGGGACTGATCACGTTCGTGCTCGGCGCGTTCCTCGCTTTCTTCCAGCAAGACCTCAAGGGCCTTTTGGCTTATTCGACAATCAGCCACCTCGGACTGATCACGCTGCTGCTCGGCCTCGGCACGCCGCTCGGGGCGGTGGCGGGCATCTTTCACATCATGAACCACGCCACGTTCAAGGCGTCCTTGTTCATGGCCGCTGGAATCATCGATCACGAGAGCGGCACTCGGGATATCCGGCGCTTGAGCGGGCTCCGGAGATTCATGCCGATCACCGCGACCCTGGCCATGGTCGCCGCTGCGGCGATGGCCGGCGTTCCGCTGCTTAACGGGTTCCTGTCAAAGGAGATGTTCTTCGCCGAAACCATCGAGAGCCATGACGACTCGTTCGTGGATCGAGCACTCCCCTACATCGTCACGCTGGCCAGCATGTTCACGGTCGGCTACTCGCTGCGCTTCATCCGCGACGTTTTCTTCGGCCCCGCCCCGCACCAACTGCCCCGCACACCACGGGAGCCGCCGCGCTGGATGCGATTTCCGGTCGAGCTTCTTGTATTGGCCTGCGTCGTGGTCGGCGTGGCTCCGTCCTTCACCGTCGGTCCACTTCTCGATACCGCGGTGCGTGCGGTCCTGGGATCGGCGACACCCGAATACAGCCTTGCGGTTTGGCACGGCTTCACCCCCGAGCTGTTGATGAGTGTGATCGCGCTTGGCGGCGGCGTCGCGCTCTATTTCATGCTGCACCGTTACCTGCTGAGCAGCGCCGACGGCGCGCCGGGGCTGCGGCGCCTCGATGGCGAGCGTATTTTCGGCAGCGTCCTGATCACGCTGTCCTGGCGGCTGGCGCGATGGATGGAAGGCCTTCTCGGCACGCGCCGTCTTCAGCCGCAGTTACAACTGCTCGTGGGCGTGGCGCTCCTGGCGGCGATCGGATCGCTCTACGCGGGGGGACTTGCGCCGTGGCGCCCGGCGCCGTCCAGCTTCGATCCGGCCTTTGCGCTGGTGTGGGCGGTCGGGATCGCCTGTGCGGTCGGCGCGGCCTACCAGGCCAAGTTCCATCGCCTCGCGGCGCTCGTCCTGCTCGGGGGGGCCGGGCTCGTCACCTGCCTCACCTTCGTGTGGCTTTCGGCACCCGACCTCGCGGTGACGCAGCTCGTGGTGGAGACGGTAACCACCGTGCTCCTGCTGCTCGGGCTGCGCTGGCTTCCCAAACGCGTCCGGTATGACGGCCGAACGAGTTTCGCAACGGCCCTGCAATGGCATCGCGTGCGTGACCTGACGATCGCGCTCTGCGCCGGCGCGGGGCTGGCGGCGCTCGCCTATGCAATGATGACGAAGCCCGTGCCCAACAGCATTTCGCGGTATTTCGTCGAACGCGCCTATACGGAAGGTGGCGGGAGAAACGTCGTCAACGTCATTCTGGTGGACTTCCGCGGCTTTGACACCTTGGGGGAGATCACGGTCCTCTGCGCCGTGGCGCTCGCTATCTACGCCCTGCTGCGCCGATTCCGGCCGGCGGCCGAGAGCATCCCAGTCCCCGAGCAACAGCAGACCCAGAACGCCCTTGACGATGCGCATCCGGATCGCCGGAAAGGCGACACGATCGCCGAGGCGATGCTGATCCCGGCGGTCATCATGCGGCTGCTCTTCCCGGCACTGGGACTGACGTCCCTCTTCCTGTTCCTGAGAGGGCATGACCTGCCTGGCGGAGGATTCGTGGGCGGCCTCACCATGGCCGTCGCGTTCATCCTGCAATACATGGCCGGTGGCACGAGCTGGGTCGAGGCACGCTTGCGCATCCAGCCTGTTCGCTGGATGGGCTTCGGCCTCTTGTTCGCGATGGTCACGGGGGCCGCAGCCTGGTTTTTCGACCGTCCCTTTCTAACTTCCTATTCCGGATACATCGACGTCCCCTTGATCGGCGCCATACCGCTGGCGAGCGCTCTCCTCTTCGACCTCGGCGTGTTTCTGCTGGTCGTGGGCGCGACCGTGCTGATGCTGCTCGCCCTCGCTCATCAATCGGTGCGGAGCCACCGGGTCCCGCACGCACCGGAGCCGCCGCCGGCCCCCGGCGTGGCGCGCGTGACGTAATGGAGGCCATCCTCGCCCTTGGTATCGGAGCGCTCGCTGGATCGGGGGTCTGGCTGATCCTGCGACCGCGCACGTTCCAGCTCGTCATTGGCCTATCCCTCATTTCCTACGCGGTCAATCTATTCATCCTCGCAATGGGCCGGCTGCGGATCGGCGCGCCCCCGATCCTCTTGGGGCCCGCGACTGGCAATCCCTCCGACTATGCCGATCCGCTGCCGCAGGCGCTGGTGCTGACGGCAATCGTTATAAGCTTTGCGACGACGGCGCTCTTCCTCGTGGTGCTGCTAGCCTCGCGAGGCCTGACGGGGACGGACCATGTCGATGGCCGCGAGCAGGAGCGGTGAGCCGTATCGCCGATCACCTGATTCTCGCGCCGGTGGCACTGCCGCTGCTCGCCGGTGCGGTAATGCTCCTCGTCGATGAACGGCGCCGCGCGTTCAAGGCCGGGATAAACGTCGCCTGCACCTTCGCCCTGATCGGCCTGGCGATAGCCTTGCTTCTGATGTCCGACGCTATCGCGCCGGACGGCATGCCGAGCCAATTCGGAGTCTATCGCCTCGGCAGTTGGCCGGCGCCGTTCGGGATCGTCCTTGTCGCCGATCGCCTGTCGACCCTGATGCTGCTCCTGACGAGCATCCTGGCTGCCGCCGCCGTCGTGTTCTCACTGGCGCGCTGGCACCGCGCCGGCGCACATTTCCATTCACTCTTCCAGTTTCTCCTGGCGGGACTCAACGGCGCGTTTCTGACCGGCGACCTGTTCAACCTTTTTGTCTTCTTTGAACTGCTGCTCGCCGCCTCCTACGGTCTTGTGCTGCATGGCTCCGGTCCCGCGCGCGTCAAGGCCGGCCTGCACTACATCGCCGTCAATCTGGTCGCATCGCTGCTGTTCCTGATTGGCGTGAGCCTGATCTACGGGATCGCAGGGACGCTCAACATGGCGGATCTGGCTGCCCGCATCCCCGCGACCCCCTCCGGTGATCGCAGATTGGTTGAAGCCGGCGCCGCCGTCCTTGGAATCGCGTTCCTGCTAAAGGCAGGGATTTGGCCGATGGGTTTCTGGTTGCCCACAACCTATTCGGCCGCGACCCCGCCGGTCGCCGCCGTATTCGCGATCATGACGAAGGTCGGCGCCTATGTCGTGCTCAGGCTCTGGCTGCTTCTGTTCGGCGAGGGCGCGGGCGCTTCGGCACAGTTCGGCGGCGAATGGCTGGTGTCTGGCGGACTGATGACGATCGCGTTCGGCGCGATCGGGATGTTGGCGTCGCAGGACATGTCGCGGCTCGCCGCCTTCGCTGTGCTCGTGTCCTCCGGCACCGTGTTCGCCGCCATTGGAATGGGGCAGGCCGGCCTCACCGCCGGCGCGCTGTATTACATGATCGGCTCAACGCTGGGAACCGCCGCATTCTTCCTCCTGGTCGAGCTTGTCGAACGCGGCCGCGAACCGGGCGCTGACATGCTTGCCGTCACAAGGGAGGTGTACGGAGAAGGTGAAGATGACATCGAGGAGGACGATGAGGTCGGCATCACCGCCCCAGCCACCATGGCCATGCTTGGGCTCGGTTTCATCGCTTGCGCATCGATGATAGCCGGACTGCCGCCGCTTTCCGGCTTCATCGCCAAGTTCGCGCTTCTCAGCGCCGCGCTCAATCCACCGGGGATGACGGCCGGCAGCGGCGCCATTCCAGCCGTCTCCTGGGCATTGCTCGTCGCCCTGGTGCTTTCTGGATTGGCGGCGCTGATCGCGATGACGCGCGCCGGCATCCGGGCCTTCTGGGCACCGGTCGACCGTGCTGTGCCGCACGTGCGCGTAATCGAAATGGCGCCGGTAGCCGCACTTCTGGTCCTGTGCGCAATACAGGCGGCCTACGCCGGGCCAATCATGCAGTACATGCGGGCTACGGCCCAGTCGCTCCACGGTCCGTGGACGTACATGCATGAGGTGATGGAGCCACCGCATGCAATGCGCAGGGTGGGCGGCACATGAGGCGGCTTCTTCCCTTCCCGCTCTTGTCGGCAAGCCTCTTGGCGATGTGGTTCCTGCTGAACCAAACGCTCTCCCTGGGTCATGGCCTGCTCGGCGGCGTGCTGGCGGTCGCCGGAGGCCGGGCACTCGCGCTGCTGCAGCCGCCGAAACCCCGAGTTCGGCACCCTCTCGCCATCATCCGGCTGTCGGTCTCGGTCCTGGCGGACATCGTCGAGTCGAACATAGCCGTCGCACGGATCATCCTGGGGCTGAGAGCCGTAAGGCGGAGTTCGGGCTTCGTAAACATCCCCCTCGAGCTGAGCGATCCTTACGCCTTGGCTGTGCTGGCCTGCATCATCACCTCGACCCCTGGTACGTTGTGGGTGAATTTCGATCCGGCGAAAGGGCTGTTGATGATCCACGTCCTCGATTTGATCGATGAGGACGAGTGGGTTCGTAAGATCAAGGGCAGATACGAGCGGCCACTGATGGAGATCTTCGAATGAGCGCAGTCGTGATGGCATGGTCGATCGGAATGGCGCAGATCCTTTTAGCCCTGGCGATGGCCTGTGCCGCTTTCCGTTTGTTGCGAGGGCCCAGGGCTCAGGACCGGATCATTGGTTTGGATACTCTTTACGTCAACGCCATGCTGCTGTTGCTGACCTCCGGAATTCGTTCCGGTCGCACGCTTTATTTCGAGACGGTGCTGATCATTTCCCTGCTCGGTTTCGTCGGGACGGTGGCGCTCGCGAAGTTCCTCATGCGGGGAGAGGTGATCGAGTGACCACGGCGGGAGAACTGCCGGACTGGGCTGCGGTTTTGACCGCAATGTTCCTCTTGGTCGGCGCGGCGGTGACCCTGACGGGGTCGCTCGGCCTGTTGCGGCTCAGAACCTTCTACGAGCGAGTTCACGCTCCCACGCTCGGGACGACGCTCGGGACTGGCTGCATCCTGCTCGCTTCAATCGTCTACTTCTCGGCGCAGCAAACGGTGCCGGCGCTGCATGAGTTCCTCATCGCTGTCTTCGCCACCGCAACGACACCCGTCACCCTGATGGTGCTCGTGCGAGCAGCGCTCTTTAGAGACAGATCGGAGAAGGCGGATCGAGTTCCGGGTCAGGAAGCGCCCTAGCGGCAGGCTCTTTCAGCATCGATGGCTAAGGCCCCCGTCCCCTGCAGCCTCGTCAAGGACAGCGCCGGTTGTCACCGGGTGGGCGGCACGACCAGGACGTCGACATCGACATCGCGCAATACTTCTTCCGTGACACTTCCTAGCAGCGCCTTCGCTATTCCGGAGCGGCCGTGGCTCCCTATCACCAAAAGATCGGCTCGCAGCTCCTTGACGGCGCTGGAAATTACATCCAACGGTCCACCTTCCTCGATGCGAAGAGGCCAATTCCGACCGCCAAGCTCGCTCGCTTCCACGAAGGCAACCAGTTCGTCCGCAGCTCGTTGACGCTCGCCGGCTACGTACTCGTCGATGCGATTCCTGTCGAGCCCCGCCGTGAACATCTTTCCCTTCGCTACAGGCCAGAAGGCATGCACGAGCGTGAACTGGTCGTTGCCAGCCAATACCAGCGCCTTGCTCACCCTGATCGCATTGGCGGAATGCACGGACATGTCGACTGCGGCCAGCGCCTTTCCGTATGGCTGCTCCACCTCACTGTTCACCATCAGGATGGGATAGGGCCCTATGCGAATGACCCGTTCGATGGTGGTTCCAATAAAAATATCTCGCAGAAGCTGCTTGCGGTGAGCCCCCATGACGACGAGGTCCGCTTTAGTCGATTGAGCAGCCCTCAGGATCCCGTCGAATGCATCACCGGCAATCACCAAGCGATCGACACGAACTCCACACAATTCGGGAACCGCGGCGAGTTGTTCGCCGAGTATTCGCTCAGCCTCGCGCTTTTCGATTTCGATCAGATCCGAGGGCTGATCATCATCGACGACATGAACCAGAGTCAGCTCCGAATTTCGGTCTCGAGCCAGAAGCCCGGCGCGCCGCAGCGCCCGTTGTGATCGCGTCGAAAAGTCCGTCGCTGCGAGGATTCGCATCCGGTCACCTCGAGGTTCAAAGCCCGCTTCGAACTCGTGCAATTCGTCGCCCGACGGTGGCACACTCCTTGGATCAGACTAACACGGGAGCGGGATCACTCGCGAGGAACGTTTCTTCCAGAAGGACGTGGACGACTGTAAACAGTTGGTGCTCCAGCCATCCGCAGTTAATCTGCGACGAGAGGATTTTTCGGAAAGGGTACTGACGACGGCAACGCGACGAGTGGGGGAGGGGCGACATGGCTACGGTAACGAATGCTGTGGTTCGGCAGACCAGCCGGCAGGCCGTCTCGGCGGCGGTCATCGGCAACGTGCTCGAATGGTATGATTTCGCCGTCTACGGCTTCCTGGCATCCATCATCGGCAAGACCTTCTTTCCCTCGGGCGATGACGTCAGCCAGCTTCTCGCGGCCTTCGCCGTCTACGGCGTCGGCTTCCTGGCGCGTCCGATCGGCGGCATCGTCATCGGGCGGATCGGCGATACCAGGGGGCGCAAGACCGCCCTTGTCCTGACGATCATGCTGATGGCCGCGGGCACCGTTCTGATCGGCCTCATCCCGGGCTATGCCAGCATCGGCATCGCCGGGCCGCTCCTCGTGCTGATCGCCCGGCTGATGCAGGGTTTCTCGGCCGGCGGCGAATGGGGCGGCTCGACCGCCTTCATCGTCGAATGGGCGGAGGAGGGCGAGCGCGGCTTCCTCGGCAGCTTTCAGCAATGCAGCGTCTCGGCCGGGCTGCTGCTCGG
>Ga0157370_10007994_pt1 | contig 11462 bp, 8 predicted proteins | sample C35metaG_FD_113463 | JGI IMG/M metagenome (GOLD analysis project Ga0157370, IMG submission 113463) | Corn rhizosphere microbial communities from Kellogg Biological Station, Michigan, USA - C3-5 metaG | ecosystem: Host-associated > Plants > Roots > Rhizosphere > Soil | place: USA: Michigan... | reverse complement strand
CTCAAAATACCAAGTTTCCTTTCGAAGAGCAATCCAGTTTTACATTGGATTTAAAGAAAGCACAAAAGTTTGCTGTCAAGTTTAGATATCCTTCCTGGGTAGCGAATGGAGAAATGAAAATTAAGGTGAACGGCAAAGAAGTAGCTGTTGAAAAAGATGCGAATTCTTATGTTTCAATTCATCGAAAATGGAAATCGGGAGATGTGATTTCTGTGGTTTTACCAATGCACAGTACCGCAGAACAACTTCCGGACAAATCAGCCTGGGTTTCATTTGTACATGGGCCAATAGTTTTGGCTGCTGTTACTGGCGAGACGGATTTAACAGGCTTAAGAGCCGATGGAAGCCGAATGGGACATATTGCAAGTGGACCAATTTACCCTATTGAAGAAGCGCCAATGTTGATTTTCAACTCGACTGATTTAGCACAATCAATAACAGCAGTAAAAAACAAACCTTTTACATACTCGATTTCGGATATTACCTATCAGGATCAATTTAAGAGTTTGCAATTGGTGCCTTTTTTCCAAATTCACGATGCGCGATATATGTTGTATTGGCCTTATACCACAAAAGAAAAGTTACCGGAATTGCAGGCTGCCATGAAAGAAAGAGAAGAGTCTAAAATGAAATTAGAAGCGGTAACAGTAGATTTAGTTACGGCTGGCGAACAGCAACCGGAAAATGATCATAATTTTAAAGGAGAACAAACCGATACGGGGATTTATAAAGAACTTCATTACAGAAATGGAAAAGGCTTTTTTAGCTACGAATTGAAAAACCCAAAACTGGAAGCTCGTACATTAAGATTCACTTATTTTGGTTCAGATAAAAACAGAAATTTTGATGTTTATATCAATTCAGTTTTAGTTACTTCAATAGCCATGGATGGAAAAGAAGGTAATCAGTTTGTTGATAAAACAATCGAAATTCCAGCTGAAGTTTTAAAATCGAATGCAAAATTACTAGAAGTAAAATTTCAGGCGAAACCGAATTCATCTATTACGGGTATTTACGAAGTACGCTTGATGAAATAATTGAGAATAATAATTTGAGAAGAAGCCTCCTAGAAATAGGAGGTTTTTTGTGTTTTAACGGAACACGGATGACACTGATTTAGCGGATAAGAACAGATTTTTTTAATTTCAATCTGTAATAATCTGTTGAATCCGTTTTATCTGCCTTCCATTATATTTTTCCAAAAACCTATAAAACAAAAAACCCGAATATTTCTATTCGGGTTTTGTGGTACCTCCAGGGATCGAACCAGGGACACATGGATTTTCAGTCCATTGCTCTACCATCTGAGCTAAGGTACCGTGCTTGTTGCGGGTGCAAATATAGAACCATTTTTAATATATCCAAAACATTTTTATGAAAAAATCTATTCGTACCTTCGCAACACCAAAAGTCAGAATATGATATTAACTGTTGATGTGGGGAATACCCGAATTAAAGCGGCTGTTTTTGAGGGTGATACCAATTTGGAGAGTTTTGTTTTTGATAAAATCGAGCTTCAAAAAAAGATTAAAAAAATTTTAGAAAAATTTGAAACAATAACTTATTTAGTCGTTTCATCAGTTGGAGATGTCGAAAAACAATCTTTTTTAGCATTCGAAGATGCCGTTAAAGTTCATTTTGTTTCTCATGAAGATATTTTTCCATTTATTAATAATTATGGAACGCCTAAGACTTTAGGAATTGACAGAATGGTACTGGCTGCTGGAGCTACTTTATTATATCCCAATCAAAACCGATTGGTAATTGATGCCGGAACTTGTATTACCTATGATTTTATTGATGAAAAAAATGTATATCAGGGTGGTGCCATTGCGCCAGGATTTAGATTAAGATATGAATCCTTGCATCAGTTTACCGCAAAATTACCGTTGCTGACTTTGGAAAGTCCGGAAAGCTATATAGGGAAATCAACTTCAGAATCCATACATTCGGGTGTGGTAAACGGATTGGTCTATGAGATTGACGGTTTTATAGATGAATATAAGGCAGATGGTTCAAAAATTATCATAATTTTAACGGGTGGTGATACAGTTTTTTTGGCTAAACGATTAAAAAATACCATATTTGCCAATTCAAATTTCCTTTTGGAGAGTTTGAACCAAACATTTCAATATAAAATCAAAAATGATTAGAAAAATTATATTAAGCCTTTGCTTGCTTTTATCACTAGTATCTTTTGCTCAGGAGGGGACTTCGTCGCCTTATTCTTTTTACGGAATTGGAGATGTAAGATTTAAAGGAACAGTAGAAAGCCGCTCGATGGCTGGAGTTCAGGTGGAACAAGATAGTATTCATTTGAATTTAGATAATCCGGCTAGTTATTCTAATCTAAAATTAACCACTTTTACTGTTGGAGGAACATACAATTCAACCACTTTAAAAAATAGTTCCGCTTCTGAAAAGGCTGAAAGAGTTACATTCGATTATTTGGCTGTAGGTTTGCCTATGGGAAAATTAGGAGTTGCTTTTGGTTTGATTCCTTATTCTTCTGTTGGTTATAAAGTAGAGAGTATTTCTGCTGTAGAAGGTGGACCAAGTAGTCGTGATTATGCTACTGGCGGAATGAACAAAGCTTTTTTAGGTGCTTCTTATAAAATTGCCCCAAATTTTACCGTGGGTGCTAATGTAGATTATAATTTTGGTCGAATTGAAACCACAAATTTGCAATATATAAACGGAGTGGCTACAGGAAGTCGTGAATTGAATAGAGCCGATTTGTCTGGAGTAAACTTTAATTTTGGTGCAATGTACCAGAGGAAGTTGAATAAAAAATTAAACTTATATACTAGTTTAAGTTATAGATTAGAAAGCAAATTAGCTTCAGATAATACTAGAAATATTGGTGCAGTATCATTTTCTTCTGGATTTGATTTCGCAGTTATACAAGCAGCTGATGAAGAAGCTTTTGAGAAAACCTTGACTTTGCCTAGCGAAGTGAAACTTGGATTCGGAATTGGAGAATCTAAAAAATGGTTAGTAGGAGCACAAATTATTTCGGCTAGCCAAGGGGATTTAGCGAATACTTATAATGTGTCGCCAAGAGTTTCTTATGAAAGCGCAATGAAATACAGCATTGGAGGATATTTTATTCCTAATTATAATTCGTTTACGAGTTATGCTAAAAGAATTGTTTTCAGGGCAGGTATTAAATACGAGCAAACTGGTTTAGTAATGGATTCAGAATCTGTAAAAGACAGAGGCGTGAGTCTAGGATTTGGATTGCCGGTTACAGGAAGTTTTTCTAATGTGAATTTAGGTTTAGAATTTGGAAAACGAGGAACAACTTCTGGTAGTTTAATTCAAGAAAATTATGCTAAAATAAGCATAGGGCTTTCGTTAAACGACAAATGGTTTGTTAAGAGAAAGTTTGATTAATAATTGCTCAAGAGTACTAATTTTTATATAGTATCACTTTGTCTATGTTTTTAATAAAAAAAGATAAACTAATTCTAGTAGTCATGGCTTTTGCCGTGACTCTGTTTTTTGGGTGCGAGAGTAATTTTAAAAAAGTACAGCAAATTAATTTTACTGAATTTACTCCCTCTGGTGATGCAGATAATGTGAATTTAAAATATACTGATTCCGGACTCATAAAAGCCGTTTTGGTAAGTTCTAAAATGCTGGATTACGCAACGGTAGATTTTCCGTTTACTGAATTTCCTAAAGGAATTGACCTTACGGTATATGATAAAAAGGAAAAACAAACCCGAGTAACATCAAATTATGCTATTTCGTATAAGAGTACAAATATCATTGACTTGCAGGGAAAAGTAAAAATTGTTTCGCAGGATGGGCAAATGCTTGAGACCGAACAATTGTATTATGATCAGAAAAATGAATGGTTTTTTACTGAGAAAAAGTTTAAATTAACCGATTTAAAAGGAGCTTCAAACGGTCAGGGAATCGATTTTAGCCGAGATTTTAAAGTAATTAATTCCCAACGAATAACCGGCGAAGTATTAACAGCCGAATAATTATCAACTTCTATATTATGACTTTATTAAAATATACACCTTACGTTTACCTTCTTTTAGCAGCTTTTTTTATTTATGATGCTATCGAAAATTGGAATGTTGAAAACGCAACTCCTATGTTGAGTCTTTTAATGGCAGGTTTGGGAATTTTTATGTTCTTTTTTAGAAAAAGATTTGCGAAAAAAATGCAAGATCGTAGCAAACCTAAATCGTAATTTATGGAAATTAGTATTATAATTTCATGTCTAATACTAGCTGCATTCTTCTCTGGGATGGAAATAGCATTCATCTCATCTAATAAAATTTATCTTGAAATTGAAAAAAAACAAGATAGTTTTATCTCTAAAATTCTAACCAAGCTTACTGAAAAACCGTCCAAATTTATTGCAGCAATGCTTATTGGTAACAATTTGGCATTAGTTGTTTACGGTTATTTTATGGGAGATCTTTTGATGACTTGGTTGCAATCATTAGATTATCCTTTTTCTCCGGTGTCAACTTTTTTTATACAAACCATACTGTCAACATTTGTGGTTTTGATAACAGCGGAGTTTTTTCCAAAAATATTCTTCCAGATTTATTCCAATGTTTTAATCAAGTTTTTCGCCATTCCGGCTTATGCTTTTTACCGACTTTTTTATTATGTTTCTACATTTATCATTTGGGTTTCCGATTTTATTCTGAAGAAATTCTTTAGAACCGATGGTGACCAAATTCAATTGTATTTTTCGAAAATAGAATTAGGAAATTACATTACTGAACAAATGAGTACGGTGGAAGATGATGAAGAAGTAGATTCTGAAATTCAAATTTTTCAAAATGCACTGGAATTTTCAGGTGTAAAAGCCCGAGATATCATGAGTCCCCGCACCGAAATTGTAGCGGTCGATTTGTACGATTCAGTGACTGAGCTTAAGGAAATGTTTGTAAAAACAGGCTATTCTAAAATTATGGTTTATGAGAATTCACTGGACGAAATTATCGGTTATGTGCATTCTTTTGATTTGTTTAAAAAACCAAAAAATATTAAATCAGTAGTTATTCCAGTTGAATTTGTTCCTGAAACTATTTATATCAAAGAAGTCTTGGATTTACTGATTAAAAAACGAAAAAGTGTTGCTGTAGTTATAGACGAATACGGAGGAACTTCAGGAATGATTACCATAGAAGATATAGTGGAGGAACTTTTTGGAGAGATTGAAGATGAACACGATTCGGATGAAGAATTAATCGAAAAAGAAGTAGAGCAGGATGTTTATCTTTTTTCGGCTCGTTTTGATGTAGAGTATTTAAACGAAACCTATAAACTCGAAATTCCAGAGAGTGATTCTTACGGAACTTTAGGCGGTTTTATTGTTGATTTTACAAAAGAAATTCCTCAAAAAGGCGATATAATAGCCATTGGGAACTATCATTTTGTAATCGAAGAAGCAACAAATAAAAAAATTGAATTAGTGAAAATGACCGTAAAAGAGTGATTTTTTTAGAAAAATAAAAAATCTTTTAAAATAAAACGTTACTTGTATTATTATTAACTAGATAATTGTATTTTCGCAAACTGAATATAAAATTAACAACAATAAAAATGGCAGTTTTATCAAAAATTAGACAGCGTTCCGCTTTAATGATTGCAGTTATTGCATTAGCTTTATTTGCATTTATCATTGGCGATTTATTCAAAAGTGGAAGCTTTAGCAGTACTTCAAAAGATGTAGGAAGCATTAACGGAAAAGATATTTCATTTGAAAGCTTTAGACTTAAAGTAAGTGATGTTGAAAAAAGTGGTCAGGGAATCACTTCTACAGCAGCAGCTAATAGAGTTTGGGAACAAGAAGTTTCTGTAGCTTTGTTAAGCGACGAATTTGATAAATTAGGCTTAAGAGTTGGTGAAAAACACATTATAGAAATCTTAAAAGCAGATCAAAATATCGGACAAAATCCAATGTTTTTAAATGCTGCCGGAATGTTTGATCTGGCTAAATTTAAAGAATACTTTAAATCAAATCCAGCACAAGCTGAATATTTGAAACAAAGAGAAAAAGACGCTGAATTAAACGCAAAATACCAAATTTACAGTACTTTGATAAAATCAGCTTCTTATACTACTCAGGCTGAAGGTAAATTGAAATATGAAATGGAAGCAAATAAAGCTAACTTTTCATATGTTGGAGCTTTGTATTCTTCTATCAAAGACAGTGATGTAAAAGTGACTGATGCAGAAATTTTAGATTATATGAAGAAAGATGAAAAAACATATAAAGCAGAAGAATCTCGTGCTATTGAATACGTTTTAATTGAAGACAAACCATCTCCAGCAGATGTAGCTGAGGCTAAAACAAGAATCAACTCATTGTTATCAGGAAGTGTAGTTTACAACCAGGCAACTGGTAAAAACGATACTTTGGCAGGATTTAGAACTACAAACAATGTAATCGAATTTGTAAATTCAAATTCTGATATTCCTTATGATTCTACTTATGTAGCTAAGAAAGATTTACCTGCTGTAGATGCAGATCAATTATTTAATTTGGCTCCAGGTGCAGTTTACGGACCTTATGTTTTTGGTGATTACTACTGTATTTCAAGATCTTTGGGTAAAAAATTAGGAGTAAATGCTAAGGCAAGTCATATTTTAATTAGTTATGAAGGTGCTCAGGTTCCTAACCAAAAAGAAAAAAGAACAAAAGAAGAAGCTAAGGCTAAAGCTGAAGAAATATTAGCTCAGGTTAATGCTAGCCCTGATAGTTTTATGATGTTGGCTTTCCAATATTCTGATGATTCATCTGCTCAACAAGGTGGTGACTTAGGTTATTTTGGTCCAAACCAAATGGTAAAACCTTTTAATGATTTTGTATTCAATAATGGTATTGGAAAAATTGGTTTAGTAGAAACTCCTTTCGGGTTCCATATAATTAAAGTTACAGACAAGCAAGACGGAATTCGTTTGGCTACAGTAGCTCAAAAATTAGAAGCTTCAGAAGCTACTTCAGATAGAATCTTTACTCAGGCAACTCAATTTGAAATGAAAGCGGCTGATAACGATTTCAACAAAACAGCTAAAGAAATGAAATTGACTGTTACTCCAGCGGTTTCAGTAAAAGCAATGGATGAGAACTTTGGTGCTTTAGGAAACCAAAGACCTATTGTAAGATGGGCATTTGAAGATGATACAAAAGTAGGTTCAGTTAAACGTTTTGAGGTGGCTAATATTGGTCACGTAATTGCAAAAGTTAAAGATATTGATGATTCTGGATTTGCTCCATTAGATCAGGTAAGACCGTACATTGAAACTAAATTGAAAAAAACTAAAAAAGCAGAAATGCTTAAAGCTAAAATGACAGCTGGTTCTCTTGATGCTATTGCTAAAGCTACTGGAACTAAAGTAGAACAAGCAGCTAATGTTACCTTAGATAACCCAGTTTTAAATGGTGGAGTAGGTCAAGAGCCAAGAGTTGTAGGAACTGCATTTGCTTTAGCAGCTAACAAAACTTCAGCTCCTATTGAAGGAAATACAGGTGTTTATGTAGTTAAAACAACAAGTGTTGTTAAGGCTCCAGCAATAAAAGATTTTGCTCCTTATGTAGCAAAAATTAAAGCAGGATCTGCAGGAGATGTAAACAGAGTTTTACCAGCTCTTAAAGATATCGCTGATATTAAAGACAACAGAAAACAATTTAACTACTAGTGTTTTTATACTGTAGATTAATTTTAATTTCATAAAAAAAACGTCCCGAATGAAAATTCGGGACGTTTTTTTTATGTCTTTTTTTGATGAAGCAAAAAAGAAAATTATTCCAATATCATATCCTTATAAGGAATGATGGTTTTAAAACCTTTAGAAGAAAAATAAGTAACAGGATTTATTTCGGAAACCACCATAATAAAATCGCCGCCCCAGGCACCTAAACTTTTTATTTCGCCTATGAAATCAGAAAACAAATTTTCTTTTACGGTAGGAGTTTCTAAAATAGAACTCATAATAGTTTCATGTTTGGCTATTACAACAGCCATTGTATTGCTGCTTTTGGCGTGGATAATTTCCTGAGTTAATTTGTCTATTTTCGAAATGTTCTTTTCGGTATCAGTTGTTTTGTTTTTTTGGTAATTGGCAATGGCAGTTTTGCTGCTTTGTTTTTTATTCAAATACACAAAGTAAATACTATCGGTAAAATTTGGAGCAAAGAGTACAGCATCTGCTTTTGGTTTTCCTTGTTTTAATTGGTAGGTAATAGGAGTATTGTTTTGTGCGCAGGCAATATCGTAACCGCTGCCGCCAAAACTATTATTCAACAAGATAAAAGCATCAATTTCTAACCATTGGGCAATATTATTGATGAGTGTAGAAGAAGTTCCTAATCCCCATTTTTTAGGAAAAGTCAATTCGGTAGTGATTTGATAGCCTTTTGTTTCTTCAATAAAATCAGGATTTAAAAGATAGGCTTCGTGCAGAATCTTTAATAAAGTTTTTTTAGTAGATTCTTCTTCTGTTTCAATTGGGTTTTTAATTTCTGAAAAAGAGATAGTATCTCCAAACCAAATACTACCGTCAGCATCAAAGCTTTTCCAGGTAATTTCTGGATGATTTGTTTCTTCGATAATTAAATTTTGACCAAATTTTGTTGGCAATGCAAAAGCCTTAGCACCATCTAATACAAGATATTCAGCAGTGATTAATAATTTTCCGTTGCTGTAAAATGTTTTTTTTGTGTCCATTTCTAAATTGAATTAGAATTCGTTCTATTATGATTGTTTTCTTAGACTTTCAATAAAGTTTACTACGCCGCTATGAGATACCACATTGTTTTTAAAATGTTTTTGAATAGTATCACGTTCTTCGTTTGTAGCTTCAAATTGGTTTAAAATATTATTCAGGTGCATTTTCATGTGTCCATCCTGAATTCCTGTTGTGGTTAATGAACGCAAAGCAGCAAAATTTTGTGCTAAACCAGCAACGGCAACAATTTCCATCAATTGGCTAGCAGATGGATTTTCGAGCATTTCTAAAGAAAGTTTTACCAAAGGATGTAAACTTGTTAATCCGCCAACTGTTCCTAAAGCTAAAGGAACTTCGAGCCAAAAACTGAAAACTCCATTGTCTATTTTGGCATGAGATAAACTGCTGTATTGCCCATTTTTAGCCGCATAAGCATGAACTCCCGCTTCTACAGCTCTAAAGTCATTTCCTGTAGCTAAAATAACAGCATCAATACCGTTCATGATGCCTTTGTTGTGTGTTACTGCTCGAAAAGGTTCTACTTCAGCAATTTGTACTGCCTGAACAAAACGCTCCGCAAAAACCTGAGGATTCGGAATGTGTTTTTCTGCCAAATCTTCTATTGGACAAGAAACTTCGGCTCTCACGATACAATTTGGAACATAATTCGAAAGAATGCTCATGATTACTTCGATGTTTTTTTCTTCATCTGAAAAAAGTTCGTAAGCCTGAGCTTCAGTTTTTAAGATATTGGCAAACTGCTCTAAACAAGAGTTGATAAAATTAGCGCCCATGCTGTCTTTGGTTTCAAAAGTAGCATGAAGCTGAAAATAATTAGGCAATAACTGGGTTTTGTCTTCTAGTGTGATGTCCAGAATTCCGCCACCGCGTTGTTGCATATTTTTAGTAATATTTTCGGTCTCTGAGAAAAATTTAGCTTTAGTTTCTACAAAGAATAATTCCAGTTTAGAAACATCGCCTTTGAACAGAAAATGAACCTGACCAATTTTTTCAGTATTGATTACCGTAGTTTTAAAACCGCCTCTGCTTGCCCAGAATTTAGCCGATTTAGAAGCTGCAGCAACTACTGAGCTTTCTTCAATCGCCATCGGAATGGTATAATAGTTGTCGTTAATTAAAAAATTAGGAGCAATACCCAGCGGAATATAGAAATTACTAATGGTGTTTTCTATAAATTCGTCATGTAGTTTTTGAAGTTTTTCGTCACTATTCCAGTATTTTTTCAATAATTGAATGGCATTTTCCGGACTTGAAAAGTAAGTTGTGGCAATCCAGTTTATTTTTTCTTCTTTTGATAGTTTTGAGAATCCTGCTACGGCTTTATTCATTTTCAATAGATTATAATGTAATGAGGCGCAAAGATACGTTTTAGGAGTTTTATTTGCCATTAATTTACTGTCAATAAATGGGATTGTTGTTATTTTGTGAATTGTATTTAAATCAATTAAATGTGAGATAATTGCCGTTTTTTTACTAAAATTGAATTCATTTTATTCGAACCCATAGATTATGAATCATAAGCTGCTTTCCTTCGTTTTGTTTTTGTTGAGTATTGTTGTTTTTGGGCAACAAAAAATAACTGTCGAATCTATTTATCGGGGAGCTTATCGGACTCAGGATATGGATGAATTGCATTCGTTAAAAAAATCCAATCAATACACCGTTTTGAATTATGATCAGGCAACACAGTCTACGCAGGTTGATTTGTATGATTTTGCTAGTTTGCAAAAAACAGCTACGATTATAGATTCTAAAAATCATAAAGGAATGCCAGCGATTGATGGTTATACCTTTGATTCAGAAGAAAAAAAGCTCTTGTTAGCTTGTAATTCTAGTCCTATTTACCGTCATTCTTTTACTGCGAATTATTATTTGTATGACATTTCGAAAAAGGAACTGACTCTATTATTTGATTTACAAATTCAGGAACCTACTTTTTCTCCTGATGGAAGCAAGATTGCTTTTGCCAGAGAAAACAATTTATATGTTTACGATATAGCATCGAAAATAACTACGCAGATTACGACTGATGGAAAGAAGAATGCAATTATCAACGGAATTTGCGACTGGGTTTACGAAGAAGAATTTGTTTTTGTTCGTGCTTTTGATTGGTCAAGCGATAGTAAAAAAATAGCTTTTATCCGATTTGATGAATCGGAAGTTCCTGAATTTTCAATGACGGTTTTCAATAAGCAATTGTATCCTGAAGTAGAAACTTTCAAATATCCCAAAGCAGGAGAGAAAAACTCAAAGGTTTCATTACATATTTATGATGTCGCATCGAAAGATTCCAAGACGGTAGATTTGAGTAACTATTCAGACTTTTATATTGCCAGAATCCAATGGACCAATGATGCCAATGTATTATCGGCTCAGGTTTTAAATCGTCATCAAAATAATTTAGACTTACTTTTTATTGAGGGAAATTCAGCCGCTAAAAAAGTAGTTTTAAACGAAAAAAACAAGGCTTATATTGATGTTACCGACAATCTTACTTTTCTAAAAGACAATAGTTTTATTTGGACCAGCGATAAAGATGGCTTTAATCATATTTACTATTATGATAAAACTGGAAAATTAAAGAATCAAGTAACCAAAGGAAATTGGGAGGTGACTAAGTTTTATGGACTGGACGAAAAAACCAATAGCGTTTTTTATCAATCCACCGAAAACGGTTCTATTAACAGAGGTGTGTACAAGATAGGATTAAAAGGAAATGCTAAAGTAGCTTT
>Ga0157370_10007993_pt1 | contig 11463 bp, 8 predicted proteins | sample C35metaG_FD_113463 | JGI IMG/M metagenome (GOLD analysis project Ga0157370, IMG submission 113463) | Corn rhizosphere microbial communities from Kellogg Biological Station, Michigan, USA - C3-5 metaG | ecosystem: Host-associated > Plants > Roots > Rhizosphere > Soil | place: USA: Michigan... | reverse complement strand
GAGGCGGGAAACACGCACTACGATCCGGTCTCGCACTGCATGCTCGTGGCCGTGCAGACCCGGAACGAGCTCGCCGCGATCGACCCGCGCACACGTCGCATCGTCGCGCGCTATCCGATGCCGTGCGATCACCCGCACGGCTTCCTGATCGACCAGATGTCGCGTCTCGCGTTCGTCACCTGCGAAGGCGACGCAAAGCTGCTCGTGCTCGACCTGCGCACCATGCGCGTGACCGCGACGCTCGCGGTACCCGCCGATCCCGACGTGCTCGCGCTCGATCCTGGGTTGCACCGCCTCTACGTCGCCTGCGAATCGGGTGCGCTTGCGATGTTCGACGAACGAGGAGCGACGCTCACATCCGTGGGCGAGTATCGCGCGCCGCATGCCCACACCGTCGCGGTGGATCCCGCCACGCACCGTGTGTATCTGCCGCTGCAGGACGTCGGCGGCAGCCCCGTGCTCAGAATTCTCTTGCCGCCGCCGGGCTGAAGCGGCCGCGCATCACTGCTCCTGTTCCGTCGGCCTCACCAGAATCTCGTTGATCGCCATCCGCCGCGGGCGCGTGACGACGAACGTGATCGTGTCCGCGATGTCTTCCGCCTCCATCACCTCGACGTTCGCGAAGCGTTGCGCCGCCTGCTCGCGGACTTCGGGGCGCAGATGACTCATCAACTCGGTATCGACGGCGCCCGGCTCGACCAGCGACACGCGCACGTGCCGACCGGTCACCTCCTGCCGTAGCGACTCGCTGAACGCGCCCACGCCGAACTTCGTGAGGTTGTAGACGCCCGAGTTTCGTCGCGCGATCCGACCCGCTACCGAGCTCACGTTCACGAGATCGGCCACTCGCCGCGGCGAGTCCTGCGCCGCCCTCAACAGATGCGGCAGCGCCGCGTGCGCGATGTAGAGCACGCCGAGCTCGTTGAGCTTCACCATCCGCTCCCACTCCTCGAGCGGCGCGTTCTCGATCGGCCCGAGCAGCATTACCCCGGCGTTGTTGATCACCGTGTCCAGACGGCCGAGCTCGCGCACCGTTCGCTCCACCGCGCTCTCGGCTTGCGCCGCATCCGTGACGTCGGTGTCGAGAACGAGCGTGCGGCCGCCTGCCGCACCGATGTCGCCCGCGAGCTGCTCGAGCCGGTCGGCGCGCCTCGCCGCCAGCGCGACCGACGCTCCCTGCGCGGCGAGCGCGCGCGCAGTTGCGGCGCCGATGCCGCTGCTCGCGCCCGTGATCAGCGCGACGGTTCCTTCGAGTGGTCGTGTCATGCCATCAGTCGGAGAACGTGAGGTGCAGCGCGATCGAGCGTTCCTCTGGGCATTTCCCGCGCCGGTCGGGCGAGTGAAGGCGAAGACGTAGGACTCCGGCCTACACGACGCGTTCCGAATTCCCCAACGCACCTCGCTCGATGTGCCGACTGATCCTCCCGCCTGCTTCTCATAATCTGCGCAACCACACCGTCACGACATTCTCGCCCCTGGAGGGCGTCACCATATGATGCGCCTTACGCTTCGACCGGCAGCGATGCTCCTGATGATCCTCGCGTGCGCGGGCTGCTCCGACTACTCCCCGCCGTCGAGCGTGCCCGATCCTCCGGACACGAGCAGAGATGGGCTCTGGACGACGAGCGGCATTCTTCCCGGGATTTTCCGTCTGACCTCCGCTCAGCTGCAGGTCAGCGACTCCGTGACGCCGACCACGTCGATCACGACCAACAGCGCGGCGCTCACGGGCTTCAACGCCCTCGCCTTCGACGCGGATGGGACGCTGTGGATGACCAGCCAGTCGGACTCGCAGCTGGTCGCGTTCTCGCCCACCGCGCTCGCGACGTCCGGGTTGCGCGCTGCGTCGAGGGTGATCACATCTGTCGATGGCTCGCTCGACGCGCCCTCCGCGCTCGCCTTCGATGCCTCGCATGCGCTGTGGGTGGCGAACACGAACAACGGAACGATCGTGCGCTACGATGCCGCACAGCTGGCAACGGGTGGCAGCATCACGCCGTCAGTTATTCTGTCCGGGGTCGGACATCCGACGGGGCTCGCCTTCGACGCGGCCGGCGGACTCTGGTTCTCCGACGGCAGCGCGCACCGGATTGCGAAGTACAGCGCCGCCCAGCTGGCCACGTCGGGCTTCATCCTCCCGCAAGTCGTACTGACATCGCACGGCCCCGATATAACCAATGCCGTCGGCCTCGCCTTCGATCCCGCAGGCAATCTGTGGATCGCGAATGCGGGGTTGTCCAACATCGTCGCGCTGCACGCGAATCACCTCACGACCACCGCGTTCGTCGACGCGGATGTCGTCCTCGCATCCTCTTCCACCTCACCTCAACTGCCGCTCGGGGTGGCCTTCGACGAGCACCAGAATCTCTGGGTGATGTACGCGGAGGGGCTGCTCGCGCGCTACGATCATGCGGCGCTTGCCACCTCGGGCGATCCCGCGCCGGCTGTTCGGCTGGTCATTCCCGATCACACGGTCTTTCGGAGTCTCGCGTTCTGGCCCAAGCCCGCCGGATTGCCGCTCAACTGAGGACCGCGGGTGCTACTTCATGAGATCGTGCGCGACCACGTACTTCACGATGTCCGCGTTGGTCGCGAACCCCATCTTCTGGAGCAGCCGGCAGCGGTAGGTGCTCACGGTCTTCGCGCTGAGGCGGAGCTGTGAGGCCACATCCTTCACCATCATGCCGCCGCCGAGCGCGCGCAGCACTTCGAACTCGCGCTGCGTCAGGCGCTCGTGCGGCGCACGCGACATGCTGTCGTCCACCATCCCCGCCAATCGCTCGGCCATCGTGTCGCTCACGTACTTGCGTCCGCGCGCGACACGGCGAATAGCCTGCACCAGCTGCTCGGGCGAGTGGTCCTTGGTGAGATAGCCGGCAGCGCCGGCCTGCAGGGCGCGCATCGCCCACTGGTCTTCCGGGTGCGCGCTCAGCACGAGGACCTTCACGCTCGGATGCTTCGTCTTCAGATCCCTGAGCGTGTCGGTGAACGATGCGCCGGGCATGCTCACGTCGAGCAGCACCACATCCACCGGCACCGCGGCGAGCAGCTTGAACAGCTCCGGCGCCGCCGAGGCTTCGCCCGTCACGGAGACGGTCGCATCCTCGCTCACGATGCGCCGCAGCCCCTCGCGCACGATGGGATGATCGTCGGCGATGGCGATACGGATCATTGATCGAGCTCCGCCGAGAGCGGCACGCGGAGCAGAACGGTCGTGCCGATGCCCGGCTGGCACGTGATGCTGAAATCTCCGCCGCACTCCAGGGCGCGCTCGCGCATGCCGAGCACGCCGAGTGAGCTCGTGCCTTCCAGCCGCCGCTGCGGGAAGCCCACACCGTTGTCGGCGATCTCGAGTGTCAATGCCGTGGGCGTTTGCGTGAGTCTGACATCCACGTGCGTGGCCATCGAGTGGCGAGCGACATTCGTCAACGACTCCTGGAGAATCCTGAACGCGGCGGTGCCCAGCTGGTCGGGGATCGTGCATCCGTCCACCGCAATGTTCATCGCGACGTGGATGCCGGTGCGGGCGCCGAACTCCTGTCCCTGCCACTCCAGGGCCGCCGCGAGCCCGAGCTGATCGAGGACGCTCGGACGCAGCTCGGTCGCGATACGCCTGACCGCGTTCAACGCCTGATCGATGCGCGCGAGGATCGAGCTGCACTGCTCGATCATCGCGTGCTCGTTCGGCAGTCGCCGCTTCATCCACGCGATGTCCAGCTTCAGTCCCGTGAGCGCCTGTCCCAGCTCGTCGTGAATCTCGCGCGAGATGTCGGTGCGCTCCTCCTCGCGCACGGTCTGGAGCCGGCAGGCCAGCGCTCGAAGCTGCTCGCGCGACAGATGAAGCTCCTCGTGCGCTTCGTGCTGCGCGGAGATGTCGCGCTGGATGCCGAAGTGTCCCACGATGCGGCCGCGCTCATCGTGGATCACCATGTAGTCTCCCTCGATGCACATCGACGAGCCGTCGAGCCGCCGCTCCGCGGTCTCGGTATGGATGTGGCCGCGGTCGAAGAATTCCATCCATCGCGTCCGCGCACTCGGAAGGTCGTGCGCGAAGAACTGCGCGGGCGTCCGTCCCAGCAGCTCCTCGGGCGCGGACGCGTTGAACTGCGTCACGATCGCCGAGTTCAGCTTCGTCATGCGCTGGTGCTCGAACACGTAGTCGAGCACTTCCTCCTTGTTCACGTGCGCGCCCCACTCCACCGGCTGATCCAGCATCATGAAGAAGAAGCCGTGTGTGGACTGGGAGAAGAAAAACTCGAGCAGCTGCTCGTTCTCCAGCGTGCCCGACGCAGGCATATGGTCGCCCCTCCAAGGGAGAGACGCAAAAGGTACGCTTCCATCGGGCGGAAGGCCACGCGGGCCGGGTCCACTGGACTCGGCCCGCCGGTCCCGGGTGCTCAAAAGGCCTTCTTCGGCTCACCATAGATCAGATTGTCCAGCACCACCAGGTCCTTCACTCCTCCCGCGCTGAGGTCGTCGACGCCGGCACCCAGTGCGCCCGTGCCGAGCGTCACGCGCACGCGCGCAATCACCGGCCGATCGAAGCTCGCACCGACGAACGAGAGTCCCACGGTGTCCGACCGCACGGGCGCAGCGATGATCCCGAGACTCGTCCCATCCTGTGCGAACAGCTCGATCGTGGTCGCGTTCGCGGCGTCCACGTCGCTCAGCACGATGCCGAATCCGCTGCTCACTGCCGGCGTAGGCTGTCCCGCGACCTGGAAGAGCACATCGAGAACATTGCTGCCGACGGGCGCGAAAATCTTGTTGGCGCTGAAGAAGCGGAACTGATCCGCGTACGTCGGATTGACTTCCACGAACTTCGTGGAGTCGTTCCTGAAGCCGGTGCCGTCAGTCGTGAACACTGCGCCCACCTTCGCGGTCGTGTTGAAGAAGTCCGCGGGGAACGTGTTGCTGTTGTCGAACGCATTGGCGGCCGCGCCGTCCCAGTTGATCTCGCGCCGTCCCGTCGCCTGCTCCCCCGCCACGGCACCGTTCGAGGCGCCGAGCAGGTTCCTGAATGCGGCCACGGTGTCGGCGATGTCTCCGCTCACCGCGATGACCGCGCGGCCGAAGGGCGGGGTGTTGGTGCCCGTGGTCGTCGTATCGTTGCACGCCATCATCATGAACGCAGCCGCTGCCATCAGCAGCATCTTCTTGCGCATCTCGATCTCCGATGTATGAGCCACGCTCGATCAGCACACTCGCGCTCCCGTAGCACGTGTCTCGTCTGTCGGCAGAAGGCTACGAGTCGAGTGCGGCCGAGCGGATCGGACGAAGGAGCAGATGGAGGGTAGCTGTCGGGAACTCGCGTGTAGGACGCCGGCCGACGGGCACTGACCACTTTCGTCTCCCGATTGCGCAATGCACAGCGTCAGCCTGCATGCGCTGCCGGTGCGCGTGCGTCCCGTCAGTCGAACGGAATGAGGAGGATGCGATGAGCGAGTCGATCATGAAGGAGATCACGGCGGTCGGGCCCAAGCCGATCACTCTGGACCCCTCGATCGTCAATTTCTGGTTCTGGAAGCTGGTGCCCGTCGATCCACTCGTGTTCTTCGCACCCTCACACGACGGGAGCATCGTCAGGATCGCTCGGGAGGTCTACCATCGCCTGCTCGGACGCATCGTCTCCGAGAGTGCGCACGGGATGCAGCTCGGCATCATCGCCGCGGCGTGGCTGGCGACGGTGTTCATGGGTGAGAAGTTCGCCTTCAGAGGTGGCGACCGCTTCGGCATTCTCCTCGGCTTTGCTGCCTTCGGCGCCTTTCTGTTCTTCGCGGTACCCGTGCTGATGCGCATCGCGTGTCCCGCGTCGGCGAGCCAGGAGGCGCAGTCGATCGTCAGGCGCGCGTTCCTGCGCGAGCTTCCGCCCGATACTCCCGCCGACCTGCGCGACGAGGTGCAGAATAGCTGGCTCACGGTCGATGGGCGCCCGCTCTCGTCGGAAATTTCCGCGGAAGATGGACGCACGATCGAGGCGACCAATCGTTCCCTCTGGTGGATACTGACCGCCTTCGCGGTCGGATGGGCGGTGGCGTATCTGTTCACGACGGCGGTGCCCGGCGCGGCTCCGCAGGGTGCCGATGGCTTCGATCCCTCCGCCGGCGGCTTGGGCGGCGGTCCCGGCATTGGCGGCAGCCCGTTCGGAATTCCCACCGACATGTTCAGCTTCACCAGGCACGGCGGCTCGTGGATGGTGTTGTTCATCCTCCTTCTCAAGCTGATTCGCGACCGGCGGCCGCTGATGAACCGCGCCCTGGAGCTCATGGCGGCCGAAGGCGTGGAAGGCTCCGCGTTCGTTGCTGCGGGCGGGCAGGCGTGGGGTGCAATTCCCGAAACGGCGCGCAAGCGGCAGATCCTCGAGGCTACGCGCGACAAGAGTCCCACGGTGGACCTGGGTGAGACCACCGGAGTGCTCGCGGGTCGCGGCGATGTCTTCGCGCCGAGCGCAGGACTGCCGTTCCGACTCTCGCTGCGGGACCTGCAGATGCACGCGCTCGTGCTCGGCGGCACCGGCTCGGGGAAGACGTCGGGCATTCTGCGCCCGCTGGCGCGGCAGCTCAGCGAGCACGAGGACATCGGCCTCGTGATCATGGATGGCAAGGGCGCGCTTCCGAGCGAGCTCGCGGGGCTGCCCGGAATGCAGCTGGTGGATCCGGCGCGCGGTGGGCTCGAGATCTCCCTCGTGTCCGGAGTGGAGCCCTCGGTGATCGTCGACACCGTGCGCGAGATCCTCGCGCCGGCGGGAGCGGGGCAGGACATGTTCTGGATCAACAGCGCGGCGGGCGCGCTCAGGCGCGGCGCGGTGATCGCGCAGGCTGCCGGGGGCGCCTGGTGGTCGCTCTACCATTCCGCGCAGGTGGTGAGCAACAAACAGGATCGCGATCAGCTCATCGAGGCGCTGTGGCCGAGGGCGGATGAAGATCCGCTGCTTCGCGAAGCGTTCACCTACTTCCGCTTCGAGTGGGACCCGATGGAGGAGAAGACCCGCAGCAACATTCTCGCGGTGATCCGGTCGTGGATCTCGACGATCACCGCCACGCCGGAGCTGCTGCGATGGGCGAAGACGCCCGCGGGGAAGGATTCCATCGACCTTCTCGCTCCGCTCACCGGAGGAAGGATCGGCGTGCTCATCCCCGAATTCCGCTACGGCGTTGCAGGGTCGGTGGTCACCGCGCTGATCAAGGCGCGGCTGTTCAGCGGACTCAAGTCGCGTGCTGACCGTGACTGGAGCGGCACGTCGGAAACGCCGGTGGCCTTCATCGTCGACGAAGCGCAGGAAGTCGCGACGACGCAGGACGCGCAGATGCTGCCGATCGGCCGCTCGCTCGGACTCGCGATGATCGCGGCGACGCAGGGCGTCGAAGGAGTCAACGCGAAGCTCGGAGAAGCGACCGCGCTCAAGTGGCTGTCGATCTTCGGAAGCGTCGTCGCGCTGTCCGGTCGTTCGCCGGCCACGGACGAGCTCATCTCGCAGCGTGCGGGTCAGGCCTGGCAGCTCGCGCCGAGTGATGTCGAGGGAAATACGGTGCGCGGCAGCCTGGCGATGGAGGCGATCTCGGGGCCCGCCGCTGTCTCTCGCACGCAACCGCACATGGCGCAGATGCTCCAGAGTGGCGCGTGGTTCAGTGCACCGAGTCGCATCGCCCAGGCGCTGTCCGTGCTTCGCGGTGCTCCGGTGCCAACAAAGCAGCAGTCACCGCTCCGCATGGTGCTCGGTCCGCGTCCGCTCGTGGTCGGCGGCGAGATCGCGAGCATCGCCGCCGTGCCCGATACGGCGGTGGTGCTGGCGACGCGGGGCAGGGTGCCGCGGCGCGACGTGGTCCGGTTGCATCCGGAGTATCCCGGCTCGAGCAGCGAGGTCGCCCGGGCGCTCGAGCACGCGCAGGCAGGCGCGACGGATGCGCGGCTTCGCACGCCTGCGGGTGCAATGGCTGCGCGCGTCTGAGTGTCTCTGACGCCTACCGAGGAGAATTCGGGTGACGCCTTCGGATGACTATTGGAGACACAACTCCCCATGGCCCGGGCACGATCCGCAGCTCCCGGGCCATGCACCGGGTGAGGGGCCGCCGGTAACCAATCCACCGATGCCGCTGGGCGGACCGCCCAGCGGGGGATGGGGCACCGCTGCCGGCGGCGTGCCATACGCGGGTGGATACGCTGGTGGATACGCGGGAGGATACGGCGCGACCGGCTGCGGCGGCGCTGTCGCTCTCGCCGCGTTCGTGATCTTCTTCGCGCAGGTGCCCAAAGCGCTGCCCTTCCTTGGCGCGCTGTATCCATTCGTCGCAGCGATCGAGATCGGCATTGCACGCGGAGTATTTGCGCTCGTGTCCAGGCTCGATCCGGGTGCGCCGCCGAATACACGCATCGCGATCACGGCGGCGGCGTGCCTCGTTCTCCTCTGGCCGGCGAGTCGCCTCGAGCAGCGGCTCGCCGAACATCGAGCGTACAGAATCGCGCGACACATCGTGCGCCTCGCGCTCTTCGCCGTGCTCGCATATCGGTTGACGAGCACGATGCCGGTCGACTCGGCACCGCCCGCGTGGATGCAGCCCCTGCGCGGGCGCTTTCGAAGTCCGGCACAGGTCGGGGCGGTGGTGGGCACCGTCGTGCTGATGCACTTCCTGCTCAGGAATCTGCTCGGCGTTCGCGCTGCGTGGCGGAGAAGCCTCGAAGTCGTGCGGCTGCGGCGCGCGTGAGTGCGCGAACGCGCTAGAGATCCTTGTCGTTGTCGTTCGCGGGAGACGGCGGCTGATTGTCGTTGGCGGGCGCTCGCGCAGCGAGAACGCTCGCCGGCGGATCGGGATCGGGAATCCCCGCAGCCGGGCTCGCGCCAGCGCGCGCCGGCGGCGCCGCGGGTGGATCGGGATCGGGGATCGCGCGAGGCCCCGGCTTATTGTCGTTGGCTGGCGCGCGGCCATCGTGCCCCGGATCGTTGTCGTTGGCAACGGTGCGCGATTGCGCAGCGATCATCTCCGCGGATTTCTCGGGGTCGGGAAACGACGGATGTCTGCTCGATTCCCCCATGTCCTGCAGAAGCCTGTCGTTCTTCTGCTTCACATCTTCCACGCTCGTCATGTGCTCCTCACCGCCGATCGCCTCGATCTGCGATTCGAGGAATTTCTTCTGCTCTTCCGTCTCCCGGCCCTCCTCGAGCGCTTTCTCGCGTTCCTGCTCACGCGCCTCGTCCCGCTCCTTCCGGCTCAGATGCTCGCTGATCTCGGGCGGCAGCTCGCCTGCGGGCGCACTCGCGCGAACCTCGTACAGCTGCGTGGTGTGCGATTCGAGTGAGATGGACTCTCTCGCCACCTCCTGCTTCAATTGCTCGATCGTCGGCTGGGGCGTCGCCTGCTCGTGGACATCGGGAGTGGCGGTGATGATCTTCGCGATCATGCCGCCCGTCATGAGCCCGGTATCGAAGACTCCCTTCGTCTGCTCCATGAAGTCGGAGATGCGCTCTCTCGAAGTCTTCATGTCGGCGGGCGCACTCTCGTCGCCTGGAGAAATCTGATCCTTTGCGGCCTCCTCGAATTCCGGGAACTCGCCCTCGAGATCCCTGCGCTCGGACATCGCCCGATCACGCTCTTCGGCGGCCACGCCCACTTCGCTGATCGCCGCGTCCGCGCGAGCAGTGCTCTCGAGGAGCTCGAGCTCGCGCTCCCCCCGCAGCTCGTCGCTCCCGTTGTCGAGATTCGCCTCCGCGGCGTCCATCCTACCGACGGCGCGGTCCCGAAGCTCGATCGCCTGCGCGTACTGCTGTTGCGCGTATTCGCACTCCTTGTCGAGCGTCTTGCGCCGCTCGAGATAGCGCCTGTAGCTCATGGGCATGATCTCACCCTCCGTTCAGTACTGGACGGCTCTTCACTGTTTCGACGCGGCTCGCGCGCTCGCCGTCAGCTGCGGATGTTGCAGCGAGTCGTGCTCGGCCGAGAGATCGTCGCGCGCGGTCTGGATCCAGCTGATGGATGAGCCGCTCTTCTTCGCGAGAATGTCGGAGCCGGCGCGACTCTCCGACTCCGCCTCGGCAAAGCGTTTCTCGCGCAGCAGCACGTGCCCCAGTCGCACCCGCCCGATTCCGATCAGCTGGTGATCCGGCGGCAGCGTCGCCGCGTATCGCGCGAGCGCATCGCGAAGGAGCTCCTCCGCCTTGTGATAGTCCTTTCTCTCGAGCGCCACTCCCGAGAGATTGGACAGCGCCACACCGATCAGGTAGTGCTTGTCGTCGTAGACCGAGCGATAGATGCCGAGCTCTCGCTGGAAATACGATTCCGCCTGGTCCAGCTGCCCGAGGGAGACCGCCGTTCTCCCCAGCTCGTTGAGCGTGGATGCGACCCGGGGATGCACTGGTCCGTAGACGTGCTCCTGGATGACGACCGCCTGCTCCAGCATCCCCGCCGCATCGGCGTAGCGCTTCTCGGAGACGAGCGCGCGGCTGAGTATCGTCATCGCCGACGCCGTTTCCTGATGGCTGGGCCCGTACCACCGTGCGGTGATGTCCAGCGCCTCGCGATCGTATCGCTCCGCCTCCGCGAAGTGTCCGAGCTCGAGCTGAATCGCACCGAGGTTGATCAGATCATCCGCCACGTGCGGGTGGCGCTCGCCGTACAGGCGGCGATCCATCGCGAGCACGCGACGATTGAGCGAGTCGGAGATGGCGTAGTGCCCCGCGTAGAAGTGGCTGTTCGCCAGCTCCGTCATGCTTGCCGCGAGATCGCGCGACTCCCCGCCCGCGGACTGCAGGCGGACGGCATCCTGCAACACGGAGATCGCCTGGTCGTACGAGCCCCGATCCTCGAGCAGCTGCCCCAGCGCCGTCGTCGCCGTGAGCACCATCGGGTCGCGGGGCGAGAGCCGGCGCCTGCCTATCGCGAGTCCTTGGCGAATCAGCCGCTCGGCCTCGGCGTACTTCGCTTCCGAGTCGCGGAGAGAGCCGAGCGCCACGAGGCTCGCTGCGACATCGGGATGATCGGGGCCGAGCAGACGCCTCCGTTCATCGAGAGCGAATCGAAGCAGGGAATCCGCGCGCTCGAAATTCCCGAGCTTCTGGTAGATGCTTCCGAGTGTGACCATCAGCTCGGATTGCGTGGCCGGGTCGCCGTCGAGGCCTCTCGCCTCCTGCATGCCGCGGTCGACGAGTGTCACGACGCGCAGGCTGTCCGCAGGTCCGGCATCCGCGTCGCCGCCCTGGAACAGATTCATCATGAAGCGCTGGATGCGCGTCGTGCGAGCCGCTTCCGCGAGCGCGGCGTTGCGCGCGTTCGCGAGGCGCACGGTGTAGAAGACGGTCAGCGCGACGACGATCATGAGCGTGCCAAGGGCCGCGGAGAGTGCGCGAGCGTTCCGCCGCGCGAACTTCCCCAGCCGGTAGCTGGCGCTGTCGGGGCGCGCCTCGAGCGGCTCGCCTGCGAGATAGTGATCGACGTCTCGCGCGAGCGCCTCGACGGATCCGTACCTGCGCTG
>Ga0157370_10007990_pt1 | contig 11465 bp, 10 predicted proteins | sample C35metaG_FD_113463 | JGI IMG/M metagenome (GOLD analysis project Ga0157370, IMG submission 113463) | Corn rhizosphere microbial communities from Kellogg Biological Station, Michigan, USA - C3-5 metaG | ecosystem: Host-associated > Plants > Roots > Rhizosphere > Soil | place: USA: Michigan... | reverse complement strand
TGGTAGTTGGGGTAAGTGGCCTGGCATCAGGAATTTTAGTAGTTGCCGCAAATGCCTGGATGAATAGTCCGGCAGGATTCGATTTCGTTAACGGGCAGTATCTAAATATCGATCCTATTCAGGCAATGTTTAATAAAGCCTGGTTTTCACAGGCTTTGCATATGTGTTTAGCGGCTTTTACCGCTACGGGATTTGCAGTTGCGGGCGTGCATGCGTTAATGATCTTAAGAAATCAGAATAAAGTATTTCATTTAAGGGCATTTAAAATTGCAGCTGTCTTTGCCTGCATTGGCGCATTGTTACAGCCTTTAAGTGGCGATATTTCTGCTAAAGATGTGGCAAAACGGCAACCCGCCAAGCTTGCTGCAATGGAGGCGCTTTATAAAACTGAACAGCCTGCCCCCTTATTAATCGGTGGAATTGTAAATGAAAAGGATCAGACCGTAAAAGGTGCGATTAAAATTCATGGTGCCTTAAGTTTCCTTGCTCATGGAGATTTTAAAGCGGAGGTAAAAGGCCTGGATCAGATTCCTAAAGATGAGCAACCACCTGTGGCCATCACCCATTATGCTTTTCAGATTATGGTTGGAATTGGCTCACTTCTAGCGTTGATCTCGCTGGTATTTTTTATCAATTTATTTAGAAAAAAATCCTTTCTCGAAAAGACCTGGTTGCTTAAACTTTTTGTATTTGCCATCCCGTTAGGCTATATCGCTTTGGAAGCAGGCTGGGTTGTTACTGAGGTTGGGAGACAGCCTTGGATTATTTATGGCATTATGCGTACGAGAGATGCCGTAACGCCTATGCCTGGTATCGCTTATTCATTTTACATTTTCTCTGCCATTTATGTTTCGCTTAGCATAGTGGTTACCTTTTTGCTTTACCGACAAATTAAAATGGTTCCGGTATTGTATGATGAAAATAGCGCTAGTCAGAAAAGGTCTGCGGCAAAGGAAGATCATTGATTCCTGTAATCTAAATCGTTGTAACTACTATAATCCGTGTAATCATTTTCTAATCTCTGTAATCACCTTCTAATATGGAATACGTCGTAATCACCTTTTTATGTTTAGGCATTCTCCTTTATTTCCTTTTGGGCGGCGCCGATTTTGGAGCTGGCATTATAGAACTTTTTACCTCTACTAAAAACAGAAGCAGAACTCGAAAAACCATGTATCAGGCGATTGGGCCGGTTTGGGAGGCTAATCACATGTGGTTAATTATCGCGATTGTGATTTTATTTGTTGGCTTCCCGCACATCTATACCACCATGTCGGTTTACCTGCATATCCCATTACTTATTATGCTGATCGGAATTATTGCCAGGGGAACAGCTTTTGTTTTCAGACATTACGATGCCATTAAGGATGATATGCAATGGCTTTATAATCGTATTTTTCGCTATTCGAGTTTTATTACGCCATTATTTCTGGGCATTATTGCGGGAAGTGTCATTTCAGGTCACATCGATACGGAAGCTAAAGATTTTCCCTCTGCCTATATCTGGAGTTGGTTAAATTGGTTTTCCGTTTCCGTAGGATTATTTACCGTTGCCTTGTGTGGTTTTCTTGCTGCGATTTACCTAATTGGTGAAACTGAAGACATACCTGAGCAGCGGCGATTTATCAAGAAGGCCGAATACATGAATATTGCAGCAGTGGTGTTCGGCGCAATGGTTTTTATAGCTGCGCAGATTGATAAAATTCCGTTGATTGACTGGGTATTTAAAAATACAGTTGGTTTAACGGCGATCGTTTTGGCGAGTCTGTCGTTGATCTTACTCTGGTACTTACTGATTAAAGGCAAAACAAAGATTCTACGGGTATTGGCTGGCTTCCAGGTAACCATGATTTTGGTAGCCATTAGTTATGCTCACTTTCCCAATTTTATCCGATTGAAGAATGGAAACGCCATATCCCTGTTTGACACGGTTGGTCCTGAAAAAACTATTTATAGTTTAGGTTTAGCACTTTTACTGGGTAGTGTGTTGATCTTGCCATTTTTAGGTTACTTGTTTTATAAATTTCAGAAGAAAGAGGAGTAAGGGAAGTTGAGAGTCTTTCGGCAATAGCCCGGAGTAAAGCTTGTCAATCCTTCGACGGCCTGCAATTGATGTACAACTCATGATGCGGCACCTGGAGATTTGTTATTAAAAGTTTTTAGTCCATAACCGACGAAAACAACAAAGGAGCATCTGTTTCCAAATACTCCTTCAAAATGCCTTGAGATTATTTACAATCCACCTTTTCTGTTCGATTTACTTTGAACAGGCCAGGTTGCCGGTTTACCTGTTCTTTCATTTACAGGTAAGTCCGTTGCTTTTTCTGTTGATGTTTTCTCTGGATCTTCGCATGCCATATAAACCATAACAGCAGCTAAGATTACATTGCTACGGATCTCATCGAATACTAATTTATCGTAGCTATCGCGATTGGTATGCCAGGTGTATGTGCCATAATCCCAACTGGTGGAGCTTAATGAATAACCCAAAGCACCTGCTGCAACGAAAGATGCAAAATCAGATCCTCCTGCACCAGGCATTCCTGGAAAGCTGGTCTTAATTTGATTTTTAATGGTGTCCGGTACGGCATTTAACCAGCGAGTAATGTAGTCTTTTGATTTTGCAAATCCTTGTCCGCCGATATTAACTACCCTACCTGTTCCGTTATCCTGGTTGAATAAAGCCTGCAGGTTATTTACAATTTCCTGATGGTCTTCTACAAAGGCTCTCGAGCCATTTAAACCTTGTTCTTCACTTCCCCAGTGTCCAACTAAAATGGTACGTTTTGGATTTGGATAAAACTTCTTCAAAATGCGCATCGCTTCCATCATCATGATGGTACCGGAGCCGTTATCTGTGGCACCACTTGCACCGTCCCATGAGTCAAAGTGGGCAGATAACATCACATATTCCTTTGGCTTTTGTTTTCCCTTGATTTCGGCAATGGTATTAAAGGTTGGTACTGCGCCTAATTTTTTAGATTCTGATTCGATCTTTAACATTGGCTTATTGCCATTTAAAGCAAGGCGGTACACTAAGCCGTAATCTTCTACTGATAAATCTAATGTTGGGACTTTAGTGGTATTGGCGCCAAAGATTTTATCTACACCAAATCCTTGCGACCAATTATTAATGACCACTGCAACAGCGCCAGCGTTTTCCAAAGCAACAGGGAGCGTTTTAGCATTGTAACCAGTTTTTGCCATGCTCGCTGTCCACGCTTTTAATGCCTCAGCTTTTTCTTTTTTAAATTTTTCAAATAAATCTCTTGTTGCAAACTCTTCCCAATTCTTTTCGGGCCTACCAGAAAGTTGATTCATAGAGATTAACACGATCTTCCCATTAACATTCGGCAACCATTTCCGGAAAGCTACGGAATCTGTGATCGAAGGAAGGATAATCGCTTCAGCATTAATTGCTTTTCCGTTGGTAGAGGGACTCCAGGCCAATTGTGTGCCTTCCAGCGACCTCACTCTTGGACTTACTAAATCGATGTGAGTAACGCCTCTTTCCCAGCCAGCCCATTCGCCCCATTTTTCATTTTTTGCAGATATGCCCCAGTCGCTATATTTTTTAACAGCCCAATCATTTGCTTGTTTCATTTGTGGCGAACCTACTAAACGCGGGCCGACAACATCTAACAGCTCATGAGCCAGTTTCTCTAATTGGGAGTTTTCATTTACTTCCTTTACAATATTATCGATTACTTTTTTGTCTTGAGCAAAAGCAATAGACGATGTAAATAGGAGTAAGGCGGGTAGGAGTAGTTTTTTATTCATAATGAAGTTTAGTTTGATTTGGCTAAAATAAGCAATAAGGGGAGGGGAAATGGATGATAATAGAAATGTTGCAGATGGGTATGCCATTGACTAAAGTCAATGACAATAGCATGGAGGCTATAGCGATCGCTGTTGTTATTCATTGCCGCCTGTTTCAACAGGCGGAACTAGTTTATAGAAAATTAATATTTAGCGAGAGGCTTTTATTAATGCCAATTGCTTTTCATATGATTGCCATTGACTAAAGTCAATGACAATGAATTGCATGGAGGCTATAGCGATCGCTGTTGTTATTCATTGCCGCCTGCTTCAACAGGTGGAATTAGTTTATAGAAAAATTAATATTGAGCGAGGGGTTTTTATAAAGGCCAATTGTTCTTAATATGATTGCCATTGACTAAAGTCAATGACAATGAATTGCATGGAGGCTATAGCGATCGCCGTTATTATCATTGCCGCCTGTTTCAACAGGCGGAATTAGTTTATAGAAAAATTAATTATTGATCGAGAGGTTTTTATTATGCCAATTGCTTTTCATATGATTGCCATTGACTAAAGTCAATGACAATGAATAGCATGGAGGCCATTGCGATCGCTATTATTATCGTTGCCGCCTGTTTCAACAGGCGGAATTGGTTTTCAGAAATAAATATGGAGTGAGAGGTTTATTAGGCCAATTGCTTTTATATGATTGCCATTGACTAAAGTCAATGACAATGAATTGCATGGAGGGCTATAGCGATCCCTGTTGTTATTCATTGCCGCCTGTTTCAACAGGCGGAATTAGTTTATAGAAATTAATATTGAGCGAGGGGTTTTTATAAAGGCCAATTGCTTTTCATGTGATTGCCATTGACTAAAGTCAATGACAATGAATTGCATGGAGGCTATAGCGATCCCTGTTGTTATTCATTGCCGCCTGTTTCAACAGGCGGAATTAGTTTATAGAAAATTAATATTGAGTGAGGGGTTTTTATAAAGGTCAATTGCTTTTCATATGATTGCCATTGACTAAAGTCAATAACAATGAATTGCATGGAGGCCATAGCGATCGCCGTTATTATCATTGCCGCCTGTTTCAAAAGGCGGAAAATATCATAAATCTCAATCGCTATTCTAGCTTTTAGAAAGGAAGGTGCCAATCCTAAGTATTAATGAACCACTGTGAGCTAAACCTGATTAAAGTGGAAAGCCCACAGCGTAGCGAGGACTTGAAACAAAAAGCAGGGCTGAACTAACCTAAGTTATTCCAGCCCTGCTTTTCTAAATATTATGAATTCATTTTTTTGGCACCCAGACCAATGAACTAATGGCTAATGAACTATTGAACCAACTAGTTGTTCATCATTTTAATAAAAGCACCTAGTTTGGCTTTCATCGCTCTTCTATCCACAATAAAATCGAGGAAGCCATGCTCCAGAACAAATTCTGAAGTTTGGAAACCCTTTGGAAGATCTTTTTTAATGGTTTCTTTAATTACTCTTGGACCAGCAAAGCCAATTAATGCACCCGGTTCTGCGATGTTAATGTCACCCAGCATGGCATATGAAGCTGTAACACCACCAGTGGTAGGATCAGTTAATAAAGAAATATATGGAATTTTCGCCTGGCTCAATAAAGCTAGTTTTGCGGATGTCTTTGCCATTTGCATTAAAGAGAATGCAGCTTCCATCATTCGTGCACCACCTGATTTTGAGATCATCAAAAAGGGAATTTTATGCTTAATGGAATAATCGATGGAACGGGCAATTTTTTCACCTACTACCGAACCCATAGATCCGCCAATGAAAGCAAAATCCATACAGGCAATTACGAGTTCCTGACCTTCAATTTTACCAACACCCGCCCGAATGGCATCTTTTAGGCCAGTTTTAGCCTGGCTTTCTACAATTCTATCGGTATAAGGTTTGTTGTCGTTAAAGTTTAAAGGATCGCCGGAAGTAAGATTGGCGAAAAGCTCTGTAAACTCGTTATTGTCAAATAAAACTTCAAAATATTCTTTAGAACCTACCCTCAAATGGTAATTACAGTAGTGGCAAACGTATTTGTTTTCCTGCAATTCGGTTTGATGTAGCGGTTTTTTGCAATTTGGACACTTATTCCACACGCCATCCGGTGCCTCTTTCTTCTCTTCTGTTGTGGTGATGATACCTTTATTTTCTCTCTTAAACCAAGCCATATAATTTTTTAAAGAATTGGATTGCAAAGAAACGAAAAATATAATAAAGTAGACCCTTATCATGAGTAAAATAGTCATATACTCATAGCTGATTGTGAATTTTAGAAATGTTCCCTAATTAATTAAAAAACTTGCCTTTACGGTTTGGGAGCCTGAAATTGTTAGTAACAGTGTGTAGTTTCTACACTAAGGATAATGATATTCTTACGCTAAATAGCCTCTATTTCGTTGTCAAGCAAATAATTCTGTTGTTACAAAAGCTTGAAATGTTATTTTTTTTTATAACTTCGGACTTAATAAAATTAACAAGAGATGAGTTTAAAAGGCTACAAAGGCGTAATTTACGGAGATGCCGTTCAAGAATTATTTGAGCAGGCTAAAAAACATCAGTTTGCTTTACCAGCAGTAAACGTAACCGGTACAAATACGGTTAACGCGGTATTGGAAACTGCTAAGGCAGTAAATTCGCCTGTTATGATTCAATTATCTAATGGTGGTGCGCAGTTTTACGCAGGTAAATCTTTAGATAATGAGAAATTGCAGGCATGTATTTTAGGTGCAGTTTCTGCAGCTAAACATGTACATTTATTAGCAGAACATTATGGTGTTGCAGTGGTTTTGCACACAGATCATGCTGCAAAAAAATTATTGCCTTGGATTGACGGCCTTTTAGATCACGGTGAAAAATTCTTCGCTGAAACCGGAAAACCTTTATTTTCTTCACACATGTTAGATTTATCGGAAGAATCTATCGAAGAAAACATGGAAATTTCTGCAAAATATTTGGAGCGTATGTCTAAAATGAACATGACGATCGAAATTGAATTAGGTGTTACCGGTGGCGAAGAAGATGGAGTAGATAACAGTGATGTCGACAGTTCTAAACTATATACTCAGCCAAGTGAAGTTGCCTATGCTTATGAGGAATTGAGTAAAGTATCGCCACGTTTTACGGTTGCTGCGGCATTTGGTAACGTTCATGGTGTTTACAAACCAGGAAATGTGAAATTACAACCAGTTATTTTGAAAAACTCTCAGGATTTTGTGAAAGAGAAATTCGCATTAACTGCAGAGAAGCCAATTAACTTCGTTTTCCATGGCGGTTCTGGCTCTTCTCAGGAAGAAATCAGAGAAGCAATTTCTTATGGTGCAATTAAAATGAATATTGATACTGATATGCAATGGGCATTCTGGGAAGGTATTTTAGAATATTACAAAAAGAACGAAGCTTTCCTTCAGGGCCAGATTGGTAACCCTGATGGCGATGATAAACCAAACAAGAAATATTATGATCCACGCGTTTGGTTACGTAAAGGTGAAGAAACATTTGTAAAGCGCTTAACTGCTGCATTTGAAGATTTAAATTGCATCAACGCAAACGATAAGTTATAGCAGAGTTGGAATGTTGTAGGCTTGGAATATTGCAACATTGAACTTTCTAACTTTTTAACTTTTAACATTACAATTTGAAAACAAAAGCGCCATAGGTTGGAAAACTTATGGCGCTTTTGTTTGTTTTTTATAATTACATTTAAGCAAACGACATGTGATGACAAAATCTACAACCAACATCAAAAAAAATAATTTTTTCGAAAAGTTTGCTAATGCTGCAACCAAGTTCACCGGCAGTTCTTTTGCTTTTATTGCTGCTACGTTAATTGTTCTGATCTGGGCGGTAACAGGCCCCGTGTTTCATTATTCCGAAACATGGCAGCTTGTGATCAATACAGGAACAACTATTATTACTTTTCTGATGGTTTTCTTAATCCAAAAAGCTCAGAATAAAGATGGCAAAGCAATTCAGTTGAAATTAAATGAACTGATTGCAGCTCAGCAAGGTGCAAGTAACCGAATGGTTGATATTGAAGATTTGAGTGAGCGCGAACTCGATCAGTTGCATAAATTTTATGTTACGATTGCTACACTTGCCAAAAAAGAGGCCGATATTCATTGCTCGCATTCTATTGATGTAGCAAAAGAATTGAATGAAACGAAGTTAAATTCCAATAAACATTTTAAACAACCTATATCATGAGCTTACAGGTTCAAAAAGTTATTCACCCGGAAGAGTTAGATAAAGTATTCGCCATACGAAAAATTGTTTTTGTTGATGAACAGAATTGTCCACCGGAATTAGAATGGGAGCACGAAGATGAATCCATTCATTTTTTAGCCACACACAATGGGCAGCCTTGTGGCGCCTGCCGTTGGAGAAAGACTGACTTAGGCTATAAGTTGGAACGTTTTGCTGTATTAAAGGATTTCAGGGGGCAGGGTGTTGGTCGTGCATTAATTGCGGAGGCGTTGTCTGATCTCCCTGAAGACGCGCATTATATTTATCTGAATTCGCAGTTAGATGCAATGAGTTTATATGCCAAGTTCGGTTTCTTAGCAGAAGGCGATCAGTTTGAAGAAGCCGGAATTCAGCACTTTAAAATGGTGAAGAAGGTTTAATTCAATCGGTTGTCATTTTATGAGGTATGAAGCAAACTATTTAGGGAATAGATTGCTTCGTACCTTGCAATAATGACCACAGGATGATTGGCAGGTGTTATCCAAATATCTTTGGAGATAATATCATCGCTTCGTTCCATTTCTCCATATTTAAATTCAAGTTTTCGCCTTTAGCATCTAAAAACGCAATTACTTCTTCGGTTGCTATGTTTCCGGTAAGATCATCTGTTGCCATTGGGCAACCGCCAAAACCTTTTAAAGCACTATCAATTCGCTTTACGCCAGCATGATAGGCTGCTTCGATTTTTTCAAATCGCTCAGCAGGAGTGGAGTGCAAATGGATTCCGATCTCCGTATTGCTAAATTTCGAGATAAGTTTTGGCAGGATTTCCTTTATCTTTTCGGGCGTTGAAATCCCAACTGTATCAGCCAGAGAAACTATTTCTACACCTTTGCTTACTAAAATAGCAGCCCATTTTTCTACAATTTCGTAATTCCATTCATCGCCGTAAGGATTTCCGAATCCCATAGAAAGATAGACCACTGCCTTTTTGTTGTGATTGGCACAAAGCAAAAGCATTTTCTCAACAGTTACTAACGATTGCTCTATGCTTGAATTGGTATTTCTTTGCTGGAAGGTTTCTGAGATAGAAAACGGAAAACCCAGATAAGTGATCTCCTGATATTTAATGGCCGCTTCGACACCCTTCAAATTAGCCACAATAGCTAACAACTTAGTAGTTGTACCATTCAAATTTAAATTAGCCAAAACCTCAGCGGTGTCAGCAAGCTGAGGAATTGCTTTAGGTGACACAAAACTACCAAAATCAAGTGTATCAAACCCAACCTGAAGAAGCAGATTAAGGTATTCAAACTTTAATGCTGTCGGTACAAAATCATGTAATCCCTGCATGGCATCACGTGGGCACTCCACTAATTTAAATTTATTCCCGCTCATAAATTTTAAGAAGATTGAACTGCAAAGTGCGCAAAGTTTTTCGTAAAGAAAAGATTTTGAGGAACAAAGAGTAAGTAAAGAACAATGCTCATAGTGCACAACAATTTACGCATGAGTAAAACAACGATCAACGGAAAACAAAATTCCGCTAACCTACCTCTTTCACACTTTCCACTTCCTTTCGGTAATCTACACTTCTATCTTTAGCAAAAGTTCTGATAATAAGTCTTGTTCCACGGTCATAGCTGAAGTAACTCCATAGCCAGTTTACAAACACGATAATCTTGTTTCTGAAACCAACCAGGCTCATCAGGTGAACGAACATCCAGGTAAACCAGGCGAATACACCCTGGAAACGTATTTTGCCAATATCCACAACCGCTTTGTTCCTGCCCACTGTTGCCATTGATCCTTTGTCGAAATACTTAAAAGGTTCTAAAGGCTTATTTTCAATAATTTTAACCAGGTTTTTTGCTAAATGATGCCCTTGTTGAATAGCAACAGGCGCAACTCCCGGATGACCATTCGGGGTTTCTTCATCAATAATCGAAGCTACATCTCCAATGGCATAAATATTTTGATAACCCACAATGAGGTTTTGTCTGTCTGTCTTCAGTCGGCCGCCACGAACAATTTCCGCCCGGTCTAAGCCAGCAACTAATTCTCCCTTCACACCTGCGCTCCAAATCACCGTTGAAGCCATGATAGGATCTTTATCCTGAAGTGTAAGCGTTAAACCATCATAACCCAATACCCTGGTTTGATTCATCACCTGAACGCCCATTTTGATTAAGAATTCTTTAGATTTCACTTGCGCCTGTGGCGACATCGGGCCCAACAATTCAGGAGAGTTTTCTACAAGATAGATATTGATTTTGTTTAAATCCATTTCCGGATAGTCGTTCGGAATTACATGCTTCTTGAGTTCTGCAATGGCTCCGGATGTTTCAACCCCTGTTGGTCCGCCGCCAACAACCACAAAGTTCAATAATGCATGTTTTTTAATGACATCCGTTTCAATAAGCGACTTCTCGAAATTTTGAAGTATCAGGCTTCTTAAATCCAATGCTTCTGGGATCGATTTCATTGGCATCGAGTTTTGTTCAATCTCTTTATTGCCAAAAAAATTACTCGTAGAACCGGTAGCAAGAACTAAATAGTCGTAACTAATGTCACCGATATCAGTTTTTAAACAATTTTTTTCAGCATCAATATTGGTAACCTTGGTTACCCTGAAGGTGAGATTTTTTTGTCCCTTGAAGATTTTACGAAGCGGAAAGGCGATAGATTCAGCTTCTAACCCACCGGTAGCTACCTGATAGAGGAGGGGTTGAAAAGTATGGTAATTGTGTTTATCTAACATGACCACCTGAAAGGGTTTGTTTTTAAGTCGTTTGGCCAGTTCAATTCCGCCAAATCCGCCGCCAACAATTACTATTCTAGGATGTTCACTTTCAGGAAGCTGTAAATTCATGCGCTATCGTTTATTTGTTTACTAAACTAACAAAAAGATAGTTAAAAGGTTTAGAATGGCCAGTTTTGGACTCAAACTTACGCTGTTATTGCAATTTGAATTTAATTGGTTACGCCAGTTTTTAATTACTTACGTGATCCTTAGATAAGGATAACTACCATAAAAAGCAAAAAAAACGCCCCGATCAAATCGAGGCGTCCTATATATTTAAAAGGTATTAGCCTTATTTTTTCTCTGCAGAACTACCTAAGTCAATTACAATAGGCGTAGAGATACATAATGATGAGTACGTACCGATTACACGGCCAATTAATAAGGCGAAGATAAATCCGCGGATGCTATCACCACCAAAAATGAAGATAACCAATAACACGAAGAATACCGTTAATGAAGTCAAAATCGTACGACTTAAAGTACTGTTCAATGCGAAGTTGATTAAGTTATTACGTTCTTCACCATGTAAATCTTCTTTACCGGATTCTTTTAATTTCTCACGGATACGATCGAATACAACAACGGTCTCTGTCATGGTATATCCCATTACGGTTAAGATGGCTGCGATAAAATCCTGACCAATTTCTAAAGAGAATGGCATAACCCCATCTAAAATCGTGTAGAAC
>Ga0157370_10007987_pt1 | contig 11466 bp, 11 predicted proteins | sample C35metaG_FD_113463 | JGI IMG/M metagenome (GOLD analysis project Ga0157370, IMG submission 113463) | Corn rhizosphere microbial communities from Kellogg Biological Station, Michigan, USA - C3-5 metaG | ecosystem: Host-associated > Plants > Roots > Rhizosphere > Soil | place: USA: Michigan... | reverse complement strand
GGGCAGAAGGAAAAGCTGGCCTACACCATCCTGGCGGCCGCGCTGGCCTTCCAATTCGGCATCGCGGCCGGCCCCGGCAACCAGCGCTCCTTCCGCTTCGTGGTCATTGATGAGGCCTTCGGCCGCGGCTCCGACGAGTCCGCCAGGTACGGGCTGGAACTGTTCAAGCGACTCAAGCTCCAGCTCCTCATTGTCACGCCGCTGCAAAAGATCCACGTCATTGAACCGTTCGTGGCCAATGTGGGCTTTGTGGCCAACGAAGCCGGGGACGATTCCCAGCTGCGCAACATGACCATCCACGAGTACCGGGCCGAACGGGACAAGCGTGGCAGCTGAGCCACGGACCGGCGGACGGGGCTGGACCACACCCGCGGACCTGCGTGCGTCTGCATTGCGGTCATGGAACAGCGGGGAGCTGCTGCGCGAGGCGGCGGCGCCGTCGGGCCTGCACCCCCGCCGCCGCGCCATCCGGCACCCCAGCGCCACCCAATTGCGCAGCAATTATGCTGAGGCAGCGGCCTGGGCTGCCTTATGGGATCCGGAGCCCCGGGGTTCGGTGCTGGAGCACGTTTCCGTCGGGGCCAACACCATCGGCGCCAACATGCTGCCGTCGGCCGCCGTCTTTGCCACTGCCGCCGAGGAGATTTCCCTGCTGGGGCTGGGCCGTGAGGCAGCCCGGTTTGCAGAGCTTGCCCGGCTCCTGGGCGGGCTCGACGCCGGCCTGGCGGCGTGGGCCCTGCGCCGGCCGCTCGAGCTGCTCAATCAGGGCGCGGACGCGGTGACAGCTGCCCGCGTGGCACTCTGGCTGGCCGCCAACCCGCATCCCGGGATCTACCTGCGCCAGCTGTCGCTCGCAGGCGTGCACACCAAGTTTGTGGAGACACACCGCCGGCTCATCGACGACATGCTTGTGACGTTGGACCCTGAACGAACGGTCTCGGGAAAGAATTATGCCCGGCGCCACGGCTTCCTGGCTGCGCCGGACCGGGTCAGGCTGCGGTTTTTGGACCCGGCCCTGGCACCCGCACCGGGACTCTCGGACGTGGAGGTGACGGCTGCCGGATTTGCCGCCCTGGACCTGGGCGTGGACAGGGTCATCACCACGGAAAACCTGGTCAACTTTCTGGCCTTGCCCAACGCACCGCGCACGCTGGCCGTATTTGGCGGCGGATATGGCTTCGAGGGCCTGCGGGAAGCCTCGTGGCTGCGCGGCACCGAGGTGCTCTACTGGGGCGACCTCGACACCCACGGCTTCCACATCCTGGACCAGCTGCGCGCCCACCACCCACACGTGCGCAGCATCCTGATGGACGAAGGGACGCTGCTGGCCCACCGCGACTTTTGGGGCCGGGAGGACACCCCCACCCGGGCGGTGCTGACGCACCTGACGGCTGAAGAAGGCGCCCTTTATGCAGCTCTCCGTGACGGCGCCCTTGCTCCGCAGCTGCGCCTGGAACAGGAACTGCTGCGCTGGGACTGGGTGCTGGCCCGGCTGCCCTGAACGGCAGGCGCAGCACGGCGGATCGTTTGGGCGCCCCTAGGCGGATCATTTGGCCGGGGGGCTGCGACGCCGACCCCTGTGACGGGGCATCAGTCTCCGGCTGCGGCACCAACCGCCTGGCGCAGCTCCGCGAACCTGGCACTTTCCTTCTCAATGCTGGCCACCTCGCGCGGCACGTAGCCAGCTGCCGCCAAATCCGTGTGAAGTGCCTCAAACGCCTGCTGGAAACGGCCAATCGCGGCATAAAAGGCGCGGCGCCGCGGCTCCTTGTCCTTCGCAGCCTGGCCACCCGTGCCGCAAAAATACGCCACGAACTGCTTCGCCTGCATGGGAACCGCCACGTCCTCGCACAATTCCCGGAGCCCGGAGGTGGCCTCTTCCAATTCCTTGCGGCACGCGGCCAGCTCAATCTCATCCATGGATCCATCATCCACCCGACGCGGACAGCCCTGTGCGGATGCCCGGCTATTCGGCGGTGCCGTCCACCAGGCCCATGAACATGGTCCGGTGGAGCGTGTCCACATGGCGCCGGGAAATCTCCACGGCCGCCTGGACACGGCCTTCCCTCAGGGCTGCCACCAGCTGGATGTGGTCCTGGTTGGAGCTGTGCAGGCTCTCGATGGGGTACGGGATGAAGTATTCATACAGCTCGGCCAGGACCTCAAGGTAAGCCTCCACGGCCCCGCCCAGCCCCGACGCGCCGGCCACCAGGCGGTGGAATTCCTCATCCAGCTGGTGGTAGCCGGACCAGCTCTCAGCCTGGGCCATTCTCCCGGTCAAGGCTTCCAACTCCCCCAGCTGGTCCTCGGAAATGTTCACGGCCGCGAAGTGCGTAACAGCGCATTCACCCAGCACCCTGCGGTCCACGAGCCGGTGCACGCGGTTGAACTCGCCGGCCGGCGCCGCCAGGGCAGCCAGGACATCGCGCGGGGGCGCATCCGCCACAAACGTCCCGCCGTTGCGCCCGCGGCGGCGTACCACCACGCCTTCGTCGGCCAGGGTGGTCAGGGCCCGCCGGGCCGTGATGGGGCTGACCGAAAGCCCCAAGGCCACGTCGTGCTTGTCAGGCAGGCGCTCCCCCGGCTTGAGCAGGCCCAGGAAGATGGCAGTGCCAATGCGCAGCCGCACAGCTTCGATGGCGCTGCGGCGTTCCAGTCCCGCCAGCGCCGCATCCCCGATGGGGGAGGTGTCCGCAGCTGATTCGTGGCTCATAAAGATCACTGTAGGGGATTTTTTCCCAAGCCTGTTGCTAAGGGATCAATATGATCTATTATGAATTAAGTCACAACCCCAAGCATGGAGCGTCACATGTCCCGCATTCTGCCCCTCATCGCAGCTCAAGCCCCGCCACGGCTCATTGGCGAACCGCTGGCCGGCTTTGCCCGGGAGCTGCGCACCACCCTGGCGCACCAGCCGAACGCCAAGCTGGTGGTGTTCCCGGAGCTGCACCTCTTCGGCGACGGAACACCGGACCAGCACCGCGCCGACGCGCTGCAGGCCTCGGCCGAACCCCTGGACGGACCAAGGGTTGACGGGCTCCGGGCCATTGCCGCCGAACTGGGCATCTGGCTGGTGCCCGGGAGTGTCTGCGAGCGCGGGGAGGACGGCCAGCTGTTCAACACGCAGCTGGTGCTCTCCCCCGGCGGAGACATTGCCGGCGCCTACCGGAAAATCTTCCCGTGGCGGCCCTTCGAACCCTACGATCCGGGGCACGAATTCGTGACCGTGGACCTGGAGGGATATGGCCGGGCCGGGCTGAACATCTGCTACGACGCCTGGTTCCCGGAAGTCACCCGGCAGCTGGCCTGGATGGGCGCGGAGGTCATCATCAACGTGGTGAAGACCACCACGCCGGACCGCGAGCAGGAACTGGTGCTGGCCCGGGCCAACGCCATCACCAACCAGGTGTTCATGGTGAGTGTGAACTGTGCCGGACCCACCGGCCAGGGCCGCAGCATCATCGTTGACCCCGAAGGCGGGGTGGTCACCCAGGCGCCCACGGCGGAACCCGCCGTGCTCACCGCCCAACTGGACCTGTCCGCCGTCGAACATGTCCGCAACCACGGAACCGCAGGCCTGAACCGCATGTGGTCCCAGTTCCGCCCCGGCGAGCCCGCCATCGAGCTCCCCGTCTACCAGGGCCGGATCGACCCGGAATCCTGGAACCCCGTTCTCCGCTCATCGAGGAGCATCGCATGAACCCGCAAGCAACCCTGATCCGCACGCTCAACCTCAGGTCCCTGGTCCTGTTCGGCCTCGCCTACCTGACCCCCATCATTGTGCTGGGCATCTTCGGCATCATCGCCGAGACCACCGGCGGCGCCTCCCCGTCCGCCTACCTCGTGGCCATGGTGGCCATGCTGTTCACCGCCCACAGCTATGGCCGCATGTCCGTGGCATACCCCGTGGCCGGCTCCGCCTACACCTACGTCCGCAAGTCGATTGATCCGCGGGTGGGCTTCCTGGTGGGCTGGGCCATCCTGCTCGACTACCTGTTTTTGCCCATGGTCATCTGGCTCATTGGCGGCTCCTTCCTCAGCGCACAGTTCCCGGGCATCCCGATTGCCGTGTGGATCCTGCTGTTCATCGTCATCACCACCTTCCTGAACATCCTGGGCATCAAGGTGGCGGACAAGGCCAACTACGTGCTCATGGCCTTCCAGATCCTGGTGATCGTCTTCTTCGTGGCGCTGTCGATCGGCCACATCGTGCACACCTCGGGCGCCGGCGGGCTGGCTAATTCCTCGCCGTTCTTCAACGCCGGGTCCAGCCTGGGCACCATCAGCGCCGGGGCCGCGATTGCCGCCTACTCCTTCCTCGGGTTCGACGCCGTCACCACGCTGACGGAGGAAACCATTGAACCGAAGAAGAACATGCCGCGGGCCATCATGCTCATCGCCCTGATTGGCGGCGGCATCTTCATAGTGGTTGCCTACTTCACCCAGCTGGTCCACCCTGGCGGTGCCTTCGCGGATTCCGCTTCCGCCGCCAGCGAGATCGCCCTGCAAATTGGCGGCACCTTCTTCGGCGCCGTGTTCCTGGCCGGTCTGGTTGCCGCACAGTTCGCCTCGGGCCTGGCCGCGCAGGCAAGCGCCTCCCGCCTCATGTACGCCATGGGCCGCGACTCCGTGCTCCCCAAGGCCGTGTTCGGCCGGCTCAACGCGAAGTACCACACGCCTGTTGCCAACATTGTGATCGCCGGAATCATCGGGCTGATCGCCATCTTCCTGGACGTGGCCACCTCCACCTCGTTCATCAACTTTGGCGCCTTCACGGCCTTCACCATGGTCAACGTCTCGGTCATCTTCCACTATGTCCGCGAGCGCCGGGCCGGGAACCTCCTCAATCCGGTCAGCTACGTGGTGGTGCCTGCCGTCGGGGCGCTGATCTGCGGCTACCTGCTCTCCCAGCTGGACAGCAACGCCGTCACCCTGGGCCTGTCCTGGCTGGCCGTGGGGATCGTGGTGCTGGTCTTCATCACCAAGGGCCTGCGCAAGGCACCGCCGGAGATGGCAACTCTGGAGGAAGCGGTAGTCTAGGCGCAGAATCACAGCCCCGTTCACCCCACCATCCAGGGAAAGGCCACACCAGTGCGCATCGCCATGGGCCAGCTGGCGTCCGGCACGGACACCGCCGCCAACCTCCGTACCATCGACGCGTCCGCCGCGCGGGCCGCGGCGGACGGCGCCGCCCTGGCGGCATTCCCCGAGTACGCCACCTACGAGAAAAAGATGATCGATTCCACCTTCCCCACAGTGGCCCAGCCGCTGGACGGTGAGGTGGGCCGGGAGCTCTCCCGGATCGCCCGCCGCCATGGCATTGCCGTGGTGGCGGGCCTGGTGGAATCCTCCCCCGACCCCTCCCGCGCCTACAACACGCTCGCCGCGTTTGGCCCCGACGGCGGGCTGCTGGCCGCCTACCGCAAGATCCACCTCTTCGACGCCCAGGGCTTCCGGGAATCGGATTACGTGGCCCCCGCACCGACCACCGATCCGGTGGTTTTCGACGTGGACGGCGTCCGCTTTGGCCTCATGACCTGCTATGACCTCCGCTTTCCCCGACAGGCACAGGCCCTGTCCGACGCCGGTGCGCACGTGCTGCTGGCCTGCTCGTCCTGGGTGCCGGGTGAGTTGAAGACCAATCAGTGGCGCACCCTGCTGGCGGCGCGGGCCATTGAAAACAGCCTGTTCGTGGCCGGCATCTGCCAGGCGCCCCCTGTATCCGTGGGCAACTCGCTGCTGGCCGGCCCCATGGGCGACGTACTGGCCGAACTGGGGCTGGAGCCGGGCGTGCTGGCGGCGGATTTTGCCCCGGAAGAGCTGGCGTCCGTCAGGGCGCACTTCCCCACGCGCAGCCAGCGGCGCTACATTTAGGCGGCTGGGAAGGGCCCGCTGCGGGAGCGTCAGGACTAAACGCCCCGATTGTGCGGGAGCGTCAGGACTAAACGCCCCGATTGTGCGGGAGCGTCGGAAGGGGAGGGGGATTCCGGCCGTGCGGCTATTCCGTTTTCGCCGCCGGGGTTCCCTCAGTCACGGCTGCCGGCGCCTCCGCGGCGGAGTCCTCAATGTAGCGCCGCGGGTTGATCATCACGGCACCTGCCAGCATGACCAGCAGGCAGGCGCCAAGCATGGCGAAGGACGCCGTCCAAGACCCCGTGGCGTCGTGGATGGTGCCAAAGAACAGCGGCGCGATGCCTGCCCCCGCATAGCCCACGCCCTGGCTGAAACCGGAAAGAACCGAAGAGCCGTGCGTGGTCCGCGAGCGCAGGTTCACCATGAGCAGGGCCGTCGCGAAGGTGCCCTGGCCCAGCCCGGAGAATGTCACCCACAGCCACGTCCCGTGCATGGGCGAAAGGTACAGGCCCAGGTGCCCGGCGCTCCAGCACACGGCAAAGACCCCAATGGCAATAATGGGGTTCTTCATCCGCGGCACCAACAAAGGCACCAGCAGGCTCACGGGCAGGCCCAGGATCGCAAAATAGGCCAGTGCGGAACCGGCCGTGGCGGCGTCAACGCCCTGGCCCGACAAATACGGCGGCAGCCAGGTGAAGTACACATAGGTTTGCGCCGAGTTGCCCGCCAAAAAGATCGCCAGGCCCCACGCCACGGGGGAACGCCACGGCACCAGCTTCTGCACGGCACCGGAAACGCCGGGACGGCCGACGGCGGCAGGCGAGGAGTTACCGGCGTCGTCAGCAGGCCGGGACCCGCGGCGGTCCCGCAGCGCCTGCGCGGCCCACGGCAGCAGCACCACCAGGCTGACGGCGGCCCACATGCCGATGGACACGCGCCAGTTGCTCAGCCCGGCCACCGGAACGGCCAGCTGGGGGCTGACGGCGGTGCCCACGGCCAGCAGCGTCACGTACCCGGCCGTCACCACGCCCACCCGGTCGGGAAAGTACTTTTTTACCAGCGGCGGCAGCACCACATTGCCAATGCCGTAACCGGCCATGACCACTGCGGACCAGCCCAGGAACGGCCACACATGATCGCTGGCGGCCCGCACCAACTGGCCGGCCACGGCCAGAACCACGGCCGCCACCAGCACCCGTTCCAGGCCGAAGCGGCGGATCAGGGCCGGGGTGAGCAGGCCGAACACGGCGAAAATGAGCGGCGGGAGCATGGCAAGCAGGCCAATGGTACCGGCGTCGAACCCGAGCTCCGGACGCAATTCGCCCAGCAGCGGCGGCACCACGGAAACGGCCGTCCGCAGGCTCAGCGCCATGACCATGATGCCCAACAGGGCACCCAGGCGCCCGGTCCACGGCCTTTTCACTGCAAAATTGCTCACCCGACAACAGTAGCCACTCGGGGCGCCACCGGAGTGCCGCGGGTCCTTGACCGGGCGAAATTGCGGCCATACATTGGGGATTGGACTGCATCCGACAAAGGCAAGGACGCCCATGGAAGCCACACTGCCCACCACCCGGGACGACTGCCTGGCCGCAGACGCCAGCGACCCCCTGCGCCGATTTCGCAAGGAGTTCGCGCTGCCGGAGGGCGTCATCTACCTGGATGGCAACTCGCTGGGACCACGGCCGCGGTCGTCATCGGCCACAGCCACCCGCGTGCTGGAACAAGAGTGGGGCACCGGGTTGATCCGCAGCTGGAACACGGCCGGCTGGTTTGAATTGCCGGGCCGGCTGGGGGACAAACTGGCGGCATTGCTGGGCGCGGGGCCCGGCGAAGTGGTGGTCACCGACACCACCTCCCTCAACCTGTTCAAGTCACTGGCCGCCGCCCTGCGCATCCAGAGGGAGGCTGCACCGGAGCGGAAGGTCATCGTGACCGAACGCGACAACTTCCCCACCGACATCTACATGGCCGAGGGCATGGTGGACTTCCTGGACCAGGGCTACTCGGTCCGGCTCATTGACGAGGGCCTGCCGCTGGAGGCCGCGCTGGGAGGCGACGTGGCCGCCGTCGCGCTTTCCCATGTCAACTACCGGACCGGGGCCATGTGGGACATGGCGGCGACCACTTCCGCCGTGCACCGCGCCGGCGCCCTGGTGGTCTGGGACCTCGCCCACGCGGCCGGGGCCGTGCCCGTGGACCTGCGCGGTGCCGGCGCGGACTTTGCCGTGGGCTGCACCTACAAGTACCTCAACGGCGGGCCGGGATCCCCCGCGTTCATCTGGGTCAACGCGCGGCACCAGGACCGCTTTTGGCAGCCGCTGTCCGGCTGGTGGGGGCACGCCCGGCCGTTTGCCATGGAGGATTCCTACGAACCCGTCACCGGAATTGGCCGCTTCCTGTGCGGAACGCAGCCCATGCTCTCCATGGCCCTCGTGGAATGCGGGCTGGACGTCAGCCTGGCCGCGGACATGGGGGCGGTGCGGGAGAAGTCGCTGCGCCTGACGGACCTGTTCATCTCCCTCGTGGAGGCGCGGGGGGCCGGCCACGGGCTGGAACTCGTCACGCCGCGCGAGCACGCCCGCCGCGGCAGCCACGTCAGCTACGCGCATCCGGAGGGGTACGCCATCATGCAAGCCCTGATTGCCCGCGGGGTGATCGGCGACTACCGGGAACCCCACGTGCTGCGATTTGGCATCACGCCACTATATTTGGGGTGGACGGACGTCTGGGATGCCGTGGACGCCCTGTTCGACATCCTGGACAACCGGCTGTGGGATGCGCCCGAGTTCCGCGAGCGGCTGCAGGTCACCTAACGCACCGCGTTCACTCCGCCCTCCGCGCGCCCGGCTCACGCACGCCCCGCCGCCCCCCCTAATCCACTCCACCCGCCGAGATAGCGGTACCGCGCCGAAACCCCACAAAATTTTTGGGGGATCTCGGCGCGGATCCGCTGTCTCGGCGAAGGTGCGGGGATGCGCGGGGATGCGCGGGGATGCGCGGAGGTGCGCGGGGGTGCCCACCAGAACGTTGATGCGTATCAGCAGGATCGTGCAGAAATTTCCCGTCAACGCGTAGGATGTAACCACGAAGTCCGGCGACAGGAGGCCCTACGTGGACGCAGCCCAGCTGGGCGCCGCCGTCAGGGCGCGGCGCCGGGAACTTGAGCTGACGCAGATTGAAACAGCTGACCTCGCGGACGTCTCCCCCCGGGTGCTCAGCGACCTGGAGAACGGCCGCGAGACAGTGCGCCTGGACATCCTCCACGCCGTGGCCAACGCACTGGGACTCAGCGTGGGCCTGAGCGTTCAGCGGCCGTGAAGAACCCCGAGGACGCCAAGCGGATCCACCACGCAGTGGTGTACAAAAAGGGCCGTGCCGCAGCCACGCTCACCCGGCATGCCGGCGTCGGCGTGGTCTTTTCCTACCTGCCCGCCTACCTCAGTTCCGGCGGGCCCGCCATCGCCTCCACCCTCCCGGTCCTGGACGTCCCGGTGACACTGGGGCACGGCAGCGTGCCTGCGTTTTTTGCCGGGCTGCTGCCGGAGGGCGAGCGCCTGGCCAAGTTGCGCTGGGCCGTGAAAACTACCATCACCGATGAATTCTCCCTGCTCCTGGCAGCCGGCTTGAACCCCGTGGGCGATGTCCAAATTGTCCCGGCCGGGGAACCGCTGGCCAAGCTGCCCCCGCTGCTGGCCGTCACCAAGACCATGGGAGGCATCCGGTTTGCCGACTTCGCCGCGGTCCCCGGGCCGGTTGACGAGTCCTCCCTGGCAGGTTTCCAGGACAAGGTCACTGCCTCCTACGTCCACGACAAGGACCCCTCGCGGGCGTACATCCTCAAGTTCAACGACGGCAGCCACGCCCGCCAGGTGGAGACCGAGCACCTGCTGCTGACCAAGGCCAGGAAGCTGGGCATCCCGGTGGCGGCCGCCCGCCTGGTGCACGACGGCGCCGGGCAGGCCGCGCTGCTTGTCTCACGTTTTGACCGGTCCCCGGCAGGGCCGCTGGCGGTGGAGGACGGCGCCCAGCTGCTGGGGCTGCCGCCGTCGCGCAAATACGGCGTCCCGACCGAAGCCGTGGCCGCGGCCATTGTGGCCCCGTGTCCGGCCCGCCTGCTGGCCGCCCGCAACGTGTTCCTGCAGTTCCTGTTTGGCTGGCTGACCGGCAACGGCAACCTGCACGCCAAAAATATTTCCGTGGTGCAGCATGCCGGCGGGGAGTGGTTCGTGGCCCCGGCCTACGACCTCCAATGCACGCTGGCCGCCGAAATTGAGCAGGGGCTGGCCGCCGGCGTGCCCGGCGGCATTGTCACCGAGCTCACCGACGGCGACCCCTCCCGCGACCCTGGCATGGCGCTGCCCCTCGGCGGCAGCGCGGGCAGCAGGACGGCACTGGCGCGCAACGACTGGCTGCGTTTTGGCCGGACCCTCCACCTGCCCGAACGGCTGTCCGCCAAGTGCATCGACAAGGCACTGGCCGCCTCTGCCCTGACCCCGGCGGAACTGCCGTTTGGGCGTGAGGTGAGCGCCGCCGTCGTCCGCGTCCTGGACACCCGGCGGGCGGCGATGGCCGCGCAGCCGCGGCACAATGGGGTTTTACTGACGAATTGACGCTAAAATGGTGCCATGCCACGAATAGCCGCCCCAACCAACGCGGCGCAGCGCGAGCAGACGCAGCGCAAGATACTTGACGCCTTCGGTGAACTCCTGTTCAGCCACGGCCTGCCGGGCCTGACCATGACGGACGTTGCCCGCAGCGCCGGCGTTGGCCGCACCGCCGTATACAACTACTTTGCCGACCTGGAACAGCTCCTGGTGGCCTTTGCGCTGGACGAAACCGGACGGTTTGTCAGCGAGCTGAAGGCCAGGCTGGACGGGCTGGAAAATCCCGTGGACAGGCTTTCGCTGTACGTCCGCGCCCAGCTGGAGGACCTCACGCGCCGCCACCTGCCCCCCGGCCCTGCCATGCGTTCGGTGCTTTCAAGCGAATCGTTCGCCAAGCTGGCCGTGCATGTGGGCGAGCTGAACCGGCTGCTGGAGGACATCCTGCGCGACGGCATGGACCAGCGGTTCCTGCCCGAGGCCGACGTGGAGGGGCTGGTGCAGCTGATCCACGGCTCCCTGACCGCCAGCGCGTCCCGCCGCACCTCGGGCGCCGAGGAGGAACGCGTGGCCGCCGCCGTCCGGTTCATCCAGGCCGGGGTGGGCGCCGCCTTCGACGACGACGGCCGGCCGGTCACCATCCGCTAGGGAGTGGGCTTGGCCGACGGCGGTGCAGTGGTGGGTTGCAGCCGCGGGCAGGACAGCCGCCCGGGCGTCTGGTCAACCTTGGGCGCCTCGACCAGGGTGGTGTAGGTGTTGGTGACGATGAAGTCGACGCTGGCATCCTTGCGGCCGTCCTGGACATATTCCGAGCCGGCCACGTTGCGCTGGAGGTTGAACGCCGAGGCATGGCCGGCGGCGCCGGAAACCACCACCACGGGCGCCGAATATTCCGTGGTCCGGTTGGCCACAGCCTTGACCACGTAGCCGCGCTTTTTCAGCTCGGCCGCCACCTTTGTGGCCATCCCTTCAAGGCTGCCGGCATTGTAGACATTGACGGCCACCTTCT
>Ga0157370_10007985_pt1 | contig 11466 bp, 9 predicted proteins | sample C35metaG_FD_113463 | JGI IMG/M metagenome (GOLD analysis project Ga0157370, IMG submission 113463) | Corn rhizosphere microbial communities from Kellogg Biological Station, Michigan, USA - C3-5 metaG | ecosystem: Host-associated > Plants > Roots > Rhizosphere > Soil | place: USA: Michigan... | reverse complement strand
TGCAGCGAGCACGATCCACCGAGTCCCCACAATCCACGAGCCGACGATTGTCCAAGGCGCGGCGCTGACACAATGGCGCGAACCGAGGTTCCGCCCTGGTGGGCTGCGTACATATCGAAGACATGGAAGATCGGGGTGACGGTGAACTTTTCTCCAACGGCTAGAAACGAAGTATGTATATTGTTGATCAGTTGCGCGGCGTTCGCCATGGCGATCTTATCCGCATTTCTGTTGAAGATGTCGAGCGTAATGCCGGAAACCAGCGCATCGCGCAGCGTCGGGAAATACGCAAAAAGATAGCTGGGGTCGATGCTCGGATCGGTTTTGTGCCACGCGCCCCACTCGTCCACTACTAACTTCACTTGCCGCTTCTTATCGACTTCGCCCATAATCTGCCAGTGGTTGCGAACGAGTTCTTCCATGTGATTGGCCTTTGCGAGAAGTTCGTACCAATCGTCGACAGTGAAATCGTCCGCGATCCCTTTGCCCGTCGTGCCGCAGTAATAATGCAAAGCGCACCCGTAAACTCGCTCAAGAATGTTCCCTCCCTTTTCCACTAACTTATGGAAGAAGTCGTGAGTCCAGGCGTAATCGCCCGAGTTTGGCCCAGATGCGATAAACGCCAGATCGACATTGTAGCGGGGTACCCACTCGGAAAAGCGCCGGAATTCCACCGCGTATTCGCCGCCGGTGAAATTGCCACCACAGCCCCAACTTTCGTTGCCCACTCCCCAGAACCGGACTGGAAATGGATCTCGGGCGCCGCCCTGCGCGCGCAGATCGGCCAGGGTCGTTGTCCCCGCGGGCGAGTTACAGTATTCAACCCATTCATAGAAATCGAATGGGTTCAGGCTGCGGAGGTTGGCAGCGAAATACGGCTGGGCTCCCGCAAGCTTACAGAAGTGCACGAACTCGTTGGTGCCGAATTCGTTCGGTTCGTATTTTTGCGGCCCGTTTGGCGCCTTTTCGAGATAGGGTGTATCGGCCCAGAAGTTCGTGCGCTTCGGCCGGCGCTCGCGCGGCCCAACCCCATCACGCCAGTTGTAGCTGTCGGCAAAGCACCCGCCCGGCCATCTAATAACCGGTGCCTTGATGCGCTTTAAATTGTCGACGAGTTCTTTGCGAATGCCTCCAATATTCGGAATTTTGGATTTCTCTCCGACCCAGACACCGTCGTAGATGCAGCCGCCCAAGTGCTCGGTGAAATGACCGTAGATGTCGGGAGAAATCGTTCCGATCGGCTCATCCGGAAAGATCTCGATCGTCGCGGATGCTGCAAAAGAAGTGCGCGGGGCTAGGAGCGCAAGCCCGGAAAGTACGAACTGTCGTCGGTCCATCTGCACATGATAGCGGTTACATGGCGAGTGCCGCTGCGGAATTTGCGCCCGGACTGCATGACGTTTAATCCCACTTCCGCAGGGCCTGGCAAACCTGATCGACGACGCAATCCCACCGCCCGGGTTGCGGTTGCCTGAAAATTCGCATGCTCGGATACCACGGTGAATCGGATCGCCCTACCATCCAACGCCAGTCGGCGGCGAAGTTGAGCATCAGCCATACAGGCTTCCCCAGCGCGCCAGCCAGATGCGCCGTCATGGTATCCACTGTGAGGATGAGATCGAACTGGGTAATCAGTTCGGCCGCCTGAAGCAGATCCTCCGATTCGCCGGTCACATCGTGAACGACGCAATCGGCGGGAAGCGAGTTCAGGTCCAACGCTTCTGCCCCGCCCTGCAACGCGTAAAATCTAAAGCCAGGCAATTGAAACATCGGAACCAAGGCGGAGATCGGGATGGATCTGGAACGATTCCAGGCGCCGGAGGCCCAGACAACGCCCACCCTCCGACGTTCTTCCAAGATGCCGGATCGTTGCATCGATCGATCCAGATGAATATAAGGCACCAAGGCAGGAATGCTATCGAGTGTGGTCCGAAAAGCCCTCGGCAGTTCCACGACTTCGATTTGCTGCTCCCAATCTGACGGAGCGAAAGGCGGCGCCTCCCAAGTACATACCTCGTCCACTCCAGAAACGCGGCTGAGCAACGGCATTAAGCGGCGGGGACATTCGACGATAACCTTCGACGCCTGCTGTTTAAGGAGCGACGCATATCGAATAAAATGAATCGCGTCGCCCTGGCCGTGAAGGCAGCGAACAATCAGCCGGCGGTTCGAAAACGGACGGCCGTCCCAGAGTCGATGTGGGTCGACGGCACCGCGCTTTTCGATGGCGGCACTCTCCTGCCACGCTTCTTTGAATCGCCCAAGCAGCATGTAACCCTGCCAGCGACCCGCGGCGCACGAATCCGGATCGAATCCGAGCCTTTCCGCATCATTCAAGAAGTCCAGAGCGGCTGGCAGATCGCGTTCCTTCATCGCGGTGCAGCCAGAAACATACATTGCCTGTGCCCGATCCGCAGCCTGAGCACCCTGCATTGCGGCTGCGAGTGCTAGGACACGGCTACCGTGGCGCATGGTTCCAGAACTCGCCTTCGCGCTGCCGCCTTGTCCTCGATGGCGGAAAACAGATACTGTTGAAGCTGCTGCGCGCGTTGGCTCGCTGTATGTTCAGCCAGAACCCGGCGATGCGCGCGCTCCGCGAGTGCAAGGCGTTCATCCGCCGGCAATTCTCGAAGAAGATTTAGACACTCTTCTGTCGACCGGGCGATCAAAATCTCACTTCCGATCTCGAAAAAACGGCCGAGGCCGTCCCACGGGTCCGTGATGATTGGAGTCCCGCAAGCCGCGGCCTCGAACAAGCGAACGCTCGGCGAATACCCTGCCCCAATCATCTCTCTTCTGGTGATGTTCAACGTGAATCGTTGAGCGTTATAGAACCCGCGATGCCGCGATGGCGGCAGGTGATCAACCCTCATTACGTTTTCGGGCCAAGAGATTTTCGGCGGATAGAGCGGACCAGCAACAGCGAAGCGCCCGTCCGGCCACTCTTGGGCGGCCCTTATCAAAAGCGACTGGAGGGCTGGCTGGCGGTCCTCGCTGTAGGTGCCGAGATATCCCAGGTGCCACTGCTCGGTAACCGCAGCCTCTTTATAGTGAAGTTCGGGATCCACGGAACAATAGAGTGCCCGCGCGCATCGCGACCCGAGCACTGTCTCGATATGCTTCAATGCTGAGCCGCCCGTAAAAGAGAGATACAAGTCATAACGCCGAGCCAGCGCGTTGGAGATATATTCGCAATCACGATTCCGCAGTTTCGCGAGCGTCACTGGAGTATCTATGTCATAGAATGCGGTGATTCCATGAGCTACTCTGGTAACCCACTGCCCCACTTCCGTCCCCGCTGGAACATACGAGCCGACGATAACGACATCGGCGCGGCGTACATTCTCGCCATAACGTTCCCGGAGTTCTTCGACACTCGTGTAAAAGGTCAGGTCGCAATAGTGAGTGCTTGTGAGGTCGCGATTTTTGCGGTACCAGGGCGCATCGCGCTCGAGAAATGTAACTTTGTGGCCAAGCGCTGCCATTTCGCGCAGCAGTGCTCGATAAGTGGTGGCGTGACCGTTGCCCCAGGAAGAGCTGAGAGAAAGGCCGAGAACGACGATGTTCAGCTTGTCTCTCTTCATGCGGTTACTCCTACGACCGCCGCCTCTAGAGAGGCGACGTGTTTGAGTACAGCATTCACCTGTTTCGCACGATGAGCGTACGTGTGTTCATTTAGGATGTGCTTGCGGGCGGCGGCGCCTATCTTCCGCGCTTTATCAGGATCGAGGTCACGAACGAGCGATGCGACCTCGGAACCATCATTTACGACCAAAACTTCCTTTCCGGGTTCCAGAAATGAGTCGATACCCTCCCAACCATCCGTAATCAGGCAGGCCCCTGCCGCCGCCGCTTCAAACACCCGCGTCGGCGGAGAGAAGCCGTACGCTGCCATGCTGATGCGATTGATATTTAAGACCGCGAGCGAACTGCAGTTAAACGTATTATGCGTCGTTGTCGAAACATGCCCGATATAACGGACATTTTTCGGGAGGGCTTTGCCTGACCAACCGCTTCCCCCCAACAGAAACGCTTTCGCCTGGCAGAGCGAAGCGGCTCGGACAAAAAACTCGTCTACGCGAGCCTCGCGATCGGGCAGGCGATTCCCAAGAAAGGCGAGATCGGCGGAGTACGTCGGATCGGGATCAACCGGAAAATGAGTAGCAGGATCGACGGCGTTATATATCGGCACGCACATCTTCGCGCCAAGTCCGAGATACGTGTCGATGACGCGCTGCCCGCCTCCATATGTCAGGATGGCACTGTAATGCGGAATCGCTGCGCGAAATGGATCGCCCGCATCTTCGAGTACGCGGTCCAAAGTCGCGGGAGCATCGACATCCCAGAAAATTGTCGTCTTGTGCCTGCCCAACAGCGGCACGCGTGCTTCCAAATACTCGTCGAATACGCCGACGCCGCTTGCCTTGACAATGACGTCGCAACCGCTTGCTTCGTCCAGGCATGAATCCACTTCCGAATGAGTCTCACCCGAGTACACAACGATGCGGGCCCATTCAGGGTCGTCCATATCCCTGTGGTTTTGCCGGTCGAAAGCATTTGGCTCATAGAATGTAACTTTGTGCCCTAACGCGGCGAGCGCCCGGATTAGGCCACGATAGTAAGTCGCCGCCCCGTTCCAGTAACACGAGACAAGACTCGATCCAAAAAAAGCAATTCGCATAGTTAATTGGTTCCCACAGCTACCCCAACGCTTACAGGCCGAACCGCCTCATAGATTGACAATAATTGCTCCACCCGGTGACCGCAGGTATGGCGATTCAAAATGGTCTCCCTGCCGTGTGACGACAGCTCGCGCGCGAGGTCCGCATCGTTGAGAACCTGCCGCATCAGCGACTGCATGTGTTCTCCGTTGCGGGCCATCAGGAAATCACGTCCCACATCGAAAAGACCTTCTACATCCCTCCAGTGCGCCGAAATCAGTGGCAGGCCGCAAGCTAGCGCCTCGAACGGTCGAATTGTCGGAATACCGGGTAGCGCAGTGACGTAGGGTCGCCGTGGGATGTGCACCGTAAGTCGGCTATGCGCGAATGTTTCGGGAACCTGGTAATTAGGGATCCATCCGTCATATCGCAATCCCCCCCGTTTTAGTCGTCCGATAGCCTCAGCGGGATAACGCACCCCATGAGCCGTGCCATTGAGGCCAAGTTTCGTGGCCGGCTCAATCAGATACTCGTCAAGTTCCTGCGTGCGTTCCTCGTCGCCCCAGTTTCCAATCCACACCAGGTCACGGTCGCGTCTCACGCCGTCGAGAGGATGGAACACGCGAATATCCGCGGCCTCATGCCACACATGGACCCGGTTCCCCCAACCGCGCCGCAAGTAAATTTCGCGGAGCGCGTTTCCGTAAACCAGCAGGCCATCATAACCCGATAAGTCGTTGCGACTGAGTTCGTGTGGCGCTGTAACCGCTCGGTGATGCGTATCGTGGAAGAACGCGCGCGTCGACGAACTACAGCGGCAGTACTGACCGATCTTGCTAACCACGGCCGGCGCGGTCCACTCATGCACAAGAACAAGATCCACTCCGTCAAGAAACTCTTCCGGTCGAAACCCCTGCTCTGAATAGAACGAAGTCTTCAACTGTGGGAAGCGTAATTCAAACTGCTGTACGGCCTTATCGCCTGTTTCTCGAAGCAGGTTCGTCAGACTCCATCCATTCTCCGGCTCAAACGCCTGCACGTCGTGGCCGCGAGCTAATAACTCGGACATGACACCGCGAAGAAAATGAGCATTGCCATGGTTCCAGTCGGAAACCAGTGAGTGGCAGAAGAATCGAATTCGAAGTCTCATTGTTGAACAGAGAAGCAGCGTTCACCCCTGTATGCTTGGTGCGCTTTCGCCAGCGACGCGTAAAGTTCAAGATAGCTTTGGGTGCTGGCATTGGCATCGAACTCGTGCGAGCGCCGCAGTGCTTTGATCGAATATTCCGAGCGCAGCCGAGGGCTGCGAGCGACCAGATCAATACAGTTCGCTAAGCATGCGACATCGTCGGGCGGAGCAAACAGAGCGCAGCCATCCCACAGTTCGCGGAGGCTCGGAATATCCGCCAGCACCAGCACACAGCCGGCCCGGGCCGCTTCCAAAATACTCAATCCGAACGGCTCATATTTAGCGGGATGAACGAAAATCGCAGCCGCGGCCAGCCGCTGTGCCATCTGTTCGCGGGATAATCTGCCAAGCACCTGAATGTGTTCCGGGCGATAGACACTCCCGTCAGGCCCATCTGCATCACCCGCGACTTGAATCTGCCATCCGCCAATCGGCGAGATCCGGTCCAGCACAGCGAGGTTCTTTGCGCGATCCCATAGGCGGCCCGCCGCGAGGACCACCGGCTGCTTTTCAGCGAACGGAATTTCCAAGTTAGTGAAGTTGTGGATCACCGCCGAGCGCTTCAGGCGCGGCGAGTAAATCGCCCGCATCGTTTTGAGTATGGAAGCAGAAGGCGCGACGACGGCATCGGCGGCTTCCAATCCCGCCATTACACGATCTCGATAGCCCTTCCACCCAGCCCGCGGCAGTTCACCGTGCACGCCAAGCCACCAGGAAGACACACAGGAATGTGCGACTACAACAACCGGAGCGTTCCATCGTGAAGTGGCGTGAGTATATCCATTCAGGTGAATGACTTCAGGTCGAAAGCGCGATTCCAACCTCTTCAGCCAGGCGCCGGCCTCCGCAAGAGCTGCTTCCGATACATTGGGCATCCACTCGAGCGGGAACGATCCCTCGGCCAGTTCCAGGTTCCGAACGGCCGCAGCTTGTGATCGCTGAGCCTGTGTCGGCGCCGGCCCCATAGTTGCGACCAGCGTTGCGCTGCCGCCCAGGGAGAACTGCTCCGCAAGATCAAGCGCGTATGTCCAGATACCGCCTACTGCATCGGCGGTCATTAGAATGCGCTGCGGCAGCACTCCTTGGTGTATCTGGCTATTGGGCATTCCGCGGCAACTCCAGTTGCGTAAGCGAGGAGGGTTGTGCGGATTGGATATCGCTGAAAGTCGCGAAGTCTCCCAGGTAATGGGCGTGTGCTCGTTCCCAAGCCATGTCGTCCGGTTGCCCCCACCGCCGCGTATACTCTGGAGATCCCGGATAGGGAAACAGAGGCACCGGCTTGTTAGCCCAGACTCCATTGGCAATCAGTTGCTCGCGCCACCTTTCCACTTCCTGCTCGTCATCCTCATCCACAAGGATGAGATTCGCCTGAACAAACGGAATTTTTCGCTTTGCATACATCAGGCGGTTAGCTAGTTCCGCGGTATCAATGCGGCACTTTTTGTCGAGATACTCGCGACCGGATTCGGTGATGCTCTCGACACCGGCTTCTACTGAAACGCAGTGCGCTGCCGCCAGTAAATCGAGTGTCTCCTCGTTCCACAGGTCGATACGAGTTTGAATGCCGATCTTTACATCCAAGTTCCCGAGTGCGCTCAGTAAGTCCTTTTGCGGTAAAAAGATTTCATCGATAAAGTAGACATACTCCACACCCTGCTCAATCAGGGCGCTTATTTCATCGATCACAACCCCGACCGGCCGCCTCCTGTATTTATTCCGAAAATTCTCTTTTGCGCAGAATGTGCAACTGTAGGGACAGCCGCGCGAAGCTTCCACCTCCGCGCCTGGACGCTTCGGAGTCGCGTCAAACCGATGATGATGATGTGAATGGCGCATCACATATTCACTCGGCCAGCGCAGGCCCGGCAGTTTCTGCATGTCGGAGTAATGGGGACCCCCTCGCACGACAACCTCATCACCGTTTCGATAGCAGATGGAGGGAAGCTCACTCCAACTCGACGTTAGTCGCGGAAGTATTTCTTCCGGCTCGCCCAAAACCACGACGTCCGCGGCCAATTTGTTCAGTGCTGTCGCGGGAGTTGTTGACCCGTGCGGCCCGATAACTACAACGGTCCCTGCGTCGCGGCCCAGCGATCCGATTGTTATTTGCGGAATACGCAGCTCTGGAGGAGCGCATCGCCAGAAAAGATACGACGGAGCTGTCGTTACCACCGTGAAATCCGGTTTGACGTCGCCGACGGCGCGCCGGATATCTTCGAGCGTATTTCCGCCTAACTGCCCATCGATAATCAGAGTTTCATGCCCCTCCGCTTCCAGAGCCGCTTTTGCATAGCCAAACTCCAGGGGCAGATGCGGTTCCTGGCATCCAAAATAGATGCTGTTTTCGAAATCCCAAGGAGGGTTGATTAAAGCAAAGCGCATTCCGGCTCTCTCTCCGCGGTTTCATGAACATCCTGGGCCGCCTCAGAGGTCAGCCATGAAATCAAGTGTCGTACGCTTTCGGCAATCGTTATGGCTGGCTGCCACCGTGTGAGTTTCGTAAAGCGGGAGTGATCTGAAACGTACCAAAGCTGATCGCCCACACGCGCTGAAGCAAACGAAATGACAGGCTGGTGTTGCGCTAAACTGCACACCACATCCAGCAGTTCCAAAACGCTTATGGTCTGCTGCGGGCCGCCGCCAATGTTGAATGCGCAGTGCTGCACGGCCGCGCTAGGCCGCTCGAGCAGCCTAAATGCCCTCACGAGATCGCCGACGTACAAGACGTCACGAACCTGGCGGCCGTCGCCATAGATGGTGATCGGCTCACCGGCAAGTATGCGCCTGATGAAATGCGCCACCCAACCCTGGTCCTCCGTCCCTTGTTGGTGCGGGCCACAGATGCAACTCATCCGGAAGACCACTGTGGGCAGGTTGAAACACCGGCCATAGTCGATCACGTACTGGTCGGCGCTTCCTTTGGAACAGCCGTAGGGAGAATGGAAGTCGAGGCGCTGCTGTTCGCTGATGCCGCTCGCCGCCAGTTCCTGATCGTCGGGCTCGTACCGCGATGATCGCTTCGACAACCGGATCTCGTTAAGCGATCCGTACACTTTGTTCGTGGATGTGTAGACAAGAGCCGGTTTGTGAGGCGAACTTCGAATTGCCTCAAGCACGTTGAGCGTGCCCTCAGCATTCACCCGGTGGTCGCCGAGTGGATCGACCAGGCTGGTCGTAACTGCCACTTGCGCAGCAAAGTGATAAATGCTATCGGCGTCCATCACAGCGTCCCGGACTGCGCGGCCGTCCGTAACATCTGCCTGTATGAATCGGGCGGAGCCATGGAACTGCCCCTGTAGCCATTCCAAATTGCGGATAGCGCCTGGCCGGCTCAGATTGTCGAGAAGGGTGACGCGATAACCGTCGCGCAAGTAGCTGGCTGCCAAGTTCGTTCCAATGAAGCCCGCGCCACCGGTGATGAGAATACGTGATTGGTGCGACATGCTCAAACCATCAGCCCCCTTCCCGACAGTTCAGCTTGCATTTCCTGGAAGTTATCGTGGGCCGTCTGTTCCGAGAGCCAAGCCGCCAAATCTTCGAGACCTAACTCCAGGGTGACTGCCGGCGAATATCCAAGCACTCTCTTCGCAAACGAAATATCCGGGTAGCAGTGGCGTATGTCTCCCACGCGGTAGTTGCCTGTGATTTCCGGTTCGATATCCTTTTCGAGAACAGCTGCAAGACGTTCAGCCGTCTGCCGAATAGTGATGGCTTCACCGCTGCCGATATTGATCGCGACGTCCGCCGCATCCGATTCCAAAGCCAGCCGGCAAGCTCGTGCCACGTCGTATACACTTACAAAATCCCGGAGTTGCAGGCCATCTTCGAAAATCATCGGCCGCTCGTTATTCAACAGGCGCGACGCAAAGATCGCTAATACCCCCGTATAAGGATTCGAGAGCGCCTGATTTGGACCATAGACGTTGAAGAATCTCAACGCAACCGTGGGAACACCGTATGCTCGCCCGGTTATTAAGCACATCTGCTCCTGGTCGAACTTACAGAGCGCATAAATCGACGCAAGAGCAGGCATTTTCCATTCAGGCGTCGGCAGAGGCCGCAGCATCTGTCCGTCGGAAGCCTTCATTTCCCAATCTCGACACTTCAATTGCTCAACGGTGCGGCCCGCCGTCGCGCACACCTCTCCGCCCGGGAATTCATAAAGCCCCTCGCCGTAGATGCTCATACTTGAAGCGACAATTAGCTTCTTCACTCGCTTTTTGGCAACCCGTTCGAGCAGCATAGCCGTACCAAGATTGTTGACACTTGTGTACTGCTCAATCTGATACATGCTTTGCCCCACGCCGACGAGGGCCACGAAGTGATAGACGGCTGAAACACCGTTCAAGGCACGGTCAAGTACGCTGGCGTCGCGGATGTCTCCGCGAATCAATTCGACGTCTTCGTGCAGGTATCCTGGCCGCTTGCGGTCCGCTCCGTGGACCTGTGGCGCCAGCACATCCAACACGCGAACATGATACCCGTGCGCAAGCAGCTCGTTGGCTAGGTGGGAACCGATAAAGCCGGCACCGCCGGTAATAAGCACTGTTTGGCTCATGCATTTCTCTTTTCACAAAACATTTAAGGCTTTCTGACTAAGTCAACTGTTTTGAGCGATAATTGACCGTTTAGCCTCTCGCGCGCTTTAACCGCTACTTTTTCTCGTCCGTACTCTGATGTGCTTGAATTCACGACAGTTAGACCTTGGTCGTCGTGCCTCGTTACACGCCAAGGTACAAACCTCGTAAAGCTACGGTCACATTTGGCGGGTTGTTCGATACGCAGTTTGCCGACCCGTCTTACGCCGAGTAAAGAAGATCTGCCCATAAGAAGATCTCCAGCCTGCTATGTGCAAATCTCGAAAAGCAAAGGCTCGCCGAACAAATCCGCCGCAGTCGTAAGGCTTACCTAACTGGCGTACCGGCGGGTCATTCGCGCACAGAAATCCGCAAATTCCGCTGGAACTTGGGGCGGACTGGTGTGATGAGGCCGCACCCCTTTGTGTTCCGGAGTAAAGCAAAAGGTCAGCGTGACTTCAAATGGTTCGAGCGTTCGCATTTGATGGTCGAACCATCGCTGCGCATTTGGACGTTCGCTGTCGGCCCAACTAAGTCCGGTTCGAAGTCTGCGTACACCAAGATCTCGCATCAGGCGCACAGCCTCATCCAAACGCGGATCTTCGAAATGAAACCATTGGCAAATTCCGACGGCTGGAGTGAATTTGCGAAAAACGTGAAATGCCTTTTTCGGCGCAGCATCTTGCCGGACCAATCCCATGTAGAAGTGCCGGTAGTAAGACGATCCCTCTGCTTCGCGGTGCCGGGTCGTCGCCGGCCATTCCTTCGGTAAATCAAGAAGACTGTACCAGTGAATGTGATCGGTAAGCGGCATCAAAAGATCCGCTGTCCTCCTGAGGCCGAATTCCTGGACCTCCTCGGCGCCGAACGACGAGACGCCTACTTCCGACACCCAAACTGGTTTTTCCGTAACGGCGCGAATTTCCGCTAACTTCTCCGGCCAATCGTGAATGCTCCAGTGGTTCCAATCAAGCGGGAATCCGTGGACAGCGACGGCGTCCACCTCGTCGATAACCCGAAGCTTCAGCATTCGCTCGAT
>Ga0157370_10007984_pt1 | contig 11467 bp, 10 predicted proteins | sample C35metaG_FD_113463 | JGI IMG/M metagenome (GOLD analysis project Ga0157370, IMG submission 113463) | Corn rhizosphere microbial communities from Kellogg Biological Station, Michigan, USA - C3-5 metaG | ecosystem: Host-associated > Plants > Roots > Rhizosphere > Soil | place: USA: Michigan... | reverse complement strand
TGCGTGGGTCAAGCGCGCGATCCTCCTGTATTTCCGTGCGCAAGACGTGCAGGTGATGGATGGTGGCCCGATGGCGGCGTTCGACAAGGTGCCGTTGCGGTTTGCCGGCGCCGATGAAACGAGGTTCCGCAATACCGGCGCGCGGGTGGTACCGGGGGCGCTGGTGCGTCGCGGCGCGTTCATCGGAAAAGATGCCGTGCTGATGCCAGGTTACGTCAACATCGGCGCGCACGTTGGTTCCGGTGCGATGATCGACACCTGGGCGACGGTTGGATCCTGCGCACAGATCGGCGCGCGCGTGCATCTTTCCGGCGGCGTCGGCATCGGGGGCGTACTGGAACCATTGCAGGCCAGCCCCACCATCATCGAGGACGATTGCTTCATCGGTGCGCGTTCGGAAGTGGTGGAAGGCGTGGTCGTCGAGCACGGGAGCGTGCTCGGGATGGGCGTCTATCTCGGACAATCCACGCGCATCTACGATCGCGCGACGAAAGCGATCAGCTACGGCCGCGTGCCCGCGGGCAGTGTCGTGGTGTCGGGTACGCTGCCGGCCTCCGACGGTTCGCACAGCCTGTACGCGGCGATCATCGTCAAACGCGTGGACGAGAAGACCCGCGCGAAAACATCCATCAATGAATTGCTGCGGAGTGGCGAATGAACGTCACCGTTTACGGCCTTCCCATCTGCGACACCTGCCGCAAGGCGCGCAAATGGCTTGATCGTTTCGGAGTCGAATACAGCTTCGTCGATTACCGCGCGAATCCCGTGCCGGCGGCAATGGTGAAAGACTGGGCGAAGCAACTCGATGACTGGGAGAAGTTGGTCAACAAATCCTCGACCACCTGGCGCAACCTGCTGCCGCAGCGGAAGAACCCGGCCAGCGACCCGGAGTGGACGTTGCTGCTGAAGGAATACCCGGCGCTGATCCGCCGCCCGGTGGTGGTACGGGACAACGGCGAAGTCAGCGTGGGCTTCAGCGACAACGCGTTCAAGAAATTGTTTGGCAAGTGACCTCCGTGTGACCGACCCGCGCGCCCGCCAGTACCTCAAGAACCTGCGCGTCGAACGCGACAACGAGGCGTTGTACGCGCGTCTCGCCGCCGTGGCTTCCGACCCACGCCTCGCGCGCGCCTATCGGCGCATCGCCGAGGGCGAAAAGGCCAATGCCGCGTTCTGGGAAGCGCGGCTGCAAGACATGGGTGCAAAAGTGCCGCCATCGCGCCCGCGCACACGCGTACGGGTGCTGGCCGCGTTGGCCAAGTGGTTTGGCACCGGCTTCGTGATGCCCACCGTGGTGCGGCTGGAGCACGCTGATCACCTGGAAACGCCGGTGGATCGCGCCGGCCATCGCGATCATTTCGTGCAGGACGACACGCGCGCACGCGCGCATCGCCATCGTGCGGCGGGCGGCAATACCTTGCGCGCTTCGGTACTGGGCGCGAACGACGGACTGGTGTCGAACGTCAGCCTGGTGATGGGCATGGCCGGCGCCGCCACCGGCAACCATGCGGTGTTGCTGGCGGGCCTTGCCGGCCTGGTGGCGGGTTCGTGCTCGATGGCGCTGGGCGAATGGCTGTCAGTCAACAGCTCGCGGGAGTTCTATCAGGCACAGATCACCGAGCGCGCCGAACGTCTGGCCGTTGCGCCGGAGGAGGGCGTGCGCCACATTGCCGGCATTTATCGCGACAAGGGCCTCGAACGCGCGAAGGCGAAACACCTGGCCGAACATTTGTCCGAAACCCCGCGCACGGCGTTGGACACCGTGGTGCGCGAGGACTTGGGCGTCGATCCTTCCGAACTCGGCGGCTCGGCGTGGAGCGCGGCGATTTCCTCATTCTGCTTTTTCGCATTCGGAGCCATCTTTCCGGTGGCGCCGTACTTCTTCCTGGGCGGGCATCCCGCGATGCTCGCCAGCATGGGCACGACGTTCCTCGGGTTGTGCCTGATCGCGGTCGGCACTTCATTGTTCACCGGCCGCAGCCTCGTGTTTTCGATTGCGCGCCAGTTCGCGATCACCGCGGCGGCGGCCGCGGTCACGTTCGGTGTTGGCCACATGCTCGGCACCGCAATCGCCGGCTGAGGCGGACACGACACGCTGCCGTGTTGCGCGGGATTTTCCACCTCCATCATGGACGATATCTGGGATGGTCGAACCGCCGGGCGGAACGGCGGTCCGCGCGAAAAGCTGCGCGGATGCTGGCTTAGCGACACGCTGATGTACGTTGAAATCTGCATGCCGATGCATCCGAGATTCAGAATTCCATCGTCCATACCTGTCCGACCAGATCGCGACCAAAGCTGTGGTGACGGTCTTCCTTCGCCAATTTGAAGCCGGCGGCTTCGTAGATACGGCGGGCGTAAACCAGCACATCGTTGGTCCAGAGAGTCATGCCGCGGTAACCGGCTGTTCGCGCGAAATCGATGCATTGCTCCACCAGGCGCTGGCCCACACCCAGGCCGCGACTGGAAGGATCGACCAGCAAACAGCGCAACTGCGCCATCGAGGGGTCGTCCACATTGCGCACGACGAAGACACAGCCGGCGCGCCTACCGTCCACCTCCGCGACCCAGAAATGTTCGGTCTCGGAATCGTGATGTGTGGCGAAGGCGGCGAACAGGCTGGCGACCAAAGCCTCGAATTCCTCGTTCCAGCCATATTCATCGGCATACAGGCGACCGTGGCGTTCGATCGCCCATCCCAAGTCCCCAGGCTGATGGCTGCGGATCACGATGCGCTCCGGCGGTGCGGCCTCTGTTCCGGGATCAAGCACTTGCTGCACGCATTGCATGCCGTGGAGCATCCGGCCGCAATCCTCCGGAGGCATTCGCGACAACAAGGCGGCTGCCTGGTTCCGCGACCGTCGGTCGAGTTGCCGGAAGGCCCGCTTGCCAGCGGCTGTCAGCGATAACACAACATGACGGCTGTCCTCGCGTGAGCGATTGCGTGTGATCAATCCTTGATCCGCAAAGCCTTGCAGGATGCGACTCAAATAGCCGGGGTCAAGCCCCAGCGTCACGTTTACTTGGCCGGCCGTGGTCTGCTTGTGCTGGGCCAGCTCGTACAGTACGCGCGCCTGGGTCAGCGTAAACGGAGTGCCCAGCAGGCTCTGTTCCAATACCCCGATTTGGCGGGTGTAGAAGCGGTTGAAGCGGCGGAACGCGTCCACGTGTTCGGCTTGCAAGCTGGTCATGGCGCGACTCCTGCAGATCCGGCCGGACGATACCACAATAGTTGACTAAGTCAAATATATGGCGTCGCCTGGATCATCGCATGGCAACGTTCCGATCCGGACTTTGGGAGTTGTTATGCTGCTGCCCATGTTCCCGCAAGGGCAGATTCCCCGTAACCGATCATGTCCGAAGTCTTCGACCTCACCTGCGAATTGATCCGCCGCCGTTCGCTGACACCGGACGATGCGGGTTGCATGACCGTGGTCGCCGGGCGCCTGGAAGCCCGCGGCTTTCGCTGCGAAGACTTGAGCTTCCGCGAGGTCGCCAATCTGTGGGCGGCACATGGCCAGGGCGGTCCCGTGCTGGCCTTCCTGGGTCACGTGGACGTGGTGCCGAGCGGTCCGGAATCGCAGTGGACCTCGCCGCCGTTCGAACCCACCGTGCGCGAGGGGAGGTTGTATGGCCGCGGCGCGGCCGACATGAAATCCGGAGTTGCAGCGATGGTGGTGGCGCTGGAGCAGTTCGTCGCCGCGCATCCGGATCATCGGGGCACCGTTGCGCTGCTCCTGACGAGTGACGAGGAAGGTCCGATCAATGTGGATGGCGTGCGCAGGGTGGCGCGGCTGTTTCGCGAGACCGGTCGACGCATCGATTGGTGCGTGGTCGGCGAACCGTCGTCTCAGGAAAGGCTGGGCGACCTGATTCGTGTCGGTCGTCGTGGTTCGCTGTCATTGAAGCTCACGGCGCACGGCGTGCAAGGGCATGTCGCCTATCCCGACAAGGCGAAGAATCCGATCCATGTGCTCGCCCCCGTGCTGGCGGAACTGGCCGCAACGCGCTGGGACGAAGGCAACGCCGACTTTCCACCGACGACCTTCCAGATTTCCAACATCCACGGCGGCACCGGTGCGCTGAACGTGATCCCAGGCAGCGTCATGGTCGATGCCAATTTCCGTTTCGGTACCGCCAGCTCGGCGGAGTCGTTGCGCGAACGTACCGAAGCGATGCTGAAAAAATCCGGCATCGACCATGCGATCGAATGGAATTTGTCCGGGGAGCCCTTCCATTCGCCCGAGGGCGGGAAATTGCGCGAAACCGTGATCGACGTCTGCCGCGAACTCTGCGGTATCGAACCCGAACCCAGCACCGGTGGCGGAACATCCGATGGCCGGTTCATCGCGCCGCTGGGCGCCGAAGTGGTCGAGATTGGTCCTGTCAACGCGACCATCCACAAGATCGACGAGCACGTCGCGCTCGACGATCTTGAACGCCTGCCCGCAATCCATTTCGCGATCGCCGAACGCCTGCTGCGCTGAAGCAGTGGTCACGCCGCGATCGCGACGCGCTTCAGCAAGCCTCTCGCGAGGAACAGTTCGATCCGCTCGAATGGAATGCGATCGCCCGCATCACTGCCGTAATACGCTTCGACGATGTGGCCATCCTCATCGATCAGGAAATCCGCGGGCATCAGGTTGCTGGTGTTCAGGCCCGCCACGCCGACGATGTGCAAACCTTTCAGAAGCGTGGGAATGCGGCTGACGACACCTTTCCATTTGCGCCAGAACGAACGCTCGATGCCGTAGGCCTCGTGCGCGCTGGAAGTCGGATCGGCGACGACGACAAAGGGACGCGGCTTGCGCGCCACGAACCGCCGCACCTCCTCGGGCGTCGAGGCGAATACGGCGATCACGTCGAGCCCCAGCGCGGCGAGACTGGCGTGGTGGCGAGTCAGCTCGTAGATGCGGAAATTGCAGAACGGACAGGCCGCGTCGCGGAAAAAGCAAAGCAGGGTGCGTCGGCCGCTCGTACCGCCGATCGCAACGGGTTTGCCATGGACGTCCTTCAGCGCCAGTGAAGGCGCGACAGCCGATGATTTCAATCGCATTTTGATTCCCCTGTTGGTGGCCGCGTGCTGCGGCGGTTTCGCCGACCGGTAGGCTGGTCGCGCCGTCGAAAATATCCGGTCCGGGATCCAATACCATGAATATATGTGTAAATGTTTAACTCAATTGCATTCCGGCGCAAGGAAGGCGCCTTGAAGACAGTGAAAACGATGGCGCCGTTGGCCAGGCCGCTGCGCGTGGCGTGGCCAAAGCCGGCCCGGAAGATCTGACGTCGCCCGCTAGTCGCGGTTCACAGGTGCGAACACCGCGAACATCCCGGCGTAGGGTTTCACCATGAACGCGGGAGCGCCGTAGTAGTTGCCGTCCACGTAGATTTGCGACAGCGTGCCATCGAGGTACAGCGCATTGCGGCAGCCCAGCTTGTCGTGGAACAGCGTCGCGAAGGTGTGGAAGTTGACCGGCGCGGTGCTGACCACGAACACCGCTTCGTCGGGTTGGCGCGCGCACACACCGCTGCGCCATTTAATGCTGTCGGAATCGGCAACGAATTCCGGATTGATCTTGCCGTCGATCACCAGCATGGGACCTGATTGCGTGGCCCAGCGGGGTTGGGCGTGTGCGGCCGCGAAATCGGCGGTGGTTTGCACCGACGCGTGGCCGTTGGCATCGATCGCGAACACGCCGTTCGGCAGCAGCGAAAAGTTGCCTGCCGCAGGATCGCCGTGCACCGTGTTGAGCGGTTTCAGTGTCTTGCCGTTTTCGACGTACAGGCCCAGCGGCTCCCCGCGTGCGTCGTAGATGCCGGAATTGGCGGCGAACAGCAGTTGCCGGTGGCGCGACGTGCCCCACTGTTGCAGCGCACGGATGCTCGCAAAGGGTTCGCCGGTCGCGGGATCCCGCCAGTGCAGGCCCAGGTCGGCCTTGGCGAGATCGACCGTCACCACGCGGTAATGCACGTTTTCGAACACCACGTCGTGGCTGGCGATGCCTTGCGACGCTTGCCCGCATCCACACAACAGCGTGGCAGTCGTCAGCACCGTCATCCTGAATGCGGTCAATGCACGAAATCGGCGGAGGGCAAGGATGGACTTCATGAGGCGATGGTCGCGGGTTTGCGCGGCGCGTTGCAAGCACCGTCGCCCGCGCATCAATGCGCGGGCTGCAACGTCAGGTGGTATTTCGCGGGGCCGGGCAGGAACGGCGCCGGCTTGCCGTGTACCCACGCTTCGTGGCCCTTGCCGAACCACGGCGACAGCGGGTTGTCGGATTGTCCGGTCGGCATTTCCAGAATGCCGTGCGCTTCGTTGCCGGGCTGCACGTCCATGCGCATGGACGCACCGAACGACGGATGCAGCACGCGCGGCATGTCGTTGTCGCCGGGCAGTTCATCGTGCGGCATGTCGAAGAGGCGCGCGAGCCAGCCTGGCAGCACCACCGACAGCGGGTTGTCGATCCCGGCGGTGTTGTAACGGCCCCAGGTCTTGTCCTCGAGCGGACCGGGCAGCGCCGCAAGCGCGTCGGCGACTTGTCGAGCCGACTGGGACAGCAACGCGTTCCAGTCACCGTATTTCGGATCGAGCAGCCACGCCGGCTTTTGCGTGACCAGCGTCCACACCGCGTATTCGCCAACCGCGGGCGTCGGCCATCTGAAATCCTTCCATTTCACGGATGCGCGCGCGGAAAACGGCGCCAGGACGTTCTCGCGCACTTTTTCGCGGAACATCCGCACGATTCGATAGCCGACGCTGTCGGTGGCCGCACGCGCCTGCCAGTCTTGCACGAACGGTTTCAGCGTTTTCAGCCGAGCGCAGAGCCTGCCCCGGACTTGATCCGGGGATGCACCCGTCCGGGCCAGCACATGCACGTGCGATGAGCCGGGATCCGATTGCTCGCAATGCGAGGCGTCAAGCACGCCCATGAGCAGTTTCTGCCAGCGCTCGAGGAACAGTGCGCGATCGTCGAGCTGGACATCCAGCATGTCGCGCGGAGTGAAATGTTCGCGTGCGCGAAGATCGTCGCGGATCTGCTGCGCGCGCGCGCCCTGGTCGTAGCCGCCGTCGCCGAGCAATTGCAGCGCATCGCCGGAGACGATGCGCTGGTTGGCAGTCCAGATGCGCGAGTCGAGCGGATTCTCGATGCGCGGGTCCTGCGCGGGCGCGGCGTAGCCGGTCCAGCCCGTGCCGGGATTCGACCAGTCGGCCGGGGCGGACGGATCGAAGCCGGCGCGAATCGGGATCACGCTGCCGGCGATGCTCCATCCGATGTTGCCGCGCGCGTCGGCCACCACGAGGTTCTGGGGAGGAATGCCCATGGTCGGCGCGGTCGCGAGTGCCTGATCCACGTTCGTCGCGGTTTCGAGCTGCATCAGGTCGAGATTGACCGCGCGCGGATCCTGTGCGGTCCACACCAGCGCCAGCGACGTGCCGTCCGGCGCCTTCGCCATGATCGGGCCCCAGATCGTATCCTCGACGGTGAAGTGGACATCGGGCGCGCCCTTCACGTGGATCACCTCATCGTGCTTGACGATCGCGGCCCAACCGTCGGGCGTCCTGTACTGCGCTGGATTCTTCGGGTTGCGGATCACGCGCACCCAATCCATCCAGTCGCCCTCGCTGTTGGTGAACCCCCAGGCGATATGGCCATTGCTGCCGATCACCAGCGCCGGCGCGCCGGGCAGGGTGACGCCGTTGAGGTCGATCATCTGCTTCGGGTCGGCCGGATCGGGATAACGCAGTTGCGCGCGATACCAGATGTTGGGCACGCGCAGGTGCAAGTGCGGATCGTTGGCGAGCAATGCCGCGCCGCCGGTGAGCGCGCCACCCACGGCGAAGCCATTGCTGCCGATGCCGATGTTGGCGGCGTTGGAGAGCGCGACCGCCTGGGCGCCGCGTGCCAGCGCGACTTTTTGAGCCGGCATGCCGCGCAGATCGAATGCCGAGGCATCGGGCAGCGGCACCGGTTGCGAAGGATCGCCCTGCATTGGCGCCTCCCAGCGCGGCGACGGCGCCAGCAGGAAATCCGCCACCGGTTTCGGCAGCACGGCGCGCAACCGCGCGATGTTCAATTCGCGCGCGTTGTCGCCGTTCTGGTTCAGGTCGAAGAACATCGCGTCGATCGTGAGGATGCTGTCCGCGTCCTTCCAGGGTTGCGGTTTCGCGTCCAGCAGCAGGTATTCCCACGGTCGCACGGAAAGATGCGCGAGTCCCGCGTTGACGCCTTGCGTGTAGGCGTTCACCAGTTCGCGTTGCTGGTGCGGCAGCGACGCAAACACGCGTTCGGCCAGCGCGCGGAAGCGATGCTGCCGATGGTCTTCGTCCACTTTGAGTGCCGCCTTGCCGACCAGCGCCGCCAGTTCGCCCGCGGCGTCGCGGCGCTGCAGGTCCATCTGGAAAAAACGTTCCTGCCCATGCACGTAACCCAGCGCCCAGGCGAGGTCGCTGCGGTTCCGGGCGGTGATGGTCGGAACCCCGTCGGCGTCACGCGCGATGGTCACCGGCGCCGACAATCCTTGCACGGTCACCGTGCCGTCGGTCTGTGGCCGGCTGCCCGCGAGCAATCGCCAACCGATCGCCGACACGATCACGACGATGATGATCAGCGCGAGGGCGACGCGTCGAATCCAGCGCATGGCAGGTCCTTGGGCGGTCGCGCCATTGTGCCGTTCGCCTCGACGCACGCCAAGCATCGCGGGATTTGTTGTGGAAAGTCAGGCCAGGGATGGCCGTTCTGATCTTTCACGACTTCGCTTGGGAAACGGCCATTCGACAGTCCCGCGATACGGCGATTAGGGATGGTCGCGCCCCTATGGCACGATGCCGGTCCACGCGGAACCGGAGAACTTCGACTCGGCCAGGGTCACGGCGCGTTCGACTTCCGCGGGCTCGAGTTTGCCGGGGGTGAGATTGTGCCGGCGGCGAAAGGTCGCGATCATTTTCTTGATGATTTCGCTGCGCGGAAGCCCGGTCTGGCTGCGCAGCGGATCGACGCGTTTGGAGGCGCTTTGGATGGCCTTGTCGGACAGTTTCTCGCGCCCGATCCGCAGCACATCCAGCATCTTGGCGGTATCGATGTCGTAGGCCATCGTCACGTGATGCAGCACGGCGCCGCTACGACGCGTCTGCGCGGCGCCTGCGATCTTGCCGGCCGGCGAGGCGATGTCGTTGAGCGGCTGGTACCACGCATTGATGCCGAGTCCCTGCAGGGCGTCAAGGACCCACGCATCCATGAACTCGTAGGATTCCTGGAAGCTCATCCCGGCGACCAGTGATTCAGGCGCGTACAACGAGTAGGTGATGGTGTTGCCGGGCTCGATGAACATCGCGCCGCCGCCGCTGATCCGGCGGACGACTTCGATGCCATGCCGATGCGCGGCACCGGCGTCCACTTCATTGCGCAGTGACTGGAAACGCCCGATCACCGCGCATGATGAAGACCATTCCCATACACGCAGCGTGGGCGGGCGGCGGCGCGCGGCGACCTCATCGGTCAGCACTTCGTCCAGCGCCATGTGCAACGCCGGTGGTTGCGGCGCGGCTTGGATCAGGCGCCACTTGAAGTCGTTCCAGTTCGCCCGGTTCACCCGTGCATCTCCAATGCACGCTGCACGGCCACCGCGATGGCTTCGGGCGAGACGCCGTACATCCGCACATTCGGTCCCAGCGCGGCCTGGATCACCGCGGCGTGCTGCGTGCTGCCGGCGGCGGCCGGCAAGCCTTCCAGCGCCACGTCGATCATGGTCAGCGCGGAATCCGGTTCCAGGAAAAAATCGCCGCTGATGCGCACGCGCGTCAGCTTGCCGTCGCGCACTTCGAAGTCCGCCACCACCAGTTTGCCCCCGGGCATCTTGTATTCGCCGTGCATGGTCGCGCGTGCAGTCATGACATGCCGGATCGGACCAGCACAGGAGGCGAAGCTTAGCGCGGCGGCCTCGACGATGTCTTGATGCGGCGGCTCGTGGAACTACCAGCTTCGGCCGTGGAATCGGCTTTGGCCTACGCGGATCGAGAGGCCGACGCCGCCGGTGGGGTGCTCGCAGTCGCCGAGATTCCTGGTGACGCTGATCGTGCCAGCCTGGTAGCTGCCACTCACGTGATTACCGGCCATCACGCCCATGCTGGCGCTGCCGTGCACCTGCGTCTGGTTGTAGGTGGAATCGTCGCAGCGTTGCGCCGCGACTTGCCCGACAGCATTGCCTGCCCGCCCGCTGGTGTCGCCGTAATACACGCCCGGGGGGCTGGTGGGATTGCCGTAGCGGTCGGTCGCGGGATGATTCGCCGGATGGGCGGCGGCGGTGCTTGCAGCAGCGGGCACGTCGCTGGGCGGAAGCTGCAGATTCAAGGGCTGGCTGGCGTCCTGTGCCCATGCGGCACCGGCGAGCAGGCAGGCTCCGAAGAAAACGGTGTTGCGGATCGTGTTCATGGGGATCTCCGGAGCTTACCACCTTCAACGCGCGAGCCCTGTTGACGTGCACATGAATTGGATTGCCTGGCACCATGCGAAGTTCCCGCCGCCAGCGCAAGGTCCTTGGGTCGCCGTCGCGCGGCGGCGCCGCGTTCTGCGAAGTCGCCCGGGCGGGCCGCGAAAAGGCGCCAGCGTGGTCAAGCGGTCGTTTCAAGGCGATCGACCCGTCGCAATCCGCGCGGCAGCAGGCCGCCACGTTGTGCGCGACTGCCGCCGTACTCCACGAGGTCGGACCATTTGAGGGTCAGCTTGCGCTGGCCGGCATACAACGTGACCTCGCCGGAGCCTTCCGCGACCACCGCAATACCGGCAACGCGCTCCTCGCCCGATTGCAATTTCGCCCTGGGGATATCGATCAGCTTGTTGCCGCGGCCGCGATCGAGTTCCGGCAGGTCGGCCACCGAGAACATCAGCAGGTGCCCCTCGGTCGTCACTGCGACGATGCGGTCGCGCGCGGGATCGGCGACATACGCGGGCGCCAGCACGTGGGCGTCGTCGTCCATGTTGATCACCTGCTTGCCGGCCTTCTTGTTGGCCAGCAGGCCTTCGAAGCGCGTCAGGAACCCGTAGCCGGCATCGCTTGCAAGGATCAGCTTGGTCGCGTTGTCGCCGATCGCGACCGCGTCGAAGCGCGCGCCGGGCGGCGGCGTGAAGCGGCCGGTCAACGGTTCGCCGTTGCCGCGCGCCGAGGGCAGGGTGTGCGCGGGCGTGGAATAGCTGCGCCCCGTGGAATCGAGGAACACCGCTTGCTGCGAACTCTTGCCGCGCACGCTGGCGAGGTACTTGTCGCCCTCGCGGTAGGAGAGTTCCGCGGCTGCGACGTCGTGTCCTCTGGCCGCGCGCGCCCAGCCTTTCTCGCTGAGCACGACGGTGACGGGTTCGGACACCACCAGGTCGCTGGCGTCCAGCGCCTGCGCGGCCGCCCGTTCAATCAGCGGTGAGCGGCGTGCGTCGCCATACTTGTCGGCGTCGGCTTTCAGTTCCTGCTTGAT
>Ga0157370_10007983_pt1 | contig 11468 bp, 10 predicted proteins | sample C35metaG_FD_113463 | JGI IMG/M metagenome (GOLD analysis project Ga0157370, IMG submission 113463) | Corn rhizosphere microbial communities from Kellogg Biological Station, Michigan, USA - C3-5 metaG | ecosystem: Host-associated > Plants > Roots > Rhizosphere > Soil | place: USA: Michigan... | reverse complement strand
TGTAGAGATCTATCATGGTTGTCTCCCATTTCAACCCGCCCAGCCTCGACAGTTGCCCGGCGCAAGTCAAGGAACGGCGAAGAACCGATTGAAACAGTCTGCGACAAGGTCGGCGCCGGGTTCGTCATTCAGGTGCAAATGATGACCGCCTGGCAGCTGTTCACGGCTAAAGGGTAGACGCTCCAGCAATTCAGGATGTTTGGCGAGCATGCCATCCGCTGCGACCACCAGTTTTGCCGGGCAACTGACCCGCTGGACAAAGGCCATGGCCTGTTCGGTAGTCAGGCGCAACGGTGAAGGCAGCGTCAGCCGGTTATCGGTGCGCCAGGTGTAACCGCCCGGCACCGGCATCAAACCTCGCTGGGCCAGCAGCTCGGCGGCTTCTCGGCTGACGGCCACCAAGCCTTTCATGCGCGCTTCGATGGCACGGTCCTGGGTGGTGTAGACCGGTTTGCGTTTTTCCCGCAGGTCCAGCTGCGCTTGCAGGGCCATGCCCATTCGCTCGGCAGCATTTTCGCCTTTGTCTGTAGGAGGAATGATGCCGTCGATCAAGGCCAGGTGCGTGACACGCTCCGGCATCGATCCGGCAATGATCAAAGAAGCGATTGCCCCCATGGAGTGCCCCATCAGCGCAAAACGCTTGAGGCCCAGCTGTTCGGCGACTTGCAGCACGTCATGGGCGTAGTCCCACATCGCGTAGCCGGCACCGGGCGGGCGATGCCCGGAATGACCGTGACCGGCCATGTCCAGGGCGATGATGCGCAGGCCTTTAAGCTTGGGTGCGAGTCGGGCAAAGCTGTTGGCATTGTCCAGCCAGCCATGCAACGCAATGACCGGCAGGCCGTCTTCAGGACCGAACAAATGCGCCGCCAGCTCGATGTGCGGCAGGCTCAGGCGGACTTCTTCGACGGCGTTGCTCATGCGCAATCCTGTTGGCGGCGACCGTCCCAGCGACTGAACAGGGTTTTCAGCAACGTGGCCGTGTCGTGTGGACGTTCAAGCGGAAACATGTGGCCGCCAGGCAGGGTCAGGGATTCACCCTGCGGCATGCGCCCAACGGAGCTGGCGTGATGACGCATCACCACACGGCTCTTGTGCCCGCGCACCACCGCCAGCGGTACTTTCAATTGCCGAGTGCGACCGGGGCTGGTGTGGGGCACGCCACGGTAGATGTTGATTTCCGTGGCAGGATCGAAGCGCAGGCGCAGTTTATCGCCGACCTTGTGCAAACCGTGTTGCAGGTAGGCGTCAAAACATTCCGGATCAAAACTGCGGAACAGGGTTTTACCGGCGAAATAGCGGCGGGCGCTTTCCAGGTCGGCAAACTCTTCCCGACGCCCCAAGGTACGACCGGCCGGGGTCAAGCGGTCGATAAAACCGAATCGCTTGGCGGCGCGGATGACCCATTGATCGGTGCGGGTCAGGACCGGAGAGTCCAGCATCACCACACCGCGGTACAACTCTGGGCAACGCAGTGCCGCGTGCAAGTGCAGCACACCGCCGAAGGAATGGCCGACGCCCCACACCGGTTTTGCTTGTTGCTTGAGGTGATGGATCAGCTCGTCCACCAGGTTGTACCAATTGTCGTCCGCCGGAAAACGCGGGTCATGAGCGTGCTGCTCCAGATGCGTCACCTGGTACTCGGGCGCGAGCGCCGCGAACAACTTGCCGTAGGTCCCTGAAGGAAAGCCATTGGCGTGGGCGAAAAATATCTGTTGCGACATACCGGCAAATCCATGAGCGAGACAAGGCGTTGATTGTCCGTAAGACGACGGCTGACAGCAATGACTGTAAGTGACAGGAAGGATGACAGTCCGGTCAGCGCAATGTCCGAAACGACAATGAATATCTCTGTAGCAGCTGTCGAGCCCCAGCGAGGCGGCGTTCGGCTGCGCAGCAGTCGTCAAACCAGCCAACGCGACATTTCAGGTAAACCGAGGTGGTCGAACTGACGACTGCTGCGCAGCCGAACGCCGCCTCGCCGAGCCTCGACAGCGGCTACGGGCCAGGCCGCAGGCGGATCAACGCGCCGGCGGATTCTCGCCCAGCGGCACAACTGCCATGGTCAGACGCGACACACAACTGGCCTTGCCTTCATCGCTACTCAAACGGATATCCCAAACGTGGGTCGTGCGGCCAATGTGTATCGGCTTGGCCACGGCGGTCACTCGCCCACTGCGCAGGCCGCGCAAATGGTTGGCGTTGATTTCCAGGCCCACGCAGTAAAACTTGCTGGCATCGATGCACAGGTAGCTGGCCATGGAGCCGACGCTTTCGGCCAGCACCACCGAGGCGCCACCGTGCAGCAGGCCGTAAGGCTGGTGAGTGCGGTGGTCAATGACCATGCTCGCGGTCAGGGACTCTTCGTCGAACGCTTCGAAGCGGATATCCAGCACTTCGCCGATGGTGTTTTTCTGGATTGCGTTCAACTGCTCGATGTTGGGAGTGATACGCCACAGACTCATCGCTGCTTTCCTTTGTAGGTGTTGTTCGTCGCTCAATCCTGCCACAGCACGGTCTCACTGCGCTCGCTCCATTCTTCGAAGCGGGCGCCGTAAGCCGCTTCGATCACGTTACGCTTGATCTTCAGGGTCGGCGTGAGGAAGCCGTTGTCCACGGCCCAGCTGTCCTTGACCACCACCAGACGCCGCAGGCGCTCATGTTTATCGAGCACGCCATTGACCTCGTCCAGCAGTTTTTCCAGGCTTGAGTGCAGCCCTGCCCTCGCCGTTCCAGTGGCATCCTGTTGCCCGACTGCCGACAACACACACAGCCCCAGGGGCGCACTCAGACCATCACCGACCACGCACACTTGCTCGATCCGCGAATGCACCGCCAGGCGGTTTTCGATCGGTGCCGGCGCGACGTATTTGCCCTTGCTGGTCTTGAAGATTTCTTTCAGCCGCCCGGTCAGGCGCAGGTTGCCTTCAGCGTCCTGTTCGCCCTTGTCGCCGGTGCGCAGGAAGCCATCCTCGGTGATGGTTTCAGCAGTTTTCTGCGGTTCTTTGAAGTAGCCGAGCATGGTCGCACCACTGCGCACCATGACCTCGCCCGAGTCGTCGATTCGTACTTCAACCTCCGGGCAGGGCTTGCCGATCCAGCCGGGCTTATTCTCGCCGGGCCGGCCAATGTGGGAATAACCGCAGCTCTCGGTCATGCCGTAGACCTCAAGCACATCCAGCCCCAGTTTGCGGTACCACAGCAGCAGGGTCTGCGGCACAGGCGCCGCGCCAGACAAGGCGACACGCAACGCATCCAGCCCCAACCCGGCGAGGACTTTGTGCCCGACCCGCTTGCCGATAATGGGCAGGCCCAGCAAAAAATCGAGGCGTTTTGCCGGGATCTTGCTGTACACGCCCATCTGGAACCTGGTCCAGATTCGCGGCACACCAAACAATGCGGTAGGCCGCGCACGTTGCAAATCAGTCAGGAAGGTATCGAGGCTTTCGGCAAAGAACACCGTCTGCCCGGTGTAGATCGATGCCAGCTCGACGAACATCCGTTCGGCCACGTGGCACAGCGGCAAGTAGGACAGCAGTCGGTCCGACTCGTTGAGCCCAAACAGTTGCGTACCCCGCGTGGTGGCAAAGCCCAGATTACCGAAGCTGTGCATCACGCCTTTGGGCAACCCGGTGGTGCCGGAGGTGTAAATGATGGTCGCCAACTGATCGGCGCCGGGCTTGGGGTCATCCTGGATGGGCGAACTGCGCTGCAGGTCGGCCCAACTGAAATCGAAAGTACCGGGCGGGTGCAGCGGCAGACTGATTATCGGCAGGTCAGGTTTGACGCCACGGGACATGTTCGGCCAGTCGTCGAGTTTGCCGATAAACGCCAGTGCCGCTTCGGAATGATCGAGCACCTGGGCCACGGATTGGGCGGTCAGGTTGGGGTACAACGGGACTGAGACGTGCCCGGCCATCCAGATCGCCAGGTCGGCGATGATCCAGTGGGCACAGTTTTTCGAGATCAGGGCAATGTGGCTGCCTTGTGGCAGTTCGCGAGCCCTCAGCCAATGCGCGGCGCAGCGAGCCTGGTGGCCGACGTCGGCCCAGGTCAGGGTCTCGACCTGCCCGCCACCCGTGGGCTGGACCAGGAAACGCTGGCGTGGATGGCGGGCCTCACGCTCGTAGAAAACATCCAGCGGCAATCGAAAAGCAGCAGACATGCGACTCGCTCCTGAATTTTTGTTCTGGAGCAAGCGTAGCCAACCAAGCAAGTGCTTGGTTGACTATTTCGTACAAATTTTCCCGTCGGCAAATTTTATGGGTGTTTGATGCCGTTGAGCTTCATCGAACCAATCAGCAGCTCATCGGCGTCGAGTTCGGCCAGCCCGGCGGTGCTGACTTTCTCCGGCGGATGCCCGGCGCCATGTTGCAGGTAGCTCAACAAGTGACCGACCAACGGGTTATGACTGACCAGCAGCACATTGCTCACCGACACGAGTTGCTCGGCCACCTTGTCCGGATCGGTTTCCGGGGTCAGCCACTTGACCGTACGAATCTCCGGCTCGAAACCCAACGCTTCACGCACCACTTGCGCGGTCTGCTGCGCTCGCAGGTAGGGGCTCGCATAGATCGCCGTCAGCGGTTGCCCGATCAGCAGCGCAGCAGTGCGCAACACTTCCTCGCGACCGTGGTCGGTCAGCTCCCGTTCCGAATCAGGACGGGAGCCATATGGTTCAGCTTCACCATGACGCAATACCCAGAGTTTCATAGCTTGGGTTCCTCATCTCTGACCGGATGCGGTGCGGGTGCCACGACGTGCGGCGCTTCACCTTCCGGTGTACGCGGCGCCGGCCAATCGGCAAACGGCCAGGGCTTCTGGTCGCTGTGGAAGGTGCCGAACCGACCGATCTGGGCCAGGAACTGGCTCAGGCTGTCGCCGAAGTTCATCAGGCTGGCGCTCGGGGCGCCATAAAACAAACGATAGATCAGTTGAACCAGCACCACCGCGCCAAGGATGAACTGCGCCACTTGCCAGACCAGCAGGAAGACGATCATCCACAGCACCCGCAGCAGGATGGATTCGTACTTGGACTCGGTTTTCGGATCGTTCATGTCGCTGTCCCCTGCTTTGTTTTAAAGCGTGCTTAGTTGAAACCGCTGGTGGAAATAAAATCGACGTCGGTTTTCGGTTCGCCGCGCATCAACAGCCCTATCACCTGCTCAAGCGTGCGCCCCTCGAACAGAATTGCGTGCAACCCGGCGACCAACGGCATATAGACGCCGACCTCTTGAGCCTTGGCCTTGAGCACTTTGAGCGTGTTCACGCCTTCGGCCACTTCGCCCAGACGCGTGACCGCGTCTTCCAGGCTCAGGCCTTGGCCAAGGGCGAACCCGACCTGGTAGTTACGGCTTTTCGGTGACGAGCAGGTAACGATCAAATCGCCCACGCCGGCAAGACCGAGGAAGGTCATCGGGTTGGCCCCCTGATTCACCGCAAAACGCGTCATTTCCGCCAGCGCCCGGGTGATCAGCATGCTCTTGGTGTTTTCGCCCATGCCCAGCGCCACCGCCATGCCGGCAATGATCGCGTAAACGTTTTTCAGCGCTCCGCCCAACTCGACGCCAAAACGGTCGGCGCTGGCATACACGCGAAACGTCCGGCCGTGCAGCGCAGCCTGGACCCGCTGGCACAGTTCTTCGTCTTCGCTGGCGACCACAGTGGCGGTCAATGCGTGTTCAGCGATTTCACGGGCCAGGTTCGGCCCCGACAGCACGCCGATGCGCGCTTGCGGAGCGATTTCCTCAAGGATCTCGCTCATCAGCTTGAACGTGTGGGCTTCGATGCCTTTGGTCAGGCTGACCAGCAACTTGCCACTCAACCGCTCGGCGTGCGGAACCAGGACCGAACGCAGGGCGCTGGAGGGCAGCGCGACGAAACACAGGTCGCAGGCATCCAGCGTGGCTTGCAGGTCAGTCACCGGTTCTACCGCCGGGAGAATCTTGATGCCTTTGAGGTAACGCGGGTTTTCACGATTGACCCGAATGGCCTCGGCCTGTTCGGGGTCACGCATCCACTGTCGGACCTGATGCCCGTTCTCGGCCAATAGATTAGCCACGGCGGTACCAAAACTTCCGCCTCCCAGGACCGCAATTGGGCGCTGTTCAGTCATATGCAATCCGTTAATCCATACCAGTGGCGATGTCGGCATTATACGGAGCGTCCCAGTGGCGGCCAGCCCCTGCGTCAATTACCCACAAATGTAGGAAGAAGGCCGATAAATCCTAGGAAAATGCCGGTATCGCCAATGGAAAAGTAGACAAGCTCGGTTAACATGCGCGCCAACCTATCGCGATCAAGGGTATGACGTGACGTTTGCTTCTCCTTCACCCCGCTCGCCGCTGGTCCTGGCGCTGATTTTCAGCCCGTCCTTGCTGGCCGACGACTTGTTTCTCGACAACGAACCGCTCCCGCAAGTGCTGACGGCCACCCGCCTGAAGCAGTCGCCGGCGGCGGTTCCGGGCAGCATGACGGTGATCGACAGCGAACTGATCAACGACAGCGGCGCGCGCGACATCAGCGAGTTACTGCGGCTGGTGCCCGGCATGATGGTCGGCAACCTCAGCGGCAACCAGGCCGCCGTGAACTACCACGGCACCAACGTCACCGGGGCCCGGCGCATGCAAGTGCTGATCGACGGTCGCTCGGTGTACCGCGCGGGCCTCGCCACGGTGGACTGGAGTGATATCCCGGTCGCCATGGAAGACATCGAGCGCATCGAAGTGTTTCGCGGCCCGAACACCGTCAGCTATGGCGCCAATGCGCTGATGGCGGTGGTCAACATCATCACGCGCAACCCGGCCGACAGCCATGGCACGCGAGTGAAAGTGACCCGTGGCCAACGCGGCATCAACGACTATTACGCCAGCCAGGGTACCGGTTGGGACGGTGGCGACCTGCGTCTGTCCCTGTCAGGCCAGCAAGACGACGGTTTCGATTCGGACCGCAACGAGGCCGATTATCGTGACAGCCGTCGCCTGAACCGCTTTAACCTCGCGGTCAGCCAGACGCTCACGCAAAGCCAGAGCATCGACTGGCAATTGAATGCGAAGGAAGGCACCAACCAGCGGCCCTATACCTACCGCCCGGTGTTCCCCGGGATTACTGCCGCCGGGGACAATTCTGACGTCACCGCCAAAGACTACGCCGGCTCCTTGCGCTGGAACCTGGACTTGAATCCCGAGCACAGCCTTTATATCCAGGGTTCGGCCCAGCATTGGGATCGCCAGCAAACCTGGCGCGCCTGTGATGCCGAGGTGTCATTCAGCCCGGAACTGACCCGACTCTGGCAGCTCAATCCAAACTACACCGAACGCCTGGCGCGCAACATGGATCGCTTCACCGGTTCCGGCGCACCTCGCGGCACGCCAGCGGAACAAGCGCTGGCCAATCAGGTGCTGGCGCAATGGAAAAACGGCGCGCGGCAAACACTCTGTGGTGACATCGATCAGAGCGCCCGTGAATCGCGCTACGACCTCGAAGTGCAAGACACCCTCAGCCTGTCCGACAGCCTGCGACTGGTCAGCGGCATGAACTATCGTTATGACCGGGCAGATTCCGAGACCTATTTCAATGGCACGCTCGACGACACGACTTGGCGCACGTTTGGCCAACTCGAATGGCGTGCCACAGAGCATTGGTTGTTGCAGGGCGGGGCGATGTTCGAGGACACGCAGTTGACCGGCAGTTCTCTGACCCCGAGGGTGGCGGTCAATTACCTGATCACTCCGCGTCACGGTTTGCGCGCCGTATACTCTGAAGCGATCCGCTCACCGAACATGTTCGAAAACAACGTCAACTGGAGTTACCAGGTGACCAATCTGCGGCCCACGGCCTACGGTCAGACCAGCGCCCGTTATTTCGTCAAGACCCGAGGTCCGGGTGACCTCGACAAGGAACACATGCGCTCGCGAGAGCTGGGTTACAACGGCTACTTCGCCAAACTGGGGCTGAGCGTCGATGTGAAGCTGTTCTACGACGAAATCAGCGACATGATCAGCGAGCCGCTGCGCAACAACCAGTACATCGCCAGCAACTCGAACAACGCGCGGTTTTCCGGGGCTGAAACGCAACTGGACTGGCGTCTTGATAACGCTGACCGCCTACGCCTGACTTATGCCTATGTCGACGCCGACGCGAGTAACCCGCTGGATGAGCAGCAGACTGCGCGCAACAGTGGTTCCGCCGGTTGGCTGCGCGATTGGGGCTATGGCTGGAACAGCGCGCTCTTCTACTATGGCGACGATGCGCTCAACGGTTACCGCTTCGAGCGCGTCGACACGCGCATCGCCAAACGCATCGGCCTGGGCAAGGCCAACCTGGAACTGGCCGGTGTCCTTCAACAACGTCTGGATAACCAGCCCACCACGTTCATCGACAACAATTACGACGAGCGTCGAGTGCTTTACTTCAGTGCGGAGCTGACGTTTTAAATGCTGCAGCGCTTGGCATGGAAATCGCCGCCACTGGGCCGCCTGCTGGTCGGGTTGTGCCTGGCGGTTGGTTGCCTGTTGGGCGCCGTGCCGGCACAAGCCGCCGACATTCTATTGACCGGTGCCGAAGACAGCCCCGGAGTGCAATCCTTCGTCCATGCGCTGAGTGAAATGCGCCCGGCCGACAGTGTACGTTTCCAGCCACTGGCGAGCCTCCCAATGCCCGGCAAATTACCCGCTGGCACTCGCTTGATTCTGCTCGATCTGCCGAGCCTCGACTGGCGCCAGCAAGAGGCCCAGGGCCCGGCGACGCTGGTGCTGCGTATCAGCCGCCTGCAAGCCCGGCAACGTTTCGAGAATAACGTCCCACCGCACCTCAGCCTGCTCTGGAGCGATCCGCTGCTGGATCGGCAATTGCGCCTGACCCGGCTCATCCTGCCCCAGGCCAGGCGCATCGGTGTGCTGTACGACAGTCACAGCGAATTCCTGCTCAATGAATTAAGGGAGGCCGCCCTTGGGCTGGGCCTGGAAGTGGTCACCGAGCGTTGGGATAACATCAACGACAGCCGTCCTTTGCAGGCCCTGCTGAAAAATTGCGACGTATTACTGGGTCTTGACGATCCCGACCTTTACAACCCGAAAACTGCAAAAAATCTGCTGCTGAGCAGCTATTCCCGGCAATTGGCATTAGTCGGCCCCAACGCCGCGTTCGTCAAGGCGGGCAGCCTGGCCAGCACTTACAGCGATCAGAGCGACTGGCTGCAAGTGCTCGACGAAGTGCTCGACCTGCCACCCCCGAGCTGGCCGCGTGCTCTCTATCCGCAGCACTTCAAAGTGTTAAGCAATCCGCAAGTGGCTCGTTCATTAGGAATTGAACAGGTGAATGAAACATCTGTCGCCACCCAGTTGGCTGAAGGAGAAAGCCGTCCATGACCCTCCGGCGCTCTTGGGACATCAGTACGCGCACCCAGATGATCAGTCTCGGCCCTGCCCTGTTGCTGACGTTGCTGCTGATCAGCTTCTTTACCTTTGTGCGGATCCAGGACTTGCGCCAGGAGCTCAACCACACCGGGCAATTGATCGCCAACCAGCTCGCACCCGCCACCGAGTACGGAGTGATCTCGGGGAACAACGAGGTGCTCGAAAGTTTGCTCAAGGCCACGCTCGCCACGCCGAACGTGCGATTTCTGGAGGTCCAGGACAACGCCAACCGGATATTGGTGTATGTCGAGCAGCCGTCGGAAACCTACAGACGCTCGCAGCAAGTCGAAGTGTTTCAGGCACCGGTGCGGCTACAGCGGATTGCGCTCAACAATGATTTTTTCCAGGGTTCCAAAGCGGCGAGCACAACCCCCTCCGAGGACTACCTGGGCCGGGTGATCGTCGGTTTGTCGAATGACGCCTTCAACCAGCGCCAGCAGGAAATCTTGTTGAAGGCTGCGATCCTCGCGCTGTTCGCCCTGCTGTTTACCTTTCTCGTTGCCCGGCGCCTGGCGGGCAGCCTCTCCCAACCGATCCGCGATATTGGCGACGCGGTGAAAGCGATTCAGGAAGGCGATTACAAAACACCCCTGCCGATTGTCGACGACACCGAGTTGGGCGCGCTGTCGCAACACATCAACAACCTCGCCGCCGGCCTCGAACAAGCCAGCCGCGAACAGCATCAGGCAATGGCACAGTTGATCCAGACGCGTGAGGAAGCGGAAAAGGCCAACAATGCCAAGTCTGACTTCCTGGCAATGATGAGCCATGAACTGCGCACGCCGATGAATGGCGTGCTCGGTATGCTGCAATTGCTGGAAACCACCGACATGACCGAGGAGCAGATCGAATACGCGGCTTTGGCGTCGGAGTCCACCGAACACCTGCTCAAGGTCATCAACGATATTCTCGACTTCTCGCGCATCGAGCGCTCGGAACTGGAACTGGAGCACATCCCGTTCAACCTCGCGGACTTGATCAGCACTTGCGCCCAATCGTTCCAGCACAGCGCGTTGCAGCGCGGCCTCGACCTGCAGTTGCAAATCCCCGAGGACATGCGCGCCCTTCAAGTGCAGGGTGATCCGACGCGGATCCGGCAGATTCTGGTCAATCTGGTCGGTAATGCCTTGAAGTTCACTGAGCACGGCCGCGTGAGCATCGAACCGCAGTGGCAATCGCTGGATCACGAACTGCTGTGGTTCACCTGCACCGTGCGCGACAGTGGCATCGGTATTTCCGCTGAAAGCCTGGAGCTGATGTTCAATGCATTCCAGCAAGCCGACAGCTCTATTTCAAGACGCTATGGTGGTACCGGCCTGGGCTTGCCGATTGCCCGTACTTTGGCTGAACGCATGGGCGGCACCTTGCGGGCTCAGAGCGAAGAAGGCCTGGGCTCGGTGTTTACGCTGGAAATCCCGCTGGCACTGTACAAGCAGCCGCTGCCCGTACTGACACCCCGGGTACAGACCGGCAACGATGATGGCGAAGGGCGCAATGTGCTGCTGGTCGAAGACAACCCGGTCAATCAGACCGTCATCGAAGCAATGTTGCGCAGCCTGGGCTTTACTGTCAGCGTCGCAACCGATGGCGCGCAAGCGGTGCGCAGTGCCGAGAGCCTGGTATTTGAAGCGATTCTGATGGACTGCCGCCTGCCAATCATCGATGGCTACGAAGCAACCCGTCAGATCCGCCAATTGCCCGGCTGCACCGACTTGCCGATCATCGCATTGACGGCCAATGCGTTGCAGGGCGACCGCGAAGCCTGCTTGTCGGCTGGCATGAACGATTATCTGGCCAAGCCCTTCAAACGGACTGATTTGCAGCAAATTCTGCAGCGCTGGGTGCAGTAGTACAGGCCTTTCGACCATCTGCGACTGGCGTGAAAGGCGAAAGTGCGGCAGTCTTAGTCACCCGAACAGGCCCGAAAAGGGGCTTGAATAATAATTTCAGTGCACAAGTGTACATTCATGTCCTTGGTGCTGTGACTTTCACCACAACGCAATAGTCTATGAGTAGGCTGCCGGTTCGAGGCATGAACGCTTCGATCGGCCG
>Ga0157370_10007982_pt1 | contig 11469 bp, 12 predicted proteins | sample C35metaG_FD_113463 | JGI IMG/M metagenome (GOLD analysis project Ga0157370, IMG submission 113463) | Corn rhizosphere microbial communities from Kellogg Biological Station, Michigan, USA - C3-5 metaG | ecosystem: Host-associated > Plants > Roots > Rhizosphere > Soil | place: USA: Michigan... | reverse complement strand
TATCCGCTGAGCTACCGGGATCTGGAGGAGATGATGGCCGAGCGTGGATTGTCCGTTGACCATTCGACCATTGCCCGCTGGGTTCTGTTTTATGCGCCGATTCTGAACCGGCGGATCCGTCGGGAGATGCGCCGGCCCAACCGCTCTTGGCGGGTGGATGAAACTTATTTGCGCGTGGCCGGCAAATGGACGTACTTGTATCGCGCGATCGATTCGGCCGGGGACACAATCGATTTCATGCTGTCGACGGAATCGGGATCTGACGGCGGCAAAAGGCTTTCTCCGCCTGGCAATGAGTGCAGGGCCAGTCCGACCGCGGGTGATCAACGTCGACGGCCACCCGGCGTATGCATCTGCGATTGAGGAACTGAAGCAGGAGGGCGAGCTGGGCCGCAAGTGTCGATGCCGCCCATCACGTTACCTCAACAACATCATTGAACAGGATCATCGGTACGTGAAAAAGCGGATCACGGCAAGCCAGTGGTTCCGCTCGGTCGACGGAGCACTGAATACCATCGCGGGATACGAGGCCATGAATATCATTCGCAAGGGTCAGATCCGCTGGTTGCCGAAAGGCGACGTTGTCGGACAGAAGAATTTCGTGGATCGGATCTTCGCCGCAGCCGCATGAAGTAAGAACAACTAAACCTCAGCACAACGGATCGGCTCTCAAACGGTTTGCGACACAGCCGTTCAGTTCGCCACGCGTGTGTCGACCGCTGACCTCCGACAAAATCGAGGCTTTGACTGAGAAGCTTCGGGAGGGTATTCGACTGGATATTGGGGAGGTGGCGTGGCTGGAACAGCAGACACGACTGCTTCACGGCGAATACCTGATTGCCGTTCACAATGGAAGAGTGATCGCGGGATGTTACACCGGTATCGATGTGGCGGCGGAGATCTGAATGTGACCAGCAAAGTCATACGTCGACTCGACAAATCTCGCATAGGCCCAGCCGCATGCCAGAACACGGCGAACAGATCAGCGCGATGTGATAGCCGATTCGGGGAAAGCCCCCCATATTCGAGGAAAGTAGCTTCCGATATTTCGTAATACCGGACGAACGGAGGAACTTTCGAATCGCCTACATGGCCTGCTGAGTAAAGCCGGGAAGCTCATCATCGTCTTCAGCCGTCCTGCGCGTCCAGCGAAACAACCCTAATTGGAGTGATGCTGGAGTGATGGCCAGCGGAATACTGATCAACTGGCGAAGAAGGGCCAATACGATCCTGCGACAGCAGGATCGTCCTCAAACGTCGTCAGGTCGGCCGCTGCGGCAGAAGTGGAAAATCTCGTTATTCGCAATCCGAACTGCCCTTAGCTGTAATAACTTGGACTCGACCCGACGAACATCGCACGGAAGCTCAACTCATCGGACATCACACTTGTGCCGACACTCCGGAGATGCCACTTCGAAGGCCCTTCCGGATCGCCGGCCACCCAGAACCGTTCGTTACGGTGGGCCGTACTCCTTGCAGTCGGGATCAGGGTGACGATAATCTAAACGACACGCTGACCTTAAGGTTTGGGTCAATGTCCAAACGTGCAGCACGACCGCTCCAACAAGTAGCGCGGATTATTTTTGGGTTCATTGCCGTGCTGCTGGCACTGCTCGTTGGCACGATAATTTATGAAGCAGTCGCGACCGCGAAGGAGCGCGTTCGGTTCCCGCCCCCTGGACGGCTAGTGGATGTAGGCGGTTATCGCTTGCATCTCCGGTGCGAGGGTCAGGGTAGTCCCACAGTGGTGCTCGAAAGCGGTAGCGGGATGACTTCCAACGAGTGGGCGCTGGTCCAGCCTGAGGTAGCGAAATTCACCCGAGTTTGTTCGTACGACAGGGCGGGCCTCGGCTGGAGTGAGAGCGGTCCGCCGGCGGATCCAGTTGAGGTCTTGTACTCCCTGCTGCGAAATGGAGCGGCATCTGGACCCTATTCGATCGTCGGACACTCATATGGCTCCGGTCTGGCCCGCAGGTTTGCGTATCGGTTTCCAGATGAAGTCAAGGGAATGGTGCTAACGGCGACTTCCTACCCCGACGAAGAGATGCAGCAGCTAAGCATCGACACGAACTCACGGGACACTCGTTTTTTCGAGACTTATGCCTGGACCACGCGCCTGGGTCTATTGCGTATCACCCCCGAAAGGCGCTTGCCTGAGATGCTCCGCGTGTACTTCGGCCTCCTGCGCCAATACCTTCCGCCGAAAATTGCTCAATGCGAGATCGCGTTCCTGCATCAGACCAGACATGTTCAGTCCTTGATCATTGAAAGGTCGCACCCAACTCCGAAAGAAGAGATCGAGGATATCGCCGCTTGCACGCGGGGTTTCGGGGACATGCCTTTGGTTGTTCTTTCCGAGAAATGGGTTTATTCGTCGAATGCAGGTGAAAAGGAGAAGGAAGAGGCACGCCTCGAAGCTGAACGCCAGGCGAGACTCGCGAGATTATCCACACGCGGAAAGAAGATCGATCTTGACGCCGGTCACCTCATTCCGCTGGAGAGCCCCTCTGCGGTCGTCGATGCGGTCCGTCATGTAGTGCTCACTGCGCGGTCCATGCAATAGGACAGACTGTTTCTGGTTTAGGGGCGATCCGGAAACTGAAGCTACGCCGCCTCCGAAGAGTCGGTATGGAAAACGTGGCCGGGCAGTCCACATCTGACACTCACGACTCCACCAGGCACCACAAGCTGTCGGGTTAACTCCAAATTTTCACATTTAGCGCAAGCGAGCTGAACGCTACGCACGATGATGGCGCATGATCCAGCACATTCCTAAAAGACCAGAGATCACAAGCATAGAGCTGCGAGGTTCAGGAACTTTTGAGCTCGGCGTATCGAGCGTCGCGACCTCGCCGTAATAGCAATTGCTGCAATTCAGGTCGCCATTGGGGCCGTCGCCTACGAAGCTAATGATGCCACCGCCCGCGGGTGCCCGAAACGGCAGAAACAGCCCCGGATCGCGAGGAGTAAACGTACCGGCAATCGCGGTCGACGAACCGAAAGTGGTCGAGGTAACGGTCAGCCCATTCCCTGTGCCTGTGAACTTAAATATGGAAGTATCGTTAACATCACCCGCTCCATCGCTCGTGTCCTGAGTCGTCCCTGTGTTCGCGAACAGGCCGCTTGAGGGATGTGAAGCCCCATCGGTTGTAATGCCCGGCATCAGGATAAACGTCCCTCCAGCTGAAATCGTAGGTAGCGCAAAGGAATCGGTCGGCGTGGTGCCGCTGACTGAAAAAACGCCTCTTGTCATTGCGGAAGTACCGGTGTTAATAAACGCAAACAGGATACCGTCGGACGCCACTGAAGGATTGCTTGACAATGCCGTGTCGATCGCACCGTTCCCTGTGTTCTGACAGGCGTAGCAGACAAAAATTGTACCCATTTGGTCAGCCTGAACTGGCGCGGGACATACCGTGAATATCAACCCTAATAAAATTACCTCTAAGCTGAGCTTCTTAGATATGTGAATGCGCATTCTTATCCTCCGCGACGAGGAGTATATTCCGCGCCCATTAAATGCGCAACATCAAACACTTCAGACACGCCTGAGCAAATGCATGGGGCGTGCGGTAATCAAGGCTGCTGTGCGGCCTTTCATGGTTGTATTCGGTTCGCCACGCGGCGATCCGCCGCCCTGCTTCCCATAGATTCCGGAACCAGCTCGTATTCAGGCATTCATCGCGCAGTCGTCCGTTGAAGCTTTCGATGAAGGCATTCTGAACCGGCTTACCCGGTTCGATGTGGTTGAGTTCAATGCGGTGGTCGATTCCCCAGGAAAGGAAATGCCGACTGGTAAGTTCGCTGCCGTTGTCCAGTCGAAGCCGCTCTGGACGGCCGCGTTCAGCGATCACGCTATCCAGAGCGCGTGTGACGCGCCGGCTCGGCAGACACGTATCCACCTCAAGGGCCAGACATTCCCGGGTGAATGTGTCGACCACGGTCAGCACGCGAACCGTCCGGCCGTTCGCCAGACGATCGTGGACGAAATCGAGGGACCATTGCTGATTGGGAGCGGTGGCCACGAATGCGGGCGGCCCGACACGCGCCAGACGCTTGCGCCTGCACCGTTTCACGCTCAGACCCGCGGCCCGGTAAACGCGAAACAGGCGCTTATGGTTGACACTCTCGCCTTCGCGCCGCAGCAGAACCCCGAGCCGGCGGTAGCCATAACGTGGCTTGTCTCCGGCGAGCTTGCGCAGTCGCTCCTTCAGTGCGTTGTCCTTTTCTTCGTCGGGCTGGTAACGATAACTCGACCGGGCGATATGGGCGAGCTCGCAGGCTTTGCGCTGAGTGGCGGCGAATGTCTCGATCAGATGCGCCGCATCCGCGCGCCGGTCTACGAGCTCAGTCCGTTTTTTATTACAAGGGCTTTCGGCATTTCCTTGTCGAGCGCGAGTTCGGCGACCAGCTTCTTCAGCCGGCTGTTTTCGTCTTCGAGATGCCGCATTCTGGTCGCCTCATTCGGCTCGAGTCCGCCGAACGTCGCTTTCCAGGAATAGATCGTCATCTCGCGCGCCGCCGTCATCGACCTCGATGTTCATCAGGGAGACGGCACCGCGGCGATCTTCTTCGCAGATCCGGACGTCCTCACCTTCTCCATGCACGGAGTGAAAAACTTCCCCTTCCGTAAACAAGCTGGCGATATCGATATCGAACTGGAGGACGGAGCGGAGGATCGAGAATATCTGGCGCGTCTGTGCGAGACTCTCCCGCGGATATGGGCGGTTCGTCCGGATATCGTGTTCTTCCAGGCGGGAGTTGACGCCCTGGCTACAGACAAACTCGGGCGGCTCTCCCTCTCGCAGGAAGGAATGCGCAACCGGGATCAGCTTGTGATCTCACAGGCTCGCGACCAGGGCGTCCCGCTGGTGATTACTCTCGGCGGCGGCTACTCGGAGCCAATCGAAGCTACGGTCGATGCGCATGCCGCTACCTTCCTGACCGCAGCGCAGATCTTTTCAGGCGGCCGAAGGACTAATAGCGGTTGAGTTCGCTAACGAGCGCGGCGAGGCCGCGCCGGGAGTAGATGTCGGCCAGGCGCTGTTCTTCAGGCGAAGGCGCCATGATGCGCAACAGCGGCGAGGAGTTGATTTCGTCGCGGGAGGGCACCCAGACCTCGCCATCCGCGAATTCGACTTCGCTGACAAAGCCGGTCATACCGGTGATCTCCACAGGGCGCCCCTGGCGGGAGACTTTCAGAGCGGTATCGGGGACCAGGCTGGCGCGCGAACCGGAGCCGAGGACCATGGCAGGGTTGGAGGCCGGGACCGAGCCGGCAAGGTACTGATGGCCGTCCTGATCTTTCACAAACCAGCCGACTTCGACGTAACGGACGGTTTTGGGCGAGCGGTTTACGACATCGATGCGGGGGGATCTGGCTTCATTGCCGGAGATGGCGGCCCAGCCCTCAACCGGCTGCACGGGTGAATCGGGAAGAGTCAAAAAAGCGAAGGGCGTGAGGCGATCCGCCGATGCGATGCTGGTGCCCGCAACCGCGCCATTGCGGGCGAGAGTTACATCGAGCTGCGGCCGCTCCATTTGGCGAGCGAGGCTGAGCGCCATTTCGGTTTGCAAGGCCTTCTCGCCACGGGCCTGGAGAACGTGTTTGAAGTAAGACCTGTCGCGCTGTGCTTCGACTTCCCAGAAGGTCATCGCCCGTTGCGAGTTCAAGCGGTTGGGGCCGTAGAAGCTGCGGTCGTCGAACAGCACGCCATCGAGCTGGACACGCACAAGCGGACCGGCCGCGGCCTGGACGGGACGAACAAGCCGAACATCAACGGGCAGTGTGAAGTTCTGCCCGGGCTGGACATCGATGCAGGGCCGGGCGACCGACCCTCTGCCACCGGGAGCAAATTCCTGGGTCGAAATGAGCAAAGTCACACCACGTACCCGGCGCACGCTGGCGTTGCGAAGCGTGAGGCCCATGTGGAGATCCAGCACAAGCGCGCCGCCGCGTGGAGTGGCGCGCGATTCGCCCATGCTCGTAGAGATCAGAGCCAGGGGCGAATCGGGAGGAAGGTCAATTTTTACGGAGCCGGCGGTATCGAGAACCGAATGCTGCGCGAGCGCGGGCAAGGCGAGCAGCATTGTGGCGAGAACGGCTCCGAAACTACTGGAGATAGACATTGTTGATGGTGACGGATCCTGTATCGTCTACGTACCGAACGCCGATCTGGCCCTGTGCGCCGACTGTCTGGTCGGCAATCGACGCCTTGCGATTGAGCAGCTCCAGGCTGTTGAGTCCGGAGCGGACTTCCACACCTTCAGGGGTCGAGTGCAGAAAGGCCACGGAGCCATGTACTTCGATCCGATTCTGGTAGCGCGAGTAAAAAACACCGGTTCCGATCAGAGCGATGAGGCTGGCGAAAGCGATGACGAGCCGCGAAGTCCGACGTTTGGGCATCGCGACCGAATAGCGCACGCATTCACCCGCCTCGAGACCGAGCCGGATGTTGGCGCGCATCTCGCTCGCGAGGCATTCCCAATTCACGGCCTGAGGCATACTATCGGCCGTTTCCGCGCGCAAGGCGGAAAATTCATCTACTTCGGTTGAGCAATCCGGGCATTGCCGCACGTGGCGGTTGAGCAGGAACGCGCGGGTAAAACTGCAATCTCCACCCGCAAGCATTGCCAGATCGGCGCTCGATGGATGCCTCACGCTCAGGCGTGCCTCCTTACCATAAATTTACGCAGCTTCACGCGCGCGTTGGCGATATGAGAACGCACGGTGGCCTTGGAGCAGCGCAGCCTGCGAGCGACCTCTTCGGCCGGGAGATCTTCTATGTCGCGAAGCACGAGCGCCGCCCGCTCGCGAGGCGTTAATCTTTCAAGACCCGCGGCGAGCCAATCGCGCTGTTGGGTTCGGATCAGCGAGGCTTCCGGATTTTCGGCATAGTCGTGGGGCGAATCGGTTATTTCACAAAACGCGATGCGGCCGTGCCGGCGCAGGAAATCGAGCGCGGTATTGGTGGCTATGCGGGAAAGCCAGTGTGCGGCTTTCTGCTCGTCCTTTAGCTGATCCTGACGCTGGAGGGCTTTGATGAAAGCCTCCTGCGTGAGGTCCTGCGCATCGTGCACATTGCCGACGATGCGATAAATCTGGAGAAAAATGCGACGGAGATGCTCGGTAACGAATCGTTCTTCGAGTTCGGGGGGCGCTGCTCCGGCCGGAGCTTCGGGACCCGGGAAATTCTGGTTCATCAAACGCGATGGCGCGGTCGTTTGCATCCCTTACAAAGGTGACGCCGGGGAAGCGGAAACGTGGAATGGATTCTTGCGCGCTATTCTCAAGTATAGGTGAGTTACGGGCGGCAGGTCACCGTTATCGGGGCGGGGAAAACGCCCTTCGGATCGTTTCCCGACAAGGACTTGCGAACCCTGGCCGTAGAGGCCGGGCGCAAGGCTTTGGCGAACGCCAGTATGGGGTCGGAAGCCATTGAGGCGTTCTATTTAGGGAATTTTGCCGGGCCCGAATTCGTCGAACAAAACCATTTAGCCCCTTACATCTCCTCGGCGCTGGGCATTGCGGGCGTTCCGTCCACACGCTTCGAGGCGGCGTGCGCATCGAGCGGCGCGGCGTTTTTCCACGCTTTTATGGCGGTGGCGAGCGGAGTTTATGATGCCGTGATGGTCGCCGGTGTGGAAAAGATGACTTCCCAGCCGACGCCGCGCGTCACGGAAATTCTGGCCGGGGCGGGGGATTGCGCAACCGAGGTGAAGGCCGGGTCCACATTCCCGTCGTTGTTTGCCATGATCGCCCGGCGGCATATGTACGATTTCGGAACAACACGCGAGCATCTTGCGGCGGTCGCCGTGAAAAACCACGAAAATGGCGCGCTGAATCCGGATGCGCAGATGCGGAAGGTAATTACGCTCGAGCAGGCGATGAACGGGCGTCCCATCGCGGACCCCCTGAATCTTTACGACTGTTCTCTGATCAGCGACGGGGCGGCGGCCGTGATTCTGTGCGCGGCGGAAAGAGCACGCGAGTTTACGGACAAACCGGTGCGCGTGCTCGGCGTGGCGCAGGCTTCGGACTGGGTGGGGCTGGATCAGAAACCGGACATTACGACATTTGCGGCAGTGCGCGGGGCGGCTGCGAAGGCGTACGAAATGGCGCGCCTCGGGCCGAAGGATATCGATCTGGCTGAAGTGCACGACTGCTTCACCATTGCGGAGATTATCGCGCTCGAGGATCTGGGGTTTGTGGAGCGCGGTCGCGGAGGGTTTTTCAGTTTTGAGGGCGGCACACGGAGGGATGGGCCGAAACCGGTAAATGCGTCGGGCGGGCTGAAATCGAAGGGGCATCCCGTCGGAGCGACAGGCGTCGGGCAGATCTGCGATTTGGTGCAGCAGCTTCGGTGCGAAGCGGGCGAACGGCAAGTAAAGAAGCACTCGACCGGACTGGCTCAGAATCTGGGCGGAACCGGCGCAAGCTGCGTCGTCACCATTCTGGGGCGCGATTGAGGACCGGTACGGTTTATACGGAAACGATTGTGCGGGCCGCGCCTGAGAGGTTCGCGAGCGAAGCGCCGTATCAGGTAATCATTGTGTCGCTTGATGGTGGCGGGCGCGTGACGGCGAGAGTTCAGGGCGAGAACGTTGCTATCGGGGATCGCGTACTCGAGGCGGAGCCGCGCGCCGGTGTACCCTGGTTTCGAAAGCTGACCGACTGACTGTTGATCGCGCACAACGCCCAACCCGAGTGGCGGGCTGTGCGCTCGGAGAACCATGAAGCTGGCAGAGCGGATGTCGCGGATTCTGATCGAATCCGCCTTCGACGTATTGGTGCGGGCGCGGGCGCTCGAAGCGCAGGGCAAAGAGGTGATTCATCTCGAGATCGGCGAGCCCGATTTCGAGACCCCGGAACATGTGATCGAAGCGGCGAAAAAGGCCCTCGACGAGGGCTACACCCACTACGGCCCGACGCAGGGCTTGCCGGAACTGCGGGAGGCGATTGCGGCCTGCGTGTCGCGTTCGAGGGGAATCGCCGTTTCGGCGAAGCACGTGTGTGTGGTGCCGGGCGGTAAACCGATCATCTTTTTCCCGATGCTGGCCCTCATTGAGCCGGGCGACGAGGTGATTTATCCGAATCCGGGATTTCCGATCTATGAATCGATGATCGGATTTCTCGGAGCGAAGCCGGTTCCGATTCCCCTGATCGAGGAGCGTGGATTTTCGTTCGATCTGGAAATCTTTCAAGCCAGCCTGACCGACCGGACGAAAATGGTGATTCTGAATTCACCTCAGAATCCGACGGGCGGTCTCATTCCGGCCGAGGACATCGCGGCAATTGCGGAAATGCTACGCAAGCGCGACGTAGTGGTACTTTCAGACGAAATCTACTCGCGTATTTATTACGGCCCTGAGTCGCCGGTGTCGATTGCGAGTATGCCGGGAATGCTCGAGAAGACCATCATTCTGGATGGCTTTTCGAAGACATACGCAATGACGGGGTGGAGGATCGGCTACGGAGTAATGCCGGAGTATCTCGTAGACGCAGTCAATAAGTTGATGGTGAACTCCAATTCGTGCACCGCCACGTTCACACAGCGGGCGGCGATTGCGGCGATCTGCGGGAGCCAGGAGCCTGTGACGCGAATGGTAGAAGAGTTTCGGCGGCGGCGAGAGGTGTTCTGTTCGGCGCTGAACGAGATTCCCGGCTGGCGCTGCGAGATGCCCGGCGGAGCGTTCTACGCTTTCGCGAATGTGAAGGCGACAGGGAAGACATCAAAGGAGATTGCTGACCGGCTGTTGAACGAGGCAGGCGTTGCGTGTCTGAATGGTGGGAGCTTCGGGGCTTTCGGCGAGGGCTACTTGCGGTTCAGCTACGCCAATTCGTACGAGAACCTGATGCGGGCGGTGGAGAAGATCCGGACCTGGGCCGGATGACGACGGCATGAAGGGAGGATGCCTGCAATAGGTGCGCCAGACAGCATTGGGCAACTTGAACAACATCGGACCGCGCGAGGCTGTAACGCCAACTGTGTAAATGGCGGAGCACTTACATCACAACCCGTCGACAACTTCCTGTTTTAGACGATCACCGAACATGGCGACGAGCTGATTCATGACTATATCCCAGCCTTGGCGGCGCGACCAGCGGTTGGAAAAGTTTCGGATATTGAGAAACAGGATTTTGAGTACGGGGTCATCGTTGGGGAACATCTTGCGGGTGGCGATGTTCTTGCGCATCTGCGAGTGCAGACTTTCGATGGCATTGGTCGTATAGATCAGGCGGCGGAACTCGACCGGATACTTGAAAAAGGCGGTCAGCCCGTCCCAGTTTCTGCGCCAGCCGTCGATGGACACAGGGTATTTGGCGCCCCACGCCTGATCGAAGCGCTCCAGCGCCAGTTCGGCAGCCTCGATGATGGGCGCGGTATAGATCGGCCGCATATCCGCACAGAAAGCCTTGCGGTCTTTGTATGAGACGAACTTTGTCGCGTTGCGAATCTGATGCACTACGCACAGTTGCACATCCGCAACCGGGAAGACACTGCGCACTGCGTCCGGCAGGCCGGTCAGACCATCACCGCAAAGCACGAGAATATCCTGTACGCCGCGCGCCTTCAGGTCATTGAAAACCTTGAGCCAGAAGCGGGCGCCCTCGGTTTCTTCGATCCACAGTCCGAGCACTTCCTGGCGGCCGGAAACGCCTACGCCCAGAACGGTGTAGACGCACTTTTTGAGAACCCCTTTCTCGGTGCGCACCGCCACTCGCAGGCCGTCCACAAACACCACCGGATAAATCCGTTCCAGCGGGCGGCTCTGCCAGTCGGTGATCTGCTGGTGCAGATGTTCGGTGGCGCGCGAAACGAACTGTGGGGAGATTTCCACGCCGTAGATCTGCCGGACATGGTCCTCAATCTCGCGCGTGCTCATACCGCGGGCATAAAGCGAAATCACCGTATCAGTGAAGTTGCCGACCGATGTCTGCCGTTTGGCGACGATCTTCGGATCGAAGTCGCCGTTGCGGTCGCGCGGCGTTTCGATTTCCACTTCCCCGAAATCGCCGCGCACGGTTTTGGCGCCGCTGCCGTTACGGGAGTTGCCGCTGCCGCGGCCTTCGGCGGCGTATTGCGGATACCCGAGATGCTCCTCCATTTCCAGTTCGAGGAATGCCTCCAGGGTCTGCTTGATGAGCCCCTGCACGATCGATTTGGAGTCCACCGCCGCAGTTCCACCCTGTGCCCGGATCTGGGCCATAAGGAGTTTCTTGAGCGCCTTCGGATTCTGCGTCAATCCGGAAACGTCCACTGCTTCTGCGTTTTCGTTCATAGAGCGATTCCCTTTCTTCACTTCGGTTTCGCTCCACCGCGTTTCCGGCCTCTGGCCGGCGTCCGCCGCCGTTTTCCGAGATTACTTCAGTCGCCCTACGGGCTCCTTCCGTCATCCCGGAAAACGAAAACAGGAAACCTCAAGCCAAACTACCAGAAAACAATTTACACAGAAAATGTTACAGCG
>Ga0157370_10007981_pt1 | contig 11469 bp, 10 predicted proteins | sample C35metaG_FD_113463 | JGI IMG/M metagenome (GOLD analysis project Ga0157370, IMG submission 113463) | Corn rhizosphere microbial communities from Kellogg Biological Station, Michigan, USA - C3-5 metaG | ecosystem: Host-associated > Plants > Roots > Rhizosphere > Soil | place: USA: Michigan... | reverse complement strand
TGATCTTCGGGTTGCTGATCGCTCCCTGCTGAACGTGCCACTTGGTCAGGATCGCCTTGTACGCGCCGCTCTTCATCAAGACCCTGAGCGCGTCACGGACCGGCACGACGAGGCCGCTCTTCTTCGGGATCGCGATGCCGTAGGGCGCAGTGCCGTAGGGCTTGCCGGAGAGCTTGAACTGGCCCTTCGACTGCGTGACCTGATAGGCGGCGACGGGAGAGTCGGCCATCGCGACCTGCGCACGTCCGCTCGAAAGCGCCAGGTTGACACCGTTCTGGTCGGGGTAGGCCGCGACGTGCACCTTGCACTTCTTGCCCTGCGCCGTCGCGTCAGCCTGCTGGGTTGTTCCCTTCTCGACGGCAACGGTGTGCCCGCACAGGTTCGCGAGGGACAAGATCGCCGGCCCGCCGGCCTTCTTCACGTAGAAGGAGGTGCCGGCCGAAAAGTAGGTCACGAAGTCGACGACCTTCTGCCGCGCTTTCGTATCGGTGAACGACGACATGCCGAGGTCGTACTTGTGCGCGGCAAGGCCCGGGATGATGCTGTTGAACGTCGCGTTGACCACCTTGACCTTCAGGCCCATCACGGTCCCAAGCGCCTTTGCAAGGTCCGGGTCCATGCCGATGACGGTCTTCCCGTTCGACGCGATGAACTCGTTCGGGGCGTACGTCGCGTCGGCGGCGACCGTCAGCGTGCCCTTCGCCTTGTACGCCGCGGGAACCTCTGCGGCCACCTTCTTGTTGAGGATTGGCCCGCCACCCAGTGCCTGCGGTACGAGGAGGACGGATGTAGCTACCAACAGAGCTGTGATTGCGACCAGCCGTGTTACGTTCGACGCCATAGCAGGCAACCTCCTAGACAGGGGCGAATTCCGACGGAGCGGGCCGTCATTCTAACCCCGTGTCCGGGACCTCAGCTGACTCTTGCGCCTGTCGGGCGGCATCCTCGCACTGCTCAGCGTGCGAAGGCGGGCGACTGATTTGTGGCCGCCGGGACGTCGTGCACCGGACGGGCTGCCATGTAGATGCCGGCGACAGCGGCCCATACCCAGAAGACGAGGCCGCCGAAGAAACCGAGTGGCGTCAGCTGCACGAGCCCGAGCGGGAGCGCAATCCAGCCGAGCCACCGGGGCAGCGCACCGCCTGCGATCGACGCGGCCGAGATTGCGAGCAGAACGATCATCAGGCCGCCGTCGCCGGTCGTTGCGCCGCCGCCCGCGCCGTCTACGTGCCACGCTTGAAGCGCCGCGGGTGTGATCACGCTCTGGTGGGCGCCGACGAAGCCTAGGGTCGAGTAGACGCCTGCCTCCGCGAACGCGGCGGCCACGGTCACCGCGGTGCCGGCCAGCAGGGCGCCCGAGACGAGCGTGTGCACGCCGGTTTGCCGGGCCCGGGCCCAGATGCCGACCAGGAACAGCGCCAGCGCGAGCGCCGCATAGTGGAGCAGGAACCCGCCCCTGGCGATGCTGGCGTGGTGGCTTGCGTAGAACGGGATCAGCTTCGCGATCGGCGTGTCCGAGTCCGGGAAGTTGCCGATGGATCCGTTCCCCGCGACCTCGAGCACGAGATAGACGACGCCCGCAAGCGGGACGATCCTGACGAGCCGGTTCATGATCTCCTCCTTTGCGCTTGCATAACTGCTGCGACGCTAGGTGGCGACGGGGCGGCCGTCATCGGTCGGCCGGAGGATCTGGGCGTCAGCCGCGCGACCGATCTTCGTCGCGGCGCCGATCAGTCGGCGGGCTGACGACAGCAGCCGCGAGACCGTTTACGTTTTCGGTTCCATGCGTCCGCGCCTCGAGGCCTCGACGGTCGATCTGCTCGCCGCGTGCGTGCTGTCGATCGGCGTCGAGCTCCAGGTTTGGCTCGGTGACGGCACCAGTACGCACCGGGTGGTCGCCGCGCTCGTCGGTGGTGTCGTGACGGGGTCGGTCGCCGTCCGACGGCGGTGGCCGGCCGCTGTCGGGTTCGGCGTCCACGGGATGCTCGCCGTCGCAGTCGCGGTCGGATTCGTGCTGCCCGCGGGCTTCCTGACGATCGGCTGGTTCTGTGCGCTCTATGCGCTCACCGTCTGGACGTCGGACCGCGTATTCATCGCCGCCCTCGTGTTCGTCGTCGTGAGCGACCTGTGGCACGAGGTGATCGAGCTGCGTGCGGGGAGCGGCGTCCCGTTTACCATCGGCGCTGTCGCCGTGATGTGCCTCATTCGCTTCGTGCTCGGCGATCGCGACAGGCGCCTTCGCTTCGCGGAACGCGAACGTGACCTTGCCGCGCGGGAGGCGGTGGTCGAGGAGCGGGCGCGGATCGCGCGCGAACTGCACGACGCGATCGCTCACGACGTGTCGCTGATCGTCGTGCAAGCAGGGGCAGAACGGCTCGCCCTCGACGCCGCCGCAGGCTCGACCACGGACGTGCTGCAGACGATCGAGCGCACGGGACGCGGCGCGTTGACGGAGATGCGCAGGCTCGTCGGCATGCTGCGAAGCAGCGAGGGCGAGTCGCTTGCGCCTCAGCCCTCTCTGGCCGACCTGCCGCGGCTCGTGTCGCAGGTCCGCGAGGCCGGGCTGCCCGTCGAGCTCAAGGTGGAGGGCGAGCGACGCGAACTGCCGCTCGGGATCGAACTCTCCGCCTATCGAATCGTGCAGGAGGCGTTGACGAACGCGCTGAAGCACGCCGGCGACGCGCGCGCGACCGTCCGAGTCAGCTACTCCCCGGACCAACTCGAGCTCGAAGTCGCCGACGACGGCGTCGGCGGACCTGCACGCGTCGCGGGCGGCGGCCACGGCCTCGCCGGTATGCGCGAGCGCGTCGCGCTCTACGGCGGACGTCTCGACGCGGGCAGACGTCCCGAGCGAGGCTTCACCGTTCGGGTCGTCCTCCCCATCCGATGACGAACCTCCTGCTCTGCGACGATCAAGCGCTCATCCGCTTCGGCTTGCGCAGGATGGTCGAAGCCGACCCAGAGCTTTCCGTCGTCGGCGAGGTCGGGGACGGCGAGGACGCCGTCAGGGAGGCGCACCGGCTGCGCCCCGATCTCGTGCTGATGGACATACGGATGCCTGTCCTCGACGGAATCGAGGCGACGCGTAGGATCGTGCGCGCGAGACCGGCGACGAAGGTCCTGATCCTCACCACGTTCGGCCTGGATGAGTACGTCTACGAGGCTCTGTGCGCCGGCGCGTCCGGGTTCATGCTCAAGGACGCGCCACCGGAAGAGATCCTCGCCGCCATCCGGATCGTTGCTGCGGGTGATGCTCTCATCGCGCCGGCAGTCACCCGGGCGGTGATCGAGGAGTTCGTCCGTCGCGAGCCGCAGCCGCCGCTACCCCAACCGATCGCTCTCGCTGAGCTCACTCCGCGAGAGCGCGATGTCCTCGAACTCCTCGCCCGCGGCCGCTCCAACGCCGAGATCTGCCAGCAACTCGTCGTGACCGAGGCGACCGCAAAGACCCATGTCGCCCGCATCTTCCAGAAACTCGACCTCCGCGATCGCATCCAGGCTGTCATCTACGCCTACGAGTCCGGAATCGTCTCGCCCGGCCCGGGCTGAGGATGCGCACACTGCCGCGACACCAATACTGACGCCCTTCAAGGACGTAAGAGCGGTCGAGGCGCCGAAGACTCAGGCCGTGCGGAGTAGCGCCGCCTCAAGCGGAGGGGGTCGACGAGTCCGTCAGAGGGCTTTGAAGTGAGTCCGGGCGCCGACATCGGCGTCGACTTCTTCGACGCCGGGTAGAACGCGATCGCACTCAGGAGGGGCCGGGCCGGATTGGCGGCCCCTCCACTCTTACGATTCTCACGCGCCGAGTGCGCCGTACACGAGCTCGTAGGCGCGGACGGCGTCTTTGTCCTGCTGCGCCTTGCGGAGCTCAGCACCGTCGAGCTTCGCCGCGACACCGTCGATGAAGCGCCACTGCAGCACCGACCGCTTCACGGCGCCGACCGCGTCCTCGGTGTACGGGTAGAGGTCGAAGCCGAGCCGGCGCGGGTCGTCGCCCTGCCCATAGCCGGCGCGGCGCAGCTCGATCGCGAGCTCGAGTGTCTCCATGAACGCCGTCGCACCGACCATGTTGTCGTCGTCGAACGTGCCCCAGCCGGAGTTCGCGTGCTGATGGCCGAGCAGTCCCTCCGCGGCGAGCAGCGCGGCGTACTCGGCGAGATTCTCGCCGTTCATGATCAGGTGCTGCCAGTCCATGTTCACCTGCACGTTGTCGATCCCCTCGCCGCGCAGCTTGTGGATCACATGCAAGGTCATGCCGATGTTGCGCATGAAGATCTTCATCGCCGGCTCCGAGTTCTTGTGCTCGAGGAACAGTGTCGTACCGCTCGTCGCACACTCTGTTGCGATCTGGCCGACGCCGTCGATGAGCCGCGCCCACGACTCCGCGTACGGGGTCTGGAACGGGTAGTTGTAGCCTTCGACTCCCGGCCAGACGATTATCTGTGAGCCGACCTCGCCGGCGAGCTGAGCCGCTTCTTTCCCTTCGGCGAGTGCCGCATTCCGGACCGAGTCGTCTGGTGAGGTTAGGCCGCCCTTGCCGAAGCGCGGATTAAGGTGCGTGCCCGTCGCGATCGCGTAGATCCCGTGGCCGTCGAGCGCCTCGCGCACCACGTCGAGGTTGTCGTGCGAAATCTCCTGCGGGTAGTGGAATTCGTAGTCGTCCATGAGATCGCCCAGTCCGTCGACCGCCGTCCTCACCTTGTCGACGGTCGATGCGCCCGCAAGCTCTGGCTTGTACCCGCCCGGATTGAACCGCGTCGCCATCGCACCAAACGCCCAGATACCAAGAGAAGTCCTCAAGCTCGCTTGTTCCTTTCGTAGTCTGGACAAATCAGTCGGTTCATATGATTATACGGCAGTTGCACACGGTTCTCTGCCAACCTAGGAGGGCGAAGTGTTGAGGCTACGAGTCTTGCCGGCGGCCGTCGTGGCGGGCATCGTCGCGTTGTGCGTATCGGGCTCGGCGGTGGGTGCCGGGGAAACGTTCACAGTGAACTTCGGATCGACAAGCGGGACGATCGCGCACTATGGCGGCGGCCTTCTCCGCCATCAACAAGCGACGATCACGCGCTCGAACAACAGCTACGACGACCTGAACGGGCTTTCGCCGTACCTTTGGCGCGGCGGTCTCCCGGGCGGAGCGCCCAACACGCCCTCGCACTGATGGAAGGAGAAACGCGTTTTGTATAGCGACACATCGATCCTGTTGATCGACAACGAGCCCGTTGAATGGACGGCTGGGGTTGCCGCAACATTGGGCTCGAGATTGTCTCGAGCGACCGAAGAGCACGCCGAGGTGCTGCGCTTTCAGAGCGACGGAGCTCTGCCGCACGACACGACACTCGAGTGGCGTGTCGAGATCTCGCCCGAGGCCCGCTTGCTCGTACCCACGTACCAAGGCGTGGTCGAGCGACGTCGCCTTGACCGGATGATGCCCGTCGAGTTCCGCGGACCAGGTTGGCAACCCGCGCTACGCGACACCCAGCGGCTGTCACTGCCGTATGTCCTGTTGGAGGACGGCAGCGGCGTCGAGCTTGTCGGCACCGACCCCGCATTCACAACTCGCTTCGACGTGCACGTCGACGCACGGCAGCCCCACCTGGCCGTCTCGTGGACCTACCGTGCGCCTGCCGGCGCCCATGACCAGGAACGACGTCTCGTCCGATTCCGAGCGCCCGACCCTCAGTCCGCGGTGGCAGCTTGGTTCGCCAATGCGACGCCCGACGTCCCGCCCGGACCTGCGTGGCTGCACGAGATCGCCCTTCAGGACTACGACTACTTCTCGAACAACGGTGACGGCTGGTTCGCCGACCTCGACGCAACCGCGACGTTCGTCGCGCCCGACGATCGCCACCGGGCGCTCTTCACACTCCATGGGTGGTACGACGAGGTCGGCCGCTATTGCTTCGACGACGAAGAACACCAACTGGAGGAGGCGTGGACAGTGTTCCCCCACATCGACTCCGAGGAGCTACTCGCTCGCGAGCTCGTCCAACAACCCGAGAACAACTTGCCGCGGGCATACGCCTTCAGGAACCTCCGAGACCACCGCAGCATCGAGCTTGGCTGGAACCAAGTTCGCGATCGCCTGACCTATGCACGCGACCTCGGCTTCCGGACCGGCTTCTATCTCATCACGGGCTTGATGGCTCTCGGCGACCGTGACGAGCACCTCCAGGACGGGACGGGACTGGCCGCGGAGGCTGTTCTCTGGATCGGTCCGGACGCTGTTGGGCCGACGTACCTCATGAACCCGACGCACCCTGCTGTCCGGGAGAAGATCCTCGCCGTCACGGACGCTCTCCTCGACAAGGTCGGTGATCTCGTCGACGCGTTCGTGATCGACGAGGCGTACTACATCGGGTACGGCGAGCTCGCCCCCGCTTCGTGCCCCGGTTATGCGGACCAGGCCCAAGCAACTCTGATCCGCGAGATCGCCGCACGCTGTCATGCGTTCCGCCCGTCGCTCGCGCTGCTGACCGCCGACCACCTCGGAACGCAAACGCTCGAAGGCAAGGCTTACCCGTACAGTCTCTTCGCCGACGGCATCTACCACGACGCGTGGTGTCACGCTCAGCCTTGGAGCGCGTCGCTGCTACCGGCCTGGCGGAACGTGGTGTGGAGCTGCAACTGGGCTCCTCAAAGTGAGATTCTGAACACGAAGTGGGCCGTTCTCGCCCACGACGCCCCGATCGCGCTGAGCAACGGCTGCTTCGGAGACGACATCGGGATCGCCGAAATGACGCCGGAAAGCCGAGAGCTGATCGTCGATCTCTGGCAGACGAAGATGTCACGCACGCGGCAACGCGGCGTGACAATCGTCGACGTCGATTGACTGGTCGCGTCACCAGTCCGCGCCGGACGCTGCGGCTTCCCCGCCGTCGACTGCGATGCACGCCCCATTGAGGTGATGCGCGCCCGGCGCAAGCAGGAACGCCACGACCGCAGCGACGTCCTCCGGCGCGCCGACCCGTAGCTGCCGACCCTGAGCTTCCCATCTTGTGCGCGTCTCTTCGACGAAGCCGGCGTTTGCGTCCGTGCGAATCAGGCCGGGCGCCACGGAGTTGGCGCGGATGCCCTGATCTCCGTAGTCGATCGCGATGGCGCGCATCAGCGCTTCGGCGCCCGACTTGGCGACGGCGTACAGCGGCCAGGCTCGAGATGCGCGCTGGGCATGAATCGACGTGATCGTCACGATCGACCCCGCTCCGCCGGCGACGAACCGCTCGAGTGCGATGCGTGAACCGTGTACGACCGGTGCGAGGTTGCCGTAGAGCGCCTGGTCTACCTCCTCGGCGCTCATCTCCGACAGGCGCCCGCGCGGAAACGTCGCGGCGTTGTTCACCCATCCCCCGAAGGAGCCTTGCCGCGCAGCGGCATCCGCGGCTCCAAGGAGGGTCTTCTCTTCCCGAAGGTCGCCGGCAATCGGGGTGATGCCGGCGTCGTTCGCGAAGGCTGTCAGCCGTTCGGCGTCGTAGTCGACACCGACGACGGCGTCGCCGTCCTGGAGGAGCCTGCGTGCGATCGCTTGACCGATCGCCCCGGCCGCACCGGTGACGACCACAACCCTGGTCACGCGGCGACCGTGATCTCCGCGCCGCCGCGTGCCGCCGACCGGTGGAGCGCATCGATGAGCTCGACCGTCTTGGCCGCAAGCCCGCCCGGCGACTCGTTGACTCCTTTGCCGTGGATGAGCTCGACGAATCGCACGGGTGGAACATCGCACGTATACGCACCGGACTCGGCCTCGATCTCCACCGCTCGCCGCGAACCGTCGTGCAGCAAGAGCTCGAGCCGTTCACGCTCGACATCGAGCATGAGCACGCCATCCGACCCGAAGATGCGAATGTCGACCTGGAACTTCGAGTCGTCCGGCAAGGTGGCCGCGCCCGAGACCACTCCGATTGCACCGTTGTCGAATTCCACGTGCGCCGCGTCGTAGAGATCGACAGGAGCGCCGGCGTTGGACGTGCGCGCGCTGACACGTGCGGCCCGCAAACCCGTCAGCCAGAAGAGCAACGCGCTCGAGTGCGTAATCTGCCCGTGACCGTAACCACCACCGTTCGCAGCGACCTGCCACGTGGCGGGATCAGGCGCGGCGATCGACGGCTCCCAGACGCTTGGAACGCCTCCTTCATCGGCGCCGCCGAAGAATCCCTTCGTCGGCGAAGCCATGTGACACAGGACGAACTCGACGCGCCCGATCTCCGAGACGAGCTGCTTCGCCGTCGCGACGAACGGCTTGTAGTTCCATCCGTACGGGACGAGCAGCTCGACTTCCTTGCGCTCCGCCTCATGAACGAGCTCCCACGCTTGATCGGGCTCGAGGGTCATCGGCTTCTCGCACATCACGTGCTTTCCCTTACGTAGCGCCGCGATCGCATGCTCGTAGTGCAGATGATGCGGCGAGCAGACGATGACCCCGTCAAGCTCGAGTTCGAGGAGCTCGCGGTAGTCCTCAGTCGCATGGAGGAAGCCGAACGCGCTCTGCACCTCCGAAAGCTGCTCGCGTCCAGGACGGCATACGGCCGTCAACTCGACGTCGGGCCGCGCGGCGAGGATCGGCATGTGGTTGGTAGTCGCCCACCAGCCCGCGCCGATGAAGCCGATCTTGGCCTTCTTCACCTGCTCCACCGGGCGAGCCCGTCGTCGTCGCGACGACGATGCACGAGCCCCCGCTCCTCGAGCCGCTCCAGATGGCCAACGACCGGATACACGGCAAGGCCGTTGCCCTCCGCCGGCCAGTCGCCTACCTCCATCCCAGCTTCGTCGACGACGGCAGGCGTGCTCAGCTCGGCCGCGCCCAGCGCCTTCCAGATCGAGGCGTCGAGCCGCTCGACGAAATCGCGGCTCGTATCGAGAAACGCGGTGACCTCGGCGCCGCGCAGCACCGGGAAGTGCCCGGTCACCATGGTCGCCGGTGCGAGCAGCCGGAGCGCGTCGATTGACCCGAGATAGTCGTCGACGTTGCGATACGTGGGCGGAAATGCCGAACCTCCGTCGACCGTCGGAAGCGCACTGCCGAGAACCGCGTCGCCGATGACAGCCAGTCCCGACTCCTCGTGATACAGCGCGACATGGCCGTCGGAGTGACCAGGCAGGTGCAGCACGCGGAGTCGCGCGTCGCCGACTGCGAGCTCGTCGCCGGGAGCAACGCATTCGTCTATCGGAGCTGTATGCGTCACGGATAGGACGTAGCGATCGACTTCGCTGTCCGAGGGCATGCCGTGCTCGCCGGCGAACTCCCCGTATCGCTCTGCGACCATCCGCTCTGCGTCTTCGATGTGCGCGCGGTCGGCGGCATGGCAAACGAATCGCGCTGCCGGGAGCAGATCGCGGAGCTCGGCGTTGCCACCTACGTGATCGAAGTCCGCGTGACTCACGACGAGGTACCGCACGTCCTTCTCGGTTCGGCCGCTACGCGCAAGGAACGACGTAACGGCTTCCTTGGCCGTGCCGGCGATCGCGGAGTCGACGATCAATAACTCGCCTTTGCTCTCGAGAATGACGATCGTGACGATCCGGTTCCCGAGCGGAATCTCGAGCCGGTGGAGATCGATCACGTCAGCGACCCTCGAAGCGAGGCGGGCGCTTCTCGGCAAAAGCCGCCCTCCCCTCGGCACTGTCGGAGGTCGTGAAGCAATAGGCGAAGAGGTCGTTCTCATAGGAGAGCCCCACGTCGAGCGCCGTGCTCTGCGCAACACGAACGAGGTGCTTGACGATCTGGCAGGCGATCGGCGCATTGGCTGCGATTCTCTCCGCCAGCGCCTGAACCTCGTCCTGCAACTCCTCCACCTCGACGACCTTCTGCACAAGCCCGATTCGGAACGCCTCGTCGGCGCCGACCATGTCACCCGTGAGCAGCATGTGCAGGGCATTGCCGGCGCCGACAATGCGAGGGAGGATCTGCGTCTCCCCGGCGCCACCGCACCAACCAAGCTTGATCTCCCCAGCCCCGAACTGTGCATCACGGGCCGCATACCGCACGTCGCACGCCAGCGCAAGCTCCATCCCGCCGCCGATGGCGTAGCCGTGCACCGACGCGATCACAGGCTTCCGAATCGCGAGAACCGCTCGAACGTAGTCCGTTCGGTTGCGAAGGCTCCAATTGTCGCCGTAGTCATCCAGCACTCCAACGTCACTGCCGGCGGAGAATGCGCGATCGCCGGCACCACGGAGGACGACGACGCGAACCTCGCCACGTGCGTTCACCTCATCCGCAATCGCAGTGAGCGTCCGGCCCATCTCCGGCGTGATCGTATTGAGCTTGGCCTGCCGGTCGATCGTGATCGTTCCAACGGCGCCGTCGATGTCGAGCCGCAGTTCCTGCGTCATGTCGCCCCCTCGGTTATCGCGGGCTCGTGCGGAGCATGGCGATTTTCATCCACGAGCTCCGAGAGAATCTCGTCGTTGTGCTCCCCGAGGCGCGGCGGCGGCAACCGGACGGACGCGGGGGTCAGCGAGAACCGAACCGGTGGCGCAGGCATCCTCAGCTCACCAACGTCCGCCTGCTCGATGGACGTGAACATCCCCGTCTCGACGACATGAGGGTCGGCTGCGAGATCGGCATAGGTGTACACCGGACCGGCCCAGAGCTTGTGCTCGTCGAGGACCGCCAACCAGTCGGCCGTGGGCTTCTGCGGCAGAAGCTCGTTCAGGATCTCGACCACCTCGCTCCTCCGGTCCATTCCGTCGGACCACTTCGTCATCACGCGGAGACGATCATCGTTCAGGGCCTCACCGAGCATGTCGAGCGGCGCCTGCGCAAGCGTCATCCAGCCGTCGCTCGTGCGATACACCCCATACGGCGCCGTGACGTAAGCGTGCGCCGACGCGGCGTCCGGGCGTTCCGGCAGCGTGCCGAGGTTGAGGTACGTGACCAGCTCTTGCGACTGCGCATCGAGGACGACGGCAAGCATGCTGACCTCGACCTTCTGGCCCACCTCGGTTCGCTCGCGTGCATGCAAGGCCGCGAGGATCGCCATCCCCGCTTGATACGCCGTCATGGCGTCAGCTGCCCAGATCGCCCCGGGAAGCGGAGGATCGGCTTCGGCGCCGACCGAGAACATCGACCCGCTGTAGCCCTGGATGATGAGGTCCTGGCCGGGGCGGTCGACGTACGGGCCGCTCTCTCCGTAGCCCGAGATCGAGCAGTAGACGAGCCGTGGATTGATCCGGCGGAGATCCTCATAGCCGACTCCGAGCCGGTCCGCGGTCCCGACGCGCCAGTTCTGGATGAAGACATCGCTCGTCTCGACGAGCCGATAGAACGCCTCACGCTCATCCGCGTCTTTGAGGTTCAACGCGACGCTGCGCTTGTTGCGGTTGAGTCCCAGGAACGCCGTGGTGTGCCCACCGACGTGCGCGTTCGCGAAGGGATGAGTCCTTGTCCATTCACCTGTGAGCGGCGGCTCGATCTTGATCACGTCCGCCCCGAAGTCACAGAGTCGCATGCCGCAGAGCGGCCCG
>Ga0157370_10007980_pt1 | contig 11471 bp, 10 predicted proteins | sample C35metaG_FD_113463 | JGI IMG/M metagenome (GOLD analysis project Ga0157370, IMG submission 113463) | Corn rhizosphere microbial communities from Kellogg Biological Station, Michigan, USA - C3-5 metaG | ecosystem: Host-associated > Plants > Roots > Rhizosphere > Soil | place: USA: Michigan... | reverse complement strand
CAGCTCGCTTTTTAGTTCAAGCAGATCACTTTTGGTTACCAGGTCTAAATTCATGTCTCTTAAAATTTAATGATCAATGCTCTCCAGCTAGCCATAACAAGAAGCTATCTGTTTGGAGATTTCACATCAAAAATGAGAACAGAAACATGTAATCAGATGCCCAATGGAGGTGTTTGGGCATAACTGCGCTTTAAACTACGCTATTGTTGATTAACAAGGCTTACCGGGACAATATCAAAAGCCCTATCCTTATCGGATATGAAAATATATTTTGAGGAGTCTTCAGAAGAAAAATAATTCTGGGCAGTTGCCAATGGTATTGGCTTGTCGCCATGAACAAAATTCTTGGCAATCATCTTATACCATGGACTGTGCCCCTGAGTGCTCACCAGTCTTTTACCGTTTGGCAGCATAAGCTTCTGCAATTGGCGCATGAGATCCATAAATGCCGCTAAATTCCCGCTGTTAATTACTATTTTTTCACTCGCCTCATAATGCAGGATTTCATCCAGACGGTCCTGTAAGTTTGCCAGGTTACTTTTGAGCCGGGCAATTTCGGCATCCCTTTGACTCAGCATATTTTCTGTCGAAGTATTTACATTCCACTCATCAATGCTATTTAAGAATTCCTGGAAGGCTTCTAATTTATCAAGGTTGGCCGAATGAATCTCATATACAGATTTGAACGGATCCTTTGCTGAATAATAAGTAATTCGTCTTTGGATGCTCCGATTTACCTTGCAAAAGAAAGCTTCATTTCCGTTTGGATTCCGTAATAGAAAATGATTTAAATGAAAATCGTAAAATGCTTTATACTCACCTTCAGGCAAGTTATAAAGTTTCAGGGCAAAGAAATTATCCTCTAATTTTCTGTTAGAAAATATTGGATTACCGATCTCATATAGATGTGGAGAAAAGTCAAATCTCCTGCGAAATTTAAAAAAACGTTCTGCCATAATAGAATATGTATGAGCCTCTTCTAATCGAGAGAGGGTAATTATCGATTACTACTAATATATAACTACTGAAAGTAAAAGACAACTATGTCAATATCTACTTGGAAAAACCAATATCACAAGGCAAATAGATCCACATCCGTTTCACTTTAGAAATAAATGAACTAAAATTAGAGAAACGACATCAGCAAATCAGGCGCACAAGGTTTCTTCTTTTAATGCCACATTAGGTTATATCATTTTCTTTATCACAGCTAACGTTTCTTGAACAAAATTTATATGGCCAAAATCAGCTGCTTGCTTATAAGATAACACGTTGGACGTTGTAACATCTAACACAATACAATAATCTTCGCTTATTTGATACTTATCCTCATAGATACGTTTTAAGTATTGAAACAGGCTATAGGCAAATACCGCTAACTCTTCTTTTTTGTAGGACTTGATGTTAGCGACGATCCAAATTGCACCTACTTTCTCCACTCCATTTTCTTGAAATTTAAATACGTGGTTAGGAATAATTTGAACAGGAACGGTATTCAATTCCAATATTACATTTGTATTCTTGAGATACTCAATATCGAAATAAGGTTTCAGTTCCGAATAATCAAAGTCTTTTGCATTGTAAAGTATGTCAATGTTCTTTTGGTACATCCCTTTTGAAACGTTTTTTGGTGTATTACGCTTCTTTTCTTTGAGAATCTCTATTTTCTTTTCTAGCTCACTCAATTCCTCTGATTTTAAAACTTGACTGATGGTGCTAGTAGAACACATCCAATAATTACCTCCACCGGAATCATCAGTTTTGACTTTAGGCTTTTTTAGGTTTGCTATAAAAGCCATTCTACTTCTATCACCTTTTCTAATGAACTTAATTACATTGGAAACTGAAATCTTTTTCATATCTGAGTTTTTGACTATTCTAATTCATTCTTACCATACAATAAAACATTAGAAATCAAATACCTTAATTTGAATTTGGTATCATATTCCATTTCCAACACTTCCGCCTTAGAGCACAATTCCAGTAATTGCTTAATATTAGATATCTCATTGTCAACATCTTTCCTAAAGAGATCACTTAACTCTTCAACACCTTTAAACATTCCTCTCTTAGAATTTACTCTTTCAAAAATCTTTGCTCTTAATTCATCAGGAGTATGCTTGTTTTTCATAAAATGTATGTCACTGTAAACACGATCTACTTCTCCAATTAAATCGCCAATGATCTGGTGAGCTTCGACAAATGTAACAGCAGCAATTGTATGCTGAAAAGTCTTTTTAAATTTTATTCCTTCTATCTCCCTATTTGGATAAAGGAATATTTTGCCACCGATTTCTTTTTCCAAGTTAAAATCAATTGTGCTGTAGAATCCTAAAGATGTATTACCTTGGTCTTCATTTCGAATAGTTATGGAGGCTCTTAATTTACCAAACCCTTTAAGGTAATATTCTTTATTAGAAGCTATAGTAATCTCTATTTTTGCTTCACTGATTGCTAAACTTGTAATGTCAAACTTGTAATTTTCATTCTGTTGTAATTTGTTTAATTCAAGCATCGTCAGTGCAAATGTTTCCGCTACGCCATATTCTTTGTACTTTCTGGTGTTGAAGCTCTTTACAAAATAGTCTCCCTTTTGATTATCCTTCAAAATGCGAAACAATTTTTCTTTTGATGATTTATTCTTTCTCGCATAATAATCAGCCCAAGAATTATTTATAGAATTTAATAGACTCTGGTCTCGATGATTTGCTTTGATATAGTTAATATGCTGACTGAGTTTTCTGTCGTCGTAAAATAAACTGAGGGAATCATAGATTGACATTGCTTCGATTTCACCTAAGTCCTCTGCTTCTTCATTTGCACAATTTGCAAGAATAAAAAACACATCTTTTTCATTATTTTTCACAAACTCAACCTTAGTATCTTTACCTTCACATAAAACCCTATAAGTTTCAAACCTTTTGGTGTAATTTTCAACAATGGCTTTAATAGCGCCTATTTTATCTATGGTGATTTTGTCATCAGTGATCTCGTAGGTTTCTTCCACGAATTGTTTTACCTCATGGTTTTTAAGTATGTCAAACAAATCTTTCGAAGTAACCTTTTTATTTATATCTTGAATTTTTTCAAGACTATAAGTTTTTTGATTGAAGTAATCTAAAGTGTCCATATTACCCTTTCTCCTCCATTATACGCTTGAAAGACAAACCATCTTGTTTTACATCCATAAACTTACCTGTTTGAGCAGCTCCTTTTACCCATTGCTCTTTCTCGCGGTTAAAAGTTTCTGAGCGGTCTTTTACTGCCCCGTGCCTGCGACTATCGCCGAGCTTTCCATTTGTTGCCATTGCTTTAAAATTGAATAATGAAGAAATCGTACTCCATAAATTGAGCACATAATTTAATTCCAGAAATAAGCAAGGCTGGTAACCCCGAGGCATAGGGGAAAAAGAGTACGATTTTGTAGTCTGAAAAAGTATATTATTTATACTTTTGTACATGCTAAATAACGAGGCTATCTCAATGTTCGCATTCTAATTCCCTTGGTGCGAATGATAAATTTTATAAGGCTCAGGATATGTCGAAGTTTCCTGAGCTTTTTATTATTTTAACAAACCTTATAATATTAGTCTTATCTATTAGACAAATATATTGAAATGCGCATTTGTTTAGTAATTTAAGTTATTAACAATTTGTTAGCTAACAAAATTAGCTTCTGTCAGTTACATTCTTTTTTTATTTATAATTTTAGTCAAATAGCCAATTCTAAACCGAATCAGAAATATTGAATCTAATTTGACAAAGGACCTTAGGAAGTTATTCGCTTTCCTCCTGTTATTATAAAATATAGCGCTGCTAAAAGAATAGGCTACAAAAAAAGGGCTGACAATTTTTATTGTTGCCCGCCCATTTATTTTCTAGTCTTGATCAGCTTGACTACCTTCTTTGAGATCCCATTTAGTAAAATTCTCGGACAGCCACTTCAATACATCAACGCGCATTACTATATTAGATGGCAAATGTTCGTGAATAATTGCCTCTACTAACCTGCACTGTTTCTTCATTGTTAAGTTTTTTAACTTTGCAAATTCATTAATGAGCGGTACGATCTCATATTTTTCATGCCTATCAAATCTATCTCTATCAATTTTGCCTCTGATATTAGGGTTATCACCTGGAACGTGATGCGGATTGTATCCATTAAAATAAAGTTCCGATTCTTTGTAAACGTATGACATATTGTAATATTTAGCTAGTCAACTACATTGATGACTAATGGCTTAGTGTATTTAAATATTTTGCCAGTTTTAATTTCTCCCCATTGGATTAGGAGAAGTTATCATTTTTGACGTCCTACGACATCTTTATCCCAATGCTCTATGCAGCTCAGTTTCCAAATGTTCTATATCAGTCCACTCCACGCAATTATGTGGCGTCTGTGCATCGTGGTCTACTAACGCGTCCAACAACTGCCTGATTATCTTGAATTTACTTTCATCTTCTGATAAGGTAAGAATCGCATTGTATGGCTTTTCCTTTGATACTTCCATGTCAAAATATGCTTTTTCAAAATTTGGGAGAGATGCAAGCAAACGAACCTTTGTACCTTCAGGCTTGGCTAAAACTGCTTTAAGGATATTGGGATTGTTTCCCCAAGCTGGGTTTCCTTTACCATCTTTCGTTTTCGGCATATCACTATCGTGCAAAACAGAATAGCTCGCCCCAAAATGGTTGAGGATTTTGACTAGAGAAACGATAGTAGCTTTTCCCCTTGCTCTAATGATATGTAAGTCTTTGTATTCCTCAGGAAGTTTGGATTTGATATAATTGAAAGCAGTATATTCGGTGTCACCTTCAACCACAAGCACCTTTCCGCCAAAAAGAAATTCCGCCACATATGGATCACAGATATTCAATAATTTCAGATTTTCTTTGTCGCCATCATCGAGTTTTGCTTTATCCGGACGAAAGATTGTCGTTCCTTCCACATCGCCTTCCGCATTACGCTCTACACGTATAATAGTGGTATTGTCCCTTGAAAAATCAATAAAAATTGGAGAATGAGTGGTTACCATCACCTGCCAATTCCCAAACCCCGGCAAATCGTACAGAACCTTGCAAGCTTCTCTAATTGCGTTTGGATGTAAGCATATCTCAGGTTCGTCAATAAGTAATATATGTGGTCGAGTTGGCACATCATCAGCCATTTTCGGCCTTGTCGTTTCCGAGATATATTTAAGAGCTGTCCAAAGAAGAGTTCTTCTTGCTCCACTCCCTTGTTTGTCTATCGTACTCATATATCCATCCATAGGACCCATCAAAAGATCAGCGGTCCACTTGAAAAGGACAGACTCAGACTTATTATCTGGCTGCGCGTCAAAATTTATTTTATAATTGGGAAATACCTTATCTATTAACTTGCTCAGCTCGTCATTTGCAGAATCAATCTGGCCACGAGTATCCTTGATCACTTTATTCTGAACTACTTCTATGGCATCAAGCATCTTGTGATACTCATTTTTCTGCTCTTCGGTTTTCAACTGGTTTACCTTTTCCAAAATGCCGGCCATCAGGAGTTTTTTTATTGCCTCAGCCTGATCTTCAGGTTTACTGAACGCATCAACCTTGTGCGGCTCAGGCCTTCGTGTATTTGCTACCCCTGCCGGACCAAAGGGCGCCTTTGTTGTATGCCAGTCTCCTGCCGTGACATCCCAGCCACGTCTTATCGGAGCGCCGACATTAGCCCAGGTCCATTTCTCCTTTACCAAAAGCTCACCATTCTCGGTTACATCCACCCACTGTTTTCCAACACGCTCTTCATAGACGATAGTATGTAGTTCGATTTCGGGAAGGTTTTCCGGATTAATAAAGTTATTGGGGAAATCATCCTGTTTAATCTTTGCCTCATTAGAGCCTTCTGACATAACCAGTTCGTAGGCTCTAAGAAGGGAACTTTTGCCGGCATTATTTGATCCCACCAATACGACAATATCATTGAGATCTATGTGCACTGCTTTAGGCCCAATACACCTGAAATTCTTCACGATCAATTTTACTAACCGTGGATTTTGCATATTTGCTATAATGTCATTTTCTTCGTCACTTACACTAGCCTTAACAACTTTGGTCTCTTTAGATTTTGCCATGGTTTAATTTTTATTGGCAAATTAGGTATTAGAAATTCTCATATTGTACGGGAAACCGTAAATACACAATGTTGAGTAACTGAATACTTGGCTACTCGTTCCGCATCTAAACTATTCCGCTTAACATAATTCTTCATGAATTTTGATGAGAAATTCGGATTTTATTATCCTCGGAGGATTTAATACCACACAAAATAACCGAAATTAAGATTTATATACTTCCATATTGATTAAACCAGTTATTCACAAGATGACGAATAACTACATTTACTGAGATATATATAAGAGTTTGTTACCCCAATGCCTCACATTTTTCGATACTTGAGTAGAAGATTAATAATTTATAATAACTTAATTTAAGTTTGTAATATAAGCTAAAAAATATCCCATGCTATAGAATTCAGATATATGCTAGACCAGTAGTAATCACAATCAGCAATTAACGTCATGTCATCAGATAAAGCCATTATTAAAAAAATCTTCCAAGTAAGCTGTGCCATCATAGTATCCCAGAACAAAAAAATACTGGTTACCCAAAGAAGTTCAAGCATGTCATTACCATTAAAATGGGAATTCCCCGGTGGTAAAATCGAAAGAGAAGAAAGCCCGGAACAAACAGTTGTCAGAGAAATTAAAGAAGAGCTACATATTGAAATTAGCATTAGTAATAAATTGCCATCGATGACTCACAACTATGAAAACTTTAGTATCATTCTCAATCCTTTTATCTGCAAAATAGAACAAGGTGAGATAAAACTCAGCGAACACCAAGCATTCCGTTGGCTTAATCCTAATAAGTTATTAGATTTGGATTGGGCAGAAGCTGATATACCAGTGGCTCAATATTACCTACAAACGCTCAATAAATAAAAATATGTCTTTTGAACTCGGTCTATACGAACAATTGATTACCAAAATAATTGCTTCAAAACTTGACCAAATGGATGAGGAAAAGTTCTTCATTCAAAAAGCTGTACTCGATAAATCAGAAGCTGCTAGATACTTAAGTGCTTATCTTTCCGAAACTATCCAGTTTGCTTTACAACAAATAAAGGAAGGCGAACACGGCGGCATTCAAAAGAAAATTGAACTATCCAATCAGATTATACAGGTACTTATTTCTGCGTTACCAGATTTAGCACTAACCAATAACCTGATCACATCTGAAGGGCAACTATTAGAAGCCGTTTTATCCATTGAAGATTCACCTTTCCCTGATCTAAAGGAGCATATAAAGCAGATTATGCCTTATACAAGATTAAGTCAGAGCGAATTATTTACTGGTAGTAATGCAGACATTTCTTTAGAAAGTGAAATTAAAAAAGAAATTCTATCTGCCGATGAAATCTGGTGGCTTGTATCCTTCATAAAGTTTTCGGGCATTAGGATTTTTAAAGATGAACTGCAAACTTTCACCAACAGTGGCCGGAAATTAAAAATCATCACCACTACATATATGGGTGCTACCGATGTAAAGGCAATAGAATTTCTGTCCGGCTTGAAGAACACAGAAATTAAAGTTTCTTATAACACAGAGCATGAACGGTTGCATGCAAAGGCTTATTTGTTTATAAGAAAATCAGGTTTTGATACAGGTTATATTGGCTCTTCCAATCTATCCCGTTCAGCATTAACCAACGGCTTAGAGTGGAATTTGAAGGTTACCCAAAAAGAAATTGGACATATTATAGATAAGTTTAAAAAAACCTTCGATACCTACTGGGCCGATAAGGAGTTTGAAAGTTATACCGTTGGTACTGACAAAGCCAAATTAGGCAATGCTTTAAAGCAACAAAGCACCAGCAATGATCGGGGTATTTTATCTTTCTTTGACATCACACCCAAACATTTCCAACAGGAGATTTTAGAACAATTGGAATCTGAAAGGATCAATCATAAACGCTACAAGAACCTCATTGTTGCTGCAACCGGTACAGGTAAAACCGTTATTTCTGCATTCGACTACAAACGGTTCAAGGATCATAACTCGCAGGCAAGATTACTCTTCATCGCGCACAGAAAAGAACTGCTTGAACAAGCTCAGGATATGTTTCGCCATGTGTTACGTGATGCCAACTTTGGAGATTTGTGGGTAGATGGAATAGAACCTATGCAATATGAGCATGTTTTTGCATCCGTTCAAACCCTGAACAACCGCTTGCCCGGTTTGAAACTAAGTGCTAACTTTTACGATTTTATCATTATTGATGAGGTACACCATATTGCCGCAAACACCTACCGTCCAGTCTTAGACAGGTTTAACCCTCAAATATTGCTTGGTTTGACTGCTACACCGGAGCGGATGGACGGAGTTGACATTTTGAAAGATTTTGATCATACCATTGCAGCAGAAATCAGGCTGCCAGAGGCACTAAACAGTAAACTACTTACTCCTTTTCAATATTTCGGCATATCCGATTCAGTGGATCTTAGTCAGGTTCAATGGAAAAATGGCAAGTATGAAAGTAAGGAGCTCACTAAAATTTACACCAGTGATGACCGGCGGGTTCAAGAAATCTTAGATAACTGCGAACGGTACCTCACCGATGTTCATCAGGTAAGAGCGCTTGGTTTTTGTGTAAATACCGAGCATGCAAGGTATATGGCAGAAAAATTTGTTTTCTATGGTTGGAAGGCAGATTACTTAACTTCTGAGAATGCATCTGTTAAACGGGACGGAATACGTAAGCGTTTATACAATAAGGAAATTAATTTTCTGTTTGTGGTAGATATGTTTAATGAAGGAATCGACATCCCGGAAATTGATACTGTGCTATTTTTACGACCTACTGAAAGCTTAACCATTTTCTTGCAACAATTAGGCCGGGGTCTGCGCCTGGCAACAAACAAAGATTTTCTAACTGTGCTGGATTTCGTAGGTCAGGCACGTGTAGAGTATGACTTTGAACATAAATTTAGGGCCCTCGTAGGAAAAACGAATACACCTATTTTGAAAGAAGTGGAAGAAAATTTTCCGCACCTGCCACTAGGTTGTAGCATAGTTTTAGAAAAGAAAGCAAAATCTGTAATTCTCGCTAATATTAAAGCAGCAACAGGTCTAAACCGCAGGCAACTTATTGTTAAGCTTCAGAATTTCAAGCACCAATCGACACTTACTCTATCTCTGCAAAACTTTCTAAACTTTACAGGTTTGGAATTAGCCAACATCTATAAAAAGGGGAGTTGGAAAAGGTTATGTGCAGACGCAGGATTAATTGAGAATTTTCAAGAGCCACTAGAAATTCAGATTACCAAAGGCATTAAAAAACTCATGCAGTCTAATTCTATTTCTTACTTTAAATTTCTTTTAAAATTTATTGAAAATGATTTCAGTATTAGTGCACATATTACCGAGCAGGAAAGGTTGATGAGCCTTATGTTCTATTATGACTTTTTCCAGTCAGATAATAAATCTGATTATAAAACCCTATCGGATTCTTATCGGGCATTGAGATCAAACCGTATAATGTTAGATGAATTAAGTGAAGTGATTCATTACCTTAACCGGCAGGTTAAATTTGTTGAAAAACCGATCAGCCTGCCATTTGCGTTTCCATTAAGAGTACATAGCAGATACAATAGAGATCAGATTTTGGTTGCACTGCAGCTGCATCAATTTGAAAAGGCTTCATCCAATCGCGAGGGGGTAGCTTTAAATAGCAAGCTCAATACAGAAGCCCTATTTGTTACTTTAAAAAAATCAGAAAAAGAATATTCTCCGACAACATTATATGATGACTATGCTATTAGTGAAAAACTATTTCATTGGCAGTCACAAAATGCAACGAGTTCAATCTCGGCCAAAGGCAGATCTTACATTGAACAAAAAAAACTCAACAAATACATTTTAATCTTTGTGCGAGAGCAAAATGATGATGAGTTTGGTAATACCATGGGCTATGTATTTCTAGGAAAAGCAGGCTTTTTAGAAAGTAATGGAGATAAACCAATGAATATTAAATGGCTGCTTGATGAACCAATGCCGGCATACCTATGGAAAGACACTGCTAAATTAGCCCAAGCTTAAACATAAATTAGAAATATTGAACTCCGCCCTCCCAAAATACCTCAAAGCATTTATAGGCCTTAAACGTGGTATTACTAAATATGGCCTTGCGCCACATAAGCCTGTTTTATTGCTAAGCCTAATTGAACTTATAGATAAAGGTGCAGTGACTAACAATCAATTTGAAGTAAATGCCGATTTGGTAGCAACTTTCAAAGAAAACTGGCTTTTACTTGTTCCGACATTACATCAATCAGATTTTACTCAGCCGTTTTACTACTTACAAAGTGAAAAGGTAGCAGGCAAATCCTTTTGGTTTTTACAGCCCAATTTGGGCATGCGGATTAAGTCGCACATTAAGTCAGTGAATCGATTAAGCGAAACTTGTTCCTTTGGTTACTTTGATCCAGAGCTCGCTGTTTTATTGACTGATGAAACAAATAGAATGATTGCAAGAAATCTTTTGTTGGATACTTATTTCTCAACTGATAAAGCTAATTTCATATTGTCGAAAAATAATGGAGAAGGCTACCTGCACCAGCAGGAAGAGTTTGTATTAAATGAACCAGAGGCAAACTATAAGCGGATTATCATTAACACAGAAGAAGATATCTTTGTGCGAAACGGACTCTTCAAAAGGCTCATCCCTAAACTCTACGGTAATCAATGTAGCTTTACTGGCATGCAGCTCAGTAGCACATTTGGCCACAGCTTTGTTGACGCTTGCCATATCGTACCTTTCAACGTCAGTCATAATGACAAAGTAACAAATGGTATCGCTTTATGTCCAAATTTACATCGTGCTTTTGATCGTGGACTCGTTAGCATCTCCAATGACTATACTGTTTTACTTTCGAATCATTTAATCGAAAACGAGAAACATACCTATGCACTAAATAGCCTAATCCATAGAAAAATTATATTACCAAAAGAACGAATCCATTTTCCTGAGCTTGCTGCAATAATATGGCACAGGGAAAACATCTTTAAGAATTAATAGTAATATCTAAATAAGAATTTGTCTTACAAAAAAAAAGCCACCCAAATGGGTAGCCGCAACTTATATGTTTGGTATTTTCTATTTTGCTAAAACCATTGCGCTTTGTTCCGCATCCATTATCGCTTGAGAAGCAAAAGAGGAAGATTTCAAAGCGGCAAAGTCAGCTAATTTTACATTTTTCATATTGCCTGCGATCAATGTACTTTGATCAGCAGTACCGTTTAATTTTAACACGGCATCATCCTTAACGACAGTATATAAACTTCCTGCTGTAGTTTTAATCTTTGCTGTAGCACTTTGACCCAAAAATAACTGAAGGTATTTTACATCGAAATTATTGCTGGTCACCACAACTGAT
>Ga0157370_10007979_pt1 | contig 11472 bp, 6 predicted proteins | sample C35metaG_FD_113463 | JGI IMG/M metagenome (GOLD analysis project Ga0157370, IMG submission 113463) | Corn rhizosphere microbial communities from Kellogg Biological Station, Michigan, USA - C3-5 metaG | ecosystem: Host-associated > Plants > Roots > Rhizosphere > Soil | place: USA: Michigan... | reverse complement strand
GCGGCCGGCCGTCTGAGCCGCCGCCGCCAGGCATCGCAAGGGCGCCGAATAGGCGGTGTCGTTGCTGGTCGCCGGCGCGCCGCCGATGGGCTTGGCGTACAGACCGGTCTCGGGGTCGAAATGGGTGCTCGTGCAGCCGGCGAGACCGACGGCCGCGATCAGAGAGGCGTGCAGGACTCGACGCTGCTTCACGATGCGGCTCCTGACGCCATGGCGTAGGTCTGGTCGGCTGCGGGCTCTTCGGCCGGCAAACAACTGGCCTGGGCGCCGGGCGCCTGGATGCCGGCCAGGAGTTCGAACACGCCTCGCTCGACCACGGTTCGGACGGCGGCCTGGATCGGCTCCATCGCGCCGTTCCCGGCCGTGCCTACCCCGCCGACCGAGCCCGCCGTTCCGGTCAGGCCCAGACTGCGGTCCATGCCGATCACCTGCTTTTGAAAGCTGACGCTGTTCACGACTTCCTGCGACCGCGTGTCGACCAGCCGAAGATCGACCGCCACGTTCATCACATACTGCGACGCTTGCGCCAAGCCGCGAAGGCCGGTCGCCTTGGCGGCGCCCGCTTGGGCGTTCACCCCCGACGAGGCGATATTGTAGTTCAGCTCGGTGATCCCCCCGACCAGATAATAGCGCGAACCCGCAACCTGGCCCGCGTAGATGGGACGGAAATTCTCGGGGTCCTGCCCCGCACGCTCCGGCGCATCGGACAGCAGGTGTTGGCGGGCGTAGTTCAGTTCGATCTCGGCGACGGTGTTGTCCAGACGTTCGACCACCGGCGCGCCCGCGCGCCCCAGGGCCGTGATGGCGAACAGGGCCGCGCCCTGCGAGGCCCGGGCGCCGGTCTGCAGATCGACACGGCCCGTCATGTCCGAAATCCGCCCCACCGCGATCCGGGGTGCGGCACCGCCGACCCAGGCGCCGCGATGCGCCAAGCAGGTCAGGGCCGCCGAATAGGGCGAAGGGTTCGCTGTGGCCGGCGCGCCGCGCAGAGGCTCCGCATTGGCCAGGTCCTCGCCTTGCGCCGACGCACCGCCCGCGACGATCGACAGGGCCAGGGCCACGATCACCGCCCACCTCACGAACCGGGCTTTCTGGAATTCGCGTTGATGTCGCCGTTGTTGGTCTGGTTGCTGTTCAACACAACCGTATTGCCGTGGCCTATGATCGAGACATTGACCAGATTGCCGACGGCGGTGGCCGTGTTGCTGCTGTTCAACGCCACCGCGCCGCTGTCGAAATAGGCGGCGCCCGACAGGCTGTTGGAGCCCGTGCTGGAATAGGTGATCGGCGCGTTCGGCTGACCGTTCATTATGACGCCGTTCGCCACTAAGCGATTGCCGTTGGAATCGCGCGTGACGGGATTGAAGGTCTGGCTGGCGACGGCGCCAGCGCGTCCATAACCCGCCTCCATCGACGCGGCGCCGGCGGATTCGGAGGACGACTGCGCCCAGGCGCGACCGCAGGCAACGGCGAGCATCAGAAAGGCGATCGGGACGGGCTTCTTCATCATGACACGGCTCGATGAGATCAGGAACGATAGACGGGCCGACCAGGGCGCGCGTCTCGGGAATCAGAGGGCCGGCAAACACCTCGGGGTCGCCGGCCCTTTCCGGCCTCAGAAGCCGGTGACGGTCAGGCTGTTGCCGATGGCGGCGGCCGTGTTGGTCACGGCGCCCGACACGTCGCGCACCGTCGCATTGGCCACGGCGGAGACGCCGGCGGTGTTGCTCTGCGACGAGTTCAGCGACCCGAAGCGCGAATCGATGGTGGCCGAGTTGCTGATGGCCGCTGCTGTGGCCGACACCGCGCCGGACACATCCGTCACCGTGGCGTTCAGGGTCGCCGAAGGATCGTTGTAGGCGACCTGCGTGCTGTTGATGGCGCCACCCCAATCGGAGGTTTTGATCGTGGCTGAGTTGGCGATGGCGGCCGAGGTCGCCGAGACGTCCTTCGACACGTCGCCGATGGTGGCGTTCAGTTGCGAGGACGCGCCGCCCCAGGCGTTCTGGTTGTTGTTGATCGACACAGCCGTGCCGCCGTCGATGGTCACGCTGTTCGAGATGGCGGCGGCCGTGGCCGACACCGAGTTGTTCACGCCGCTGACCGTGGCGTTGAGTTGCGACCGAACGGAAGCATTGTTCGACTGGTTCGAGCTGGCGGTCTGCGCGCTGGCGGAACCGGCCGCCGCAGCCAGCATCAAGGCCGACAAGGTGATGATTTTGACGTTCATGAGAATTCTCCAGGCCGCCCGGGCATCGGGCAAATCGAAGAATGCAAAAGCGTAGCCATTACAAAGCTTAACGACTATTCACCGCCCTTCTTCAGCATTCTTGCGCCCGGACAGCCCGAAAGGTCGGCGTCGCCGGGCGCCAACCTCGTGAGAGCGTTAACGCGTTGGCGGCTAGGGCTGAGATCGACGACTGCTCGGGCCACGGCGGAGCGGCGCGCCTTGTAGCATTTTCGAACGCCGGTCCCGGTTTGACGCATGGGATCTGGCCTTCGGCGTCGCGCGCGACCCGGCTTGCTCCGAGACGTCGCCCCGTCGCCTGAACTTTTTTGCAATCGGCCGGCGCCAAGCTAAGCCATTAGTCATCATCGGCGGTGCAAGATGCCTTCCCATGATTGATCGCGCCGTTCGCAGTCTGGAGCATCTGAAAGGTTCGGCCTCCACCGCCCGGGTGTTGAACCTGCTTCGCGTGTGGGAGGACCACGGCGACAGCGGGATCGACGGCGCCGTGCGCAATCCCGAATGGGCGAATTATCCGCTTTTTCGAACACGGGCGCTGAACCGCGCCCTGATCATTAAGCACCGGCTGCGGCGCAATGAGACGGACCTGTTCACCGGCCGACGCCAGGTCGCGACCAAGGTCGTCATCCCTATCGACGACAAGGAATTGAAGACGGGCGGCCGATATGTCTTCGTCAATCAGATCGGTTTCGAACGGGTCATCATGGCGGCGTTCGGTGTCGCGCCCAACCATCCCGACATCGAAACCCTGCGCCTAATCGACAAACTGCCGTCGCTGGACCCCTTCCTGCTGCGCGAACAGTTGCGGCGCGGCGGGCTGGATCCCGCCCCCTGTTATTTCTCGATCAGCGAAAACGATCTGCAGCGGATGCAGGCCTTTGTCCGCAGCGAGATCGAACCCTTGGTCACGCTCAGTTTGGGAAGCGACACGATCGCCGTGGCGTCCGATTCCGCTTCACGCATGGCGGCCAAGATCCTCTCCAACTCTCCCGGCGATCAGCTAGACGCCCTGCGCATCACCCTGCGTCTGGAGCCGGAGCAGTATCAGGAGGGCGTCTTTTGCTGGAAAGGCTTCCTCTATTACAAGTGGACGCTGTCGACCTTGCTGAGCGATGTGGCCAATGTCGCCGAGGCCGTCCGCACCATCCGCCCGGTCGGCAAGATTGATCGCGCCGCCAAGGAATATATCGCCCGCAGTCGCGATGTCCTGCGCGGCCGCATCGTCAAGACCTGCGACGATGTCAGCCGCACCCTGCGCGTCTATGATGACGCCTACGCCAAACTGACGCAGGAAGGCCAACCCACGGCGTTTCGCGACTTCTTGCTGGATGCCCCATCGATGTTCGCAAAGCTGGGCGACCAGCTGGGCGCGGTGCAGCACATCGTCAGCTATTGGCGTTTCCGCTTCGGCCGCGACGCGCCGCCGGCCAATGTCGAAGAACTGATGGACATCCTCATGGACTTCGAGATCGGCCTCCTGGGCAGAGACGAGGTGGCTTAGCGTGTCGAAGGTGTTGCTGCGGACTGGACAGCATTCCAACTGATGGTGCGTTTTCGCGGAATGCCGCTTAGGCGCAAAGCGCCCTGCCTTTTCTCGTTCATCAAGGTCTGCAATGCGCCAGAAGCGGTCATTCGCCGCCTGCCGCAAACACGACATTCAGTGTGATCGAAAGTCGTAATTCCAGCTGACAGCCCATGACGGTTCCCGACCCGTTGCAGACATTGGTCAGCGTGAGAGAATGAGGCGTGTGGCGGCTCAAGGGGGCACCAATGACCAGATCAATGATGCGAAAACTTCTCCGAGCGCTCGCCTCGTTTTTGCTGATTTCCGCAGTCTACGGCCTAATGTCTTACTTCGCCCTTCTGTATTTTATCGGATGGGCGATGGGCGATGGTCCTGCTTTTAGGCCGTATTCAAGCGAGTTATCCTATCTGCTGCTTGTGGCTTTGGCAGGCGGTTATTTGGTTTGCCAGTTTTTCGGGCTGAAGGCTGCGGTCCGCAGGTAATGATTGCCTTCCGCCGCTGCAGTTTGCAAATCCGGTTTTCAGGCTCGCCAGCAACGCCCGCTTTCGGCGGCGACTCTTAAGGCTGAAATCGACCCAAAGCGGACATTGCAATGAACGACGTCCTGAAAGACTGTGTGGGGCATTACGCAACGGCGAGCTCGTGAGAATGAAGATAGGCACTTTGCTGGGAACGATCATAGCAAGTGCTGCCGCCATGGGATTGGGGAGCTGCGTGGGCATCTTGCGGTATGACCCATTAGTCCCTGATCGACTGGGAGCAGAGCGTGCATTGGAGGCGGCGCGTCGTTCCAGTTTTATCCAAGGTAGGGAAAGGCTCCGCGTGGTTACGCAACAGCGGATTGCGACGATGCCCGGCGGTATTGTCGGTCCACTGACACCGGCTCGTACGACAGAAAAGTTCTGGGGCGTGCGAGGCTGTCTGAAATCCGGTCAGGTCTTTGCGTTGACAGACATCGACATCAGAGACGACGCCATATGCGGCAATACTGGGAGCGCGACGCGCTGCATCGCCTATTCGCAGATGAGTGCGATCGCTTCGCCTCGGGACGCAACGGTCATCGGATATTTCCCGGTCGTGCAAGAGCTGGTTTGTCACGCAGTAGACGACAAATCTCCGTCGTCAGATATCCGCTAACCATCCCTAGCTGACGCCGACCGCGACCGCTTTTAGGCCAGGGGGTGTACGTCCGCTCTCAGCGCTTCAGGCTGGGACCGCAATCGACCCTAAGGCGACCTAACAGAGGCGCCCCTCCCCTAGTCCAAGAGCAGAACCATCGGAACCTCGACAAGGCTGATCGAGCTTCCGCTTGAGGAAACGAGCCGCCCTTGATCACGATTAACTGTGAGCACGGCACCTTCATACATAACATCGAGCAGGCGATTGTAAGTTGCAGAGTGATCACTTGGGCACCTACCTCGGTGGCCCTCGGCCATGTGTAAGCGGTCCTTTTCGGACATCTTGTCCGCCCCGAAACCTATTGGTGACGAGCCACTAAGGAAGGCCTGGCGATCCTTGTCAAAATAGCCCGCGTCAAAGCACTGACTGGTAATGCGATACCGCTCAGGGGTTTCATCTTCATCAGTCGAATAGAACGTCATGCGAAAAGATGGTCGAACCGGGTGGTCGTTCACGGCGATGATATTGCCTTCGAAGGTCTTCCGCCAACCACCATCGCGATGGGGATCTGCGGGGGAGCATGCGGTCAGTAGGACCAGAAGGGCAGCTACCGGCACCATTTTCATTTTCGCGCATCCTAAAGCCTGACCGCACATTTGATTGCGCGGACCAATATGGCAACGTCCGCTAACCTTCACAGGGCCGACGGTCCCCCTCCCCTGTAAGCCGCCAAGCGAAATGTCACCTTTGTCCCGTTCGCGCGTGGCCGTTACTTCACCCAAATACGTCGCTGTCTCAGGGATGCCGCCTCCTGTGACGACAGCGGCAGCAACCCCATCGCGTCGTTCAGATAGCCGTCCAACGGCCCGGAAAACGGCCAGTCGGAACCTGGCGCGAAACGCTTGAGGCCGATGCTTCTCATGATCTCGACCAGCCGCGCCCGGTTTTCAGGCGACGTATCGGCGTCGAAGACTTGGGCCAGGTCGAAGAAGAGGTCGGGCGCGCTGTCCGGCTGGCCTGCCAAGACTTGTCGAAAACCCTCCATCGCGTTCCAGGTATTTGCATCCAATCCGCCCCAGCCGCCGGAATGAGCGATGACAACGGGGATGTTGCGGGCGTGGGGCAGGACCTGTTCGACGAAGATGCGGACGTCGCGTGCGCCGTAGTCTTCTGCCCGGGTACGCATATGGATCATGATGGTCAGCTCGGCGTCAGATGCGGCCTCGAAAACGGCCGCCAGGCGACGGACGTGGTCGGGATTGCGCAGATCGACACCCGAGTTGGTCAGATGCAGCTTCAATCCCTTGGCATAGGGTTCGACTTTCCACGCCTCGATTTCGGCGACAGCATCTGGCGTCAGTGGATTGACCGAGATGAAGGCGACCAGTCGCCCCGGATGCGCCGCCGCCGTAGCCACAGTGAAGGCGTTGGCGGCATGAACCCGCGCAGGCGCATCAGCCAGCGCAGGAACCACAATCGGGCTTTCGGCTAGATAGGCGGTGGACATCATCCAAGCCGTCTGAACGCCCGCTTCGTCCATGTCCGCCAGCAGATCATCGGCCGTCAGCGGTTCGACAAAGGCCGCATCGCAGGCGCCGATGCGGCCGGGACTGCGGCAATAGGCCGGCAGGATTTCGAGAATGGCGGGCGAATGGACGTGGACATGATGGTCGGTGTGAACCGGCGTGTGGGCCTGCGCCATCACGGGCGCCGCTAAAAGCGCGGCCGAAACCGCGCTCGCCGCGACGATGCATTTGAAAGGCATGAAAACTCTTCTGAACAGCGCCGGCCAGGCCTCAGCGCGCGGCGTCGCCCAGCAGCGTCTGTTTCCAAAACAATAGGCTGGTCCAGAAGTAGTAGTCCTCGTTCTCCTTCTTGTGGAACCCATGCCCTTCATTCTGGGCCAGCAGATGCCAAGCCGTGCCGCCGTTGCGGCGGACCGCGCTGACGATCTGGTCGGCTTCGGAGGCTGGGACCCGCGGGTCGTTTCCTCCCGTCGCCACCAGCAGAGGGATGGTGATCTTGTTCACGCTGGTCAGGGGCGAGATGGCCTGAAGCTGTGTGCGCTGGGCTGGATCGCGCTCATCGCCGTATTCCACGCGCCGCAGGTCGCGCCGATAAGACTGGGTGTTTTCCAGGAAGGTGACGAAGTTGGAGATGGCGACATAGCAGTTCGCCCCCTTCAGTCGGTCGCTAATGTACCGCCGTGGCATAGCACATATAGCCGCCGTAGGAGACACCGGTCACGGCGAACCGCGACGCGTCCAGAGCGGGATCGACCTCCAGCGCATCGAGGAAGGCGCCGATGTCCTTGACCGAGTTCTCCCGCTGGAACGGGCCGTTGTCTAGGTTGACGAACCGCGTGCCATAGCCCGAGGATCCGCGTACGTTCGGGAAGAAGATCGCCACGCCCAGCTCGTTCAGCAGATAGTTCTGCGAGCCCAGGAAGTCGGGACGGGTCTGGCCTTCCGGGCCGCCGTGGATGTCGACGATCAGCGGACGTTTGCCGGGGAATTTCGTCGGGTCCGGCTGATAAAGGAAGCCCGAGACCGTCTCTCCGTCGAAACTCTTCACCTCCACCAGCTTGGGTTCGATGTTGATCGCGGGATCCAGGCCGCCGGTCTCGCTGTGGGTCCACTGGGTGACCGCCAGGCTCGTCGGATCGACGGAGAAGGCGTCGCCGGAGACGCGGGCGGACGACAGGCTCAAACCGATCGCGCCCCATGGCGCGATGTCGATGGCCGGGCCGATACTGTACGGAATGACGCCGTCCGGCAGACCGGAGACGACCCGCACCGCGCCGGTGGCCGCATCCATGACCTTGAGCCGAGAGACGCCCGCCTCGTTGACCGCATAGGCGACGAAGCTCCCGTCCGGCGCCAGGGCGTAGTCGCTGACGTCCCAGCGGGTCTCGGTGCTGACGGGGACGAAGCCGCCCTGCTCGATCCGTCCCAGGCGCAGGAAGTCGGAGTCCTTGTTCGACGTCGCCCAGACGGTCCCATCGGCCGCATATTTGGGATCGACGTAGGAGACCTGCGCCGACGGATCGGTCAGCGGGGTCATGCGGCCGGACGCCAGGTCGAGCTCATAGACGACGGCGTTGTTGATCGACATCCGGTTCAGGACGAGGACCTTCGTTCCATCCCTGGAGAAGTCGGCGATGTTCCATCCGCCACCGGACACCTGCGCGACCAGACGGTCGGTCGATGGGTTTTCCGGATCGACGACATAGAGGTCCATGTCCGCGCCGTTGCGCCGCGACGAGGCATAGCCGACGCGTTTGCCGTCCGGGCTCCAGGCGCCGAACCAGTTGCGGCTCTTGCCGTCGGTGATGCGGGTCAACCGGCCGCCGGACAGGGTGTAGAGCTGGTAGAACTCGTCTCCGCCATTGTCCTTCTGCACGAGTAAGGTCTGACCCGACGGCGAGAGGGCGCCCGCCAGGATCGGCTCCGCCTCGAAGCTGATCTGCGTCCGCGCGCCGTCCGGACCGGCGACGACATGAAGCTGGTCCGTGGCGCCGAACCGGGTCTTGACCAGCATGGATCGGTCGGCGGCGTTCCAGCCTAGGAAGGCGGCGCGTCGGGCTTGAAGATAGGGCTGGGTCGCAGCGACCAGATCGTCCGGCACCGCCGGCAGCCCATCGGCCACGATCGCGGCCGGCTTGGGCGCTTCGGCGAAGGCGGCGGGCGCTGCGGACAGGGCGAGCGCGAGGGCCAGCGGGAGACGAGAGATCATCATTGAGACCGTGAACTGGGGGAAGGAAGAAGGGGTCGCCGGCTTCCAAGGGGAGAGCGAAGCCGGCGACGGGGAGCGCGATCCGAACTAGAAGCGGTAGCGCGCGCCTATCGTGACGTACCGACCGACGACGTCGTAGTACGGAGAGTAAAGCGACCCATTCGGCGGGGACTTGTCGAACAGATTGGTCGCATTGGCGTAGAGCTCGACGCCGTCCGCGCCGTAGTGGGCCAGATCAGCCGTCAGCCCCAGATCGACGTATGTGAAGGCGTCGATGTCGTTGTTCACGATCTTGACGGTGCTGTTGTAGACGCCTTCCGAGATGTAGCGGGCGCGCAGGTTCGCCCCGAACACCTCGCCCTGCCAGCCCAGGCTGGCGTTGACCCGGAGTTCCGGAACGCCCAGGCCAAAGGCGTAACCCTGCGACTTGACGAGCTCGCCGCCGCCCGCCGTAAGGCTGTTGACCCAGGTCCCGACCAGGCGCATCCGCACCCGGCCGGTCGCGCCCGGAACCCACAGGTCCGCCGGCGATGAATAGGAGACTTCGGCGTCGATGCCGTCGGTCTGATATCGGGCCAGGTTCACGTAGGTGGACCGGGTGCGGATCAGATTGCCCGATGCATCGCGATCGACTTTGTCGCACAGGGCCGTGTTGCCGTTGAAGCAGAAGGTGACCAGGTCCTGAGGCGCGATCGTCGTGATCACATCATCGATCTTGATGTTGTAATAGTCCACCGAGAGGTTCAGGCTCGGGATCGATGGCGGCGAATAGGTCAGTCCCACCGTGAGGGTGTCCGCCGTTTCCGGCACGAGATTTGGATTCCCGCCGCCATTGTTCAGCGTATAGACGGTCTGGCCCTTCAGCGGGTCGTTGATGTTGTTATAGCCGGTCGTCGTGGTGGTGTAGAGCTCGGACAGATTGGCCGACCGGATATCCCGAGACTGGGTGATGCGCCCCCGGAAGCCGGGGAAGAACTCGTTGGTGGCGCCGACCTTCCATGACCAGATCGAACCCGTGGTGTCATAGTCCGAGATGCGGGCGGCCGCGTTGAACTCCAGATTGTTCAGCACCGGCAGGTCGCGAACGATCGGCACCAGGATTTCACCGAAGGCTTCCTTGACGGTGAACTCGCCCGCCATGGCCGAGAAGCTGAAGGTCTGGAACGCCTTGGCCGCATCCAGTTCGCCCACGCGCTGATCGGTCTGCTCCTTGCGGGCTTCCAGGCCGACGGCGATCGACACGTCCCCCGCCGGCACGCTGAAGGGCTCGCCGCGCAGGCTGACGCCAGCGACGTCCAGCTTGGTGGTGGTGCGCTGCTGGGGCGTGCCCGTGACATAGTCGATGGCTTCCTGCGACGGCGCCCCCAGTCCGAAGAGGTTGATGGGCACGCAGCCTGAGTTGGCGTTGGTCAGGGTGACGCGGCAGACGGGCCGGTTGGTCACCGGGCTGATGACCGAGTCGACCGCCTGGGCGTAGTTGGTCGTCAGAAGGAAGCCGGGCGTGTCGATATTGTTCTCGTATTCGCCGTGGCTGTAGTAGGCGCCCCAGCGCCAGCTGTCGCCGAACTCACCGTCCAGGGCGAGGGTCGCCTGGGTCGTGACCCGCTCGAAGTCGATGGTCGAATAGGACAGGTCGGAGTTGAAACGGCCCATGGTGAACGAGGTCTGGCCCGCCGCCGCCATCTGTTGCTTGATCGCCGTGGACAGGAAGGCGTTGTCGCTCCGGATCGTCAGATTGCCGCGGTTGTGATCGCCGAACCAGATGTAGTTGTTCCACATCCGCGAATGACGGACGTCGGCCGTCAGGCGCAGCGTGTCGGACAGCTCATAGGTGGCGCTGGCCAGACCAGCGTAGCGACGCTGCGGCGTCACCAGCGGGCTGAGGTCGTCATTCGACGGCCCCTCGCCGCCGACCGTGTTCGTGCCGACCACACGACCGTAGTTGAAGGGGCGCAACGTGCCATCAGGGTTGAACACCTTGCCGGCGTTCACGCCGGACAGGATCAGACCACCATAGGCGGCATTGGCGAAGCCGACATCGGGGACGGTGACGAACCCGCCTGCGCCATTCGACACTTGAGCCCAGCGACCGATCGCCGGACGCGAGGTCTTGGGCACGACGCCGTCATTGTCCAGATATTCGCCTCCGATAACGAAATGTCCCCTTCCGTTGGCGAAGGGCGCACCCCAGGCGGCTTCAAACCGCTGCTGTTCGGCGTCGTCGAAGGCGGAGATGCCGTATTCAGCGCCCAGCTTGCCGCCGGTGAAAAAGCGGTCGATGCCGATGTTCACCACGCCTGCGACGGCGCCGGAGCCCCAGGCCGCCGAGGCGCCGCCGGTGACGACGTCGACGCTCTTCACCAACACGGTCGGAACACTGTTGAGATCGTTCTCGCTCGACACCCGGCGCCCATCGATCAGGACCAGCGTCCGGTTGATCCCAAGACCGCGCAGATCGACCGGCGCATTGCCCGCGCCGGTGTTGGTGCCGGTCGTCTGGGGCGAGCTACTGGCCTTGAACTGGGGCATGTCGTTCAGCGCGGCCGCGATATTCTGGCGCGCGCCGACCGAAAGGTCCTCCGCAGTCAAACGGACGGTGGGCGTCGGGGCCTGAAAACCGGCCCGGTCGATCCGCGACGCGGTGACGACGATGTCGTCCACCGAGGCGGCGGCCTCTGGGGTGGCTTGGGCGTCCTGTGCGTGAGCGATCCCGGCGCACGACAGAAGGGCGATGGCGCTGCAGCAGGTGGTCAGATGGCGGTTGAGACGAGACAAGGCGATGGTCCTCATAAAGATGACGCCCCTCCCCAGGGGTGTCTGACGCGAGCGACGCTCTGCGGCGCCG
>Ga0157370_10007974_pt1 | contig 11474 bp, 12 predicted proteins | sample C35metaG_FD_113463 | JGI IMG/M metagenome (GOLD analysis project Ga0157370, IMG submission 113463) | Corn rhizosphere microbial communities from Kellogg Biological Station, Michigan, USA - C3-5 metaG | ecosystem: Host-associated > Plants > Roots > Rhizosphere > Soil | place: USA: Michigan... | reverse complement strand
TCGACCACGACGGGGGCGCAATTCGCGCCTTGGGGCGGCGCGGCGGCGCTCGTCGGCATTTATTGATTCACCGGCGACGCAGGATCGACGAGCAGCGCAACGACGTCGCGCAACTGCGCTTCCGTGAGGATGTGGTGATACCCGAAGCGCGGCATGTTCGAGCACGCGTTGAACGCCTGTGCGTTGTAGACCTTCTGCCACGCGTATTTGCGCGTCTCGTCGGTGAAGCCGCGCCGCTTGCCGAACTGGTAGAGCGACGGGCCGATCGTGCCGTACGACAGCTCTTTCGGCGACAGTTGGTGGCACGCGTAGCAGTTCGCGCCGGCGGGCTTCGCGGGATCGTCCGAATACTGGAAGCCCTGCCCGCTCTGCGCGATCTTCTCGCCGTTCTTCCAGTCGCCGACGAGCTTGCCGTCGGCGGGATAGCGAATCGTGGCGAGATTCGCCTGCCGGATCTTCTCGACGATGGTTGGCGGCAACGAATGGCCCGCGTACTCGCTGCAAAGCCGCTGCGTCTCGTCCTGGTCGAGGCGATCGAGCTTCGCCTGTCCGTGCGGCTTGAACGACGCCTTCATCATCGCCTCCGCGCGCTCGCTGACTTCGCGATCGGCCGGCGCCGTCGCGCAACCGTGGAAAACGCCGGTCGCGATCGCGCCGAGCGCGAGGCTCGCCGCGAGCGTGCCTCCGAACGTCTTCTTCGGCATGGCGCCCTCCTGGCTAGCGCTTGATCGCGGGGCCGTTGTACTCGGCACCGTTGGCCCGGCCGGCGAGATACGTCGTGAGCGCGATCGACGCGTCGGACGCGAATACGAGCTCGGGAAAGCGCTGCTGGCGGAAACAGTCGTTGAGCCGCCATTGGAAGCTGCGCAGCTCGCCCTGCGACACGCGATACGCGGGCCACGTCGTGTACGCCTTCTGCGCGCCCTCGACCTTCGTGAGATTCGGCAGGTCCTGCAGCCGGATGCGCTGGCCGTCGTCGCCGTGGCAGGTCGCGCACGCGAAATCGTGCGTGCCGCCGCGATAGAAGAACATCTTCTCGCCGAGCCGGTACATGTCGTGCACGTGCGGCTCGTCGAGCGGCACGCTCATCTTCACGCCGCGCGACTGCGAGGTGACGTACGCGACGAGTGCCTCGAGGTCGGATCGCTTCGCGCTGCCGTTGCCGAACACGTTCTTCGTCGCGTCGGCCGGCGCCACGCCCTGCTGGTTCTCCATGCACCAGACGAGGCGCGTCTCGAGGTCCATCACGCGCTTCGCGTCCGGAAAGTACCTCGGCAACCGGGCGTACGCGCCTTTGACGACGCCTGGCCCGAGGCCGAGATCGCAGGCATCGAACGATACCTTCTTCGGTCCCCGCGGTGCCGTCCACATCTCCTCGCCGCGCGCTTCCCACAACTCGGCAGGATTGCCGTCCTGCAGCGCCTCGCGATATTTCTCGATCTCGTCGGCCGTCGATTGCGCGAGCGCGCCGCCGGCGATGCCGATGACGGCGCCCGCCGTCGCGAAGGCGACGACGACGCGCCGAACGATGCTTGGCATGACGCTTCCTCCCAAGGGCGCCGCGGCGCGCCGCGACGCGTGCAGCCTCACGCGATCGTCGCTTCGTCGGTTCGCGTTTCGTTGTGGTTGTCGACCCAGGTGATCTTCACCTTGTCGCCCTTCGCCCCGCCCTTGAACTTGAACGACAGGAACGGATTCTTCGCGACCGCCGGCCCCCATTGCGCCGCGAGCACGACCTTGTCGTCGTGCATCACCTTGACGTTCTGGATGAACCACGCGGGGATGGTATTGCCCTGCGCGTCCTTGCGCTGCCCCGTTTCCATTTCGTGGCTCATCAGCACCTTGACCTCGGTCGCGTCGCCGACGACGTGCGCCCGGATCTTCATCGGATCGGCCATGCTGGCTTCCTTTTGCGCTTCGCGAGGTGCGTCAGCCGCCGCAGCCGCCGAGCGTCACCTTGATTTCCTTCGAATTGACGTAGTACCTGCCGTCCGCCTTGACGAGCGCGAAGACGTTCGACGTCTGGCCCATCTTGATTCGCGTCGACAACGATGCGTCGGTCCCCGCCGGGACGTCGAACACCGCGGCCAGCATGTTCGGATTCTTCTCGACCAGGATCGCGATCGCTTCGGTCTTCGGCACGTTGCTCGTGATGCCGATCGGCACGACGGCGCCGTTCTCGGCGATGTCGGGCGTCGAGAAGAAGACGATGTCCTTCGACGGCACCGGGGGCGCGCCGCCGAGCGCCTTCATCGTCTCGTCGAGCGAGTGAGTCTCGAACGCGCCCTTGTTCCAGGTTTCCGCGGCGGCGGCGCCGCGCGGCAGCCACCCGGCCGCCGCGACGAGCGTCAGCAGCGACAGCGCGCCGCCGCGCCGCAGCGCGTCCCTGCGTGGGTGATCCATTCCGACCTTCCTCCGAAAAGGTGCTGCGAGCAAACCGCGTTCGTGGTGCGCCGTGGAAACCGTTCGCCGTTCACGGTTTCGCCGCCGACGAACCCATCATGATAGCGTCGCAGGACGTCCGCGAAGGCGCGACGCAAAACCGCGTGCATCGGGCGAGCATTTCGGCAGGCGAAATGCCCCGACGCCGGTTGGGTGATTCAGTGGACGGTGGCGCTGGTGAGGAAGCGCACGAGATGGCCGTCGCTCAGGCGGTAGAAGCCATCCGCCACGTGCTCGGCGTCCTCGAAGTCGGCCTGGGTGAACTCGAGCTCCGTTTCGCCGTGGCGCGCCTCGAGCACGACGTCGTCGGCGACCGTGTATTCGTCGGGAATGCGAACGTACGCGGTTTCGAACACGACGCCGTCGATGACGACGAAATCGGCGTCGTGCATCGTATCGGACAGTTTGAGCGTCATGGGGTCGTCACCTTCGTTGCGCGGGCCGCCGGAATGGCATCCGCTCGTCTCCGCATGTGCGGTCCCGAACGCGTCGCTTCAAGCTCGCTCGACGACGCTTCGAAACGGCTCCCGCGATGACGAGTCCATCATGCCGAGCAGCCCGGTGGATGTCGAGGCAACGATCGCGGTGAATTGCGTCGGCTTTAGGCCTACGCGACGATGTCGCGTACGAAGTTCGGCAGCGCGAGCGCCGCGCGGTACGTCTCGCCGTTGACGTACTGCAGGCGCGCGAGGCCGCGCTCGGCGATGCGCGCATCGATCGCGTCGGCCGACTGCGCGCGCGGATCGAGCGTTTGCGAGCAGCAGGCCATCATCCACAGGCCGCCGTAGAGCGGCACCGACGTGAGGTAAGGCGTGACGCAGGCGAACGCCTCGCGGAGATCGGCGAGCGTTCCGCGAATGCGGTCCGCATGCGCGACGGGGCTCGCGACGTGCATCGTCATCGCGCCTTGCGGCGTCAGACGCGCCGCGCATGCAGCGTAGAAATCCGGCGTGTAGAGCGACGTCGACGGACCGCCCGGATCGGTGAGATCGAGCACGATCAGGTCGTACGTCGATTGCGAGCGCCGGACGAACGCGAAGCCATCCTCCACGCGCACCGCGACGCGCGGGTCGTCGAGGGCGCCGCGGTGGACGCTCGCGAAGTGACGCCGCGACAGATCGAGCACCGTCTCGTCGATTTCGGCGAGCGTGACGCGTTGCATCGTCGGGTGCTTCAGCAACTCCTCGGCCGAGCCGCCGTCACCGCCACCGACGACGAGCGCGTTCGCGGGCGCGGGATGCGCGAGCGCCGCGATGTGGATCAGGTTCTCGTGATAGTAGAACTCGTCCTTCTCCGACGTCATGAAATGCCCGTCGAGGCGAAACAGCTTGCCGAACGGCTCGCTGTCGTGCACCTCGACGTCCTGGTACGGGGAGCGGAACGCCTCGAGCCTCGCCTTCGAGCGAACGAAGACGCCCCATCCGTCGGTCATGTACTCGGTGAGGACGCCGGGCGCGAGATCACCCGACCGCGACGCGTCGTTGCTCATCTTCGATCAATTCCAGGCTGCCGCGACGAATCGCCTGCACGCGCTTGCGGTCGGGCGCGAGCGCCTTCTCGAGCGCGTCGAACACGCGCTTCGCCTTGTCGGTGTTGTCCGTCGTGTAGTTGCACACGTAGACGTCGAGCGTCACGAAGCCCGACTCGGGCCACGTGTGGATCGCGAGGTGCGATTCCGCGAGAAGCACCGTTCCGGTGACGCCCTGCGGCTGGAACTGGTGAAAGCGGTCGCCCACGATGGTGAGCCCCGCATCCTCGACGACGCGCCGACACAGCGTGCGCAGCGCGTCGGCTTGCGTCAGCTGTTCGTTGGCCGGGCATCCGTACCACTCCCCCAGCAGATGAATACCGTACATGGCGTTTACCCTCCACGCGCGGGCGTCTTCCGGAGACCGGAGCAACCGTTGCCAAAGTATGTTGTCGAGCAATGACGGCCGGGGCGAAAGCCCCGGCCGTCGAGAGATATCGATACAGCTCCCGCGCGACGCGCGCGAAAATCGAAACGGTAAATTATGGCACAATAATGGTGCTTCCGCGAGCAGATTCAATGCTTTCGCCGCGTTTCCCCCGTGCCGCGCCGCTCGCAAATCCCACCGTTTCGAAGATGCCCGACGCCGGTTCGTCCGTGATCACTCCGAAAGCGCGCGAGGAAGCGATGGCGAACGCGATTCGCGCGCTCGCGATGGACGCGGTGGAAAAAGCCAAATCGGGGCATCCGGGGATGCCGATGGGCATGGCGGAGATCGCCGTCGCGCTCTTCGCCCGGCATCTGCGGCACAACCCCGCGAATCCGCACTGGACCAACCGCGACCGCTTCGTGCTCTCGAACGGGCACGGCTCGATGCTGCAGTACGCGCTCCTGCACCTGACTTGCTACGATCTGCCGATCACCGAGATCGAGCGCTTTCGTCAATTGCACTCGAAGACGCCGGGACATCCGGAGGTGGGCGTCACGCCCGGCGTCGAGACGACGACGGGGCCGCTCGCCCAGGGTCTCGCGAACGCGGTCGGCATGGCGCTCGCGGAGCGGCTGCTCGCCGCCGAGTTCAACCGGCCGGGACATGCGATCGTCGACCATCACACCTACGTGTTCGTCGGCGACGGATGCTTGATGGAGGGCCTGTCGCACGAGGCGTGCTCGCTCGCCGGCACGCTCGCGCTCGGCAAACTGATCGTTCTGTACGACGACAACGGCATTTCGATCGACGGACCGACGGCGGGCTGGTTCACCGACGACACGCCGCTACGTTTTCGCGCGTACGGCTGGCACGTGATCCCGAACATCGACGGGCACGACGTGGCCGCGGTGAGCGGCGCGATCGCCGAAGCGAAAGCACAAGGCGAGCGGCCGACGATCATCTGCTGCAAGACGGTGATCGGACGCGGCGCACCGACGAAGGCGGGCACCGCCGACACACACGGTGCCGCGCTCGGCGAGCGCGAAGTGGCGGCGGCGCGCGAGGCGATCGGCTGGTCGCATGCGGCGTTCGCGATTCCGCAGGCGATCTACGACGCCTGGAATGCGAGGCCGGAAGGCGACGCGCACGAGCGCGCGTGGCGCGAAGCATTCGCCTCGTACCGCGGCGCGTTCCCGGATCTCGCGTCGGAATTCGATCGGCGCATGGCCGGTCGGCTGCCGGCGTCGTTCGATGCGACCGCGAACGAGCTCATCGCGACGCAGGCGGAAAAGGCGGCGACGCTCGCCACGCGCAAGGCCTCGCAGCAGGCGATCGACGCATTCGCGAGACTGTTGCCCGAGATGATCGGCGGCTCCGCCGACCTGACCGGGTCGGTGTTCACGAACTGGTCGGGCAGCGTGCCCGTCACCGCGACCCACGCCGGCAATTACGTGAATTACGGCGTGCGCGAATTCGCGATGGCCGCGATCGCCAACGGTCTCGCGCTGCACGGCGGGTTCATCCCGTACGTCGGCACGTTCCTCACGTTCTCCGACTACATGCGCAACGCCGTGCGGATGGCGGCGCTGATGCAGGCGAAGTCGATCTTCGTGTTCACGCACGACTCGATCGGCCTCGGCGAGGACGGCCCGACGCATCAGCCGATCGAGCACGCGGCGAGTCTGCGGCTCATCCCCGGCCTCCACGTCTGGCGTCCGTGCGACACGGTCGAGACGGCGATCGCGTGGACCGCCACGCTCGCGCACGACGGCCCCAGCGCGCTGCTGCTGACGCGCCAGAACGTGGCGTTCGCGCCGAGTGCCGCGAAGACGCGCGCGAACGTCGAGCGAGGCGGCTACGTGCTCGCCGATTTCGGCAGCGGTGCGAAGCGCGCCGTCGTCATCGCGACCGGCTCCGAAGTGCCGCTCGCGCTCGGCGCGCGCGACGCGCTCGCCGCCGAGGACATCGCCGTGCGCGTCGTGTCGATGCCGTGCACCGAGCGCTTCGACGCGCAGGACCTGGCGTACCGGCGCGACGTGCTGCCGACGGGCGTGCCGCGCCTCGTCGTCGAGGCGGGCGCGACCGACGGCTGGCGCAAGTACGTCGGCGCGATCGACGATCCGCACGCGGGCGTCGTCGGCATCGACCGTTTCGGCGAATCGGCGCCGGCGGGCGCGCTGTTTCCGGCGTTCGGATTCACCGTCGAGCACGTGGCCGCGGTCCTTCGCGCGATCGTCGGCCAGTCGCCTTCGACGCGATGACGCTTACGATCCGGCCGGCGAGCGCCGACGATGCGCGGGCGATTGCGCGTGTGCGCATCGAGACCTGGCGCACCGCGTATCGCGGCCTCGTGCCCGACGCGTACCTCGATGCGATGGACGTCGATCAGAGCGCCGGGTTGTGGCAGCGTGTGCTCGATGCCGATGCGGCCCATGCGAGCGTGTTCGTCGCCGATCAGGCCGGCGAGGTGATCGGCTTCGCGGCGGCGAACCGGCTTGCGGAACCCAGGCACGGGCTCGATGCCGAACTTTCCGCCGTGTACGTGCGTCGCGAGTTCCAACGGACCGGCATCGGCCGCCGGCTGGTGCTCGCCGCGGCGCGCGCGCAGCAGGCGAGCGGCGCAACGGGACTCATCGTCTGGTCGATCGCCGGTAACAAGCCCGCGCGCGCGTTCTACGAAGCCCTCGGCGGCACGCTCATCGTCGAGCAGGGGTTCGAATGGGACGGCGTGCCGCTGACCGAGGCAGGCTACGGGTTCACGGACCTCGACGCACTGATCGCCGCGTGCGAGCGATTCGACGGATCGCAAGCGAATACGGTGCATTGACGAAAGAACCGCCACGCATTCGGGCGCGACGCCGGCGCGGCGGCGGCCCGGCCACGAAGAGAGGACGCGCATGACCATCAAAGTCGCCATCAATGGCTACGGCCGCATCGGCCGCAACATCCTGCGGGCGCATTACGAGGACGGCAAAAAGCACGATCTCGCGATCGTCGCGATCAACGACCTCGGCAGCCCCGAGATCAACGCGCACCTGACCCGGTTCGATACCGCGCACGGGCGCTTCCCGAAGGAGGTGAAGGTCGAAGGCGATGCGATGATCGTCGACGGCGACCCGATCAAGGTGCTCGCGCAGCGCGACCCGACGCAACTGCCGTGGGGCGCGCTCGGCGTGGACGTCGTGCTCGAATGCACGGGGCTCTTCACGTCGAAGGAGAAGGCGTCCGCGCACCTGCGCGCCGGGGCGCGCCGGGTGATCATCTCCGCGCCGGGCGGCAAGGACGTCGATGCGACGATCGTCTACGGCGTGAACCAGGGCATTTTGAAGGCGTCGGATACGGTGATCTCCAACGCGTCGTGCACGACGAACTGCCTCGCGCCGCTCGCGAAGGTGCTGAACGACGGCGTCGGCATCGTCAACGGCCTGATGACGACGGTCCACGCGTACACCAACGACCAGGTGTTGAGCGACGTCTACCACGAGGACCTGCGTCGCGCGCGCTCGGCGACGATGAGCATGATCCCGACGAAGACCGGGGCGGCGTCCGCGCTCGGGCTCGTGCTGCCGGAACTGTCGGGCAAGCTCGACGGCTACGCGATCCGCGTGCCGACGATCAACGTGTCGCTCGTCGACCTGTCGTTCATCGCCGCTCGGGACACGAGCGCCGACGAAGTGAATCGCATCATGAAGCAGGCGTCCGAATCGGGGCCGCTGGCGGGCGGCATCCTGCGTTACAACACCGAGCCGCTCGTGTCGATCGACTTCAACCACGATCCCGCCTCGTCGACGTTCGATGCGACGCTGACGAAAGTCTCGGGGCGCCTCGTCAAGGCCTGCAGCTGGTATGACAATGAATGGGGATTCAGCAATCGCATGCTGGACGTCACGATGGCGCTGATGCGCGCAAAGTGACGCCTCTGAATCCCCGTTCATTGCAGTGGAGGCTAACATGAGCGAAGCGAACGATGCGCCGCATCGAATCGCGCGTCCGCTAACACGAGCGCCAGCGAGTGTTAAGCGAGCGTAGCGAGCGGCGGAAGCTCATGTCAAGCGAGCGAATGCGAGCGGCCGTAACTACAACGAATGGGGATTCAGCAATCGCATGCTGGACGTCACGATGGCGCTGATGCGCGCAAAGGGATCGACGCGAAGCCGATGAGCGATTTCCTGCGCCTGTCCGACGTCGACGTGGACGGCCGGCGCGTGTTCATCCGCGCGGACCTGAACGTGCCGCAGGACGAGCGTGGCCGCGTGACCGACGACACGCGCATTCGCGCGTCGATTCCGGCGATCCGCGACACGCTCGCGCGCGGCGCCGCCGTGATGGTGACGTCGCACCTCGGCCGTCCGGTCGAGGGTCGCCTCACCGAGGCGGACAGCCTCGCGCCGATCGCCTCGCGCACCGGCGAACTGCTCGGCCGCCAGGTCATGCTGATCCGCGACTGGGTGAACGGCGGCACCTGGCACGGTGACCTGCGACACGGCGATCTCGTCGTGCTCGAGAACTGCCGCGTCAATCCCGGCGAGAAGGCCGACAGCGTCCACCTCGCGCAGCAGATGGCGAACCTCTGCGACGTCTACTGCAACGACGCGTTCGCCACCGCGCATCGCGCCGAGGCGACGACGCACGCGATGGCGCTCTACGCGCCGGTCGCCTGCGCCGGACCGTTGATGGCCGCCGAGCTCGACGCGCTCGGCAAGGCGCTCGCGTCGCCTGCACGTCCGCTCGTCGCGATCGTGGGCGGCGCGAAGGTGTCGACGAAGCTCGCGCTGCTGCGCGCGCTGGTCGACAAGGTCGACGCGTTGATCGTCGGGGGCGGCATCGCGAACACGTTCCTGCTCGCTGCCGGCCGTCGGATCGGCAAATCGCTCGCCGAGCCCGACCTCGTCGCGCAGGCGCGCACGATCCTCGACACATCCGCCGACAAGGTGCCGCTGCCGGTCGACGTCGTCTGTGCGAAGGCATTCGCCGCCGATGCGCCGTCCGCGATCAAGAGCGTCGACGACGTGGCCGACGACGACCTGATCCTCGACATCGGCCCGGCAACCGCTGAGCGATATGCCGCGATGATCGGCGATGCGGGAACGATCGTCTGGAACGGACCGGTCGGCGTGTTCGAGCTCGACGCGTTCTCGCGCGGCACGCGCACGATCGCCGACGCGATCGCGCGTTCGAGGGCATTCTCGATCGCGGGCGGCGGCGACACGCTCGCGGCGATCGCCAAGTTCCACGTCACCGATCGCATCGGCTACATCTCGACCGGGGGCGGCGCATTCCTCGAGTTCCTCGAAGGACGCAAGCTGCCGGCCGTCACCGTGCTCGAGCAACGCGGCCGCGAGGCGCGCGAGCGCGCTCGTGGCTGACGCCGCCGCGCGAAGTCTCGAGCCGGCCATTTCGTCCCGTTCCGCGATGCCTCGCGCCACCAAGATCGTCGCCACGCTGGGCCCCGCGTGCAGCAAGCCCGAGGTGTTGCGGCGCATGCTCGCCGCCGGCGTCGACGTCGTTCGCCTGAATTTCTCACACGGCGCGGGCGCCGATCACCTCGAGCGCGCGCGCCTCGTGCGCGAGGTCGCACGCTCGCAGGGACGCGAAGTGTCGATCATGGCGGACCTGCAGGGACCGAAGATCCGCATCGGCCGGTTCGCGGAAGGCAAGGTCGAGCTGGTGCCGGGCGCGCGCTTCATCCTCGACGCCGAATGCGAGCTCGGCGACGCGACGCGCGTCGGCCTCGACTACAAGGAGCTCGTGAACGACGTCGGCCCGGGCTCGGTGCTGCTGCTCGACGACGGGCTCATCAAGCTCGACGTCGAGACCGTCGACGGGCCGCGGATCGTCACGCGCGTGGTGCTGGGCGGCGTGCTCTCGAACAACAAGGGCATCAACCGGATGGGCGGCGGGCTCACGGCGCCGGCGCTCACGCCGAAGGACATGGAGGACATGAAGACGGCCGCGCAGCTCGAGGCCGACTACCTCGCCGTGTCGTTCCCGAAGAGCAAGGAAGACATGTACATGGCGCGTCAGCTCATGCGCGCCGCCGGCGGCCGCGCGATGCTGATCGCGAAGATCGAACGCGCCGAGGCCATTCCCGCACTCGAGGAGATCATCGACTCGTCCGACGGGATCATGGTCGCGCGCGGCGACCTGGCCGTCGAGGTGGGCAACGCGACGGTGCCCGGTCTGCAGAAGCGAATGCTGCGCATGGCGCGCGAGCACAACCGCCTGACCATCACCGCGACGCAGATGATGGAGTCGATGATCCACAACGCGGTGCCGACGCGCGCCGAAGTGTCCGACGTCGCGAACGCCGTGCTCGACGGCACCGACGCGGTGATGCTGTCGGCGGAAACGGCGGCCGGCCGCTACCCGGTCGAGACGGTCGAGACGATGGCGCAGATCTGCGTCGAGGCCGAGAAGTCCGACCCGGTGCAGCTCGATCGCGACTTCATGGACCGCACGTTCACGCGGATCGACCAGTCGATCGCGATGGCGACGCTCTTCACCGCGTTTCACCTGCGCGTCAAGGCGATCGCGTCGCTGACCGAATCGGGCTCGACGGCGCTGTGGATGTCGCGGCACAACCCCGGCTGCCCGATCTTCGCGATCACGCCGAAGATCGAGACGCAGCGGCGCATGGCGTTGCTGCGCAACGTCACGTCGTTGTATCTGGAGCAGAGCGTCGACCGCGACGAGGTGCTGCACGCCGCCGAGGACCTGCTGCTCACGCACAACTACGTGCAGCGCGGCGACCTGATCGTGCTCACCATCGGGGAGCCGATGGGCAAGTCGGGTGGCACCAATACGATGAAAATCGTCCGAGTCGGCGATCACAGAATGTGATCGCCGAGAGCGACGATTTCGGCGTCCGCTAACATGCGCGAAGCGCATGTTAAGCGAGCGAACGCGAGCGGCGGACGCTCAGATCGTCCCAGATCGCCGAGAGCGACGATCTCGGCGTTCACTCACATGTGCGGAGCGCATGTTGAGCGAGCATAGCGAGCGGGTGAACGCTCGGATCGTCCGTGTCGGCGATCACAGCGCCTGATGTCCACCCCTCCCCACCGCGTCGTCTTCCTGAATCTCGCGCAGATCCAGCTGCCGGTCGGCGCGCTCACGTCGATTCTCCATCGCGTG
>Ga0157370_10007972_pt1 | contig 11475 bp, 11 predicted proteins | sample C35metaG_FD_113463 | JGI IMG/M metagenome (GOLD analysis project Ga0157370, IMG submission 113463) | Corn rhizosphere microbial communities from Kellogg Biological Station, Michigan, USA - C3-5 metaG | ecosystem: Host-associated > Plants > Roots > Rhizosphere > Soil | place: USA: Michigan... | reverse complement strand
TGGCGCGCGAGGAAGCGGTTCCGTTGCCGCTCGGCGTGCTCGTGGCCGCGACAGCCGGGTGGATCGGCTATATGATTCAGCAGTCGTTGGAGAACGCGCTCAGGCGGGCCGGCGTACCGGCCAGCGTCGCGACGGTGATCACGCAGGTGCAGGTCGACCCGGCCGATCCCGCGCTGCGCAATCCGACGAAGTTCATCGGTCGGGCATTGTCGCCCGATCGCGCACGAGAGGTCGAGGCGGAAGGGCACGTCGTGAAAGCGGACGGCCACGGGAATCTCAGGCGGGTCGTCGGCAGCCCGGCGCCGCTCGCGATTATCGAGCTGCCGACGATCAAGCGACTCGTCGAGCACAACATGCTCGTCGTCGCGTGCGGTGGGGGCGGCACCCCGGTGTACGAGCACCCGACGCTGGGCTGGGAAGGCATCGATGCGGTCGTCGACAAAGATCTCGCCGCCGCGGTGCTGGCGCGCGATCTCGGCGCCGAGCTGTTGTTGATCTTGACGGACGTCGACGCGGTTTACGCCGATTGGGGCACGCCCCACCAGCGTCCACTACCGCGCTTGTCGGCGGACGACGCGGTGCGGATGGATGCGCAAAAGGCGTTTGGCGAAGGCAGCATGGCGCCGAAGATTCGCGCGGCGGTGGATTTCGTGCGCCGCACAGGTGGACGGGCGATCATCACGTCGCTCGAGCTGGGTCAGGACGCAGTGCGAGGCGAGGCGGGAACGAGTATAACGGCAACTGTGGAGAGAGCGTGAACATTCACGAGTATCAGGCGAAAGACATCCTCCGGCGGGAAGGCGTACCCATTCCCCCCGGCGAAGTAGCGAGCACTCCCGATCAGGTGGAGGCGGCCGCACGGCAATACGGTGGTACCGTCGTGGTGAAGGCGCAGGTGCACGCGGGCGGGCGCGGAAAGGCGGGCGGCGTCAAGCTCGCCAAGAGTCCCGCCGAGGCGAAGGACATCGGGGCGAAGATCCTCGGCATGCACATCAAAGGGCTGCCGGTGCAGAAGGTGCTCGTGACCCCGGCGGCCGACATCGCGAACGAAGCGTACGTCGGGATCATCCTCGACCGCGCGTCCAGAAAGCCGGTGTTCATGGTGAGTCCGGCGGGCGGCATCGACATCGAGGAGGTCGCGGCGAAGACCCCCGAGAAGATCCTCAAGCTGCCGGTCGACACGCGCTACGGGCTGGAATCGTTCCAGGCGAACCGTCTCGGGTTCTTTCTGTTCGACGACCTGAAGAAGGTCCGCGCCGCCGCGAAAATCATGCAGCAACTGTACGCCGCGTTCATGAAGAGCGGCTGCTCGCTCGCCGAGATCAACCCGCTCGTGACGACGCCGGCCGGTGACGTCGTCGCGCTCGACGCCAAGATGGTGATCGACGACAACGAGCTCGATCGCCATCCGGATCTCGCCGCGCTGCGCGACGAGAGCGCGGAAGCGCCGAGCGAAGTGCAGGCGCGACACGCGAATCTGACCTTCATCAAACTGGACGGCAACGTCGGTTGCGTTGTCAACGGCGCCGGCCTGGCAATGGCCACGATGGACCTCGTGAAGTACTACGGCGGCGAGCCGGCCAACTTCCTCGACATCGGCGGGTCGTCGAATCCCGAGAAAGTCGTCAACGCACTCAAGATCATCACGGGCGACTCGAGCGTGAAGGCGATCCTGTTCAACATCTTCGGCGGCATCACGCGCACCGACGACGTCGCCAACGGCATCGTGACGGCGACGAAGCAAAATCCCCTCAAGGTGCCGATCGTCATTCGGCTCACCGGAACCAACGAAGAGATCGCGATGAAGATTCTGCAAGACAACGGGTTCTCCGCGTCGTCGGACATGGACGAGGCGGTCAAGAAGGCGGTCGAGCTGGCAAAGGGAGGCAAGGCCGCGTGAGCATCTTCATCGACAACGATACGACGGTGATCGTGCAGGGCATCACCGGACGCGACGGCTCGTTCCACACGAAGCAGATGCTCGAGTACGGAACGCGGATCGTCGCCGGCGTGACGCCGGGCAAGGGCGGCCAGCAGTTCGAGTCGAAGGTCCCGATCTTCAACACGGTGGCCGACGCCGTGGCGGCGACCAACGCGAATACGTCGGTGATCTACGTGCCCCCGATGTTCGCCGCCGACGCGATCATGGAAGCGGCGGATGCCGGCGTCCGTTTCATCGTCGCGATCACCGAAGGTGTGCCGGTGCTCGACATGACGCGCGTCTACCCGTTCGTGCGCGAGCGCGGGGCGCGCCTGCTCGGCCCGAACTGTCCGGGGCTGATCACGCCCGGCAGGTCGAAGGTGGGCATCATTCCGGGCCGCATCTGCACGCCGGGCAACGTCGGCGTGGTGAGCCGTTCTGGAACGCTCACCTACGAAATCGTATATCAATTGACTCGCGCCGGGCTCGGCCAGTCCACCTGCGTCGGGATCGGCGGCGATCCGATCAACGGCACGAGCTTCATCGACTGCCTCACGGCGTTCGAGGCCGACCCGCAGACCAAGGCCGTGGCCATGATGGGCGAGATCGGCGGCACCGACGAGCAGGAGGCCGCGGCGTTCGTGAAGGCGCACATGAAGAAGCCGGTCGTCGGCTTCATCGCCGGCCAGACGGCGCCCCCGGGGCGCCGCATGGGACACGCCGGGGCGATCATCTCCGGCTCATCCGGGACGGCGGCCGAGAAGGTCGAGGCATTCGAGGCGGCAGGGATGGGCGTCGCCAAGCGGCCGATCGATTTCGTCGGGCTCCTGAAAGCGCGCATGTGACGCTTGTGAAGCTGGCCAACTTCCTCACGCCGTCGCGCGTGGTGGTTCCATTGCCCTGTGACACGCTCGATGCGGCGCGCGCGACGCTGCTCGGGCACCTCGCGGCGTCCGGCGCGATCGACGATCTCGAGCGGCTGCAGATGCGCGTCGCCGAGGAGCGGCGCGAGGACATGGTCGCGATCGCCGACCACGCCTTTCTCGTCCACTACCGCACTGACACCGCGTCAGCGCTGCAGGCCGCACTCGGCGTCTGCCCGGACGGCCTGCGTCGCGCGCCCGGCGACGAGTCCGAGCAGCGCGCGCCGGTCGTGGTCGTCGTCGTTGCGCCGCCGCGGCTCGCGGCCCGGCATCTTCAGGTGGTGCGGGCATTCGCGCGCCTCCTGCAGAAGGATGACGTGGTCGAGGCGCTGGTCGACGCGCCGAGCGCGGAAGCCGTGGTATCGCTCCCGTTCTTCTTCGATCAGGAAATCCCCGAGCAGTTGCTCGTGAGAGATCTCATGACGGAGCTGCCACGCACCACGACCGGCGACACGCCGCTCCGCCGCGCCGCCTGGGAGCTGATTCGGACCGGGCTCGGTGCGCTGCCGGTGGTCGACGACGACCAGCGCCTGCTCGGCATGCTGAGCGAGCGCGAGCTCATGCGGCATTTGTTGGCAAGCGAGGTGTTGTCGGATGGATCGTCGCATCACGGACCCGTCGGCGCGCAGACCAACAAGACCGTGCGCGACGTGATGACCCGGCAGGTGCTCTGCGTCGCGCCCGAGCAGCCGGTGGCTGAAGTCGCGGCGCTCATGACCAACAAGGACGTCGAGCGGGTGCCGGTCGTGTCGGAGGGCCGGTTGGTCGGCTTCCTCACGCGCGGCGACATCGTTCGCAAACTCATCGGACTCTAGAGGACTTTGAACATGGCTGGCAACTACACGCTCACGATCATCAAGCCCGACGCGTTCGGCGCCGGTAAGGCCGGCAAGATCATCGCCCACCTCGAACAGCAGGGATTCAAGATCCTCGCCGCGCGCGTGCTGCACATGTCCCAGGCGCTGGCCGGAGAATTTTATGCCGTGCACAGCGAGCGGCCGTTCTACGGCTCGCTCGTGTCGTTCATGACCTCCGGCCCGTGCATGCCGATGGTGCTCGAGCGGAGCGACGCGGTCTCGGCGCTTCGCACGGCGATCGGCGCGACCGATCCGGCGCAAGCGGACGCCGGGACGGTGCGAAAGCTCTTTGCGGAATCCAAGGAGCGGAATGCGATCCACGCCTCGGACTCGGATGAGAATGCCGCGCGCGAGGCGCGGTTCTTCTTCGCCGAGGTGGAGGTGCTGGCGGCTCGCTAGGGCTGATATGGACTTTGGAGAAGGGGAGCAGGGATGGCAGAGGTGCTACCAAGCGCCGCCGCGGCGGGAGCAGGATTGATTGAGCCGCTAACTGGATCCGCTGATTGGAACGGCCGAACAGCTGAACCGCTGATTGGACCGCAGAGGCGCCGAGTCCGCAGAGGAACTGCCGTAGAAGGCAGACCAACACTGGCGAACACAAAGCGATCGCAAAGCGATGGGAAGGCCTGGGCGAGATGGAGTCTGACCCAGTCTGACCCCATTTCGTGCTCTTAGTGCTGGTCGTCTCCTGCGAGTTCCTCCGCGTCTCCCCGTCTCTGCGGTTAAGTAGTTCAGTGTTTCAAACGACTGGCAGCTCACTCGTCCCAACACACCTCCGGCCAGCGATCTCGTCGAAAGCCCACAACACGCTCCAGGCCGACAGAGGGCGGTTCGTAACCGCTGATCCCTCACCGACTTGTAGCCAGCCTTCCGTTCGGCTAGTTTTGAGGGATGTTGTCCTTTGACATTCGGTCGCTCGAGACGCACGCTGCGGTCGTTGACGAGAATCTGCCAGCCACTGATCCAGTGTGGGAGCCAGACGATCCGAAGCCCGACGACGCGGTCCACGTCACCGGGCGCCTGTCCGCAGCCGGACCGGGCCGGTTTTATTGGCACGGCAAAATCGATGGGGACGTTACGCTCGACTGCAGCCGTTGTCTCGCCGAGGCGCACGCACATGTGACCGACGAGGCACACATCATCTTCGCCGAACCGGGAGATGAGGATACCGATGACCCCGATGTCTACGAGTTGGACCCGCAGGCGCTGGAGCTCGATCTGAGACCGGCGATCCGCGAGCAGTGGCTGCTCGCGGCTCCAAGTTTCGCGTTGTGCCGGGAGGACTGCAAAGGCATGTGTCCCCGGTGCGGCGCGGATCTCAACGCCGGACCGCACGATTGCAGTCAGCAGGAAGCCGATCCGCGATGGGACACGCTCCGGAAGATCAAAGAGTCTTCGAAGTAGCACCCTCGTACGAACCTCAACGCACCCTCCCCGAACAGTCCCATGGCCGTCCCAAAGCGACGTACCTCGAAGCGAAAGAAGCGCGCCCGCAACACGCACAAGACGGCGCCCGCCGTCGCCATTCAGAGCTGTCCCAAGTGCGGTGCTCCCAAGCGCCCGCACCGCGTGTGCGGCGAATGTGGGTATTATGCCGGTAAGCAGCGGGTCGAAGCCAGGGAAGCATAGCCTTGGCGCGCATCGCGTTGGACGCCATGGGGGGCGATTTTGCTCCCCAGGCGACCGTTGCCGGCGCGCTGCTCGCCCTCAGCGAGCTTGATCCCGCACACTCGATCCAGCTCGTCGGACGCACCGCCATCATCGCCGAGCAACTTGGCACGTTGCTCGGCGACAGCCAGTTCTCCGCGCTGCGCGCGCAGCGCGATCGGATCCTGATCGTCGAGGCGCCTGACGTCATCGAGATGACGGACAAGCCGGGGGCCGCCGTGCGCGCAAAACCCAAGAGCTCCATGATCGTCGGCCTCAAGCTGCAGGCCGACGGAGAATCCGAAGCGTTCGTCTCGGCCGGAAATACCGGGGCGCAGATGGCCGCGTCCATGGTCGTGCTGCGGCTGCATGCGGGCCTCAAGCGCCCGGCCATCGCCACCGTCTTTCCCAGTGCGCGAATGCCCGTCGTGGTCCTCGATTCGGGCGCCAACGTCGATTGCTCGCCCGACGAGCTCCTTCAGTTCGCGCGGCTCGGCGCCGTTTATGCCGAAGACATCCTGGGACGAGACCATCCCGCCATCGGACTGCTGAGCATCGGCGAGGAACCGGAGAAGGGAAACGCCGCGGTGAAGGAGGCCAACCAGCTCCTGCAGTCGGCGGGGCTCAACTTCATCGGCAACGTCGAGGGCCGCGACCTGCCGAACGGCGCGTGCGACCGCGGACCGATCGACGTCGTCGTCTGCGACGGGTTCGTCGGCAACGTGGTGCTCAAGTTCTACGAGGGCATCGCGCCGTTCATCATCCGGCTGCTCAAGCAATCCGGGCTCGACGAGAAAACGATGATGAGCGCTCTCAAACAGCTCGACTACTCGGAGCACGGCGGCGCGCCGCTGCTCGGAGTCAACGGCGTGAGCATCATCTCCCATGGCAAGTCATCGCCGCGCGCCATCATGAACGCCATCAAGGTCGCCGTGCAGGCGGTCGAAACGCGCATGGACGAGCACATCGGCCGGCGCCTGCAGGAAGGAGTGGGGGCAGCATGAAGCGACCAGTCGCGTATTTCGCCGGCACGGGACGCAGCGTTCCGTCCACCGTGATGACCAACTTCGACTTTGCCGCGATCGGCATCGACACCACCGACCAGTGGATCGTCGAACGCACCGGCATCAAGCAGCGGCATATCGCCAAGACGGAGTCGGTCACCGATCTGGCGAGCGCGGCGTCGCGCGTCGCCATGCACCGGGCGGGCATACAGCCCGGCGAGCTGGACATCATCGTCGTCGCGACGGCATCGCCCGACCGCCTCCTGCCGTCCGCGGCCGTCGATCTCCAGGCCGCGATCGGCGCCAGCCGCGCCGCCGCGTTCGACGTCGGCGCCGCGTGTTCCGGATTCATCTACGGCTCGATCGTCGCCGAGGCGATGATCGCGGTCGGCGATGCCGACACGGCGCTCGTGGTCGGCGTCGAGCGATTGAGCTCGATCACCGACTGGACCGACCGCTCGACGTGCGTGCTGTTCGGCGACGGCGCCGGTGCCGGCGTGCTCAGACGCGCCAAGCAGCACCGCGGCGTCTTGTCGACCTTCGTTCGCAGCGACGGCACGCTCGGCGATCTACTCTGCCGTCCCGGCGGCGGCGGCGCGCGACCCTTCTCGCCCGACGTGCTCGCCGACAAGTCGCAATACATCAAGATGAACGGGCGCGAGGTCTTCAAGAACGCCGTCCGCTCGATGTCCGAGGCGGCGACGCGCGCCCTCGACGCCGCGAAGCTCACGTCGGCCGACATCGATCTGATGATTCCGCATCAGGCGAACGTTCGCATCATCGAGGCGACGGCGAAGCACGCCAACATTCCGATGAGCAAGGTTTACGTGAACGTCGACCGGTTCGGCAACACGTCGGCGGCGTCGATCCCGATCGCGCTCGACGAAGCCATCGAGTCGGGCATAGTGGGGGAGGGCTCGACGGTGCTGCTCGTCGCCTTTGGCGCGGGCTTCACGTGGGGCTCGATGGTCGTGCGCCTGTAAGAGATGGACGTCGTCTTGCTGTTTCCGGGCCAAGGCTCGCAGAAGCCGGGCATGGCCAAGGATCTGGTCGACGTGTTCCCGTCGGCCCGAGACGTATTCGACCGCGCCGACGCCGCGCTCGGCACGTCGCTCAGCCGCCTGTGCTTCGAGGGGCCGGCGGACGAGCTGACGATGACCCACAACGCCCAGCCCGCGCTCCTCGCGCACGGGGCGGCGGTGTGGGCGGCAACGCGCGACAGCATCGGGGCGAGCGTGGTCGCGGCCGCCGGCCACTCGCTTGGCGAGTTCACGGCGTATCACGCCGCCGAATCACTGAGGCTCGAGGATGCGATCCGCATCGTCCGTCGGCGCGGTGAGCTCATGTACGAGAGCGGAGTCAAGCGTCCAGGCGCGATGGCGGCGATCCTCGGCGAGACCAACCGCGCCATCGAGGACATCTGCGCCGAGGCGACGCGCGAGGCGGGGCTGGTGGTACCGGCGAACTACAACTGTCCCGGGCAACTGGTGATCAGCGGCGAGGAGGCCGGTGTGGAGCGCGCCATGGTGCTGTGCAAGGACGCCGGGGCCAAGCGCGCAATCCGTCTCAAGGTGAGCGGGGCCTTCCACTCGCCGCTCATGGAAACGGCTGCGAAGGGACTTGCGGAAGCACTTGATAAGGCGTCATTTGACGATCCCCACTTCACGATCTACGCGAACGTTGATGGGCAACCGGTCATGCACGCGTCGAGAGCCAAGGAGCTGCTGCTCGCCCAGCTGTCAAAGCCCGTCCGCTGGACCGACGAGGTGCTCGCGATCGCGAAACGGTTCCCTCAGGCGTTGTATGTCGAGATGGGGCCGGGCAACGTCCTTGTCGGCCTCGTCAAGAAGATCGCTCCGTCGCTGGCGACAGCGACGTGCGGCACGGCGGCGGAAGCCGCCCAGCTTCGACAGCTCATCGCCGCTTGACCACCTCGCGATGAACATCGATCTCTCGGGCCGCACGGCCCTCGTCACCGGGAGCACACGCGGCATCGGACGCGGCATTGCCGAATCACTCGCCGCGTGCGGTGCGCGCGTTGCGGTCGTCGGACGTGACGTCGAGCGCGCCGAGGACGCCGCCAGCGCGATTTCCCCCGAGGCGCGCGGCTTCGCCTGCGACGTCGGCGACATCGCGTCCGTCACCACGCTGGTCGATGCGGTCGAGAAGGAGTTCGGCGCGATCGACATTCTCGTCAACAACGCCGGGCTGACGCGCGACAACATCCTGTTTCGCCTCAAAGACGACGATTGGGATGCCGTGCTCGATGCCAATCTGCGCGGCGCGTTCGTGGCGATTCGCGCCGCGTCGCGCGGTATGATGAAGCGCCGGTGGGGACGCATCATCAACATCGCGAGCGTCGTCGGCATCGTCGGCAACAAAGGGCAGGCGAACTACGCGGCGAGCAAGGCCGGCTTGATCGGTCTCACCAAGACAGTGGCCAAGGAGCTGGCGTCTCGGAACATCCTTGCCAACGTCGTGGCACCCGGGTTCGTGGAGACCGACATGACCGCCGCCATGACCGACGAGGCCAAGAAAGCGTTGTACGCGCAGATCCCGCTCGAGCGCCTCGGCACCCCAAAGGACATCGCCGGCGTCGTCACCTTTCTCGCGTCGGAGTATGCATCGTACATCACTGGACAGGTGTTCGTCGTCGACGGTGGCATGGTCATGTAAACTCGGCCGCCGGTGCGCGACCGTTCCGCTATGACAATGCCCCCTGGGGCTCGCTAGATTATTCGCACAATATCACCCTCATTCGAGAGAGGAACGATTCCATGGCTGACAACGCTCAGAAGGTCCGCGACATCATCGAGAAAGAGCTCGGTGTGGAGCGTGAGAAGCTCACCGACGAGGCCAGTTTCATCGAGGATCTCGGCGCGGACAGCCTCGACATCGTCGAGCTGGTCATGGAGTTCGAGAAGGAGTTCAACATCGACATCCCGGACGAGGATGCAGAGAAGCTCCGCACCGTGGGCGACGCCGTCGGCTATTTGAACCAGAAGATGGCGAGCAACGCGTAATGAAACGTCGGGTCGTCGTCACAGGCATGGGGGCGATAACGCCAGTCGGCAACGACGTGGCGGCGACTTGGCGCGCGATTACCGCCGGCGTCTCCGGTGGTGCTCCAATCACGAAGTTCGACGCGAGCACCTTCCCGGTGCGCTTCGCCTGCGAGGTGAAGGCGTTCGATCCGCTCCTGTTCATGGAGCGGAAGGAGGCCAAGCGCGCCGATCCGTTCGCTCAGTACGCGATCGCCGCCTCGGTGCAGGCGATGACCGACGCAGGCCTGGACGATCCGTCCCGCTACGACCCCGACCGGCTCGGCGTGATCATCGGCAGCGGCATCGGCGGGCTCAAGACGTTCGAGGAGCAGCACGACGTCTATCGCGAGCGCGGGCAGAGCAAGATCAGCGCGTTCTTCATTCCGATGTTCATCTCCGACATCGCCGCCGGCCTGGTCTCCATGCGATTCAACGCAAGGGGACCCAACTACGCGACGATCTCAGCGTGCGCAACCAGCGCCCATGCCATCGGCGACGCGTTTCGAACCATCCAGTACGGCGACGCGGATCTCGTGATCACGGGCGGCTCGGAGGCCACGGTCACGCCCATGGCGATCGGCGGCTTCGCCAACATGAAGGCGTTGTCCGAGCGCAACGAGTCGCCTGAGAGCGCGTCGCGCCCATTCGACGCGACGCGCGACGGATTCGTCATGGGCGAGGGCGGCGGAATCGTCATTCTCGAGGAGCTCGAGCACGCGAAGAATCGCGGCGCGCGCATCTACGCGGAGATCGTCGGATACGGCGCCACCGGCGACGCATATCACCTCACGGCACCAGCGCCGGAAGGCGAGGGCGCGCAGCGCGCCATGCGCCGTGCCATGCAGGACGCGCGTTTGCTACCCGCCGACATCGATTACATCAACGCCCACGGTACGTCGACGCCGGCCAATGATCTCAACGAGACCAAGGCGATCAAAGCCGTGTTCGGGGACCTGGCAACGACCGTGCACGTGAGCTCGACCAAGTCGATGACCGGCCACATGCTCGGCGCCGCCGGCGCGGTCGAGTTCATCATCGGCGCGCTGGCGGTGCGCGACTGCTTCATTCCGCCGACGATCAACTACCAGACGCCCGACCCGGAGCTCGACCTCAACTTCACGCCCAATGTCGGCGTGAATCGCTCGGTACGCGCCGTGCTGAGCAACAGCTTCGGATTCGGCGGCCACAACGTGACGCTCGCCATCAAGCAATTCCAGGAGTAACCTCCGTGCCGGTACCCGCGCCGCTCGACTTGCGTCTCATCAGCGATCCGTCGCTCCATCCGCTGGCCGAGAAGGTCGCGCGCGGTGAGCGGCTCTCTCGCGAAGACGGTGTGGCGCTGTTCGCGAGCGGCGACCTGCTCGGCATCGGCCATATGGCCGACGCGGTGAATCGCGCCAAACACGGCGACCGCGTCACCTTCGCGGCCAACCAGCACATCAATCCGACCAACGTCTGCATCCTGCGCAAGACGTGCGTCTTCTGCTCGTACGCGCGCCTGCCCAAGGAAGAAGGCGCGTATCGCTACACGATGGAGCAAGTCTTCGAGGAAGCGGCGACGGCGAACAGCACGCTCACGCGCGAGTTCCACATCGTCGGCGGTCTCGACATGAAGGCGGGGCTCGCCTATTACACGGAGATGTTCCGCGGCCTCAAGGAGCGTCATCCACAAGTTCATATCAAGGCCCTCACCGCCGTCGAAATCGCGCACGTCGCACGGATCGAGAAGATGTCGGTCCGCGACACCCTCGTCGCGCTGCACGCGGCGGGACTCGATACGCTGCCCGGCGGCGGCGCGGAGGTGTTCAGCCCCGGGGTCCGCGCCACGATCGCCGACAAGAAGCTGTCGGGCGAGGAGTACATCGACGTCCACCGCACGGCGCACAGCCTGAACATCCGCAGCAACTGCACGATGCTCTACGGTCACGTCGAGACGTACGAGGACCGCATCGCCCATCTGGCGATGCTGCGCGACCTGCAGGACGAGACGGGGGGATTTCTCGCCTACATTCCGCTGGCCTATCACCCCGACCACAACGAGCTCGGAGAAACGCTGCACCGGACCGGCACCGCCACCAG
>Ga0157370_10007970_pt1 | contig 11476 bp, 8 predicted proteins | sample C35metaG_FD_113463 | JGI IMG/M metagenome (GOLD analysis project Ga0157370, IMG submission 113463) | Corn rhizosphere microbial communities from Kellogg Biological Station, Michigan, USA - C3-5 metaG | ecosystem: Host-associated > Plants > Roots > Rhizosphere > Soil | place: USA: Michigan... | reverse complement strand
GGCGACCACTGCCAGCTCGTCGCGAGCTGCGGCACGATGCCGAGCTTGTCGTCGATGTCGACGAGCTTGTCGCACATCGCCGCGAACACGATGCGGCCGACGAACGTGCGCGCGAGCGTGGGATCGAGCACGTCGGGATCCTCGGCGAGGCCGATGCGCAGCGTCTGCGCATGCGCAACGGAGGCGAGCATCGAGAACGCGGCGAGGACGGCGAGCGGACTCAGGCGACGGAGCATGGCGAAACCTCGTGAACGAATTCGGCGGGCGGGCGCCGCGCCGGCAGGACGCGCGGCGGGCGATCGAGGATAGCACGCGGCGGCGCACGCGGGCGCTATTTGCCGCCCATCAAAAGCTGAGGCAGCGCGAGCGTCAGCGGCGGCCAGGCGGTGATCGCGGCGAGCACGCACAAAAGCGGGACGAGCCATGGAATGATCGCGCGCGAAATCTGTTCGAACGTGATTCCGGCGATGCGCGCCATCACGAACAGCACGACGCCGATGGGCGGATGGATCGTGCCGAGGATCAGGTTGAAGATCATGATGAGGCCGAACTGCACCGGGTCGACGCCGAAGCCGATCGCCGCCGGCACGAGGATCGGGATCAGGATCAGCAGTGCTGCGAGCGCCTCCATGAAGCAGCCGATGAACAGCAGGATCGCGTTGGTCGCGAACAGGAACACGAGCGGGTCGTGAATCGTGGCGACCATCGCCGGCGCGAGGGTTTGCGGGATCCGCGAGATCGACATGCACCAGCCGAGCGCGCCGGCGACCATCACCAGCACGGCGACGATGCCCGTCGTCTCGGCGGTGTCGACGAGGATCGCCGGCAGGTCGGCCAGGCGGATCGTCCGGTAGACGACGCAGCCGAGGAAGAGCGCGTAGCAATCGGCGACCGCCGCGGCCTCGGTCGGCGTGAAGAGGCCGCTGAACATGCCGCCCAGCAAGATCACCGGCGTCATGAGCGCGAGGAACGCGCCCTTGAACGCGAGCCACATCTCGCAGAGGCCGCCGAAGGGCAGCCGCGGCAGGCCCTGCCGCGGCGCGATGACCGCGACCATCGCCATCAGCGCGAGGCCCATCAGCACGCCGGGAATGACGCCGGCGAGGAAGAGCTTGCCGATCGACGCATCGGCGCTGACGCCGTAGATCACCATCGGCAGGCTCGGCGGGATGATCGGCCCGATCGTCGCCGCGGCCGAGCTGATCGCGGCGGCGGTCTCGGGCCGGTAGCCGGCCCGCTTCATCGCGCGCACCTCGACGGCGCCGGTGCCCGCCGCATCGGCGACCGCGGAGCCGACCATGCCGGCGAAGATCATCGACGACAGGATGCTCGCGTGCGCGTAGCCGCCGCGCAACGAGCCGACGATCGACGATGCGAAGCGCACGATGCGGTCGGTAAGCTTCGACGCGCCGAGGATGTTGCCCATCAGGATGAAAAGCGGCGCGGCGACGAGCGGGAACGAGTTCATCGCCTGTGCCATCTTCTGCGGCACGATCGAGCCGGCGAGGCCGCCCAGCAGCACGAACGCGAACGCGGCGATGCCCATCGACGCGTAGAGCGGCAGCCCGAGCAGGATCGCCGCGAGCCACACGCCCAGGATCTCGAGCATCAGGTGGCTCAACGCTGCGCCCCTCCTGGAGCGCGCAGCGCGCCGGCGTGAGCGCAGCGAGTGCGGCCGGGCACCGTCATTCGATGTCCGCGGCGCCGGGCAGGGCGGAGTGTGGCGGCACGTGACCCCGCCACGCCTCGACGACCTCGCTTGCCGCTTGCAGGGCGGTGACCAGGCCGGCGAGCACCATCGGCACGTACATCCATGCCATCGAAATCGGCAGCGACGTCGCCTCGAGGTCGTGGTTGCGGATGACGAGCGCGACGCCGTACCCCGTGACCAGCACGCCGAACGCGACCAGCGAGACCTCCCACGCGATCTCGACGGCGCGATTGAAGCGCGGCGGCAGCTTGTCCTGGAAATAGCGGATGCGCACGTGCACCCGCTTGCGGCTCGCCAGCACCCAGCCGAAGACCGCGAGCCACACCATCAGGAAGCGCGAGCCCTCGTCGGTCCAGATGAGCGGCTCGCCAAGCGCACGCGTGACGACGCCGAGCGTGACGACGCCGAGCAGCGCGACGACCAGCACGCAGGCAACGATCGCGGCGGCACGGTCGCAGGCGCCGACGAGCGGACGGGGCATCGTGGTCGTGCGATCAGGTGGTGCAGGTCGGCGTGCGGCGCGGGCTGCGCGCCGTGCGAAGCGTCAGGCCGAGGCGATCTTCTCCCAGAGGCCCTTGCCCCACTTCGACTCGAACCTCGGCGGCAGCGCCGCGAGCACCGGCTTGCGGAAGCTCTCGACGTCGGGCTCGATCACGTCCATGCCGCCGGCCTTGAACGTGCCGACGAGCCTCGCCTCCTGGAACAGGATCTCGTTGTCCTGCGCGGCGCCGGCCGACGACACCGCGGCCGCGAGCGCGTCGCGCTCGGCGGGCTTCAGCGCCTGCCATGCCGTCTCGTTGACGACGATGAGGCGCGGCGTGATCACGTGGCCCGTCAGCACGAGGTGCTTCTGCACCTCGAAAAACTTGTTGCTCTGGATCGTGGGCAGCGGGTTCTCCTGGCCGTCGACGGCGCCCTGCGACAGCGCGAGGTAGAGCTCGCCGATGTTGAGCGGCGTCGGCCGCGCGCCCCACGCTTCGGCCATCGCGCGGAATGTGTCGACCTCCGGGATGCGCAACTTGAAGCCCTGCATGTCGGCGGCGGTGCGCACCACCTTGCTGCCGGTGGTGATGTGGCGCTTGCCGTAGTAGGTCGAGCCGATCATTCGCATCGCGCGCTTCGACACGAGCTGCGCGCGCATGTCGTCGACGATCGGCGAGGCGAGCACGCGGCGCACGTGGTTGGCGTCGTGCCAGATGTACGGCGCTTCGAGGATCGAGAACTGCGGCACGAATTGCCCGAACTGCGCGGCGCCCTCGTCGACGATCTGGATCGCGCCGCCGGACGCCGCCTCGATCAGGTCGCGCGACGAACCCAACTGCCCCGCGGGAAACGTCTGGATCTCGACGGCGCCGCCGGTCTTCTCGCGCACTTCCTTCGCGACGCGCTCCATCATCGCCACCATCGGGTGGTTGGTCGGCAGCACGGTCGCCCAGCGCAGCGTCGTCGCGGCGGACGCGGTGCGGGGCAGGGCGAGCGCCGCCGCGGCGGCAATGCCGGCGCTGACGAATCGACGCCGGTTCCAGTGTGTCGAATCGTTCATCGGTCTCCTCCTCGGACGGCGGCCGGGCGATTCCCGCGTCCGGCCGGGCGCCTACTATACGGGCTTCCGCATGCGGGGTCGCCCGCCCACGCCATGCGACAGGCTGCCCCAGCGCGCGACGAACGACGGCGGCCCGCGCCGCGCGCCGCCTTAAAATCGCGCCTTCGGATCGACAAGGAGTCCCCCATGACCGGATCCCATTCCACACGCGGGCTGCGCAAGGCATGCGCAGCCGCGGGATTCGCCGCGCTGACGGCGCTCGGCGCCGCGGCCGCCACCACGTCGCCGGCCGCCTCGTCGCCGGCCGCCGCATCGCAAACCCCGCCGCCGCAATTCCCGCTGCCTGACTTCTTCAGCAATCCCGACATCGCCTATTTCCGGCTGTCCGACGACGGCCGCACGCTGGGCTACATGAAGCCCGTCGACGACGGCGCCGGCCATCGCCGCCTCAACGTGTTCGTGCAGCCGCTCGTCGACGGCAAGCCGACCGGCGCGGCGCGCCAGCTCACGCACGAGACGGCGCGCGACATCAGCATCTATTACTGGAAGGGCAACGACACGATCCTGTACGTCAAGGACTTCGGCGGCGACGAGAACTTCCACGTCGTCGCGGTCGACGTGCGCTCCGGCGCGATCCGCGACCTGACACCCGGCGACAAGCTGCGCGCCAACATCGAGGACGACCTGCCCGACGACGCGGGCCACGTGCTCATCAGCCACAACCGCCGCAACCCCGAGGTGTTCGACGTCTACCGCGTCGACTTGAAGACCGGCAGCCAGGCGCTCGTCGCCGAGAATCCCGGTGACTACATCGGCTGGCAGACGGACCATGCCGGGGGCGTGCGGATGGCGGTGCGCACCGCGGGCCTGGACACCATCGTCCTCTACCGCGACGGCGACAAGGGTGCGTTCAAGCCGATCATCACGACCGACTACAAGACCGAGGTCAACCCCCTGTTCTTCACCGCGGACAACCGCAAGTTCTACGCGGTCAGCAACCGCGGCCGCGACAAGAAGGCGCTGGTGCTGATCGACCCGCGCAAGCCCGGCGTCGAGCAGGTGCTGTTCGCGACACCCGACGTCGACGTCGCCGGCGCCGACTGGTCGCGTGCGCACAAGCGCGTCACCACCGCCGAATACATCGACGCGAAGCTCGAGCGCCATTTCTTCGATCCCGGCCGCAAGGCGATGTTCGACAAGCTCGCCGCGAAGCTTCCCGGGATGGAGCTCATCCTGCAGAGCACCAACAAGCCGGAGACGCATTTCATCGTCGCGTCGACGAGCGATCGCAGCGCGGGGGCGCGCTACGTCTACGACGCGACGCGCGACACGCTGTCGAAGCTCGGCGACATCAACCCGAAGCTGCCCGAGGCGGCGATGGCGCCGATGCGGCCGATCCGCTACAAGAGCCGTGACGGCCTGACGATCAACGGCTACTTGACGCTGCCGGTGGGACGCGAGGCGAAGGCCCTGCCGTGCGTCGTCAACCCGCATGGCGGTCCCTGGGCGCGCGACACCTGGGGCTTCAATCCCGAGGTGCAGTTCCTCGCCAACCGCGGCTACTGTGTGCTGCAGATGAACTTCCGCGGCTCGACCGGCTACGGCCGCACGTTCTGGGAAGCGAGCTTCGGCCAATGGGGCCTCACGATGCAGGACGACATCACCGACGGCGTGAAGTGGCTGGTCGACCAGGGGATCGCCGATCCGAAGCGCATCGCCATCTACGGCGGCAGCTACGGCGGCTACGCGACGCTCGCGGGCATCACCAGGACGCCCGACCTCTACGCGGCGGCGGTCGACTACGTCGGCGTCGCCAACCTCGTCACGTTCATGAACACGATCCCGCCGTACTGGCGGCCGATGCTGCCCAAGTTCCACGACATGGTCGGCGACCCGGCGAAGGACGCGGCGCGCCTCGCGGATACCTCGCCCGTCAACCACGCCGACCGCATCACGACGCCGCTCTTCATCGCGCAGGGCGCGCGCGACCCGCGCGTCAACAAGGACGAGAGCGACCAGATGGTGGCGGCGCTGAAGAAGCGGGGCGTCGACGTCGAGTACATGGTCAAGGACAACGAGGGTCACGGCTTCCACAACGAGGAGAACCAGTTCGCGTTCTACGGCGCGATGGAGGCGTTCCTCGACAAGCACCTCAAGCCCGACAAGTCGCTGTAGCGGCGATCTCGCCGGCGCTGCGCGTCGCGTGTCAGCGGCCACGTCGTGCGAGTGTCATCGGACGAGGGGTATGCCCGCCTCGCGTCGTGCGCGTGTCATCGGGCGAGGGGTATGCCCGACTCCGCTTCATACAGCAGGCGCTCCGTCGGGCATACCCCTCGCCCGATGACGCTGAGCGCTCTGCGGAGGTCACTTCGCACCTCGTGCCCTGGCGTAGCGAACTGGCACTCCGTGCGCGGCGGGACGGGTGCGTACGCCGGAGCGCCTGCTGTATGAAGCGGAGGCGGGCGCACCCGTCCCGCCGCGCCCCGCATGACGCGATTGAAACGCCTGCGGGCGTAAAGGTGCATTGCGTGCCTCGACCGTGGCGCGCCGCCGCCGTGCGATCATCGGCTGCATGCGCGACGCTCCGCCCGCTCCCGAATCCATCACCGCGCTGGTGGCGGAAATCCGCCGCTGCACGGCCTGCGAGGACCTGCCGCTCGGTCCGCGCCCGGTGCTGCGCGTCGAAGCGGGCGCGCGCATCCTCGTCGTCGGCCACGCACCGGGCGCGCGCGTGCATGCGTCGGGCGTGCCGTGGGACGACGCGAGCGGCGAGCGCCTGCGCGCGTGGATGGGTGTCGATATGCGCGAGTTCCACGATGGCGCGCGGATCGCGATCGCGCCGATGGGGTTCTGCTACCCCGGCCGCGGCGCGGGAGGCGACAATCCGCCGCGTCCCGAGTGCGCGAGGCTGTGGCGGCCGCGGCTCGATGCCGCGCTCACCGGCATCGAGGTGACGCTCCTCATTGGCGCCTATGCGCAGCGCTACTACCTCGGCAGGTCGCGGAAGGCGTCGCTGACCGAGACGGTCGCCGCCTGGCGCGAGTACGCGCCGCGCTACTTCCCGCTGCCACACCCGTCGCCGCGCAATACGCCGTGGTTCCAGCGGCATCCCTGGCTCGAGCGTGAGCTGATACCGGCGCTGCGCACCACGATCCGCGCGGCGATGACGCGCTAGCGCCGGGTCAGCCGCTGTTGCGCAGGCCGGCCGCGAGCCCGTTGATCGTGAGGTGCAGCGCGCGCCGCGTGGCGTCGTCGCTGTGCCCCGCGCGCAGCCGCGAAAGCAGCGCGATCTGCACGTGGTTGAGCGGGTCGATGTACGGGAAGCGGTTGCGGATGCTGCGCGCGAGCGTCGGGTTGTCGGCGAGGAGCGCGTCGTGCCCGGTGATCGCGAAAAGCTGCCGGCAGGTGCGCGCGTGCTCGTCGCGGATCGTTGCGAAGATGCGCTCGCGGTTCGCGTCGTCGTCGTAGAGCGCCGCGTAGCGCGACGCGATCGCGAGGTCGGTCTTGGCGAGCACCATGTCCATGTTCGACAGGAACGTGCGGAAGAACGGCCACGTCGCATACATCGTGCGCAACAGCGGCAGGCCGCCGGGATGGTCGGCGAGCCACTTGTCGACGGCGGCGCCGAAGCCATACCAGCCCGGCAGCATCAGGCGCGTCAGCCCCCAGCTGAACACCCAGGGAATCGCGCGGAGGTCCTCGATGCGCCGCGAGCCGGTGCGCGACGCGGGCCGGCTGCCGATGTTGAGCTCGGCGATCTCGCTGATCGGCGTCGCCGCGTTGAAGTACGCGACGAAATGCGGGTCGTCGTAGACCAGCGCGCGGTACGCACGGTAGGCGGCGTCGGCGAGCGCGCGCATCACCTCGTGGTACCCGGGGTTGGCGTCGGGGCCGTCCGTGGCGCCGCCGACGAGGGTCGCCTCGATCACCGCCGAGAGGAGCGTCTCGAGGTTGTGACGGCCGAGCGTCGGGTCCGAGTACTTGCTGGCGATGATCTCGCCCTGCTCGGTGATGCGCATCGCGCCGGCGACGCTGCCGGGCGGCTGCGCGAGGATCGCCTGGTACGCGGGACCACCGCCGCGGCCGACGGTGCCACCGCGGCCGTGGAACAGGCGCAGCCGGACGCCGGCGCGCGCGAAGCGGCTGACCAGCTCGCGCTCGGCGACGTAGAGCGCCCAGTTGGCGGCGACGTAGCCGCCGTCCTTGTTGCTGTCCGAATAGCCGAGCATCACCTCCTGCACGTCGCCGCGCGATGCGACGAAGCCGCGGTAGACCGGATGCGCGAACGCCTCGTCCATCACCGCGCCGCAGCGCGCGAGGTCGTCGATCGTCTCGAACAGCGGCACGATGTCGACGCGGCAGCGCGGGCCGGGCGCGTACACGACGAGCCCGACCTCGCGCAGCAGCACCGCGACCTCGAGCAGGTCGGACAGCGCCTCGCACATCGAGATCACGTAGTGCGCGAGCGCGTCGCCGCCGCATTCGCGCCGGATCCGCGCTGCGACCTCGAGGATCGCCATCTCGCTTTGTACCAGGGGCCCGTAGTCGAGGAACGGCGAGCGCAACAGGCGCGGCTCGGCGAGCTCGCGCGTCAAGAGCTCGACGCGCGCCGCCTCGTCGAGCGCACGATAGTCGGCGACGACGCCGGCCTTGGCGAGGAGCTCGGCGACGACCGCCTCGTGGCGTACCGAGTTCTGCCGCAGGTCGAGCGTCGCCAGGTGGAAGCCGAAGGCGTCGACGGCGGCCTGCAACGGCCGCAGGCGCCGCTCGGCGAGCGCCGCCGAGCCGTGGCTCGCGAGCGATGCGGCGATGGTGCGCAAGTCCGCGGCGAATTCGGCGGCGTCGGCGTACGCCGGCTGCGCGACCTTGGACTCGCGCGCGGGCCGGGCGCCGGTGCGCGCATTGAGGGTCTGCGCGAGGCGCGCGTACATGCCGACGAGCGCTTGCCGGTACGGCTCGTCGTGGCGAAATGGCGACGGGTCACCGGCACGCGCCGCGAGTGCGTCGAGCGCGGGCGTGGGCGGCGCGAGCGTGCGCGCGAGCGACAGCTCGGCGCCGAGCGCGTGCACCTCGTCGAGGTAATGCGCGATCGCGACCGCCGACTGCCGGCGGATCGCCTCGGCGAGCACGTCGGCGGAGACGTACGGGTTGCCGTCGCGATCACCGCCGATCCACGAGCCCATCCGCAGCACCGCCGGCACGCGGTAATCGGGCGCGACGTCGCCGCGTGCGCGGAGCGCCGTCTCGAGGTCGACATGGATCCGCGGCAGCTCGCCGAGGAACGTCGTCCGGTAGTAAGCGAGCGCGTTGTCGATCTCGTCGATGACGCGCAAGCGCGCGGTGCGCAGCGTCGACGTCTGCCAGAGCGTCATCACGCGGCAGGCGAGCTCGGCATCGACGCGGGCCGTCGTCTCGCCGTCGCCCGCGGCGCCTTCACGCCGCGCGAGCAGCGCCGCCACCGCCGACTGGATGTCGAGGATGCTCTGGCGCTGCACCTCGGTGGGGTGCGCGGTCAGCACCGGCGAGACACCGGCCGTTGCGAGCAGCGCGACGATCGCCTCGCCCGGCACGTTCTCGCGGGCGAGCCTCGCGAGCGCGTGCGCGACGCTGCCGGGCTGCGGCGGGTCGCCGGCGATCCGGTGCGCGCGGCGGCGGCGGTTCTGGTGGACGTCCTCGGCGATGTTGGCGAGCAGCGAGAAATAGCTGAACGCGCGAACCACCGTCAGCATGTCGTCGACGCCAAGCTCGTCGATCAGCGCGCGCAACTCCGCGGCGATCGGCGGTGCTTCCGCGGGCGACGCGCGGTGGAAGCGCACGGCGGTCTGGCGGATCGCCTCGACGCGCGCGAAACCCGCGTCGCCGGTGCGCTCGCGCAGCACCGCGCCGAGCGTGCGGCCGAGCAGCCGCGTGTCGTCGCGCAGCGGCAGGTCCTTGGCGTCGGGCGTCGTGTCCGCGAGGCGTGGCGCCACGGGTGCGTTGTCGTCGGGCATCGTTCGATCGGCAACGCCGAACATACCAGAGAAGCCCCGCGGCCGGGCGTGCAATCCCGCGGCCGATATACTGTGGCGATGGATGCGCGTCGCGCACGGCCGTCCGGCCGGTCGCGACACGATCGTCCGCCGAGGATGCCTCGCCCATGCCGTCGTTGAAGCACCTGATCGAGCGCAATCGCGGATGGGCCGAGGGCGTGCAGCGCGGCGACCCGGAGTTCTTCCGCAAGCTCGCCGCGCAGCAGAACCCCAAGTACCTGTGGATCGGCTGCTCGGACAGCCGCGTGCCGGCGAACGAGATCGTCGACCTGCTGCCGGGCGAGATGTTCGTCCATCGCAACGTCGCCAACGTCGTCGTGCACACCGACTTGAACTGCCTGTCGGTGCTGCAGTTCGCCGTCGACGTGCTGCGCGTCGAGCACGTGATCGTCGTCGGCCACTACGGCTGCGGCGGCGTGCGCGCCGCGTGGGAGGGGCGCCCGCTCGGCCTCATCGACAACTGGCTTCGTCATGTGCAGGACGTCGCCGAGCGGCACATCGGATACCTGCGCTCGCTGCCCGACGACGCCACCGTCGCCGACCGGCTGTGCGAGCTCAACGTGATCGAGCAGGTCCACCATGTCGCGCGCACGACGATCGTCGCCGACGCGTGGGCGCGCGACCAGAAGCTCGCGCTGCACGGCTGGATCTACGGGCTTGCCGACGGCTTGATCCACGATCTCGGCATCGAGGCGAACGCGCCCGCCAAGCTCGAGTCGGACTACGTCGCCGCGATCGCGCGCGTGGTCGCCAAGGGCGAGGGCGGAGCGCCGCCGCCGATCGCACGGGAGCCATGACGACGACGACGCCTTCGGCGCGGCCCGACATCTACTTCGCGAGCGGCGTGCGCACGCCGTTCGCCAAGGTCGACGGTCCGCTCGCCGCGCTCGACGCGATCGAGCTGTCGGTGCCCGTGGTGCGCCACATGCTGGGCACGCTTGGTACAGCGACGCCGGATTTCGCCGTGTGGGGAACGGTGATCCCGAACCTCACGTGGAGCAATCTCGCGCGCGAGGTGCTGATGGATGCCGGCGTGCCGGCGACGATCCCGGCGTTCTCGACGGTGATGGCGTGCTCGACGAGCATGGTCGCCGCGCTCGAGGCCGCCGGCATGCTCGACGGCGGCGCGCGCACGCTGGCGCTGGCGGGCGGCGTCGAGAGCATGAGCCACGTGCAGGTGGGTCTCGGCGTCGACCTGTCGCAATGGCTGCGGCGCTTTCGCGCGGCAAAGAGCTTCGGCGCGCGCCTCGATGCGCTCGCCGCGCTGCGTCGCCGCGACCTTCGCCTCTACATCCCGGCGGTCGCCAACCGCAGCACCGGCATGAGCATGGGCGAGCACACGGAGATCACCGCGAAGGAATGGCGGATCGACCGCGACACGCAGGACCGGATCGCGCTCGCGAGCCACGAGCACGCGTTCGCGGCGTGGAACCGCGGATTCTTCGACGATCTCGTCATCGAGGTCGCCGGCACGCGCCGCGACACCCTGCCGCGCGCCGACACCTCGCTCGCCAGGCTCGCGGCGTTGCGTCCCGCGTTCGATCGGCAAAGCGGGCAAGGCTCGCTCACCGCAGGCAACTCGTCGCCGCTGACCGACGGCGCGGCGAGCGTCTGGGTGGCGACACGCGAGGGGCTCGCACGGCTGCCGGCGGCGACGCCCCGCGCGCGGCTCGTCGACTTCGAGCTCGCCGCCGTCGACTTTCGTCGCGAGGGACTCCTGATGGCGCCGGCATTCGCGATCCCGCGACTCCTCGCGCGGCACGGGCTCACGTACGCGGATATCGACCTGTGGGAGATCCACGAGGCGTTCGCCGCGCAGGTGGCGTTCCACATCAAGGCGCTCGAGGATCCGCAGTTCCTGCGCGAGCGCGCCGGCGTCGACGCCGCGCTCGGCGCGTTTCCCCCCGACCGCGTCAATCCCAACGGCGGCAGCGTCGCGCTCGGCCATCCGTTCGGCGCCACCGGCGCGCGCATCCTGTCGCAGGCGGTGAAGGAGCTCGCCGCGATGGGCCCCGGCAAGCGCGCCATCGTCTCCATCTGTGCCGACGGCGGCCTCGGCACCGTCGCCCTCCTCGAGTCATGAAAAAACTCATGTTGCCTGCACTGCTCGCTGCCTGCGCCGCGTTCGCGGCGGATCCGCAACCGCCCGCCTTCCGCCTCGGCGATGCCGCGACTCCACTCGCGTACGAGCTG
>Ga0157370_10007969_pt1 | contig 11477 bp, 8 predicted proteins | sample C35metaG_FD_113463 | JGI IMG/M metagenome (GOLD analysis project Ga0157370, IMG submission 113463) | Corn rhizosphere microbial communities from Kellogg Biological Station, Michigan, USA - C3-5 metaG | ecosystem: Host-associated > Plants > Roots > Rhizosphere > Soil | place: USA: Michigan... | reverse complement strand
CGGATCATCACTTGCAACTACGTTTTTGAGCATGTCGAACAGGTCGTAATATTTTTTCTGATCGAAACCGGGAAGCGGATTTACGTAAACGAAATCCCTTTTGCTGCCCTGGATCTGCTCCGGGGTAAAGATGAGATCAAATGGCGCGCTCTTATTTATCTTATAACGCAGTTCATTCATGTACCAGTCCGTACCCAGCAGGCTATTGACCACTACGCGCACGTCCGTCCGGATGCCTTCCACTTCCTGGGCATACCATAATGGATAGGTATCGTTGTCTCCGAAGGAAAAAAGGATAGCGTTGGGCGGACAGCTTTCGAGGTAATCCTTTGCCAGGTCCCGGGCCAGCGTTTTCTTACTCCTGTCGTGATCATTCCATTCCTGGCTGCCCATCAGCACAGGCACCGCCAGCAGGCAAAGGCCAGCAGCGGCATAGTTTGCCATCATATCTTTCTTCAGATATTTTTCAAAGATCTCTTTCACCCAGATCACGCCCAGGCCGATCCAGATGGCAAAGGCATAAAAGGATCCCACATAGGCGTAATCCCGTTCGCGCGGTTGTTGTCCTGCCTGGTTCAGGTAAATCACCACGGCCATCCCCGTAAAGAAAAAAAGCAGGAAGTTTACGACAAAGTCTTTTTTGTTCCGGCTGTACTGGAATGCCAGGCCGAGCAGGCCCAGTATAAAAGGCAGGGCATACATCCGGTTATAGGATTTGTTTTTGGTATGGATGCTGTCCGGCAGTTTGCTCTGATCGCCGTACAGGAAATTATCGATAAATGGAATGCCGGTTATGGCATTTCCGTCCCGGACATTTCCAAATCCCTGCAGGTCATTTTGTTTCCCGGAAAAATTCCAGAAAAAATAACGCAGATACATCCAGCCGACCTGGTATGTCATAAAATACCGGAGATTGTTGGCCATGGTGGGTGCATCGCCATCCGACAGCCCGCCAAATTGTTTATACACATCCGTTTGTCCGCGGTCGTTGCTGTTATCCCACATACGCGGAAAGAAATGGGAAGAAGGCGTATTGGACCAGTCCTGTACAACGGCACGGCCGGCTTCAATGTATTTGTCCTTTCCCTTCACATACTGCACGGCTCCCTCGCTGCGGGGGGGACGGTCTACAAAATCCGGACCGTACACAATGGGCCAGTCGCCGTACTGATCACGGCTCAGATAGCCCACCAGGCTCACCGGATTATCCACATTGAACATATCCACTGCAGGGTCGGCATTGGAGCGGATCATGGTGGTAAAATAGGTGGAGTAACCGATCAGCATAAAAGCAATGCACCAGATACCGATCTTCATCAGATAATATTTCTTCCGGACAGCATAACGCAGGCCGAAAACCAGGATAGCGCTCAGCAGGATAAAGAAGAAGGCAAATCCGCTGAAGAATGGCAGGTTCAGGTCGTTCACAAAGCGGATATCAAACCAGGCAGCGCCCTTGATGGTGTACTGGATCACAAACTTCTGAACCAGTCCGGTGATCAGGCAGCCCACGAGGAAGGCCCAGACTGCTCCCCAGGCTGTGTGTTTATAGCGCTTATAATAATACACCATCACGATGGCCGGAATGGTCAGCAGATTCAGTAAATGAATACCGATGGAAAGCCCCATCATGTAGAAAATAAAGATGAGCCAGCGGTCGGCGCCCGGTTCATCAGCCACATTCTCCCATTTCAGGATGGCCCAGAAAACCAGGGCCGTAAAGAAAGAGGAGGAACCGTAAACTTCGCCTTCCACTGCACTGTACCAGAAAGAATCGCAGAAAGTATAGGCCAGGGCGCCAACAGCGCCGGCGGCGATAATGGTAAAGATCTGGCTCTTGCTAAGGGGAAGATTTGTTTTCTGAACAATTTTACGTGCGAAATGGGTTATAGACCAGAAAAGAAAAAGGATGGTCAGGCCGCTCAGGAGCGCACTCATGAAATTCACGGCCCGGGCTGCCGTGAGGGGATTATCGCCAAAAAGAATGATAAAAAAGCGGCCCATCATCACGAAAAGCGGGGCTCCGGGCGGGTGCGGGATCTGCAGTTTGTAAGCACTGGATACGAATTCGCCGCAATCCCAGAAACTGCCTGATGCTTCCATGGTTAAAACATACACCATACAGGCAAAAAGTCCGACAACCCAGCCTGAGATGACATTAACCTTCTTGTAGTTCATGGTCCGTTGATTTTTAGGATTGACAAATATAGTGTTAATGTGGAGATGTGATAATGGGTAAATATGTTAATGAATACTGAATTGGGAGAGCCTTCAGGCATTTACACATTATCACATCTCCACATTACCACATTACTCGAAATAAATCCTCACCGTCTGATAAAACAAATAATGCTGCAGTGCCTGATCCGTATAATCCTGTAATCCGAATAGTCCGGCGGCATTGCCTTTGTTGATGGCTACTTCCAGGTATTCTGCGGAATTAAAGAGGGCCAGCTTTTCACCGGGAGGAACGTCGGCGTAAGTTTCGCTGATCCGGTCGATGATCTCATTTCTTTTAAAAACGATCCTGAAACCGCGTCCCCGGCGTTGTTCCTCAAATTCATCCCGGGTAATATTAACGATCACGTTCTCGAAATTGTCGATGAATATGATCTGCCCCTCCATATAATTGTCGTTCAGGATGGGCCGCAGTTCATTTTTTTCGATATAATCAATTTCCGGGTCGCCCAGGGTTTCCGGCTGGCGGCCCCGTTCCAGTTCCAGGATGGCTTTGCCCATAATCCGGCTGCAGTAAAGGGTATTTTTGTTTGCCTGCGGGTCCAGCGGGATGCCGATCACTTTTTCCGGCCTGGGCGGAATGATCATATTGATCAGCCCGTTGTCGGCACAAAAAATGAACTGCCCTTTGTAACAGGCCAGGAGCAGGTGCTCCGGCTTTTGCTCAAAGAGGTTCACCAGGATAATGTGAAAGGTATTGGCCGGGTACTGCAAAATGGCATTCCTGCATATATACGCAGCCTGCGGATAGTTGAAGGGAGCGACCTGATGGGAAATATCCATAATCCGGAAATCAGGATTGATTTGCAGAAGCTGACCCCTGACCGCTCCTGCAATATAATCCTGCAGTCCGAAGTCAGAAGTAAGGGTAATGATCGCCATCAGTAATCGGTTCGGTTTTAAGTGTACTATTTGATCAGTTCACCGTTTTTGAAATAGTACCGGTGCACCAGCTTGTCAGCCAGGGAAGGAAAGAATTTATTCAGGAAAACCGTGAGCTTCCCGGTGAAGGTAAGAACCAGGACCCGCTTCCTTTTTTCTATTGCGCTTAGAATATATTTAGCGCAGGTCTCCGCCGGCATAAGTTTGCTTTCATCCAGCAACCCTTCACCCTGGCCCTGGCCATGACTGTTCAGTGCAGCATTGCGGATATTGGAACTGGTGAATCCCGGAGAAACCCACATCACATGCACACCGGAGTCTAAGAGTTCGGTCCGCAGCGATTCCAGCCAGCCCTGGAGTGCGAACTTGGAAGCAGAATATCCGCTCCTGCCCGGCAATCCCCGGTAGCCCGCAGTGGAGGAAATGCCCACCACGGTCCCTCTTTGTTTCAGAATATAAGGCAGTGCATATTTGGTGCAATATACTGCACCCATGAAATTCACATCCATCAGCCGGCGGATCACATCGGTATCCGCATCGCCGAACAGGGCTCTCATGCTGATGCCGGCATTGTTGATCAGGATATCGATAACGCCGAAAGTGTCGATGGTGGATTTTATAAAACGTCTGCATTCTTCCTCATGACTCACGTCACAGACCATGGTATGCAGCATCACCTGGGAATATTCCATTTGCAATGCGTATAATTTATCGTAATGTCTTCCGCAGGTGGCCACTCTTGCCCCCGCATGAATCAGCGCATCGATGAGCGCACGGCCAATGCCGTCCGATCCGCCGGTTACAATAACAACTTTATCTGTAAAAAACGACATAGGAAGATTTGTATGCGCAAAAGTAGGTTAAGATTTTCTCATTCAATTTCATAAATTCACCAAATAAGCTGCAGGAAGAGAATGGTTGACGCGCTTCCGGTTCGCAACCTGCAGGCAATTCAAATAATCGTTCTGATGAAAAAAATAGTATTACTGCTTTGTATTCCGTTTTTAGCTTTCACGGTCTTTTGCCAGTCCCGGGGCCCGGCCGGGCCTTTGCCCAGTGCGGCACAGTTGAAATGGCAGGATAATAATTTTTATTTATTCGTCCATTTCGGGCCGAACACTTTTACCGATCTGGAATGGGGTAAGGGTTCGGAAAAAGAGGAAGTGTTTAACCCCACGGCCCTGGATTGCCGTCAGTGGTGCCGCATTGCAAAAGCTGCCGGAGCAAAAGGAATTATTCTCACGGCAAAACACCACGATGGGTTTTGTTTATGGCCCAGCGCTTATTCAAAACACACGGTTGCACAAAGCAGCTGGCGGGGTGGAAAGGGCGATGTATTAAAAGAACTGTCGAAGGCCTGTAAGGAAGCCGGAATATTATTTGGCGTTTATCTTTCCCCCTGGGACCGGAATCATCCGGCATATGGCACAGCAGAATACAATGATGTATTTGTGAACATGATGAAGGAAGTAGTAACTAAATACGGTCCTTTTTTTGAATTCTGGTGGGATGGCGCCAATGGGGAAGGTCCGAATGGTAAGAAGCAGGTCTATGACTGGCACCGGTTTGAATCCACCATGCGCAGCATTGCTCCGAACACGATTTTATTCAGCGATATCGGTCCCGATGCCCGCTGGGTCGGCAATGAAAAAGGCTTTGCCGGAAAAACCAACTGGAACCTGCTGGATACCGCCGGATTCTCCCGGGGTGCCGGCGCTCCTCCGTCTGATACGCTGAACCAGGGAAATCTAAACGGGACAAACTGGATTCCCGCAGAATGTGACGTGAGCATCCGGCCGGGATGGTTTTATCATGCTTCGGAGGACAGCCTGGTCAAGACGCCGGAAGCCCTGTTTGAAATCTATCTGAAGTCGGTCGGACGCGGCGCGAATTTTTTATTGAATGTTCCGGCAAACAGGAGCGGACTGATCTCATCCTATGACTCTTCAGCGCTGATGGGCTTTGCCGCATTGCGGAGAAAAAGTTTTCATTCTTCTATTTTACGGGACGCGGGAACGTCTGTTCAGTTGAACGGCAAAAACGTGCGGGCCGAACTTACGGATGGAAAGGAAGACAGCTGGGTAAGTGCCGGTAAGGATTACAAAAATGCTTTCCTGGACATCCGCTTTCGTAAAAAAACGGAACTGAATTGCATAGAACTGAAAGAACCGGTTCAGCAGGGTCAGCGGGTAAAATCCTTTACGATAGAATTGCGGAATGGAAATCAATTGCTCAGCAGGCTGGAGCAAACCACGATCGGCCATCAGCGTATACTGACTTTTCCAACGCAGGCCGTTACCGGGATCCGGATAAAAATAACCGATGCCAAAACCGATCCGCTGATCAGTGAACTTGCGGTATTTAAAATTGATGAAGATCTGGTGGAGAAATAAAAAATCAGCCCGTTCCTTTAACCGGTCTTCATGAAAATTCAATTTTGACATACATGCCAATACAGCGCGAAGCCCTCTTACAGCAACTGGGTGATCAGGAAATTACCTGGGACCTGATCATTGCCGGTGGTGGAGCAACGGGTTTGGGCATTGCTGTTGATGCTGCCTCCCGCGGATTCAAAACATTGCTGCTGGAGCAATCCGATTTCGCCAAAGGAACTTCCAGCCGGAGTACGAAACTGGTTCACGGCGGCGTGCGTTATCTGGCGCAGGGAAATATCGGCCTTGTACGGGAAGCCCTGCGTGAGCGCGGGATCTTATTACAGAACGCTCCGCATCTCGTAAAAAATGAATCTTTTATTATTCCGAATTATGGCTGGCGGGGAGCGGTTCTGTATACTATCGGGCTAAAGATGTATGATCTGCTGGCCGGCCGCCTGGGTTTCGGACGTTCCAGATATATTTCCAGAAAGGAAGTGATCAGAAGACTTCCGAATATACAGCAGGCCGGACTTCTTAGCGGCGTGCTGTACCAGGACGGACAATTTGATGATGCCAGGCTGGCCGTTAACCTGGCACAAACGGCATTGGAACAGGGTGCCGTTTGTTTGAATTATATCCGGGTGACGGGATTGAAGAAAGATAAAAACCGGATCAGCGGGATTTCTGCGCGCGACATGGAAACCGGAGTTTCCTATTCTGTTAACGGAAAGATCGTGATCAATGCAACGGGCGTTTTTGTTGACGAACTGTTGCGGATGGATCAGCCCGGATCCGGGACAATGGTGAAACCCAGTCAGGGCATCCACCTGGTATTGGACAGATCATTCCTCCAGTCGGAGGATGCGATGATGATTCCAAAGACGGAGGACGGACGGGTTTTGTTTGCTGTTCCCTGGCATAATAAAATTGTGGTAGGTACAACGGATACTCCACTCGATGAACACAGCCTCGAACCGGTGGCACTCGAAGAGGAGGTTCAGTTTATTTTACGAACTGCGGGAAAATATTTAGTGCGCGGCCCCCGGCGTGAAGACGTACTCAGTGTGTATGCGGGCCTGCGTCCGCTGGCCGCACCAAAAACAGAAAATGCCCGAACAAAAGAAATATCACGCAGACATAAACTGATCGTATCTCCCTCCGGAATGATCACAATTACCGGCGGCAAATGGACCACTTACCGGAAAATGGGAGAGGACACGGTGAATCAGGCCATCCGCACCGCCGGCCTGCCACTCCGGAACTGTATTACAAAATCATTACCTGTGCACGGTCATCAGGCTGAGGTGGACAGAAGGGATCATTTATTTGTTTACGGAAGTGATGCCGATTCTCTCCGGGAGCTTGCAAACGAAAATGCGACATGGAAGAACCCTCTTCATCCTGCACTGGAATATACCGGCGCGGAAGTGATCTGGGCCGTGCGGGAAGAGATGGCCCGGACAGTTGATGATGTGCTGGCCCGCCGAACGAGGGCATTGTTGCTGAATGCACGGGCAGCGATTGACATGGCTCCTGCAGTTGCCCGCCTGATGGCTGCTGAATTAAAAAGGGACGGGGAATGGGAGGAAGAACAAATAGCGTCGTTCAGAAAAATTGCGGAAGGGTACTTGCTGGGAAGTAAAAAGTAAAAAATAAAAAATAAAAAGATAATTTGCCGGTTATGGAAAAATATATTCTTGCATTAGACCAGGGTACAACGAGTTCCCGGGCGATCCTGTTTGATCACCAGGGCAAGATCCAATCCATTGCACAAAAAGAATTCACCCAGATTTTCCCGCAACCCGGCTGGGTGGAACACGATCCCAATGAGATCTGGTCCTCACAGGCATCCGTAGCTGCAGAAGCCGTTGTGAAGGTCGGCGCCGACGGCCGGAATATTGTTGCTATCGGAATCACGAATCAAAGGGAAACGACCATTGTGTGGGACAGGGAAACGGGGGAGCCGGTTTATAATGCCATCGTATGGCAGGATCGCCGGACCGCTCCCTTTTGCGATACGCTAAAGAAACAGGGATTAACTGAAATCATCCGGTCCAAAACCGGCCTGGTGATCGATGCTTATTTTTCCGGATCCAAGATCCGGTGGATACTGGATAATGTAAAAGGCGCGAGAAAGAAAGCAGAAGAAGGAAAACTGGCTTTCGGAACCGTGGATTCCTGGCTGGTTTGGAAATTTACGCGGGGCCGGGTTCATGCAACGGATACCAGCAATGCCGGCCGGACCATGCTGTTCAATATACTCGAACAGCAATGGGATCCGGAATTACTCCGGATCCTGGACATCCCGCAGAGCATGCTGCCGGAAGTAAAACAATGCAGCGAATTATACGGAGAAACGGAAAATGGTTTATTTGCCAATAAGATTCCGATTGCCGGCATTGCAGGAGACCAGCATGCTGCATTGTTCGGACAGATGTGCCTGGATAAGGCCATGGTAAAAAATACTTATGGCACCGGCTGTTTTATGCTGATGAATATCGGGGATCATTTTATTGAATCAAAAAATAATCTGCTCACCACGGTGGCGTGGAAGATTAATGGAAAAATTCAATACGCTTTTGAGGGGAGTATATTTATTGCCGGCGCGGTGGTGCAGTGGTTGCGGGACGGGCTCGGTATTATCCGATCCTCTTCAGAGATTGAAGGACTGGCGCTGAAAGTGCCTGATACCGGCGGCGTGTATTTTGTTCCCGCTTTTGCGGGACTCGGCGCACCCTACTGGGATCCGGATGCGCGCGGAACGATTGTCGGCATCACCCGGGGTACAACCACCGGGCATTTAGCGCGGGCCGCCGTGGAATCCATTGCCTATCAGACAAGAGATGTATTGAAGGCGATGGAAGCGGACGCCGGCCTCAGCATAAAGGAACTGCGGGTGGACGGCGGGGCAACGGCAAACAACCTCCTCATGCAGTTTCAGGCGGACCTCCTGAATTGTAAAGTGATCCGGCCGGAGATCACGGAGACCACTGCGCTGGGTGCGGCCTATCTTGCAGGCCTGGCCACGGGATTCTGGGAAAATGTGGAAAGCATACAGCAATTGTGGAAATCAGAAAGGGAATTTGTTCCGGCTACGGAACGGAATGATATGAAAGAAAAAATAGCCGGGTGGGAAAAAGCAATACATGCCGCCCGGGTATGGAGTGAAAAATAGAAACCAATAAAAAAAACCTTAAAACAATTTACATGAGTCCATTCGCTGCCGAATATATCGGCACCATGCTACTGATTTTACTGGGAAACGGAGTTGTTGCCAATGTTGTTCTGTCGGACACAAAAGGACAGAACAGCGGATGGATTGTCATTACCACCGGATGGGGACTGGCTGTATTTGTAGCCGTGGTGGTTGCGGGCCCGGTCAGCGGTGCGCATCTCAATCCTGCTGTTACCCTCGCACTCGCTATCGGGGGGAAATTTGCCTGGACCAATGTATTATCGTACCTGCTGGCCCAGATGCTGGGAGCCATGACCGGCTCGCTGCTGGTATGGCTGATGTACCGTGATCATTTTAACCGGACGAAGGATCCGGCATTACAACTCGCGTCTTTCTGCACTGCACCGGCAATCTATAATCCGCCGGCGAATATTTTCAGCGAGGCAGTGGGAACATTCGTACTCACTTATTCTGTTTTTTATATTACCGGCGCGGAAATCACGTCGAGTAAAACACTGATCGGCCTGGGCTCTGTCGGCGCCTTACCTGTGGCCCTGATCGTTTGGGTAATCGGATTATCCCTTGGTGGCAGTACCGGGTATGCCATCAATCCGGCGCGGGACCTCGGACCGCGCATCATGCATGCACTGCTGCCAATGAAAAACAAAGGCAAAAGCAGCTGGTCATATGCCTGGGTTCCAGTGCTGGGACCATTGCTTGGAGGGTTGATTGGGGCGCTGGTTTATCTGGCGCTGCGGTGAGGGAGGATGACGGATGACGGATGACGGATGACGGTTGACGGTTGACGGTCTTCCGGTGTGACAACCTGATATTGTTTAATCTTCGTAGTTCACGGAAATGCCGGACGCCGGATCTTTCGCGCCAGTCCGTCAACCGTCGACCGTCAACCGTCATCCGTCAACCATCAACGGAATCCTTCTTTCTGCCGCACTTCCCTCCCAAATGCCGCTAAAACAAATCCAATGATCCGGAATCGGGAAAATGCTAACTTAATAGGGCTTTCCTATTTTTCACCCAAAAAATTAGCAGATGTTTCAGTTTAACCTAAAATCAAACGCGTTTGTATTGGGTATTTTCTTTTGCTGCGGAATCATTACCGCGCAGGCCCAGGGTGTCGTCAGCACGCCCCGGGTACCCAGTCCTGCAGCCACCGTTTCACAAACCATTGGCATTTCAACCGTCACGGTAAGCTATTCCCGGCCTTCCGTGAAAGGCCGCGAGATCTGGGGAAAACTGGTTCCCTACGGTTGGAATGTGGACGGATTCGGAGCGGGCAATCCGGCACCCTGGCGGGCCGGAGCGAATGAAAATACCGTTCTTACACTGACTGATCCGGCAACCATTGAAGGTCATCTCGTTCCCGCCGGATCCTATGGATTATTTTTTACCATCAATAAGGACAATACCGGAGAAGTTATTTTGTCGAAGGACAGCAAGTCATGGGGAAGTTTCTGGTATGATCCGAAGCTGGATGAAATGAAGGAAAAAATCAGTTTACGGGAAGGTCCCGAAACAGAATTGCTAACCTATGACTTCCGGGATATCAGCCCGAACAGTACGGAACTGGTGCTGAGCTGGGAAAAAAAACAATTCCCGGTGAAGATCGGATTTGCCGTTGACAATATTGTAATGGCCAATGCGGCAGAACAGTTAAAGGGACCGGTTGGTTTTACCTGGCAGGGATATGCAAGTGCAGCGAATTATTCGCTGCAAAACAAAGTGGATCTGGAACAGGGACTCAAATGGGCGGATCTTGCCGCACAGCAGAACAACAGTTTTGCAACCCTTAATCTGAAGGCCGGATTTCTGAATCAGATGGGCAAAACTGCTGAAGGAGAAAAAATAATGAAAGATGCCATTGCCATGGCAACGGAGAATGAACTTAATAATTACGGCTATCAGTTACTGAATCAGCAACAGCCGGATAAAGCCATTGAAATATTTACATTGAATACTCAGCGGCATCCAAAAAGCCCGAATGTCTGGGATAGTCTTGGGGAGGGCTATGCAATCAAAGGGGATAAAAAAAATGCGATCAGCAATTTTAAAAAAGCATTGAGCCTGAATCCGGCCCCCAACGTAAAGGCCAATTCAGAAAAATACCTGAAACAGCTTGGGGCCATGTAAAACTATTGGTAAAAAATACCCGAACTGCCGCAGGTATAAAAGACAGCGCAGCACAAAAAAACCACCCGATGGTCTTTTTGTGCTGCGTTGTTTGCTTTCCACTTACAATTTTTTGACGATACTATAAGTTGACCATTCGCCGTCAGCAGAAGATTTCAGCACTTTTGTCTGTGAATCATTCTCAATGGTAATATAATATTCGGTTCCATCATTATCATTCAGTTCAAACAAGTCACTGATCCAGTACCCGGAATGGTCTTTTTTCAGGGTTGTTAGAAGCCGGATCGGAAGCTGGTTGGGACTGATAAACCGGGTAACTGCCAGCTGGTCTCCGTTCGGTAAATAGTAGGCAAAAAGGACCATGTCGTTCAACTGGAAGGAAACCTTAATAAACTTTTTGTGGCTTTCCCATTTTACATCTTTAGCGTTGACGAACTCCCGGTTGAAACGGGTCTGTACCTGGTTATTGATACCGGGAATATCTGCTGCGAAGCTGAAGCTGCTGATACCAACCAGTACCAGGGCTAAAATCAGGATGCTCTTTTTCATTGTCTTATTTTTTAATTGGTTTGTTTGTTGTTGACATAACAAAGATAAGGGTTAAAGTATGTACTATGCAATACATAGTAATATGAATGGCATAATAATAGGTATGAGCG
>Ga0157370_10007968_pt1 | contig 11477 bp, 9 predicted proteins | sample C35metaG_FD_113463 | JGI IMG/M metagenome (GOLD analysis project Ga0157370, IMG submission 113463) | Corn rhizosphere microbial communities from Kellogg Biological Station, Michigan, USA - C3-5 metaG | ecosystem: Host-associated > Plants > Roots > Rhizosphere > Soil | place: USA: Michigan... | reverse complement strand
GAATTCCATCCTAACACGGCGTTTCTCATTGAGGAGCTAACTACGTCCTCCGAAAGCTCGATCTGGTCCTTTTGCCTTGCGGACTGACTACCATCGTAAAGCGACGGGCGCCCGCGCTTAAGCCATGGAGGGCGCGCAGTTGTTCCCGATGAGGATTGCTTTAGTACGCCGCGTCGGTAAAGCAAACGGCCGGTATCGTCGCTATAATGATTTTCGCATCAAGAAGCATCGACCAATGGTGCGCATAATAGCTGTCGAGAACGACGCGCCGTTGGAACGTCGTCGTGCTGCGACCGCTGACTTGCCAAAGACCGGTGATGCCGGGGCGGCATGAATAATACGCGCCGATGGCATCGGAATATCGGCCCAGCTCCTCTTCCGTGACCGGACGTGGGCCAACGATGCTCATCTCGCCCCTGAGCACATTGAAAAGCTGCGGCAGCTCGTCAAGGCTGGATTTTCGCAGAACGGCGCCGATGGCGGTGACGCGTGGATCGTTTCGAAGCTTCCTCGTTGCGATCCACTCTGCCGCGGCTTCCGGCTGATTTTCGAGGTGTCGGCGCAAGCGTTCCGGCGCATCGACCGCCATGGTGCGAAATTTCAGGCACTCAAACTGCCTGCCGTTAAACCCTACGCGCCGGTGCCGGAACAATACCGGACCTGTAGAAAATCCGGCGATGGCGACATAGCAAAAAACGAAAAGCGGCGTGAGCAGCACGATGCCACACAACGCGATGGCGATATCTACGATCCGCTTGGACGCGAGGCCGATTGGATGAGGCGTCGTCAGTTCTACGAATAGACCTTCTCCATCGACACTATCCGTCTTTGCCAATCCGTCCATGGCGCACTCCGGTTCACAAAAATATTGCGATGCAAATAAAGTCGCAATGGCATCGTTGTTCCAATTTTTTTAAAATTTCCGCGTGGGTTCCGGCGTACGCGAACTCACCAAAAAAACGACACTAACTTGCCCGGATGTAATGCGCTTGCGTTCATTTCTTGTGCAGCTGCCTTCAGGTCCGTCAGCACTTGGGAACTCCAGAGAGCGAACACCACTTCGTCCTTATGTGGCGTTGCTGTACGTGCGACGGATACGAAACGACGCCAAAAGACTTGATGCTTCGGGCCCGTGACAGGAACGTTACATGAAAACAAACGAGAACGACCGGCTGTTGGAGCTCGACAGCCTGCGAGCGATCGCAGCGTTGGCTGTCCTTTTCTACCACTACACTGGTGGATATGAGCACATCGTCGCTCCGCATATTCAACCCGTCCCGTGTGTGGAGTTCGGTTACGTGGGAGTCGACCTTTTCTTTGTGATTAGCGGCTTTGTGATCGCATGGACGCTTCGGCGCTCGACTTCCCTCGTTGACTTCGCGATCGGTCGATTTGCACGCCTTTATCCGGCCTATCTTGCCGGAGCCTTCATCACCGGAATCGTGATTTTCGGTTTCGGCTTTAATCCAAAGCACGTTCAGACGAGCGACGTTGCCTGGAACGCAGTCATTGGATTGCCCCAACTGGTAAACGCCAAAAATCTCGACGCGTCCTACTGGACTCTCGGCGTCGAGGTGTCCTTTTACATCATGGCCGCACTCTTTGTTTCAGGCTTGCCGAAGGTGCGCTTTGAGATTTTTTGCCTTATCTGGCTCAGTGCATCTCTCGCTGTGCGTCTGCTTCTCCCGGGGCATATCCGCTTACAGCTTCTTCTCGCATCCAACTACTCGGCCCTGTTCGTGGCCGGTGCGATGCTATTTGCGCTCTCACCGCCCATGCGGCCAGATCGACTTACTTTTGTAACTTTTGCCGCGGCAATCGCCATGTTCTTTATTGGCGGTTATCCAGGATGGCTGCGCCCGGTAAGCGGAGCGGGTCTGTGCCTCTTTGTTGGATTGGTGTTCGGCGCGTCAGCAGGGCGACTGGCATTCCTGACTTTCCGTCCCCTCGTTGTCATAGGCCAGGCGTCATATTCGCTTTATCTGATCCACCAGATCGTCGGATACTGGATCATCTCGAATTTCGAGCGGCTTGGCGTTCCTCCACTCGCCGCGATCGCGGCCGCGACAACCATCGTCATTCCAGCCGCGATCGGCCTGAGAAAAGCGGTCGAGGTACCAGCTCAACGGCTCATTCGGAATGCTGCATGGGCGCATCTTATCGGCGGCCGCGCTGACCTTACGGAGGTGCCCAAGTCCGGTGGCCGCGCAGGATGAGTCAACCCGCAACGGCGCAAGGCCCTACGCTACTGGGTATCGAGCGGCGGATGCCCGGGCTTACCGATCGGCAAGAGACGTGAGTGCCTCCATAAGGCGACCCGCGTTGGCGTCCCAGTTGAACAACCCTTCCGCAACTTCGAATGCGCATTTCTGCATTCTGTCCAGGCGATCGATGTCATCGATGACCTTAACAATCGCCCTCAGCAGCGCACGGATGTCGCTTTCAACGATGAAATGCGCCTTTAACCGATCCGGGATCCCGTTGAGAGCCGCTTCGACGGAAGCGACAGGGACACGAGAGAATATGTAATCGAGCGTCTTAAGCTTGAAACCGCCCCCCACCTCTTCCGGAACCAAAGCAACGCGGGCGCCGCGGCATTCCTCGTCGAGATCCTCGACGAACCCGCGAAAGACAACCCACGGATATTGCGCCCGTAAACGGGACAGCAATGGCTCGGGAACAAACCCGATAACGTAAAGCTCGATCCTGTTCTGGACGAAAATGACATTCGCAACGTGCAGAAGACGCTCCAAATTGATCTGTTTGGCTATCCAGCGGAATGATCCGATGATGATCGCACGCCTCGGAACCGTCTCATTCAGGGAACGGACATCCTGCTTCCCACCTGCATAGCCGGGCGGCAGAACAATGGAGGCTAGCGAAGGATTGATCTCCCCAAATGCAGCTCTATCTTCCTCTGTCAGCGTCACCAGCAGGTTGCAGGATTGCGCGAGATGCAGCTCGGCGAGGCGCGTTTTTCTCGCATTCTCTTGCAGCAGCCGCTTTCGAATAACGTCGCCGGAGAAATTGCGCGCGATCTGGTCGTTGAGGTCGGTCTCAAAGTTGTGAGCTAGCTGAACCAGCAGCGGCCTATTTCGCGATACGCTTTTTACGTGAGCTACTGCCCAGCTCATGCCGTATTGATCGATTACGACGACGTCGTAGTCGTTCTTCTCCACTTCTCCGGCAATTGCTTTCCGGTATTGTGCCGTCGCAAATCGCGCACCGACCATCGGCAGTGGACTGAAGAGAGAACGCAACCTGGCGTGGGCGGCGCCACGCACCCTCCTCCACCGAACCCGCGGCTCCAGATCGGCAAGGCTGCCGCCTCTTTCATCAGGATTTTCCAGTCCAAAAAAAGTAACGTCGGCGCCTTGTCGCGCGACCGCGCCCGACAGTTGCGCTGAATAAACCCGGTCACCGGCGTTGAATGGAACTGGAATAATCCTACCAAGCCACAAGATCGAAAGGGTCATTTTGGAACTCACGCTATCGGTTTGCATTGTGCCCCGTATTGCCAGCACTAAAAGCGACGCGCGAACGTGCAGTCGGCTTAAGTTCCGCTTGGGGATCATCTCGTGCCACCTGAACTGTCCGTAACGATCATTGTTCCAACATTGAACGAGGAGAGGTACATCCGAGATGCCGTCGCTTCGCTGATCCCCAAGAGCGAAACCGTCGATTACGAACTGATTGTCTTGGACGGCGGCAGCACGGATCGTACATCGTTAATCGTCGAGGAGATGGCCGCGGCCAATCCGAGAATTCGTCTCGAGCCGAACCCGTCCCGATATCAGTCCGCCGCGGTAAATCGTGGCGCAGAGATAGCAAAGCCGGACTCAAGCATCATCGTTCGCGCCGATTCCCACGCGGAGTACCCACCCGATTTTGTCATTCACCTCGCAAAGGAGCTTAGAGAGCGCGGCGTCGCATCGATCGTTGTGCCCATGCGGACGCGCGGAAAGGGCTTTCTGCAGCGAGGGATCGCAGCTGCGCAAAATAGCCGGCTGGGAAACGGCGGAGCGGCGCATCGTACAGCGAAAAACTCGCGGTTTGTAGACCATGGCCACCATGCCGCTTTCGATCGCCAGACTTTTCTTGCAGTCGGCGGATATGATGAGAGCTTTACCCACAACGAGGATGCCGAACTGGACATCCGTCTGAGAAGTTCTGGAGAACAAATCTGGCTCTGTTCGGAACTGGCTATCAGCTATTTTCCTCGCAACTCGTTCGGCGCTCTCGCCCGGCAATATTTCAACCATGGCTCCGGACGCGCGCGAACGATGTTGAAGCATCGCCGTCCGCCAAAAGTCAGGCAACTGCTCCCGTTGGGGGCGCTCGGAGTGAACGTCCTCAGCCTGGCTTCGGGCCTAGGTTTCGGATGGCCATTTCTCCTGCCGAGCCTCACTTACCTCGGAGCATGCCTGGGCGGAGGTTTGTTTTTGGGGGTGTCAGAGCGCGATCCGGCCGCTTGCACTGCAGGTCTTGCTGCAATAACCATGCACCAGAGCTGGGCAGCCGGTTTTATCTATCAGGTTCTTCGCATCTCGGTTTCCAGGACGCCTCGCGCGCCCATCTCGACAGAGGCATTCCGCTAACGCTGGCGTTGATCGGCAGCCTTTGGCCCGAACGCTGCGACATAAGCGGTTGCCGCCTCCGGGTACTGGTTCTCGGTCAACTTGCCCGGAAAGTCATCGTTGGAATTCCAGACGCTTTGGTAGAGCACATTGTGTGCTGAAAACCATTCCGCGGCCTTTTCGATATACGGGCCTGCACCATCGAAATTGACGCCCCACTCTGGGTACGCGGTCGGCTTGTGATGAGCAGCCGCAAAGTCCTCTAGCCATTGCAGCCCATATTGGCTGCTGACCATTTCGTTCCAGGCTTGAACGGGGTTGGTCGGATTCCACCTGGTGTTGTAATAGAAATCCATGCTGATTACGTCGACATACTCATCCCCTGGGTAAGCATCGACCGGATTCATGCGCGTTTCGCGGATGTTGGCATTCCATTCGAAGCGAAAGCGGTTTGATACCGAGCGAAACGCCTGGACAAAATTCTGATAGGCCTTGACGTAATCCTGCTCGCGTCCCGACGCTGACCACGGCATCCAGTTGCCGTTGAATTCCTCGCCGGTGCGGACATAAATCACGTTGTCGGCCGGGCGCGTTTGAGCCAAGCTTCGTGCGGCCTGTTCGTAGAAGCTTTGATATCTTCCTGCCGCAGCATCCGCCAGAGATCCGCCGTCGGCGAACATTGGGATGGTCCAGCGTATCGGCTTATTGAGCGGTGACCAAAGTTCCACCGACCATCTAATGCTGCTGACCCAATCCTTCCAACTCGCCCTCCCGGTATGGGCAGCAATCTGATCGACCGGCCTGCCGAGCCAGCTCTCGAACTGCCGCAGTTGTGCCGGACTGTTCCCCACGTAGGCGCTCAGTGCGGGGGTTCCCGCGGAACATGGAAGTTCGAGACAAAGGTACACAAAGACAGCAACGGAAGCGGATCTAACCATTAGGGTTCCCCTTCGCATCTTGGATGCTCACTTTTTTGGCAGCGTCTGCGATGAATTTGGCCCCGTTCACTAAACGAATTTTTGGAACCAACGCATTATCACGCACTTGCCAGATGGTTACGTCGCACCTGCCAAATCCTCTAACAGCGAGAGCTGCATGTCGTTCAGCGTGGTCAGCAAGATTGTTTGGGCGAGAAAACTCACGTTCCTGGTTGTCTTCGCATTGATAACCGCATGCGCCATCGTATTCACACAACTGGTGACACCGATGTTCCAATCGGAAGCGTTGCTAATGACCACCTTGGATCGCGCACAACGGCAGCAAACCCAGTTTCCGGACACGCTCCGCTATCAACTGAATTCGCAGATCTACATCGTCTACAGCGAGGATGTGCTTCGGCAGGCCATCAGCGAATTTGGGCCGCAACGGCTATATCCTGACCAGAAGAAGGCGTGGCAGTGGCAGGGCGGCTTGCCGCCAAATATGTCCGCGGTCGTCGCGATGGGTGCCAACCTGCTTCGATCGGGCAACCCGGATGAAGGACTCTCCGACGTTGATCGGGCGTTATTGAAGGTCAAGAAGCGGCTCGCCGTAAATCTCGAAAAGGATTCGCAGATACTTTCGCTGACCTTTCGGCATCAGGATCCGAAGATAGCTGAGCAGTTTCTCAGTTTGATTGTCCGCGATTTTCTCCAGCGGCAAGCGGATCTTAGCGGCAACGCGGAAGCACCCGCCTTCTTTCACCAGGAAGCCGCGCGCTATCGAGATGAGTATAAGAAAGCTTCAAACGAACTGAGCGACTTTTCCAAACAGCACGCCATATATTCGGTCCGCCAAGAAATCGAGCTCGCCCTTTCACGGCGCGATGATACGCTCGCTGCTTTAGCTAAAACGCGCGGATCGATCGCGGAGAAGGAGGCGCAAGCGGCAACGTTCCAGAACACGCTGACGCAGCTGAGACGCCGCATTTCCATTCCAGGCGAAATCGTCGGCCCGAAGTACAATGCGCCGGCTGCGACTGGCGGCGCCGGAAACAAGGACGCCAAGGACACCAATGACGCGCTCACCGGTTCCAACAAGATACCAGCGAACGAATCGCCATTACTGCTCGTGAAAGTATTTCAGGAAACGGCTCAATCGCTGGTCAATCTCAATTCCGAGATCGTCGGTTTGAAGTCACTGGAAAAATCGCAAAATGATGCTTTAGCCGACGTCGAAAAGAAGTTGGGATCGCTCTCGTCGATTTCATCGGAATTTCGACGCCTCAATGACCAGCTCGAGCAAGTCTCCAAGGTGCTCGAAGCGCATGTCGGCCGCGCCGCGGACGCCCAGATGAACGCCGACTGGGACGCGAGCGAAAAGCTCTCGAGCGTCAAAGTGGCGCAGTCCGCCACTGCTCCCACCGAGCCCGTATTTCCTCCCAAGCCGCTTTTCGTCGCGCTCGGGGCCGTCATTGGTCTGGTCGGCGGCACGGCGGCGTGTGTGCTGCTGGAAGCGGCGCGCGCGCGGCGGCGGCAAGCTTATAGGAGCAGGCAAGACATCGCGGACGAGCGTTTTCAGGACTGGGCTGTGCCTGAAGATTACGACGATACGTCGGACGAGCGATTCAGAGAACGCTGGGCCCGCGAGCCTGAGGTCCCCGTTCCGGCACATCAGGTTGCAAGATATCGCCATTATCATCAATCGTAGCCGTAAGTGACGCATCGGCGGCAGCGGAAAGCGCTCGATGTCTGGGATAACCCCTTCTGGAATCACAGCACGGCCTGCCGCTCAGTCCGGCTTCACGCTCTGCGCCGCCGTTCTGCTGCTGGAAGTTTTTCTTCAGAAGATCGCCCTACCCGGCACGGGCGGTGTCTATCCGCTGAGCCTTCTCATTTTCCCCGCCATCACTGCCGCCGCCTTTGTGGCCGGTTTGCTCGAGGTAAACATGCCTGCGTTCCTCGGGTACGCCGGATTCATTCTTGTGGGTGTCCTGAGCACAGCCGTCTCCCCGAGCCCGCACGTCTCAATCCTGTCGCTTGGTTTTCTTATCGTCGCACAGCTGCCACTGGTCTTCCACTGCAAGTCACCGGATGTTCCATACAGACGCGTATTGGATTTCCTTTCAACGCTAGGCTGCCTCTGCGCGGTGATCGGCGTTTTACAGTTCATGGGTCAATTTGTCGCTGGCGTTGATGTGGTGTTCTTTCTGGACAAGCACATGCCGGAGAGCATGACCGTCTCCGGATACAATTCCCTCATTCCCCTCTACTGGACCTCGCCGGTCTACAAGAGCAATGGGGTCTTCTTTTTGGAACCGGCGTTCTTTTGCCAGTTTCTTGCGATGGCGGTGGTCGCGGAATTGCTGGCGGGACCACGCACGCTCCGCCTGATGGCTCTCACGGCTGGGCTAGTGTGCAGCTACTCGGGAACCGGCCTGACGATGCTCGCGCTGTTCATGCCGTTCTATTTCCTGCGCCACGGGCACTCTCGCCTGTTTTTATTTGCCGGGCTGTTTTCGCTCGTGTTGATATTTTTCGGTGACGCCCTCTCACTCGATGCGTTCACGCGACGCCTCAGCGAATTTTCCGACGTTGATTCGAGCGGATGGGCGCGTTTCTTGTCAATGTTTAGCGTGCTTCAGAAGATCGTGTTCGCCAACGATCTGACGTTTTTCCTCGGTCGAGGGCCCGGCACGGTGCAAGAGCAGTTTCGGCTGTATTCGTTCAACGCCTTCGATCCGACCTGGGGTAAGATTATTTACGAATATGGCCTGGTAGGTTCCCTCGCCTATTTCCGGCTTTTCTATCTTGCCTTCTACAAGGGGCCCAAAGGGCTGCGTTTCGCCGTCGGCTACACCTACCTGTTCCTCGGCGGGTACCTCCTCAATCCGTCGATCCTGATGCAGGTAGCATCACTCGTCGTTTGGCTCGGGAAGACATCGGACGCAGCCGATCGACGTGTTCAGGCTCCGGCCGAGACGAGCGGCCATCTTACCATAAGCCGGAACATGGGAGCGTTGGGAGCCAGATGATCGGAGAGCTAACTATTCGCCCGGACCCTGAAGCCGCACCATTTGAGGGGGTAACGGCCTGTGACTGACTTCGAGCTGAATTCGCCAGCGGCCGATGGCCAGCCAGAGCCGGAGAGCGCGATAGCGATCTGTCTGAACCGGCTTTCGCAAAAATCGTTTGTTCTCTTTGCATTGAAAGGGCTCAACACCGCGTTCACCGCGATTTCGAATTTCGTTCTGACCTATGTCATGGTTCGAACCATTGGCCTGGAGTCGTACGCGGTCATTGCGAGCCTGCTGGCGATTGCTGCCCTTATTCTACAGACTGACCTTGGCATTACCGGCCTGACATTCTACCAACTCCGCTCTCACTACCTTGCCGAAACCGGAAGAGATGGCGCCAGCCAGGAGGATCGGGACGTGGTGGTTACGATTGTCACGATCTACATCGCGATCGGTGTCCTTTCGGTTGCGGTGTTTGGTGTCGCGCTCGCAGCTGGCCTCGTGCACACCGCGCCGCATGGGATCGCGTATCTGTTGATTTTTGCCGGCGCGGTAAACGCGCTGCCGCGCATGGCGTTGCGCGTCGCGATCAACGCCCGGGATGGCTTTGTCTGGACGGAACTCGTCGATCTGGCGCGGCGCACCACGATCCTCGGCATCACAGCCGCCATGCTGCTCGGCCTCTCGTTTATTTCCTACAGCGCGCTCAACCTGCTGGCGTGGATATTGTCCAGCGCGGGATTGATATGGCTGGCCTGCCGATACGGCTTCACACCAGAACGCGGAGCAATTCTGCGGGGCCTGCGTTTGCTTCGTCTTGAAGTTCGCGGGGTACGGGCAACCGTTCTGTTGTCCTTGGCTGATTTTGCCATCAGCGTTTACCCTTACTACCTGCTCGCTGCGACAAGGGACGCTACGGCGATAGTTGCCTTCGACATGTTCTATAAGGTGACGCGTTTTGCCGTGATGTGTTATCTGATTGGGGCGGAAACCGTCCTGCCGCACCAAACCCGCGCCGTGCACAACCATGATGCATCAGGGCTGGCCCGCGCGACAGCGAAGGGCTTCATGATCGGACTGTTCGCGATGGTTTTAGGTATCGTTGCGATCGGGATGTTCGGCGACAAGGTCTTCGCGGTCATTCTGAACCACAACGAGATCGTTTCCCCCGTCATGCGCGTCGCCATCTGCGCAATGCTGGTGTTCATGTTGATACAAACGACCTGTCAGATTGTGTTAATCGGAGTCGGTAAATTCGAGGAACTCGCCCGTCGGTCCTACATCACGCTAGCCGGCATGATGTCGATAAGCGTGCCAATGGTGATATTTCACTGGAGCATCGATACGTTCGTGATCGGCTATGTGATCGTCTACGGATCAGGCTCACTTCTCTACGCGGAATGTCTCTATTCGCTGGGCCAGTCGCTGCGAAGCCTCGCCGGGCACCGGAACTCCCGGGAAGCCGCCGGGGCCGGAGCGGCCAAGACTTGGAACGCGAGACTTTAGGCTCCGCTATTACGCAGGCTCTCGCGCGCAATACGCTTCAGCGGTCCGCCCGGCCGCTTCAGTCTGTTCAAGAAACTGGTGCCATCTTGATGGCGCAGCAGTTCCGCCAGACGTAGAGGTTCGTGGAGCGCAGGGTAGCGATTGCGCGCCAGCGTGGCATAGTGTTGCAAGGCCGGCTGCCGGGAGGGCCCCGTAGCTACCCGATGAATCTCTGCTCGAACGGATTGTTTCTTCGCGGTCCACCAGTTGCGGATCTCCAACTGCTTCAGCAACAGCGATGTCTTATCCGTCAGGGCGTCCTGCGCGTAGCATCGCGCCGCCCCCCAGTTCCGGAATGATGGGATGGGATGCGGCCCCAGTAGCCTGGTAAAATAATCAAGAGACGCTCTGGTTTCAACGATCGGTATGCACCCGAGTTCCAGGCTTTCGTAAAGACGCCATGTCTCAAGAATGACGTTTCCCATCGGGCAAGGCGAGAAGATTGAATTCTCCAGCACGTCGTCGAATTCGGCCTTGCTCAGCTTTTTGCCTCCGTCCTTGTAAATAGATGTGGTGCGGGTCAAGAAATTTGGCTCCAGGGCTGCGAATGCCGACGCCATGTTGACCCGCGACGCCTTGATCTCTCCCGTGAAAGACCATGCGTATTCTCGCTCGGTGACGGGACGAAGCGCGATGCCAGTTCGCGTGCCATTGGTGTAACCCTCCGGTATCGTCCAGATGCCTTCGTGTCTCGCAAGGCTGGTTGCGAAATTACGGATGACCCCATCGAAATGGCGGTACAACGAGTAGCCCCCCGAGAACCACTCGTCGCTGATATGAAGCAGCACCAGGCGCCGGCACCTGGCCCGGCATTCGCGAAAGTAATTTTCATAGGTTGGCAATGGCTGCCAGTTGCTGCTCACTACGTGAATGCAGTCGTCATCGAAGCAAGTCAGATCCAGATCAGTGCATTCCTCGTCGACGAGGTCACCCAAGACATCTCGCAGCCAGCTGACTTCCAAGAGATTGTCGGCGTGCCAGACGAGCTTCACCTGATGGCCTCCGCGGCAATTGAGCTCAAGCGTCTGCGCGCTGGCTATAAAGGCACAAGCCACTTTTCGGCTGATGGTGATAGCCCAGCGATGCCATTCGGTCATTAAGCTTATCGACATCGTAGAGGCCCGAGGTGGTTTCGACGATGATCCGGCGGATCTGTCGCGCGTCTGACACAGCGAGGTTCATCAAGATGTCGAATTCAGCACCCTCGCAGTCGAGTTTCAGGAGATCCACGTCTTGCTGAAGGCCGCCGAGAATAGATGGAACATCGACGACTTCGACATCAACATGATCATTATTGAGCGCTTCGGCGGCATAGAAGCTATGACCCCCCATGTTCCTCTTGTGTATGAAAAGTTTGGCGTGCCCTGGGCGCGCGCCCACTGCCTTCTGAAGCGGAGTGACCCCATCAAGTCTATTGATGG
>Ga0157370_10007966_pt1 | contig 11479 bp, 7 predicted proteins | sample C35metaG_FD_113463 | JGI IMG/M metagenome (GOLD analysis project Ga0157370, IMG submission 113463) | Corn rhizosphere microbial communities from Kellogg Biological Station, Michigan, USA - C3-5 metaG | ecosystem: Host-associated > Plants > Roots > Rhizosphere > Soil | place: USA: Michigan... | reverse complement strand
TCCTTGTAGTGGCGCAGCGATTCCAGTTCGCCTTCGAAGACCACCACGTCGTCGCGCAGCACGCGGATCGGCTTGCTTCGCTTGACCGAACCCTCCACCACCTGACAGCCCGCGATCGCACCGAACTTGGACGAACGAAACACGTCCTTGACCTCGGCGACGCCGATGATTTCCTCGCGCACTTCCATGCCCATCAAGCCGGAAGCCGCCTGCTTCACCTGATCGATCACGTCGTAGATGATCGAGAAGTAGCGAAGATCCACGCCGCCCGATTCGATCACGCGGCGCGCCGAGGCATCCGCACGTACGTTGAAGCCGATCAGTAGGGCCTTGGATGCCGCCGCCAGCGTGGCGTCGGATTCGGTGATGCCGCCGACGCCGGACGCGATCACGTTGACCTTCACCAGATCGTTGCTGATGGCGCTCAGCGATTCGCGCAGCGCCTCCGCCGAACCCTGCACGTCGGCCTTGATGAGGATGTTGAGGGTCTGCTGGCCCTCGCCCTTGCCCATCATCGCCATCACGTCTTCGAGCGTATTGGTGCGCGTGACGAGGCGCTTGTCGCGGCGCCGGGTTTCGCGTTCGGAGACCACGTTGCGCGCCAGCTTTTCGTCGGCGACCACCACGAACTCGTCGCCCGCTTCCGGGACGCCGGACAGGCCCAGCATCTGCACCGGGATCGATGGACCCGCACTTTCGACCTGCTTGCCGGCTTCATCGAACAGTGCACGCACGCGACCGTACTCGACGCCGCACACCACGTAATCGCCGCGCTTCAGCAAACCTTGCTGCACCAGCACGGTGGCGACCGGGCCGCGGCCCTTGTCGAGGCTGGACTCGATCACCACGCCCGAGGCACGGCCATCTGGCACGGCCTTCAATTCCATCACCTCGGCCTGCAGGCCGATCGCTTCCAGCAGCGCGTCCACACCGTCGCCGGTCTTGGCCGATACCGGCACGAACTGCGTGTCGCCGCCCCAGTCTTCGGGAATGACTTCGTGCTGGGCCAGGCCCTGACGCACGTTGTCCGGGTTGGCTTCCGGCTTGTCCATCTTGTTGACCGCGACGATCAGCGGCACCTTGGCCGCGCGCGCGTGCCGGATGGCTTCCACCGTCTGTGGCATCACGCCGTCGTCGGCCGCCACCACCAGCACCACGATGTCGGTGGATTGCGCGCCGCGCGCACGCATCGACGTGAACGCCGCGTGGCCCGGAGTGTCGAGGAACGTGACGACGCCCTTCGGCGTTTCGACGTGGTACGCGCCGATGTGCTGGGTGATGCCGCCGGCTTCGCCCGACGCAACTTTCGTGCGACGGATGTAGTCGAGCAGGGACGTCTTGCCGTGGTCGACGTGGCCCATGATGGTCACCACCGGCGGGCGCGGCGCCCTGTCGCCTTCGGCCGCATCGGTGACGACGTGGGCGGCAAGTTCGGTTTCGGCCGTCTTCTCTGCCGCATCGACCGGCTTGTGGCCGAGTTCCTCGACCACCAAGGCCGCGGTGTCGTGGTCGATGGTCTGGTTGATGGTCACCATGGTGCCCATCTTGAACAGCGCCTTGACCACTTCCGAACCCTTCACCGCCATCTTCTGCGCGAGGTCCGACACGACGATGGTTTCGCCGATCGGAATTTCGCGCATCTGCGGCGCGACCGGCTTGGAGAAGGCGTGCTGCCCCGTGATATCCGACAAATCAACTTTCGACCTGGTGCGCTTGCGGGTGGAGCGGCGCGCGCGCTCGGCATCGGTGAGATGCAACTCGCCGCCGGTATAACGTGCAGGACCCTCGTCCTCGTCGTCGCGCATCCGGTGCGAACCGCGCGAACGCTTGGCCTTGTGGGCGGTCGCGTCCTTGCTGTCGCGCGCCGGCTTCGGCGCTTCGTGCCGACGCGCGGGCGGCGATGCGGCTTCTGCTGCTGAGCCGGCGGTTCCATCTCCGGCCACGCGCGCGACTGCCGCTTCGGCCTCGGCGCGCGCACGCTCTTCCGCGGCACGCTTGCGTTCGGCCTCGGCGGCCTCGAGCTTCTGCTGCTCTTCCTTGCGGCGGCGATCCTGCTCGGCCAGTTCGGCCAGCTCGCGCTCGTGTTGCTCCTGCGATTCCTTGAGCTTGCGCAGCGCCTCTTCGCGCTCGCCGTCCACGACCTCGTCGGTCGGAACCGCAGCGCGCTTGACGTAGGTGCGGCGCGCGCGCACTTCCACGTTGACGGTCTTGGCGCTGGTACCGCGCCCGCCCGCCACGGTGATCTCGCTGACCTTGCGTCGCTTCAGCGTGATCTGGCGCGGCGTGGCGGCAGCCGCTGCCGTCTGCTTGCCGTGGTTGCGGCGCAGGAAATCAAGCAGCTTCGTTTTTTCGCGATTGCTGATGACCTGGTCGGGGCCATCGAATTGCATGCCCGCTTCGGCAAGCTGCGTCAGCAGCTTGTCTTCGGGCGTGCCCACCATGCTCGCGAGTTGCTTGATTGTGATATCTGACATCGTGTACCTCTCACCGACCGCCTGCAGGACTTCCATGCAAGCGGCCCATTATCCGGGTCTCGCGAAAGTTTCGCATTTGCGTGAACTGCTCAACCTGCGTCCTGCTCCATCCTGGCAATCATGGGTGCGCGCGCGGCCATGATCAGCGCGCCGGCGCGTTCCTCGTCCATGCCTTCGATGTCGATCAGGTCATCCACCGCCTGGTCGGCCAGATCGTCCAGCGTGACGATCTCGCGTTCGGCCAGCGCATACGCGGTTTCCTCGTCCATGCCTTCCAGTGCCAGCAGTTCGTCTGAAGGCTTGTGCTCGTCGAGGTCTTCCTCCACAGCCAGAGCCTCGGTCAGCAGCGCATCCTTCGCACGCGAACGCAGTTCCTCGACGATGTCTTCGTCGAAGCCCTCCACCGCCAGCAGCTCGCCGGTCGGCACGTAGGCAATTTCCTCGACGGTGGAAAAACCTTCCTGGACGAGGATATTCGCAATTTCCTGGTCCACCTCGAGTTTTTCCATGAACAATTGCCGCGCGGCTTCCTGCTCGGCCTCGCTCTTGGCAGCAACCTGGTCCTGGGTCATCACCTTCAGGTCCCAGCCGGTGAGCTTGCTCGCCAAGCGCACGTTCTGGCCACCCCGGCCGATCGCCTGCGACAGCTTGTCCTCGGCCACCGCGATGTCCATCGAATGCTTGTCTTCGTCCACGATGATGGACTGCACTTCGGCCGGCGCCATCGCATTGATCACGAACTGCGCGGGCGCGTCGTTCCACAATACGATGTCGATGCGCTCGCCGTTCAATTCGTTGGACACCGCCTGCACGCGCGAGCCGCGCATGCCGATGCAGGCGCCGATCGGATCGGTGCGCTTGTCGTGCGCCAGCACCGCGATCTTGGCGCGGTCGCCTGCGTCGCGCGCGCAGGCACGGATCTCGACGATGCCCTGGCCCACTTCCGGCACTTCCAGCTTGAACAGCTCCATCATGAATTCCGGCGCGGTACGCGACACGAACAACTGGGGGCCGCGCGGCTCGGAACGCACTTCGAACAGATAGCCGCGCACGCGGTCGCCCACGCGCACCGCCTCGCGCGGAATCGCCTTGTCGCGCGGAATGAACGCCTCGGCGTTGCCGCCGAGGTCGAGATAGATGTTGCCGCGCTCGACCCGCTTGGCGACGCCGTTGATCAACTCGCCAACACGATCCTTGTAGGCCTCGACCACCTGCGCGCGCTCCGCTTCGCGGATGCGCTGCACGATCACCTGCTTGGCAGCCTGCGCGGTGATGCGCCCGAATTCCGGATTCTCGATCTGCTGCTCGACGTACTCGCCCACTTCGGCGCCCGGACGCTCGTCTTCCGCGTCCATCAGGCGCAACTGCCAGTCGGGCGATTCCATCTCGCCGTCGTCGGCGATCACTTCCCAGCGGCGGAAGGTTTCGTAGTCACCGGTTTCCTGGTCGATGGCGACGCGGACATCCGGCTCTTCTTCCGGGTAGCGCTTCTTCGCGGCGGTCGCCAATGCGGCTTCCAGCGCACCGAAAATCACATCGCGCGGCACCGCCTTCTCGGCGGCCACGGTGTCCACGATCATCAACAAGTCGCGATTCATCTCATCTGCTCCGTCGAAGCCGCATGCACTGCGCTTCGGCATTTCTCAGTCGTCGTCCGGCGAGAGCCGGGGCCCAGTGACCCTTCCATCAATGCGTGCGTTTGGGCTTCCTGCCCTTCGTACCATCCATACCCTTGCCGGGCTTCGGCTTGGGCGTGTAGCCCAGCGCATCCCAATCCGGCACCAGGTGCGCGCCTTCGATTTCATCCTCGTCGATGTCGATGCGGGTCCCATCCACATCCACGCCGATGCGCTTGCCATCCACCGCGACGATCTTCCCGCGCATCCGTCGGCGCCCGTCGCGCGGCAACTTCAACGTCACCTTGGCTTCCTGCCCGGCAAACCGCGCGAATTGTTCCGCGTTGAACAGCGGCCGTTCGATTCCCGGCGAGGAAACTTCCAGCACGTAATGCCCGGCGATCGGATCATCCACGTCCAGCAGCGCGGAAATCTCGCGGCTGGCCGCCTCGCAATCGTCCACGCTCACCGCATTGGCGGCGTCGCCTTCGTGCCGCAGCGAATCGATGTACACGCGCAGCAGACCGCCGCCGTGGCCGGCGTTCCATTCCACCCCGAGGCATTCCAGGCCCAGTTCCGCAAGAGCCGGCGCCACGCGCGCTGCGATTGCTTCGGTCTCCATCGCGTTCCGTGATTTTTGGAAACAAAAAATGGGCGCAAGGCCCATTCCTTAAGTTCGCCGGTTTTGATCCTGAACCCGGCGTCCCGCGTCCTTGCGGTGTGCCACCTGCGCATCGTCCATGATTGCAAACGAAAGGATCCGTCCTTTCGACAAAGCCTGGTAGCGGGGGCAGGATTTGAACCTGCGACCTTCGGGTTATGAGCCCGACGAGCTGCCAGACTGCTCCACCCCGCAACAGGGAACGCGCATTATGACGACAACGGCGGTTTTTTGCAACCGTCGCCGCGTGGAGAACGCCTTCGCTTGTTACGGCAATTTGCGGATTTTTATGTACTTTCAGCCCCGGGCCTGAAGGACCTTCCGAAAGCGCTTCGGGAATCCTAGCCGCCGAACGCCGCCCGGCACCACGCGAACAACACGCCGGAAAATCCGATCATCGCGATCAGCCCTAGCCCGTTGATCGACAGCAGCCAGCGCAGCGCGACGTCGGGCTTGGCGGCCAGCGGCTCCATGCCCTCGGCAGGCTGCTCGAAGTACATCACCCAGATCACCCGCAGGTAGTAGAACAGGCCGATGATCGAGCAGATGATCGCAACGATGGCGAGCCACAACATGCCGCCGTCGATCGCCGCCTTCAGCACCAGCACCTTGGCGGCGAACCCCCACAGCGGCGGAATGCCGGCCAACGAAAACATCGCGACCGCCATCATGCCCGCGAACCACGGAGAGCGCCGGTTGAGGCCCTTCAGGTCATCGATCATCTCGCACTCGAAGCCCTTGCGCGCCAGCGCCAGGATGACGCCGAAGGCCACGGTTTCCATCAACGCGAAGCACACGGCGTAGAACAACGCGGACGAATAACCTTCCGGCGTCGGGTTGGCCAGCCCCAGGAACACGAAACCCATGTGCGAAATGGTGGAATACGCCAGCATGCGCTTCAGGTTGGCCTGCGCGATCGCGACGACGTTGCCGACCACCAGCGACAGCGACGCCATGATCGCGAGCATCATGGTCCAGTCGCCCGCCAGCGGTCCCATACCCACTTCCAGCAAGCGATAGGCCAGCCCGACTGCGGCGAGTTTCGGCACGGCGCTGATGTACATCGCGATCGGCGTGGGCGCGCCCTCGTACACATCGGGCAACCACATGTGGAACGGTACCGCGCCGAACTCGAAACCGATGCCGACCACCAGGAACACCAGGCCGAACTGCAGCAGGTGCGGATGCGGCGTGGTGCCGACCGACGCGAAGATCGTGTGCAGGTCGAGGCTGCCGGTGGCACCATAGATCAGCGACATCCCGAACAGCAGCAGGCCCGATGCCAGCGCGCCCAGCACGAAGAACTTGATCGCGGCTTCGGACGCCAGCTTCGATTCGCGATTCAGCGCAACCAGCGCGAAAGCCGGAAGCGAAAACAGTTCGAGGCCGAGGTACACCGTGATCAGGTTGCCGGCCGACACCAGCAGCATCACGCCCAGCACCGAGAACATCGAAAGCGAATAGAACTCGCCGATGAACAGCTTGCGGTCCTTCAGCCACGGGCGCGCCATCACGTACATCAGGATGGTGGCGATCAGCACCGTGACCTTGAGGATCTCGGCCATGCGGTCGCGCACGAACATGCCGCCGAACGCGGTGACCGCCTGCGGCGGCTGGCCGCGGATCACCACGAAAATCGCGACCAGCATCACGACGATCGCAACCCAGTGGGTCCAGTCGCGATGTTCGTCGTCGAGGAACACGTCGAACAGCAGCACCAGACACGCCGCGGCGGTCAGGTACAGCTCGGGCAAAATCACCAGCAGGTCGTTCCAGGAAATCATCGGTTTTCAGACCTTCGTCGTCATCAAATGCGTGACCAGCTGCGCGACCGAGGAATCCATCAGGTGCATCAGCGGCCACGGATACACGCCCATCGCCAGCACCGCCAGCGCAAACGCACCCAGCACCAGGCCCTCGCGGGTGTTGATCTCGGGCATCGCCGCCGCTTCCGGCGTGGGTGCGGTGCCCCACACGATCCGCTTGATCAACCACAGGGTGTAGCCCGCACCGATGATGAGCGAATACGCCGCGAACAGCGCGATCCAGGGATTGGCGGTGAAACTGGACAGGATCACCATGAATTCGCCCACGAAACCCGAGGTGCCCGGCAGGCCGCAGTTGGCCATCGCGAACAGTACCCAGAACGCGGCGAACCACGGCATCACTTTCGCGAGTCCGCCGTAGGCTGCGATCTCTCGCGTGTGCAGGCGGTCGTACATCACGCCGATGCAGGTGAACAGTGCACCCGACACGAAACCGTGCGAGATCATCTGCACCACCGCGCCCTGGACCCCGAGTTGCGCGGTCTGTACGTCATGCTGCTGGCGCGCCAGCATGTACACGATGAACAGGCCGAGCGTGACGAAACCCATGTGCGCGATCGACGAATACGCGACCAGCTTCTTCATGTCCGGCTGCACCAGCGCAACGTAGCCGATGTAGATGATCGCAACGAGGCTGAGCACGATGATCAGCCAGGCGAAGTGCTGCGAGGCATCCGGCAGGATCGGCAGCGAAAAGCGGATGAAGCCGTAGGTGCCGACCTTCAACATGATCGCGGCCAGGATCACCGAACCGCCGGTGGGCGCTTCGACGTGCGCGTCCGGCAACCAGGTGTGCACCGGCACCATCGGGGTCTTCACCGCGAACGCGATCAGGAACGAGAAGAACAGCCACGCCTGTTCCTTCATCGTGAACGGGAACGCCCACAGCGTCGCAAGGTCGAAGCTGCCGGCACGGTGGTACATGTACAAGAGGCCGATCAGGAAGAAGATCGAGCCGAAGAACGTGTAGATGAAGAACTTCATCGTCGCGTACACGCGCCGCGGGCCGCCCCAGATGCCGATCAGGAAGAACATCGGGATCAGGATGGCTTCGAAGAACAGGTAGAACAGCAGCGCGTCCATCGCGCAAAACACGCCGATCAGCAGGCCTTCCAGCACCAGCATCGCGGCCATGTACTGGTGCACGTTGGCCTTGATCACCTGCCACGCGCCCGCGATCACCAGGATCGAGGTGAACGTGGTCAGCACGATCAGCGCCACCGCGATGCCGTCCACGCCCAAGTGGTAACTGGTGTTGATGCCGGGAATCCAGCGCGCCATTTCCTGCAACTGGAAGCCGCCGGGACCGATCTGGTATTGCGACAACATCACCAGGCTCAACGCGAAGGTGATGACGGTGAACGCCAGCGTCAGCCAGCGCGCCACGTGCGGACGCGCGTTGCCCGCCAGCAGCACGAGGATCGCGCCGGCGCACGGCAACCAGGTCAGGATGCTGAGGATGGGCCAGTTGCTCATGCCAGTTCCTTGATGCTGGCCAGGGGACCCGCGACCCGGGACCAAGGAACAGCGCGTAGGTTGGGCTGAGCGGCTCTTTGCGGAGCCCAGCGGTACGCCGGGAATGTCGGGCTTCCGCCGATCAAGCCGGCGTCAGCCCAACCTACGGTCGCCTTCCGGGCTCCGTTCATCCTCGTGTTCATCGCAACCCCCAGAACCACAACCCGCCGAGCAGCAGGATCAAACCCACGATCATCGCAAACGCGTAGTGATAGAGGAAACCGGTCTGCAGACGGCGGAACACGCGCGAGCCACGCTCGACCACCGACGCCGAGCCGTCGATCATCACGCCGTCCAGCACCGCGCGATCGCCGCCCTTCCAGAATGCGCGGCCCAGCTTCACGCCGCCGCGCGCGAACAGGTTGTAGTACACCTCGTCCACCCAGTACTTGCGGGTGAGCATCTTGAAGATCGGCAGGAACATCCGCGCCGCGCGATCGGCGATCGCCGGATTGAACACATACACATAGGTCGCCACCACGAAGCCCGCGAAGGCGATCCAGAATGGCGCGCTCAGGAACGCGTGCCAGAACATCGGCACGGTGCCGTGGAACTCATCGGCCATGTGCGCCAGCACGTCGTGGCCGGGCAGCACCTTGATCGCGCTGCCGAACCAGCCGCCGTACAACAGCGGCTTGATGGTCACCCAGCCGATCATCACCGACGGAATCGCCAGCAGCACCAGCGGCACGGTGATCACCCACGGCGATTCCTTCGGCGCGTGCGCCAGCAAGCCCTGATGATGGTCGTGCGAATCGTGTGCCCCGTGCTCGACCTTGAAGCGCTCCTTGCCGTGGAAAGTCATGTACAGCAGGCGGAAGCTGTACAGCGCGGTCACGAACACGCCCAGCAGCACGCACCAGTACGCGTAGGTCGCGCCGAAGATGTGCGACTCGCCCACCGCTTCGATGATCTGGTCCTTCGAGAAGAACCCCGAGAAGCCGGGCGTTGCGACCAGCGCCAGCGAGCCGATCCACATCGTGATCCAGGTGATCGGCATGTATTTGCGCAGGCCGCCCATGTAGCGCATGTCCTGCTCGTGGTGCATGGCCACGATCACCGAACCCGCGCCGAGGAACAGCAGCGCCTTGAAGAACGCGTGCGTCATCAGATGGAAGATGCCGGCCGCGTACGCCGACACGCCCAGCGCCACCACCATGTAGCCGAGCTGTGACAACGTCGAATACGCGATCACGCGCTTGATGTCGTTCTGCACGATGCCGATCAGGCCCATGAAGAACGCGGTGGTCGCGCCCACGATCAGCACCACCGACAGCGCGGTCGTGGACATTTCGTACAGCGGCGACATGCGCGCCACCATGAAGATGCCGGCGGTGACCATGGTCGCGGCATGGATCAACGCCGAGATCGGCGTCGGGCCCTCCATCGAATCGGGCAGCCACACGTGCAACGGCACCTGCGCCGACTTGCCGCAGGCGCCCACGAACAGCAGCAGGCAGATCACGGTGGCCAGCGACCACGGATGCCCGCCGACCACGTCGATGGTACGTCCCGCGAGATCCGGGGCCTGCGCGAACACCGTCGAATAATCCAGCGTGTGGAACGCATACAGCACGCAGGCGATGCCAAGGATGAAACCGAAATCGCCCACGCGGTTGACGATGAATGCCTTCAATGCGGCGAAGTTGGCGCTCGGCCAGTCGAACCAGAATCCGATCAGGAGGTACGACACCAGCCCAACCAGTTCCCAACCCACGAACAACTGCAGGAAGTTGTTGGCCAGCACCAGCGTCAGCATCGAGAAGGTGAACAATGCGATGTAGGCGAAGAAGCGCTGGAAGCCCGGATCATCGCGCATGTAGCCGATGGTGTAGATGTGCACCATCAGCGACACGAAAGTGACCACCACCAGCATCAGCGCAGTCAGGCGATCGACCAGGAAACCGATGCCGATCGTGAGCTTGCCGACTTCCAGCCACGTGTAGACGTCGTGGTTGAACACCGGCGCCCCGCCCCACACAAGCCGGTAGAACACCACGCACGACAGCGCGAACGAAATCGCCACCGAAACGGTCGCGATCCCCGCGGCGCCCGCGCGTCCGATCTGGTTGCGCAGCAGGCCCGCGATCAGCGCACCGACCAGCGGCGCGATGGCAAGCACTATCAGGAGGTTCTGGCTGATCACGCTTGTACCTCGATGCGAATTTCCCGGTGGGCCGCGCCGAGGGAGGCGCGGCATCGCTTGCAACGATGTGGCACTTCGTTCTCCCTGTCGCTAGTAACGGAGCGAATCGATTTCGTCGACGTTGATCGTGCGACGGTTGCGGAACATCAGCACGACGACGGCCAACCCGATGGCCGATTCGGCCGCCGCCACCGTCATGATGAAGAACACGAACACCTGTCCCGACGGATTGCCGAGGAAGCGCGAGAACGCGACGAAATTGGTGTTGACCGCCAGCAACATCAGCTCGATGCACATCAACAGCACGATCACGTTCTTGCGGTTGATGAACAGCCCTGCGATCGAGATGCAGAACAGCACCGTCGCGAACACGATGTACCAGGAAAGGGGAATGCTCACGACTGCGACTCCTGCCGGATGGGTTCGACAGCCGCAGCCTTCACGGTGGCCATCTTGACCATGCGCACGCGGCCCGGCGCGCGCACCGCCGATTGCGTGGCCGGATTCTGGCGCTTGGAGAAGGTGCGCACGCGCAGTGCCAGCACCACCGCCGCAACCAGGCCGACGGTGAGGATCAACGCCGCGATCTCGAACGGCAGCAGGAAGTGCGTGAACAGCGCCGTGCCCAACCATTCGATGTTGGACGTGCCCGCGGGATCGGGGCCGGCCTGAACATTGAAGGCCTTTACGCCGATGATGCCCAGCATCTCGACCAGCATGATCACCGCCGCGCCGATGCCGACCGGCAGGTACTTGATGAAACCCTCGCGGATCGGTTCGAGGTCGATGTCCAGCATCATCACCACGAACAGGAACAGCACCATCACCGCGCCGACGTACACCACCACCAGCGCCAGCGCGAGGAACTCGGCCTCGGCCAGCATCCACAGGCAGGCGGTCGAGAAGAATGTCAGCACCAGCGCCAGCACCGCGTGCACGGTGTTCTTCACCGACACCACCGCCAGCGCGGCACCCACCGCGACCACCGCGAAGGCGATGAAGCAGACCATCTGGAAGATCGAATGGCTCATGGGCGTCACCTGTATGCCGCGTCTTGCGCGCGATTGGCCGCGATGGATTTCTCGAAACGGTCGCCCATCGCGAGCAATTGCGGCTTGGTGATGATGTTTTCGCCGCGGCGTTCCATGTGGTACTCCAGGATGTCGGTCAGCACGATCGAATCGACCGGGCAGCTTTCCTCGCAGAAGCCGCAATAGATGCACTTGAACAGGTCGATGTCG
>Ga0157370_10007965_pt1 | contig 11479 bp, 9 predicted proteins | sample C35metaG_FD_113463 | JGI IMG/M metagenome (GOLD analysis project Ga0157370, IMG submission 113463) | Corn rhizosphere microbial communities from Kellogg Biological Station, Michigan, USA - C3-5 metaG | ecosystem: Host-associated > Plants > Roots > Rhizosphere > Soil | place: USA: Michigan... | reverse complement strand
CGCGTGCTGGCGATCAACCTCTACGGCTACGGCGAAACGACGCCGTGGCCTGCCGATGCGCGGCAGACGCTGGACGCACAGGCGCGGCTCGTCGTCGCGCTGTGCGAAGCGCTCGATGAACCGCTCCACCTCGTCGGTCACTCGTTCGGCGGCTCGGTCGCGCTGAAGGCGGCGAGCCTCATGGGCTCGCGCGTTGCGAGCCTGGTGCTCCTCGAACCCAATCCGTTCCATCTGCTGCGCCTGCACGGGCGCGGCGAGGCGTGGCAGGAATGCTGCAGCCTGCGCGATCACGTGAAGCGCTACGGCGCGGCCGGCGACTGGCCGCGCGTTGCCGAGCGCTTCGCCGACTACTGGCTCGGCGACGGATCATGGAGCGCGATGCCGGAGAAGCGCCGCGCGGCGTTCGCCGAATCGCTGCCGCCGAACTTTCACGAATGGGACGCCGTGATGGACGAGACCGCGCCGATCGAGGATTGGGCGAAGCTCGCAGCGCGCACGCTCGTCGTGAGCGATCCGTCGACTCGCCTGCCGATCCGCGAGATCATCGCGCTCTTCGCGGCCGCTTGCCCGCACTGGACTTTTCGGACCATCTCCGGGGGCGGGCACATGGCGCCCCTCACGCGGCCCGATCTCGTCGACCCGGTCGTCCGCGAATTCCTGGACGCCGGATCGGCATGACTTGAGAACGACACGCGAGGACGACACCGATGATCGAAGGATCGTGTCACTGCGGCGAAGTGCGCTGGCGCTTCGACGGCGAGCCCGATGGCGCCACGGCGTGCAATTGCACGGTGTGCCGCCGCTACGGTGTTTTATGGGCGTACGACTACGAGGGCGAAGGCATTGCGGTCTTCGGCACGACGCGCGCTTACGTTCGCGGCGAGGCGATCGAGTTCCACCTTTGCCCGGCGTGCGGCTGCGTCGCGTTCTGGCGCGGCCGGCAGCTCGATAGCGAAGGCCGCCGTCGCATCGCCGTCAACCTGCGCCTCGCCGAGCCCGATGCCGTCGCGAAGATACCGATCGACCATTTCGACGGCTTCGACACCTTCTCCGATCTGCCGCGCGACGGGCGCTGCGTCGCCGACTACTGGTTCTGAGCGTACCTGACACCATGAACCGCACCAAGTCCGCGGTCGAGGCGCTCGTCGTCTACAGCAGATGGCTCGTGGCGCCGTTTCTCATCGGCCTCATCGTGGGGCTCGTCGCGCTGCTCTTCACTTTTGTCGTTAAACTCCTTGCCTTCATCGCACACATCCCGGGAACGGAGCCCACCGGCGTGATCGTCGGGATTCTCAATCTCGTCGATCTCACGCTGACCGCGAATCTGATCGTCATCGTCATCTTCTCGAGCTACGAGAACTTCCTCACGCCGATCCATTCGGCCGGCCATCCGGACTGGCCCGGAGGGCTCGTTAAGATCGGCTTCTCCGGATTGAAGCAGAAGCTCCTCGGTTCGATCGTCGCGATCGCCGCGGTGAGCGTGCTCGAGTGGTTCATGGACCTCGACCAGCACGCCGACAATGCGAAGCTCGCGTGGGTCGTCGGCATCCTGATCGCGCTTGCGGTCGCCATGCTCGTGCTGGCAGTCGCCGATCGCGTGAGCAAGACCGATCACGTCGAGTGAGCTCCGCCCACGCTGCACCCCGAGAATCCTCCATCAAAATCGAATGGGGAACGCCCCGCTCGAGGTCACGATGATCTTCCGCCAGCTCTTCGACCCGCAATCGTCGACGTACTCGTACCTCCTCGCCGACGCGGACACGCACGAGGCGGTGCTGATCGATCCGGTGTTCGAGCAGGGCCGCCGCGACGAGGCATTGATCCGCGAGCTCGGGCTCACGCTGGTGGCGACGATCGACACGCACGTGCACGCCGACCACGTCACCGGCGCGTGGCTCCTGAAGCAGCGCCTCGGGAGCGCGATCGCAATCTCGGCAGCGAGCGGCGCGAAAGGCGCAGATCGCTATCTCGCGCACGGCGACCGCGTCGCGTTTGGCGGTCGCTCGCTCGACGTGCGCGCGACGCCGGGGCACACCGACGGCTGCATCACGCTCGTGCTCGACGACGAGCACGCGGCGTTCACCGGCGATTGCCTCCTGATCCGCGGGAGCGGCCGCACCGATTTCCAGCAGGGCGACCCGCACGCGATGTACCGCTCGGTGCGCAGTCAGATCCTCGCACTGCCTGCGGCGTGCCTTCTCTACCCGGCGCACGATTACCGCGGGCTGACGGTGACGAGTGTGGCCGAGGAGCGCACGTTCAATCCGCGGCTTGGCGGCGAAGCCGGCGAGGGCGATTTCGTCGGCTACATGAAGAACCTTGGGCTGCCGCACCCGAAGCTGATCGACATCGCGGTGCCGGCGAACCTTCAGTGCGGGCGACCGTCGGACGAGCGCGCGCCGGCTGCGGACCCGGCATGGGCGCCACTCACCTACACGTTCGCCGGCATCTACGAGATCCAGCCGCAGGCGCTCGAGGAATGCGCGTCGCGCGTGCAGATCGTCGACGTACGCGAGCGCGACGAGTTCGAAGGTCCGTACGGCCGCATCCACGGCGCGCGCTGGATCGCGATCGGTGAGCTCGCCGCGCGCTCGGCCGAGCTCGCGCGCGACCGCCCAGTGGTGACGGTGTGCCGCGCAGGCGTGCGCTCGGCGCAGGCGTCGGTGATGTTGCAGAAGCAGGGCTTCGCTGCGGTCGCGAACCTCGCCGGCGGAATGCTTCGCTGGCGTGCCGAAGGGTACCCGGTCGAGGGCGCCCGCGCCTAGCAGCCCTTCAGTACGTCTTCTTGCGCACCACGAGGTGGTAGACGACGAGCAGCACCACGGCACCGACCAGCGCGCCGACGAAGCCGGCCGACTGACCTTCCCGGTAGATGCCGAACGCCTCGCCGACGTAGGTCGCGCCGATCGCCCCGGCGATGCCGAGCGCAGCGGTGAGGAAGAATCCGCTCGGGCCGCCGGGCGTGAGGAACCTCGCGATGATGCCCACCACGAAACCGATGACGATCGTCCAGATAATGGTCATGCGCTCCTCGAGCTGCGGGTCACCCCGGGACGCCTATCTTGCCGCAACCGCGGCCTCGGCGCGAGTCCGTCCGTGCGTCAGCCCGTCCGCAGGTCAGGCTTCGGCGGCCTTGGGCGCCGGGCGCACGGCGGGCGCCGCCTGCGTCGCGATCTCGACCTTGAGCGGCGCATCGACATGCAGCGTTCGCTGCGGGAATGGGATACCGATGCCCGCTTCGGCGAGCTTCGCGACGATCCGCTCGCGCAACTCCGAGGCGATCACCGCGGTCTCGAGGTCCTCTTCCATGTGCACCGGCGGCGTCGCATCGATCCAGTAGGCGAGGCGGAACTTCTGCGCGTCGGGCGCGAAGTCGTCGAAGATCGCGAGGGGCTCGGGATGCTTCAGTACGCGCGGATGCGACAGCGCGGCGTCGAGCAGCGCCTCGCGCACGCGTTCCGGGTCGACCCCGTACTCGACGCCGACGTCGAACTGCAGTCGCATCGCAGGCGACGAGTAGGTGAGATTGGTGACGTTGCTTTCGATGAAGGTCGAGTTCGGGATCAGTGTCTCGACGCCATCCTCGGCGCGAACGATCGACGCGCGAAAGCCGATGTTGGTGACGCGGCCGCGGATCTCGCCGAACTCGATGTAGTCGCCGACGCGGAGCGGCTTCTCGATCAGCAGCATGACGCCCGACATCAGGTTCTTCAGCAGGTTCTGCGCGCCGAAGCCGATGCCGATCGCGAGCGCCCCGCCGAGGAACGCGAACACGGTGAGCGGAATGCGCACGGCGAGCAGGCTCGCCATGACGAGCAGCGCAACCAGCAGCGCCAGCGTCCACCGGTAGACGATGCTCGCCTGTGCGCGCGAGCGGCTGAGCATGCGGATCGCGATCCAGCGTGCGAAGTGCGCGAGCTTCAGGCACAGCCAGTAGCCGGCGATGATCAGCAGCAGCGCGCCGACCGTCTTGCCGACGGTGATCGAGCGATGCGCGATGATCGTCCTGCCGTCGGCGGTCTCGAAGCTGTCCTCGGCGTTGAAGATCTCGAAGTTCCAGACGCGCCCAACGGCGAGCTGCGCGATCGCCCAGGCCTCGCCGACCCGTTCGCTCCAGGTCCGCGGCACGGCGCCGCTCGTCGCGCCGGCCTGCCAGCGCGCGAGGAGCGCCTGCAGCGGCTTCGTCACGTCGGCCGCACTCTTCTGCACGATCTCGCGCTCGGCGTAGACGTCGCGCAGCGCACGCAGCGGCGCGGCCTGGGCCGGCGTCGCGCTGTGGATCTGCGCATCGAGCGTCGCGATCTCGCCCGCGGTGGTCGCGAGCTGCTCGTTCTGGTACTCGCTCCACGCCTGCAGCGAGGCGAGCGAGCCGACGAGATTTTCGTACGCGTCAGCGGTGTTCGCGCGCGTCGGAGCGTGCATCACGCTGTATCGCGTCGTCCATGCCTTGCGCTCGTATTCGTTCAGCCCGACGCGCATCCGGGCGACCTCGAGTTCGATGCTCGTGTTCTCGACCTGCTGGCGCCGCAGCTCCGCTTCGGCAGGTGGCGCCGCCGCAGCGACCTCGCGTGCAGTGCGCCACGCTGCGAGCGCCTGATCGACATCGGCCGACAGCGCCTGCGATCGTGCGTCGAGCTTCGCCTGCACCTCCGCGAGATCCTGTGGCGAGAAGCGTATGTGGCCCTGGGTGGCCCGCAATTTCGCCACGGCGAGCCGCAGGTCGGCCTCGGCAGCTCTCTTCTCCTCGCCGGCATTGGCGAGCGCCTGCCGCGTCTGGTCGAGCGACGCCGTCGCTTCCTCGGCGCGCAGTCCGGCGAGTTCCAGCTGCCAGCGTGCACGGCTGCGCTCGGTATCGCCGCTCGCGTGATCGGCGCGCTCCTGCGCCTGACGCACACCCGCCTCGCTCTCGCGCAACCGAACCTGGAGCCGTGTCGCGAGCCCATGCAGCAGCGTCTCGCGCGACTGGATCGTTCTCAGACGCTCTTCGACGGTGTCGCGCGATTTCTCGAGTTCGTCGACGAACGGAAGCGCGTACGGCGGCGGCGTGTCGAATCCGTGCCACGCATCGGCGCGGCTCTCCGCGTCGGTGCGCGCGGCGACGAGCCCGGCGCTGCGCACCTTGCCGTCGATCTGCTGCGACAGCGAGCGCTCGATCTGGTGCAGCAGGCGGATGCGGTCGGCGATCTCGACCTCCGTCGTGCCGGCCGGAGCGCCGTCGGCCGCAGCGCCCGGGCGCTCGAGCGCGACCAGCCTTTTGTGGATCGCGGCAAGCTGCGCGGCCGAATCGGGGCTGCCGGAAGCCGGGACGGGCGCCGCGGCCTTCGCCGGCGCTTCGTGCCGGAACAGCTTGATGACTTCGTCGGCTACGCCGCCGCCGTGACCACCTTCGCCGCCACCCTCGCCGGCAGCGCCGGCCGCGCCCGCGAAGGCGAACGCCGCAACGACGAGGAACGCGGCGGCGCGCATCATCGTAAGGCCGCTGTGGGCCCCGCGGCCGCGTCGACCCATCCGCCGCCCATCGCCTTGTAGATGCTCGCGGACGACGCGAGGAGCGACGCGTGCATCGACGCCAGCGCGAGCTCGGCGGGAAAGAGCGACTGCTCGGCCTGCAGCACCGTCGAGTACTGCGCGTAGCCGCCGTCGTACTGCAGCCGCGCGAGGCGCTCGTAGTCGGTAAGGGACGCGACGAGCTTCGTCTGCGCGTCGATCTGGTCGCGCAGTTTCTGGTTGGCGACGAGCGCGTTGTCGACGTCGCCGAACGCGTTGCGGATGGCGAGCCGGTAGTTCGCGAGCGCCGCGCGCTCTCCCGCTTCGGCCTGCGCGACCTGGCCCGAGACTGCGCCGAAGGTGAAAATCGGGCCGGTGACCTGTCCCGCGTAGGACCAGATCCGCGCCGGCCCGGTGAATAGGTTCGAGAGGTCGGCGCTCGCGCTGCCGAGTGCCGCGGTGAGCGAGATCGACGGGAAGTAGAGCGCCTTCGCGGCGCCGATCTGCGCGTTCGCGCCGATCAGAGCCTGCTCCGACTGGCGCAGATCCGGCCTCCGCTCGAGGAGCGAGGACGGCAGGCCCGCGGGCACGGCTGGGAGCGCGAGCTCGTCGAGCGCCTTGCCGCGCGCGATCGGCCCCGGATTGCGCCCGGCGAGGATCGACAGCGCATTCTCGAGCTGGGCGATTTGCGACTCGATCTGCGGAATCTGCGCGGCGGCCGACTCGTACTGCGATTGCGCCTGCGCGACGTTCATCTGCGAGACCTGACCGTACTTGAACTTGAGCTCGAAGAGGCGCACCGATTCGCCGTAGACGCCGAGGGTCTTCTTCGCGATCGCGAGCTGCTCGTCGTAGCCGCGAAGCTGCAGGTAGTCGGTGACCACACTCGCCACGATCGACATCACCACCGCGCGACGCGCGTCGTCGGTGGCGAGCACGTTCGCGCGCGCGGCCTCGCTCTGGTTGCGGATGCGACCCCAGAGGTCGATCTCCCAGCTCGCCGACAGGGCCGCCTGGTAGGCGCTCTGTGGATTCGGAATCAGCGCCGCGAGCCGCGCGTTGTCGGGCTCGGTCGAGCGCGCGCGTCCGGCACTCGCCCCGTAGCCGACCTGCGGGAAGAGCCCCGAACGCGACTGCGTGAACACCGCCGCCGCCTGCTCGAGATTGGCGACGGCGACTTCGATGTTGTCATTGTGCGCGAGCGCCTCGGTCACGAGCGCGTCGAGCGCGGGGTCGCCGAACGCCTTCCACCATTCGACGTCCGAGCCGGTGACCGCGTCGGCCGGCTCGAAGCGGTACGCCTTCGGCGTGTCGATCGCGGGCCGAGCGTACGGCGGCGCGAACGAGCACGCCGACACGAGCACCGTGCCGGCGAGCGCGGCGCCGATTGCGCAAGCGTGCAACGCGCGAGCGCCGCGGTGCATGGTCCGTGCGTGCATGTCAGTCGGCCTCGGACGGCCGGGCGGCCGCTGCGCCCCCATCGCCGCCTGCGTGATCGTCGACGCCGGCCGCACGCTTGCCTTCCCCACGCTCCTTCAGCCGATCGAAGATGTAGAAGAACAGCGGCACGTAGAGCATCGCGAGCGTCGTCTCGCCGATCATCCCGCCGATGATGCCGGTGCCGATCGAGTGGCGCGCGCGTTGGCGCCCGCGCCGAGTGCCAGGGCGAGCGGCAGGCAGCCGAGCGCGAAGGCGAGCGAGGTCATGATGATCGGTCGCAGCCGCTGCTCGCCGGCGAGCACGGTCGCCTCCATGATCGACTTGCCTTCCTTGCGAAACTCGACTGCCGCCGAGACGCGCAGCACGGCGTTCTTCGCCCCGAGCCCGATCAGCACGAGTAGACCGATCTGGAAGTAGACGTCGTTCTCGAGCCCGCGCGCCCAGTTGGTGACGAGCGCGCCGAGAATGCCGAACGGCACTGCGGTCATCACCGCGCCGGGAAGCGTCCACGACTCGTACTGCGCGGCGAGGACGAGGAACACGATGATGAAGCCGAACACGAAGGCGATCGACGACGTGCCGCCCGACTGCTTCTCCTCGAACGCGAGGCCCGACCACGCGTAGCGGTAGCCCGCGGGAAGGGTCTCGGCGGCGACCGTCTCCATCGCCGCGATCGCGTCGCCCGAGCTGTAGCCCGGCGCCGCGTTGCCGATCACCTTCGCTGCCGGAAAGCCATTGAAGTGCGGCAGCGTGTCGGGGCCGGTTGCCCAATGCGTGGTGACGACGGACGACAGCGGCACCATCTCGTTGTGGGCGTTGCGTGTGTAGAGGCGCGTCAGATCGGCGGGATTCCCGCGGAACGGCGCGTCCGACTGCATGATCACCCACCAGACGTGGCTGAACTCGTTGAACTGGCTCACCGGCAGCGAGCCGAACTGCGCCTGGATCGCGCTGTAGACGTCCTGGATCGGAATGCCGAGGAGCGACGCCTTCTCGCGGTCGACGTCGGCCCGGAGCTGCTGCGAGATGCCGCGGTAGGTTGTCGCGAGGCCGGCGAGCCCGGGCTCGGCGCGCGCCTTGGCGAGAAAAGCCTGTGTCACCTCGTCGAGACGCACGGGGTCGCCGTCGCCGGTGTCCTGGATCCAGAACTCGAAGCCGCCGGTCGTGCTGATGCCGGGGATCGGCGGGGGCGCGACGGGAATCACCACCGCGCCGTCGATCTTCTGCGCCTGATGGTAGAAGTCGACGAGGATCGCGCGGGCGTTCTCGGCCTTCGCAGCCTTGATCGAGCCGTAGCGCTTGTCGAAATCGTCGAAGGTGACGAAGAACGTGCCGGCGTTGGCCTTGAGGCCGCCGTCGAGCAGGCTGTAGCCGGTGACCATCGTGCGCGTCGCGATGCCGGGAATGCCCTTGAAGATCGCGTCGACCTTTTCGGCCACCGCCTCGGTGCGGTCGAGGCTCGCCGCCTGCGGCATGATGATCGCCGCCATGGCGTAGCCCTGGTCCTCGTTGGGCACGAAGCTCGTCGGCAGCACGCGGAAGAGCTGCCAGATCGCGACGAGGAACACGACGAGCAGCACGAGCGCGACCGCCATGTGCTCGATCACGAAGTTGACCGCGTGCCCGAACGCATTGGTGACGCGATCGACCTGGCGGTTGAACCAGCGGAAGAAGCGCCACGGCGGCGTCGCGGTGTGACGCAGCAGCATCGCGCACATCGCCGGGGTCAGCGTCAGCGCGACGAAGCCCGACACCGCGACCGAGATCACGATAGTGACGGCAAACTGCTTGTAGAGCTGGCCGGTGGTGCCAGGCAGGAACGCGGCCGGGATGAACACCGAGCACATCACCAGCACGACGGCGACCAGCGAGCTGCCGATCTCTTCCATCGAGCGCAGCGTCGCGTCGCGCGGCGCGAGGTGGTGCTGTGCCATGTTGCGCTCGACGTTCTCGACGACGACGATCGCGTCGTCGACGACCATGCCGATCGCGAGCACGAGGCCGAACAGCGTCAGCAGGTTGATCGAGAAGCCCATCGCCAGCATGCCGGCGAAGGTCGTAACGAGGGCAACGCCGATCGCCACCGCGCAGATGAAGGTCGTGCGCAGGCTCTGCAGGAAGAGATAGACGACGGCGACGACGAGCACCAGCGCTTCGACCAGCGTCTTCAGCACCTCGCGGATCGACAGCCGGACGAAGTCGTTGGTGTCGAGCGAGATCGCATAGTCGATCCCTGCCGGGAACTGCGCCTTCATCGTCGCGAGCGTCGCACGCACCGCCTTCGACACCGCGAGACCGTTCGAGCCCGGCTGCTGGTAGACGGCGATCAGTGTCGCCGGCGTGTTGTCGAGCCGGCTGTCGATCACGTATTGCTTCAACCCGACCTCGACGCGGGCGACGTCGCCGAGGCGCACGATCGCATTGCCGTTCTGGCTCGCGCGCAGGATGATGTTTTCGTATTGCTTCGGATCGGTGTACTGCGCCTGCGTGACGACCGGGAACGTGAGCTCGACCGGCGCGCCGGTCGGCTTCTGGCCGACCTGCCCGGCACCGAAGAGCTGGTTCTGCGTGTTGATCGCGTTGGCGATGTCGGTCGTCGTGATGCCGAGCGACGCCATGCGGTCCGGGTTCATCCAGATCCGCATCGCCTGGTCGGGGACGCCGAGCACCTGTGCCTGGCCGGCGCCGGGAACGCGCTTCAATGCGTCGAGCACGTAGACGTTCGCGTAGTTGGCGACGTAGTTCGCGCTGTAGCGCCCGCCTTTCGCGTAGACCGCGATCAGCATCATGATCGACGACGACTTCTTCTGTACCGACACACCCTGCTGCACGACCGCCGACGGAAGCTGCGGCACCGCGAGGTTGACGCGGTTCTGCACCTGCACCTGCGCGGTGTCGGGATCGGTGTTGAGGCCGAAATAGACGGTCAGCGTGAGCTGGCCCGTCGACGTGCTGGTCGACACCATGTAGAGCATGTTGTCGACGCCGTTGATCTGCTGCTCGAGCGGCGATGCGACGGCGTCGGCAAGCGTCTTCGCGTCGGCGCCCGGATAGTTCGCCTGCACGGTCACCTGTACCGGCGTGATCGCCGGGTACTGCTCGACCGGCAGGTTGACCATCGCCACCAGCCCGGCGAGCACCAGGATGATCGCGACCACGGCCGCGAAGATCGGCCGCTCGATGAAAAAACGCGAGAACATGGAGGCGACCGCCGCGCCGGTCAGCGCGCGGCCCCCGCGGCCGGCTTGGCGGCGCCGGGCTCACCGACAAGCGGCGGCGCGGCAGTGACCGTCTTCGCCGCGACGGCCGCGGGTGCCGTCCACGGCGTCGTCTTCACGGCTGCGCCGGGGGTGAGCTTCAGCCCGCCGTCGACGACGACGACCTCCCCCGCGGTCAGCCCTTCCGAGACGATCCAGCCGTCGCCCCCGTACCAGTCGCCGACGACAACAGGACGCTGCTCGACGTGGCCCTGTGCGTCGATCACCCAGACGAAGTGCCCTTTTGCGCCCTGCTGCACGGCGCGCTGAGGTACGACGATTGCGTTCGGGCTGACTGCGCCGAGCAAGCGTGCGCGCACGTACTGATTCGGTCGCAGCAGTCCGTCGGGGTTGTCGACGGTTGCGCGAAGCTGGAACGTGCCGGTCGACGAGTTGAACGACGGCGCTGCAAAGGTGATCTTGCCGGTGTGCGGGAACACGCTGCCGTCGGCGAGCTCGACCTGCACGGTGAAGCGCCCGCCCTCAGGGACCCGCAGCCGCCCCGCACGCACGTCGTCGCGCACGCGGGCGATCTGGTTCTCCGACACGCTGAACGAGATCCACATCGGCGACAGCACCGAGACCGTGGTGAGCTGCGCGTTCGACGGATTGACGTAGGTGCCGTCGGCGACCTGCGCGAAGCTCGCGACACCGGCGACCGGCGAGCGGATCGTCGTGTAGGAGAGATTGAGGTTCGCCTGCTCGAGCTGCGCCTTCGACTGCTCGACGGCGGCCTGCGCCTGCTCGTACTGGCCCTGCGCGTCGTCGAGGTCCTTCTGCGACAGCGCGTTTTGCGCGACGAGCGGCTTCGTGCGCGCGAGGTTCGCTCGCGCCACTTCGGCGGCCGCCTGGTTGCGCTGCAGCGCCGCCTTCGCGCCGTCGACCTGCACCTGGAACGGCTTCGGGTCCATCTGGAACAGGACCTGACCGGCTTTCACCAACGAGCCTTCGACGTACACGCGCTTGTCGAGAAAGCCGGAGACGCGTGCCTGGATGTTGACCGCCTGCGAGCTCTGCGTCTGCGCGACGAAGACGGCGGTCACGGGGATGTCGTGCGGCGCGATCGTCAGCACCGATACATCGGCGGGAGGTGGGGCGGGCGGCTTGGGCGCTTCGCGGCTGCATCCCGCGAGCGTTGTGGCGCAGACGATGACGGCAGCCGCCGCGCGAATGCGTTTCCCGCTGGTCATGAACGTACGTCCCCGGTCGAGCGTTGCTGGCGGACGTTTTTACAGCATCCGTGCAGAGTTGTCGACGCTCGCACGGGCGCTCTCGCGAGCGTGACTTGGGGCGCG
>Ga0157370_10007964_pt1 | contig 11480 bp, 10 predicted proteins | sample C35metaG_FD_113463 | JGI IMG/M metagenome (GOLD analysis project Ga0157370, IMG submission 113463) | Corn rhizosphere microbial communities from Kellogg Biological Station, Michigan, USA - C3-5 metaG | ecosystem: Host-associated > Plants > Roots > Rhizosphere > Soil | place: USA: Michigan... | reverse complement strand
TAATTTACATTGTTACTGGCTGTCCAGCTTACCGACTTGATTCGATCTGCCAACACTTTATTATACACTTTATTACCGATAGAGTAATTTAGGAGAAAGCTTAGCTGAATGGATGAATTGTTTTTTAAACGAAAAGAAATACTATTTGAAAAACTTCCGGTAACCTTAGGATTAGGATCGCCCATATAAACTCTGTCACTGTTTCCGCTTCCATCAATTCGGCCGTCTCCGTCTACATCACGTAAATGAATATCTCCTGCATGATACGGATCCTGAGATGCAAAAGGACCCACCGGACGCAATTTACCTCCAGTATAAGGGTTAATAGGTACAGAGGCTTCATCAGGAAAAACACCCAGATATTCCAGTAAATAAAACCCATTTAATGGCTTACCAATCTGTAAATAGGGTTGCCCAATGGTATAACCTGTTCTCGAAATACTTCTGCCGAAGTCTGGAAGTTTGGTCAGCTGATTTTTATTCGTTGTGGCTATTAAGGTCATACTGTATTGCAACCTTTTATCTGGTGCGGTCAGGTATCCTGTAATTCCAGCCTCAAAACCTGTATTCAGCACGGCGCCGCTATTCACACTTTTTTGAGCATATCCACTTGTGCTGCTTAAAGGAGTTGTAAACAAGAATCCGTCTTTTGCTTTATGGTAATAATCAAAACTTGCAGTTAAACGGCTTTTAAAAAATTCTAAATCTAAACCTAGTCCATAGTCTTTGGAAGTTTGCCAGGTTAAATCTGGAATCTGCAAGCCGTTAGCTCCTGCGTAATTTGGCGCCAATATTGGCGAACCATTATAAGTTCCAAGGGCACCGCTACCTGCTCCCGTGTTATAAGCACCTAAAGCCAGGTAATTATCCTGATATTGCTGTCCAGCTTTACCAATACTTCCTCTTAACTTACCAAAGTTGAACCAGTTACCCACATTGTTTATAAAGAAATTTTCTTTGGTAAAAACCCATGCTGCAGAGGTGGACAAGAAAGTACCCCACTGCTTATCTTTACCAAACTTAGATGAACCGTCTTTCCTGATTACACCTTGAATAATGTATTTCTTGTTAAAATCGTAGGACAACCTTGAATAATAGGATAGCAGCCCGTAGGTAATGTTATTGGTTTGTAATGAAATATCTGACTGGGAATAACCTTGAATAACTTGCTGAGCATCATTTGGTCCATTTACACCACTACCATAAATATTATCATTGCTATTGGTGTTGATCGTATTACCAACTAAGAAATCAAAAGTATGCCCACTGGCAAAAGTATGATGCAATCTAATATTGGTCTCACTCAAAAGATCTAAGGTTTCCTGAGCATAATAAGACGCTGACGCTTTACCGTTTACATTTGCTGCCGAAGGGTTGAAATTTCTTGTACGATAGAACTGATAGCGTGCTGAACCTCTGGAGGATACGTTAAGATAATCCGTGATGTCCAAACTTCCTTCTAATTGAGCAGATAAATTCCTTGTCAAATCAATATTAACACCTTTATTATAGGACTCTAAAAAAGCATCATAATAACCCGAACTGGGCCCTGGCTGAAATGAAGAAGAAAAATTATTACCAATTACAGCAGCATTAAAGGTATCTCCACGACGCTGACTGGCATCTTGTTGATTCACATTTACCCTACCGGTAATGGTTAACTTTTTTGTTGGATTAAAAACGCCTTGATAGGTTAACGAATAACGTTTATAACCAGAACTTAATACAACCCCGTTTTCACTATAATAATCCGCACCCAAACGGTAACTTGCATTTTCTGTTGCACCACTAACACCAAGGTTAACACTGTATAATGCAGCATTTCTAAAATAGAGGTCTTGCCAGTTGGTAGAATTATTATAGAAACTGTTCAAACTATCTGTTAATTCAATTGGTGGGCTGGATGTTCCGCCACCAACTTTCGAACTGTGGTAGGCATTAAATAAATTCAATTTGAAATTACGTTCTGCCGCTCCACCGTATGTTTTTCGAAGCTGAGGTGGCGTACTACCACCGAATTGTGTATTTAAGGTTACAACAGGTTTGCCTGCCTTTCCACGCTTTGTTGTAATGATAATTACACCGTTGGCACCTCTTGAACCATAAATAGCTGTTGCAGCCGCATCCTTTAATACGTCTACACTTTCTACATCAAAAGGATTTAATCCGCCTAAAACACTCGAAATGGCTTGTCTGGGATTTGATGGATTAAAAGTATCCTGATCCAACGGCACGCCATCAATAATAAATAATGGCGTACTGACCACGTTAGAATTTGCAGAACTGGAAAAGTCTGACAACCCTCTAATTGAAATATTACTTCTTCCTCCGGGTTGACCAGAGTTGTTTTGAACGATCAATCCCGGTGCGAGTCCTTGCAACAAACCTTCAATAGAACCGCTCGGCCTGTTTTGTAGTTTTTCTCCATCAACGTGACTAATAGAACTTGGGTTGATGTGCTTATCCTGCTTACCATAACCAATAACGACAACGTCTTTCAGTTTTGATTCATCCTCTTCCAGGGTAATTCTTAAAGTTTCAATTCCTCTAACAGCGATTTCTTTTCTTTTATAGCCTATATAACTTAAAACCAACACATCATCATCTTCAACATCGATGCTGAACTCACCGCTTCTATCACTGATTTTTGTCGTGTTCTTATTCTTTATTTTAATTGTTACCCCCGGTAAAGGTAGGCCTTTAGCATCAATGACCTGTCCTTTAAATCGTTTGAGCTGCATGTCAGTCAGGGTTGATTCCCCTTCCCGCTTTCTAACAACAATTGTGTTCTGATTGATCGCAAATGTCAGTGGCTGTCCTTCAAAACACTTCTCCAGTACTGAAATTAAAGGTGCATTTGTTACTGTAAGTGAAACTGGTTTGGTCTTTTTTATCAGTTGCAGACTATACAAAAATGTATACCCGCTTTGCTTCTTGATTTTAACAAAAAGCTGTTCCAAAGATGCATTCTTTTCAGATAATGTGATATTCTGAGCAAAACCACTTGCACTTACCTGTAAAAATGCAGTAATCATTATCATAACGGTCAATTTTATACGCATGATGATCTGTCTTTTATTATATAGCCGACTATGTTCATAAGCCGGCCGGCAATGAATATTTTTATTCATACTTTTGTTTAGTTTGGATTAACAATAAATGGTCTTCGAAAATTCATTTGGTACGGTCCAGACAAACATACCGGGGAGGTGGTTCCAAGCACCTCCCGGTTTTTTATCCAGATAACCATTGTGTGGTGGGTCGCTATCTCTTCATATGATTTGGTTTAGGTTTGTTGATTAGGTTATTTTTATTGATTTTTCATAGGGAAGATTAATTTGCAATTACGGTGAGCTTTCTACCTTCCAATTTAAAATGCACCAGGCCGGTTAATTCCAGTGTCTTAATAATTTCAGAAACGTTTTGATAGCGGGCTACTGAACCTGCAAAATCTATATTACCTATGTTATTTTCATAAATGACTTCCAGGTTGTACCAACGTGCTATTTTACGCATCACTGTTGTTGCACTTTCGTTGTTAAAGACAAAATAGCCATCTTTCCATGAAGCAACCTCATTCACATCTACCTCTTTCACCTGTATGGTATAATCGTTGATCTGCGCCTGCTGTCCTGGAATTAAAACAACTGTCTTTTTATTAATTAAAGACCTGACACGTACGCTTCCTTCCAATAAAGAGGTTTTTGTATGGTCTTCTTCTTCATAACTATTGATATTAAAATGGGTTCCTAAAACTTCAACAACCTGATTTTTAGTCTGCACCCTAAATGGCTTTTCTTTATTCTTGGCAACCTCAAAATACCCCTCACCCATCAATTCTACGCTCCGCTCATCGCCGTCAAAATTCACAGGATACCTTAATGAAGATGCTGCATTTAGCCACACCCTGCTTCCATCAGGAAGATTTACCTGGTATTGCCCGCCTAAAGGCGTTTGTATTGTATTGTATAACCCGGCTGTATTTGGTGCTTTATTGTTGGCAATATGATAAACCAATTGGCCGTCCTTGTTCTTGACAATCCTTATTCCGGCTTGATTTGCGACTATACCACCGGCATGGATATCATTAAGATTTACTTTAGTTCCATCACTAAGGGTCAATATAGCCTTATTTCCACCAGGTTTAATATCATTTGAAATTTGACTCCGACTGATTTGATTATAAACCGGAGTATTATTCTTCGTGTAGTAAAAAAACAAAGCAGCAGACAAAACCATAAATAAAGAAGCAGCAACAGCCAATACCACCTTAAAACTCCTTCGCTGAGGCTCCGGATTTTTTACCTGAAAGGGGATTACAGGTGTTTCAATGTGATTTAGTCCATCTTCTATTCTTGAAATCAATCCGGCATCTGCATTTCCATGGTCATTTCTTTGCTCCAGCATTTCCTCCCACCAGTTCAGAACTGTCAGGAATTCAGACTTATCAGCGCCACTGAGCCACTCCATGAAAACATCTTCCTGTTGCTTTGTACAGTTTCCTGATGACATTAATTCTAATAATTCTTTTACTTCCTGCAAATTCATGACTATAAACCCATTTTAATAGTGAGACAGGAAGAGTTTAATATTAGATACCCCTGATACAAAAAAAATTAATGTCGTATTCCTACAGAAAAACAAAGGGCAATAAATGCCGTGAGGTCTGCATGTACTTTAAGGTATTCTTTTACATATCTGGTAGCGGCATACAATTGTTTCTTGACCATAGATTTAGAGATATTCAACGTTTCAGCAATCTCATCCTGTGAAAGTTCTTCGTGAGTACTCATTTCAAATACTCGTTTCCGTTTTGGTGGTAGTGTATCTATAGCACGCTGAATAACCTCATTATACTGAGAGTAAATGAAGTTTTCATCGGTAGTATTCCCTGCGATATCACTGTGTTGAAAAATATAATCTATAGCTTTTCGCCTAACCTTACTGTGTTCATGAATATTGATCAGCTTGTTTCTGGCCATGCTGTACAGATAACTGTTGAAAGATTTTATCGCTGATAAATCTTCCTTCCTTTCCCATATTTTCATAAATATATCATGAAGAATCTCTTCTGTATCCTCTTTGGAATACCGGACAAATGGGAAAATATATTTATACAATTTAGGAAGATAAAAGGTATACAGTGTTGTAAACGCAGTACGACAGCCCAAAGAAGCCTCCTGAAGCAACAAATGTTCCTCTTCCAGCGCATTTACAACTTTACTCTTCATCCCAATATTTTATCTGCTTAAATTAATGTACACTCAAACATAATAAATTTAAGATAACATTTATATAACTGGTATCCGATAAAAAGCAACCAAATTAATGGTTACTTCATAAATGACCTCCTGAATTCAGCCGGGGTAATCCCTTTACTCTTTTTAAACTGCCTGCTTAAATGGCTTTCATCCGAAAAGCCCAGTTCCCGGGCAATCTGACCAATAGAATAACTACTGAAATGGAGTCTTTCTTCCACCATATTCATTCTGTATTGCGTGATGTAACAGTTTAAACTTTCTCCTGTAAGCTTCTTAAAATACTCACCGACATAACTTGCTGATAAATTGAATTGTTCGGCAAGATGCTTTATCCTGAGCTTTTGCGGAATACTGATGTGTTGGTTGATATGAAAGATAATACGATTAATCAGGGGCTCCGAATACTGTTTATCCGGATTTGTTATATGTACTGCGGAAACATTGCGGGATATAATATTCAACACCATGGTCACCATAAGCTGAAGGTTTTCACGATGGTAAACATCCTTATTGGTGTATTCAGAGATCATATTTTCGATCAGTGAGGAGATCATCTGGCAATCCGCATCATTTTTGATGAGCAGACGTTCAAAACGATTGTGGCGGGTGAAAATATTTTCAAGCTTTTTTAACCAAAGCAATAGATTCTCCCTTTCCTGCTGGCCTCTGTACTGTTCCAGAAAAGTGCCTGAAAAGCGTATGGAACAAAACCGCGTCGGTGTACAACTTTCAAAACCTCTGCAGTCCATTGGAGTAAACAGAAATATGCCGCCTTTATCATAAGGATACTCATTATCATTTACTATTCTGGTGCCCTTTCCTTCGATGATATGAACAATTTCGAAGAACTGGTAGGTAAGCGGCTGTTCATTCCAGTTTTCCATATCCAGAACATGAAGTTCAAAGGGCTGGTGCAGATGTTTTCTCTTCATCCTCTAAAATTACAAATATATCCTCTTTTTGTTCCTGTTTTCACCAAGCCGTCAGGGCTACCTTTAGGAAAAAAAAGAAATATGACATCTCCTTTATTAACACCGCTTGAGACCAATTCGATATCACTTCCCAACAGGGTCGTCATGGCGCCTATGAACAGACGCAGGGCAGTAAATGGAATACCAACAGAATCTATGATTACTTACTATGTGCAACGTGCAGGTGCCGGACTAATCACCACCGATAATACGGCAATATCTGCTAATAGCGGTGCCTACCTGAATACACCCGGAATTTACACCAGCGAACAAAAACTGGCCTGGAAGAAAATAGTAGATGCTGTACATGCCAGGGGTGGGAAAATATTTATTCAGCTGGTCCATTCTGGCCGGGTAGGTCATAGTGCTATTCAGGATGGTTTGCCATTGGTTGCTCCTTCAGCAATCAGGGTTAATGAAAATATCCGCGTTCCTGATGGAACACATCGGCAGATGGACATGCCTATTGCCATTCCAACAGCAGAAATACCTTTATGGATCGCAAAATTTGTCCAAGCCTCTGCCAATGCTATGGAAGCCGGTTTCGATGGCGTAGAAATCCATGCTGCACATGGGTTTCTGATCGATCAGTTTATAAACCCCTGGAGTAATTCAAGAACTGACAGATATGGTGGCAGCATAGAAAACAGGATCCGTTTTTTAGTAGAGGTCATGCAGGCGGTCTCCGCAGAAATAGGCAAGGAAAAAACAGGAATCAGACTCTCCCCTTTTCGTGAAATATATGATCTGAGGCCATATTCACAGGAACTGGCAACACATCAGCTCATCATGGATGAATTGCAGAAACTGGACATCCTTTATGTACATTTTTCAAATGCAATGATTGACGGACGGCCTACTATACCAAAAGACTATCTGCAGGATGCCCGAAAACGCTTCAAAAATCTCATTATGATAGCAGGAGGTTTTAATATTGTAAGTGCAGAAGAAATCCTGACATCAGGATTGGTCGATCTCATTGCCATGGGTAAACTCTATATCTCAAATCCTGATCTGGTTGAACGCATTAAGTATGATCTGCCACTCGCGTCCTGGGACGAAAATACATTTTACACCGAAGGTGATCAGGGATACATAGACTACCCAAAGCATCAGGAGGTTTAATCTTACTTATTTCACTGGAAAGTACTTCTTTCTAAACCAAAACGCCAAATTGACCAATGCGATAAGGGCAGGTACTTCTACCAAAGGGCCAATAACTCCTGCAAATGCCTGCCCTGAATTGATCCCAAATACACCAATTGCAACTGCTATTGCCAATTCAAAGTTGTTTCCAGTAGCGGTAAAGGCAATTGAAGCAGACCTGGAATAATCAGCTCCAAAATAACGCCCGGCAAAAAAGCTAACCACAAACATGATGGAGAAATAGATCACCAGAGGAATGGCAATCCTTACCACATCCAAAGGAATTTGAACAATGAGTTTACCTTTTAAGCTGAACATCACCACAATCGTAAAGAGCAATGCAATCAGCGTAATTGGCGAGATCAGCGGTACGAATTTTTCCTGGAACCACTTTTCTCCCTTAAGAGCAATCAATGCATATCTGCTGATCACGCCCATCGCGAAGGGAATTCCCAAATAAATTCCCACGCTTTTAGCAATTTCTGAAATGGTGATATTTACATCCAGACTTGGAAAGCCAAAATACGGAGGAAGAACAGTGATGAAGATATAGGCAAAAACACTGTATAGCAATACCTGAAAAATACTATTTAGTGCGATTAATCCGGCAGCATACTCGCGGTTCCCCTCGGCAAGTTCATTCCAAACCACAACCATTGCAATACACCTGGCAAGGCCAATCAGAATGAGGCCAATCCTATATTCAGGATAGTCTCTTAAAAAAATAATGGCAAGGAAAAACATCAGTAGCGGTCCGATTATCCAGTTTAGCACCAGTGATACACTTAACACTTTAATATCCTTAAATACCTTCCCCATTTGTTCGTACTTAACTTTCGCCAGAGGCGGGTACATCATCAGGATCAGACCAATAGCAAGTGGAACATTGGTTGTTCCGCTTGAAAAGGAATTGATCAACCCTGATGAGGAAGGAATAAGATAGCCTGTAGCCACACCAATACCCATAGCCAGGAATATCCAAAGCGTCAGATACCGATCTAAAAAACCAAGTTGTTTTCGTTCAATAGCAGGTGCACAATGATTTGCTGACATGTTAATGTTTTAAGTTTTCATTCACAAAGTTCTGAGCATATTTCCGGATCATTTCCCTGACTTCGCGAAACTGTTCCATGATTTCTTCTTCGCTGCCTTTTGCTTTGGCAGGATCTGGAAAGTTGTAATGCAGCTTAACCGCATTGGTGGGGAAATAAGGACAACTCTCTTTGGCATTGTCACATACAGTAATCACAAAATCAAAATCGATATTGCTGTATTCATTAACATTGTTTGAGGTATGGCTGGAGATGTCGATTCCGTCTCTTTTCATGATTTCAATTGCCCTCGGGTTAACACCATGTGTTTCTATGCCCGCACTATAAATTTCCGCCTGATCTCCGGCAAAAAATCGCAAATAACCTTCTGCAATCTGGCTTCTGCAACTATTTCCGGTGCAGAGTACTAATACTTTTTTCATTTGTCTTCTAATTTAGCAGCAGCCGGAGCCGGGTTCACATATTTGATCTGCACTCGCAAGATTTACCATCTGCAGTTTCGGTTTCAGCGTGGCCTCTTTCTTTACCGAAGGTGTACAGCATTCCTCACCAGTATCCGTTGTACCACAACTACCACCTCTTCCAATAGCTTTACACTGAACGGCATCAGGACGCAAATCGATAATCAGGTTTTCTTCAGAAATCAGAAAGTCATTTGGAAACATTTGCCTGGTATCAAATTGAGAATTTCCAAATTCAATTTTAACAGTACCGAGCGGATTTAAAGGAAGTGATTTCTCCACAAGGTTAACAATAGATAAAGCTTTACTTACTTTCATCGCTCTATCTTGCTGCTCCCCTTCAGGCTCCCACAATTGCACAATGATTTCAGTCCAGCTGTTCATAACACCGCCGCAGTCTACCGATACGATTGGAGCCTGCTTTATTTCGGTGATGTGATAGGAAGCATCCACCCATTTGTCTTCTGCATATTGAAATTGCAGCGTCAGATCGGGGTGTTGTTCTAATGTTTCTTTAAAGGTTTTCCAGTTAATTGCTTCTAATTTATCCATGATTTTAAGTTCTGTTTATGATGATTATAATTTTAAATTCCTTTTATAGTATTATTGCAATATTGCGATATATGCAGCCAAATTTTTTAACAGCAGTTTGCCTTTAAATTATACGTACCAAAGAAGCCTGAAAGCTGTTTCTCCAGATCCTTCCAAACGACAGGATTGATACAGTAACAAACAGATACGCCTTCAATCGTTCCCTGAATTAAACCTGCAGTTTTCAATTCTTTTAAATGCTGCGAGATTGTGGCTTGTGCTAATCCTAATTCTTCTACCAAATCTCCACAAATACAAGCATTAGATTTAATGATCTGCTGTAAGATGGCGATCCTTGCTGGATGGGCAATGGCTTTCAGTAAAGTGGAAAGCCTGTTTTGCTCTTCAGTGAATATTTCTGATTTTGTAAGTCCCATAATTATATATCGCAATATTACGATACTCAATTCTAATATCCAAATTTTACGAGTTAAACTTTATCAAATGATATTTCTATTACTAAAAAGGTTCTACAGATTATTTCGCTGGAACCTGCTCCATTAACCATTTTGCAATATCATGGGCTGCTTTATCATTTTCGAAATCTGATGGCAACCTTCCATTTGTATATTCATTGTACAACCACGGATCTCCAACAGCTACAACCGTTCCTTTTCCGTATTTGGTGATGGCCATAATAACAGCGTTGTTTTTATTTTTCAATCCTGCATAAGCTGCGCCAGTAATCGAAATAGAACAAACATCTTTCATAAAGATCTTGCGGCTGGTTTTAAAGATTGGATCATTCTTAATTTCTATGGCACCATCCTCAAAATGATCATCATTAATCACATGATTTTGAAGATCATCATTAAAATGAAGTCCGAATTTTCCTGCCAACTGATTGAAGTGAGGCAGTTCTACATTGGCACTATCATTCGCAAGCAAAAACAGTACGCCTCCGGATTTCACCCATTTAACAATTTCAAGGATGTCTTTCTTTTCAATATAATTAGGATTTGCACTCTCTTTTTTAGTATCTGGATCAACGATAATATACACATCTGTATTTTTCAAATTGGCGGCTGTTGGTGCGGCATCCAAAGATTTCAACTTTGCACCATTGCCGGTAAAGGCCTTTCCCAATATAGAAAAACCTGTGCTTCCTGTATCTTCCCACATGTAATGAAACCGTTCCTTCTGTCCTGTTTTATTGGTTCTTACCTCATGATTAAAATGGTAATCAAGTGTTACCGTTTGTGCTGTCGAAGCCAAAGAAATTGAGGTCAGGAATGCAAGGTTAAGCCAAAGTTTATGTTTCATCGGGAATAATTATTGATTTAAATGAAGTTTCGTCCGTTTACACAAATATATAAGTTTATTCTATCTCTATTCTATTACAGAGAACACCTTTAGTCTCCTTTTAACCGGCAAATTGAGCTTATGGTGAAGTAATTTAATTTGAAAATCATATTGACATTAAAATGTTTTAATGTAGACTGAAATGTCTTTATCGCACTTTATCTTTGAAAAAATACCAACTGTTTTTATAAAACATATGTATCAAGGAACATTGATAGAATTTTTAAATATTGGCGGAAGCGAGCTCATACTGATCTTTGCAGTTATCCTGCTGCTGTTTGGCGGCAAAAAGTTGCCAGAGCTGGCACGTGGGCTGGGTCAGGGAATAAGAGATTTTAAAGATGCCTCTGAGGGTGTAAAACGAGAAATCCACCGAAACATCAACAACCTGGATGTTCGCGAAGATTTGAAAACCGAGACGGTTAAAGTATCTACTGAAACCGAGGAACCTATTAACTTAAAGAAAGAGGTTGTTTCTTAAAGCCTTGCAGGAATAAACTTGTCGAAAAACAACTAATTTTATAAAAACTTACGCTCAGCACAATATTCTTTCTGCTTTAGCGTCTTTATATACGAGAGATTTCTATGGATAAAGCAATGTTTTTTTATAATTTTTCTCATACTTTCTTTCATTCATCACACAACTATAAATTCGGTGTATTATTTTGTTTCTGACCGCATTTAAAACAGACATTT